>Ga0101944_10002255_pt1 | contig 32379 bp, 34 predicted proteins | sample DewCreD2012metaG_FD_75245 | JGI IMG/M metagenome (GOLD analysis project Ga0101944, IMG submission 75245) | Hot spring sediment bacterial and archeal communities from British Columbia, Canada, to study Microbial Dark Matter (Phase II) - Dewar... ... | reverse complement strand
GATAGATTTTGGAGTTGTATCAAGTTGATAAATATCCAACACATATCAACTTGATAGAAATTGGAGTTGTATCAAGTTGATAAATATCCAACACATATCAACTTGATAGATATCCAACACATATCAACTTGATAGATATCCAATACATATCAACTTGATAGATATCCAACACATATCAACTTGATAGAAATTGGAGTTGTATCAAGTTGATAGATATCCAACACATATCAACTTGATAGAAATTGGAGGCATATCAAGCTGATAGAATTTGGAGTTATATCAGGCTGATAAATATCCAACACATATCAACTTGATAGAAATTGGAGTTGTATCAAGTTGATAGATATCCAACACATATCGACTTGATAGAAATTGGAGGCATATCAAGCAGATAGAAATGAGAGACATATCAAGTTGATAGATATCCACAACATATCAAGTTGATAGATATCCAAAAGATATCAACTTGATAGATATCCAAAAGATATCAACTTGATAGATATCCAAAAGATATCAACTTGATAGATATCCAAAAGATATCAACTTGATAGATATCCAAAAGATATCAAGTTGATAGATATCCACAACATATCAAGTTGAAAGATATCCACAACATATCAAGTTGATAGATATCCACAACATATCAAGCAGATAGAAATTGGAGGCATATCAAGCAGATAGGAAGGAGACATATCAAGTTGATAAATATCCACAACATATCAAGTTGATAAATATCCACAACATATCAAGCTGATAATAGAACTTGGAGTCATATCAAGATGATAATAGAACTTGGAGTCATATAAATGTTGATAGAAATTGGAGGAATATCAATGTTTATAGATATCCAGAATGTATCAAGTTGATAGAAATTGGAGGCATATCAAGTTGATAGAAATTGGAGGCATATCAAGTTGATAGAAATGAGAGACAGATCAAGTTGATAGAAATGAGAGACAGATCAAGTTGATAGAAATTGGAGGCATATCAAGTTGATAGAAATTGGAGTTATATCAAGCTGATAGAATTGGTGACATATCAAGTTGATAGAAATGAGAGGCATATCAAGTTGATAGAAATGAGAGACAGATCAACTTGATAGAAATTGGAGGCATATCAAGTTGATAGAAATTGGAGTTATATCAAGCTGATAGAATTGGTGACATATCAAGTTGATAAATATCCAAAAGATATCAAGCTGATAGATATCCAAAAGATATCAAGTCGATAGAAACTGGAGGAATATCATCAATGTTGATAGATATCCAGAATGTATCAAGTTGATAGAAATTGGAGGCATATCAAGTTGATAGAAATTGGAGTTATATCAAGCTGATAGAATTGGTGACATATCAAGTTGATAGAAATGAGAGGCATATCAATGTTGATAAATATCCAAAAGATATCAACTTGATAGACATCCAAAAGATATCAAGTTGATAAATATCCAAAAGATATCAACTTGATAGATATCCAAAAGATATCAACTTGATAGATATCCAAAAGATATCAACTTGATAGATATCCAAATGTATCAAGTTGATAGGAATTGGAGACATATCAAGTTGTTGATAGACATCCAAAAGATATCAACTTGATAGATATCCAAATGTATCAAGTTGATAGGAATTGGAGACATATCAAGTTGATAGACATCCAAAACATATCAAGTTGATAGATATCCAAAAGATATCAACTTGATAGATATCCAAATGTATCAAGTTGATAGGAATTGGAGACATATCAAGTTGATAGATATCCAAATGTATCAAGTTGATAGGAATTGGAGACATATCAAGTTGATAGATATCCAAAATGTATCAACTTGATAGAAATGAGAGTCATATCAATGTTGATAAATATCCAAAATGTATCAAGCGATAGAAGTTGAAGGCATATCAAGCTGATAGATATCCAAAACATATCAAGTTGATAGATATCCAAAACATATCAACATTGGTAAATATCCAAAACATATAAGTTGATAGAAATGAGAGTCTATCAACAGAAATAAATATACAAACATATTCATAGAGATAGAATTTGGAGTCTATCAACACGAATAGATATCCAAAACATATCAACATTGGTAAATATCCAAAACATATTCGTGTTGATAGAAATGAGAATCTATCAACACGAATACACTGATAAATATCCAAATTCTATCAAGGTGATAGAATTTGGAGCAATATCAATGTTGATAAATATTGGAGACATATCAACATCGATAGAAATGAGATCTATATCAATGTTGATAGAAATGAGAGCCATATCAATGTTGATAGAAATGAGAGCCATATCAATGTGATAGACATCCAAAACGTATCAAGTTGATAGAAATGAGAGTTCTATCAATGTTGATAAATATCCAAAACATATCAAGCTGATAGAAGGGAGGCATATCAATGTTGATAATATCCAAAACATATCAAGTTGATAGAAATGAGAGGCATATCAATGTTGATAAATATCCAAAACATACCAAGTTGATAGAAATGAGAGGCATATCAACTTGATAGAAATGAGAGTTCTATCAATGTTGATAAATATCCAAAATATATCAAGTTGACAGAAGGGAGGCATATCAATGTTGATAATATCCAAAACATATCAAGTTGATAGACATCCAAAACATATCAAGTTGATAGACATCCAAAACATATCAAGTTGATAGACATCCAAAACATATCAAGTTGATAGACATCCAAAACATATCAAGTTGATAGACATCCAAAACATATCAAGTTGATAGACATCCAAAACATATCAAGTTGATAGACATCCAAAACATATCAAGTTGATAGACATCCAAAACATATCAAGTTGATAGACATCCAAAACATATCAAGTTGATAGACATCCAAAACATATCAAGTTGATAGACATCCAAAACATATCAAGTTGATAGACATCCAAAACATATCAAGTTGATAGACATCCAAAACATATCAAGTTGATAGAGATGAGAGTACTATCAATGTTGATAAATACCCGTAACATATCAACATCGATGGAAATGAGAGTACTATCAATGTTGATAAATACCCATAACATATCAACATCGATGGAAATGAGAGTTCTATCAATGTTGATAGAATTTGGAGCCATATCAATGTTGATAGATATCCAAAACATATTCAGTTGATAGAAATTTGGAGGAATATCAAGTCGATAGAGATGAGAGTTCTATCAATGTTGATAAACATCCAAAACATTTGTGTTGATAGAAATGAGAGTCTATCAACACGAATAAATATTCCAAAACATATTCGTGTTGATACGTATCCAAAATCCATTCGGAGAAATAGAAATGAGAGTCATATCAATTCGAATCTTAATTAACAGATATTTGGAGCTATTTTGGGTCACTCGATAGATATCAACTCCATATATCGAGCTCTCATTTGAGTTAACTGATGTTAAATTGTTACGAACATTCCGATTCATTGGAAACTAGTTGATATATCAAAGCCAAATATCGACACCAAATATCGTAATCCGATTCGATTTCTGTGATACGTATCGATTCTCGATATCGAGAATCGATAGATTTATGTCAGGTAATAGATATTGAGACTCGATACCGAGATAAAATTTCAGTTTGTTGATACGTCGGCTCTCGATTTGAATCGATTCGTGCCAAATCTTTGGATATATCTCGAAATCAGATAATAAATTAGATCTAATCATCCATTATCAATACATGACAACTAATTCAATCAACATAGATACATTTCTGGTCCCTCGATATTCATCAATCCTGAATATTCCAATCTCCTGATCAGCTTATACTATTTGTGTTAACACCAATAAGTCTGAACATTAGATATCTGGTCTTGGAATTAACAGAAACAAGTCTGAACATTAGATATCTGGTCTTGGAATTAACAGAAACAAGTCTGAACATCAGATATCTGGTCCTTGACATTAACAGAAATAAGTCTGAACATCAGATATTTGGTCTTGGAATCAACAGAAATAATCATGGACACAGATATCTGGTCCTTGGATTAACAGAAACAAGTCTGAACAACAGATATCTGGTTATTGGAATTAACACAAATTATCATGAACATTGATCTGGTTCTTGAATTAACAGAAATAAACATGAACAACAGATATCTGGTCCTTGGAATTAACAGAAATAAGTCTGAACGCCAGATATCTGGTCTGTGACATTAACAGAAATAAACATGAACAACAGATATCTGGTCCTTGGAATTAACAGAAATAAGTCTGAACAACAGATATCTGGTTATTGGAATTAACACAAATTATCATGAACATTGATCTGGTTCTTGAATTAACAGAAATAAACATGAACAACAGATATCTGGTCCTTGGAATTAACAGAAATAAGTCTGAACGCCAGATATCTGGTCTGTGACATTAACAGAAATAAACATGAACAACAGATATCTGGTCCTTGGAATTAACAGAAATAAGTCTGAACAACAGATATCTGGTCGTTGGAATTAACAGAAATAAACATGAACGTCAGATATTACACATGAGACACGTAAAGTGTTTCATGTTTGATTTTGGGAGGGTTTATTGGGAAAGATCGATGACGTGATCAAAGGAGCCTTCGTTTATATCATGACACACGAGAATTACTGTTTTATTTGGACTCAGATATTTACGGATGATTTTCAGACATGTTTCTTTAAGATTGGCATCGAGAGAGGCCAGACACTCATCAAGAAGAAGGAAGGGACAGTTACTTAATCGTGATAGGGCGAGAGTCAGGGCTAGAGAGATACGGTCAGCCTCACCTCCACTTAATTGGAAGAGATTGTCATATTCTCCTCCCTTATATTGGATAGAGATATTGACGGTGGGTTTGATTCGGGATTTGGTCTTGAGAGTCTTGAATAGGTTCAAGGAGATGGTAATGGGATCATCAAAGAGATAGGAAGCGACGTCAGCCAGAAAGAGGTTGATACTGTCAACAACTGACGAGAGTGTTTCACACTCTACTTCAATGGCGAGATTTTTCAGTGTCGAAAGAAGACTCAGTTCCTTTTGGAGGGAGAGAAGTTCATCGCGATCTTTTTCGAGTTGGGTCTGGGTACTGATAAAGGTGTCGATCTGTTTACACAGCTGCAGTCTCTGGGAAATTTCGGTGAGACGTTTCTGAACCTCTTTCAGACGATCTGGAATGCTATGGTCCAGATTTAACTGGCAGAGTTTATTTTGTGTTTCTTCAAGTTGGTGTTGTAAGGTTTTTCGTTTGGCGATGAGTTGATGTTTCTGAGACAGTTCGAATTTGGCCTGAGTAATCATTGAATCGAGAGCCATCGGGGAGACGGTTTCTGAAGAGGTGAGAATATGTGAGAGAGATTGTTTTGAGAGCTCATTCTGCAATTGTTGGAGATCGGAAAGGAGTTGTTGTTTCTTTTTCTCGAGATCGCGACGGGTTTGTTGATTTTTCAGTATTTGTTGTTGATGGTGATACTTTTTGCGAAGAATATCGGGATGAGGTGGGACGACATCGAGAACTCGAACGCGAGACAGATCGGTGATTCGACGAGAGAAAGTGCTTTGTTCCGAGGCGGAAAGAAGTCGTCCTTCCTTTGGACAATGCGGACAGAGACTTTTCAGAGATTGGAGCTGATCCGACAGAGTCTTGATTGTTTGAGCTCTCTGACGTCCCCGAAGAGTCTCCTCAAGAGATAACTTTGCACGATGAATTTCTTCGGGAGAGGCGGGTTCACATTCTCCTGGGACCAGATTATTATTTATAAATCGAACGGGTTTGGAACAGGAAGGACAGCGGAGGATGTTAAGAGAGGACTGGAGTCGATGGTAGAGTTGTTGGGCCTGGGTGACATCTTCATCTGTGGCCAGATTTCCCTCCTGAAGGAGATGTTGGAGTTGACTTTCCAATTGTTGGATCTTGGAATAGGTTTGAAGTCGGGGTTGGAGATCAAGGAGTTCTTGATGACGGGCAATATCCTCCTGAATAGCCTCTTTATTATAGGGACACTTATACTGTTGACAGAGTTTGACTCCCTCATCATACTGATGATAAAGAAGTGTTGCCTGACTGATGTCTTGTTCTGTGACGAGTTTTTCATTGGGGGGAAGTTCAGATGTTTCAGGGAGAGAGGCGAGAGAGCGTTCAACGGTTTCGAGGTCTCGCTGGAGAGTTTGATATCGGAGACGGTAGGGGAGAGATAGTTTCGTCTGATGAAGTTGGTCGATTTTTTGTTCCAGATGAGTCAGATGTTCCGGAGAGACAGGAGGGAGAGAGGCCAACTGGTTGGACAAAGATTTGGAGGTTTCGACAAGAGAGGTGTAGAAACCGATTGCCTGTTGATAGGAAAGGTGAGCCTGGGAGAGAGTTGAATGTTCGGTATTTAGAAGAGCGAGATTCTTTTCAAGAGATTCGCGTTCCTCTCCTTGACAATAGAGAGACATGTCAAGATTGGCCGAGGAGACCTCTTGATTAAAGCGATTCGATTGAGAGAGAAAGATTGCTTGTTTGGTGTTAAATTCAGATGAGGTCGAGGAGATGGCGGTGTCGATTTTATCAAGAATTTCATCGGGTTCATCAGTGTTAAAGGAGATCTGATTAAGAAGGTCGAGTTTTTGGACGTTGGGGGCGGTAATGAGAAGTGCGCGAGATCCTTGAGGGAGATAGGTGGAGGCGAGAAAGACGTCACGAGATCCGAACATCTGATGAATGAGATTTTGGGCGACTTCATCTTCATAGATGGAAACGGGGTCGGAGTTCGAGAGGGAGGAGAAGCATCGGATCTGAAGAAGATGAGGGTTCTTTTGACGGTAGATGGTGATTTTTTCCCAGACGTTGTGATTATCGAGAGAGATCCGATAAAGTTCAAGCGTGACGGAGCATCGTTTTTGACCGGAGTGAGATGAGACATATTTAAGACTGCGATAGAGACACCAGAAGATGGCACTGAAGAGGGTTGACTTGCCACATCCGGAGGGACCTTTAAGAAGAGTGATGAGACCGTCTGGGAATTCAAACACATGATCGGGATAACAGCGAAAGCCTTTCAGAATAAGTTTCATTTTGGCAGAGGAAGACGGAAAAGGTATAAGGAGTCAAAAATGACTTTCGGGAACGAAAGAAGAAAATGATGAAAATTTGATTTCGAAATATGAAGAAAGGGACAATGTAAACCTGAAAATCTAAACTTTCAACCTATCCAAACTTGTCGAAATTCATGGAGAGGATTAATGAGTCGGTCAACAAGTCGGTTTACGTCATCTATTCGCGATGGATTCTTAACGATATTCGGGAACTCCTTTCCTCCTATACGGAACCTTCTCGGATTGGTCTTATGCATGTAGACCGGGACCGTGATGGTCGTGAGACAAATCGTACTCTCTGTCTTCTTGATGAGAGTGTGTTTGAGGCTCTGGTCAAAGATGGATATGATAAGAATCCGGAGTTTTCGATTCGGAAGTACGTTTTACGTCCGAATTCGTATCCACCGAGGGGGAGATCGTACAGTTTCTTTATTCCTCTGCCTCGGACGTTTTCGTTAAGTGAGGAGGAAGTAAGAAGACAGATCGAGGAGAAGATGCAGCAACTGGTTAAGTTTTCGATTTTGGCGGATGGAGATTACATGATTAAAGTTCTTCAATCCGGAGAGAAGACATCTTCTGGGGGGTCAGGACGGCGGTTCTGTTTCATTTCTTTCAAGAAGGAGGTGACTCATGATGCGATTGCGCTTGCAAAGGTGGCGATTGATAATACATGGTGGTTCTTGGAGACAGATCCTAACAATCGTCAAAGGGAACTGTTTAAGTGTTACTGGTCGAGGAAGAGGAAGATAGTTCGAGATTCGGATGGGGTGAATCCTCCAATTTCGAGGTCTTCAAAGAATTATCGATACCGGAACAAGATCAGATCCGAGAGCGCTCAAACTCTTCCCTTGGAGGAGAGACCGTCCCAACACTTCATGAGAGAAGGAGAATGGAATAGTTCTGACACAAAATAAGAGATCTTCGAAATTATTATGATAATAATAGGATAAAAGATATCCTATTATTAAAAGAAATTTTCCATTCCTAGGAAAACGGATCGCAGAAACAAATGTCGTCAAATATATTATATGTAAGTCCGACTGGAAATGACCAAAACGCAGAACGCGGAAATCCGTTCCGTCCATTTACGTTACAGGGGGCTATGTCTGCTGCCAGGGAATCGAGTTCAAATGGAATCTGGATTCTTCTCTTATCCGATGGAAAGTATGATCAAGACACGTGTCCATCGGTATTTTCTTCCTCTCATTTAATTCTTATTGGAACCGGACCTCGAAAAGTCATTCTTAACTTTAGAAATTGGAAAAACACGGGACAAAATGTTATTCTTGAAAATCTAACATTAGTCTCATGTAGTCCCGGTCCTCTCTTTTCCTTAACAGATGGACGACTCACTCTCACAAATGTTGAACTCCAGATAACTGGTTCAACAATCTTTAAACTTGATAACTCCTTCGTTCTAATTAATAATAGTAATCTTCTGATTACCGCTGAAAGTGTGACCGGTCCTATTCTTGACGCCTCTCATGGTGGCATGTTTTTGGCAAATTCAAATGTCATTGTCCGATTTAATGCCCCTCTTGGCCGTAATATTTCCATTTGTGGTCTTCAACCAGATACTGGCTTCTTTAATATTAATAATATCACTCTTGCCATTTCACTTGCTGGCGGCTCTTTTACCATCGTCCCTTTCTATAACATCTCGAGTGTGACCATGTCCAATATCGCTATTTCTGGAACCGGTCCAGAATCTGTCATTCTTGTCGGAACTGACATTTTACCCAAATCGGAAACAAATCCACCTCTCTATGCCACCAACCTTTCCGTCACACCCTCTCGACTGGCAAATGTTTACTCATATTATAATCTTCATAACTATCCCCTTGTCTTCCAAAATGTCGTCTGGAATTCCCTTTCCTTTACCCCTGGACCCTATGTCCCCCAACAACTTCAACCCACCAATCTTCCCGTCCATCGTCCAAATCTTCCCCCTCCTATCACTCCCTCCCCTCAACCAACTTCAGCACCTCCTCCCAGTCCGGGACAAACCCAGATCCCAGGTCAACCAAGTATGCCCAGTCAAGCTGAGAGTCCGGGAATGTCGTGTCACTATCGTTTGATTTGTCCCCAGGGTATGACTGGTCAACCTGGAATAGTCGGTCAAGCAATTATGACAGGTCAAACTGGGATAATGAGTCAACCGATTCCAACAGGTCAACCGATTCCAACAGGTCAATCGATTCCAACAGGTCAACCGATTCCAACAGGTCAATCGATTCCAACAGGTCAATCGGTTATGATGGGTTCACCAATTCCAACAGGTCAACCGATTCCAACAGGTCAACCGATTCCAACAGGTCAACCGATTCCAACAGGACAATCGGTTATGATGGGTTCCCCGATTCCAACAGGACAACCGATTCCAACAGGACAATCGGTTATGATGGGTTCCCCGATTCCAACAGGACAACCGATTCCGACAGGACAACCGATTCCGACAGGACAACCGATTCCAACAGGACAATCGGTTATGATGGGTTCCCCGATTCCAACAGGACAACCGATTCCGACAGGTCAAGCGATTCCGACAGGTCGACCGATTCCGACAGGTCGACCGATTCCGACAGGTCAATCGGTTATGATGGGTTTCCCGATTCCGATAGGGCAACCGATTCCAACAGGTCAACCGATTCCAACAGGTCAACCGATTCCGATAGGGCAACCGATGACAGGTCGACCGGTTATGATGGATTCATTGAGAATAATGGGTCAATCGAGAATGACAGGTCAGCCGGTTATAACAGGACAGACTGGGATGATGGGTGAGTATGAACCGATAATTGAGACGGATTCGCCCTATTATTAATGAGAGGAAGAGATGGGACATATATCAATCAAATGGGATCGATGTTAAAAATAAAAGTTTGGTAAGACAAAAGATAAAAATCTTAACAGATAAAATCTAACACAGATAAAATATAAATGTCGGCTATAACTTTAAACGTGACACCAACGGCGAGAGACATCAAGAGTGAAGGAACCGATATTGGTACGTCGATGTCATTTTCCAATGCAATTCGATATATTCAAAATAATAAGTCGAAGCAGGTGAATATTATTCGACTGGGAGATGGTGACTACTTTCTGAATGAGATCGTATTGCCTCGAAACACTTATCTTATTGGAACGGGACGAAGTCGGGTTCGACTTCATACCTCGAATATTACGTTTACCGGAGGGAGGAGTGGTCTTCGTCGTTTGACCTGGATGACTGAAAAGACAAGTAAGAATCCCATAAGTGTCAGTAAGGATGGGACGGTTACTCTTCGACGAATTACGATTAACACTCAGGTGCCACATCTTGTTTTTCCATCTGGGAACTTTGTTCTTGATTCCGTGAGACTTAATGTGACGTCAGATGGAAGTCGGTCAAGTGTTATCAACTTTGCCACGAATGGTATCGTAAATGTTTCGAATAGTGTTTTTTCCATTCAAGTTACCCGGGCTATTAACAAGTATCTCGCGATTCTCGCCAACTATGGTAAGGGTTCGACGTCTATCATAAATAGTCAGATTTCTCTCTTCCTGGTCGGAGGAAGTGGACCCTTTGTCATCTTTGATGGAATTAATAATGTCCGAAATATCTCTCTTAAACTGACGGGCTCCGGTTCTGAAACTGTTCTTCTCGTTGGTAGTGGTCCAACCACAATTCGTCCTCATAAGATGTCCGTTTCTGAGGTTAAGATTCAGTCTTCCAATATTCTCGACATTTATACAACACCTGATGGAACCGATCAAGTCTCCGTTAATTCTGTTATGGGAGTTCCTCTTCGAAAATATCCTCATCGTATCAATGAGGGAACTCCGGGAGGTATGATGGAAGTTTTAAATGAAGGAGTGACGGGTCCACGGGGAGAAGATCAAGGAATGGTATCTAACTTGTTGGTAACTGGAGTTACAGGTATTCAACAATCTCCCATTGTCAAACGAATTGGAGAGTTTGTCAGTCAGCTGTTTGGGACAGGTAATCCAACATCTAACCGCAACTTTGTCAAGAGTGTTGGAAACGGTCTTAATTTCGAACAGAAGGACTCTCTCAATTCGATGGAAGGAATGTCGAATTTCCTTCCTCTCCAACAGACCGGAGTAACGGGAGTTAATGGAATGTCGCCATTTCTTCCTCGCCAACAGATCGGAGTAACGGGAGTTAATGGAAATGGAAAGGTTAAGGTGATGGGTAAAGGTCCCAATGGTATTTTCTATGTGGTTAGAGATCAAGATAAGGTTTTGATTTGTAATGCTATCCAGGGATCGATCGATATTATTCTACCTCGAGACTTGGAAAATGGGAAGACCTTATATTTCGAACGAGAGGACCAAAGTAATAACCGTGTTTCCATACAGGCGGAACATGGTCACATTGATGGTCATGAGAGGGCCTTCTTACATGGCTGTTCGTGTCATCAGAAACTTCGTTTGAAGAAACATGGTACCGACTGGAACATTGAATAAAGATCTCGAAAGACCCATTTTCTTCCGAGAGGTTAAATCAAGTCAGAAATGAAAAGGTAATAAGAAAGTTTCCGTCTCTTAAAAGACGAAAGATCATGTTTGCATATACAAAACATCCAGACATTTCAGGTATTCTCGGATATATCGTTAACGTTCACGATCCGGTTAACTATGATATCGATCTCTTTCTTCCTCCTCAACTAAGGAAGGAATATTCTCGAGTCATCACAAACACCTATACGTATCAAGATGAAGGTGATACGATTCGAACTGGAATTACCTATCGATGTCGATTGAAAGGAATTGGAGTTGTGACATCGAAACAGAGAAAGATGAAGACGTGTCCTTCCAAGACCCCGAATCTCGAAAAAGATGGAAATCTTTTCAAGAGTCTTTCGAGACATCCAGGAAAAAAGAAGGACCCAGTTAATTTCATTATAAGAGAGGCCCATATTGAAATCATCCGACAGTTTGATCGTCAAAATGGATGGGTGATATGTACGATCTCTGATGTTGACATTTATCGACGTCTTCTGGTCACCTTATATGATCCAATTACAAAAAAAGATCTGAGTGAAATCCTCTTATCCGAGGAGTATAAAGATTACTTCCGTCCATATAATCATCTGAAACAACTCGATCGAACAGAATCCGGCAGAGAAATCGGAGACGAGAAAAGTCGAGACGGAATAAATTCATACAGAACGGATGTTAAAACAAAAACGAGATCGGAAAGAAAAATTATAAAGACAGAAAAAGAAAGAGAAAAATGAGAAAGGTGACCGAAAGTAAGCCAGTGTTTTGCGTTATCTCGGCGAAAACATGTGGACACTGTGTGGCTTTTCGAAAGAACTGGCCCGAAATACGTCAGGCAATTGAAAATACAGGTCTTGTTCGAATTGTTGATGTTGAACTTGAGACACCTCTTGATATCCCTGATCCAACAAAATATCCTGACGATCTTGTCCGATTTAGCAGTCGCTGGGTTCCCATGTTCATTCTCTTTACGGGGTCGTCATGGGACGCAACGGATCCTCTTCTTGGAAATGCGACAAATGGAGGTCGACTTGAAGGCGTCGTATTTAACTCAAAGATAAAGGATGGTCAACTTTTTCATGAATTTCGTCAGGTCCCTTCCAAAGACAATCTTCTTCGATGGATCAAAGACGAACTTCAAGGAGATCTTTTTAAGAGAGATCGAGAACCCGTCATGCCCCTCTTGTCATCGGGAGTACCTGATTCATCTCGATCTCTACCTTTTCTCTCTTCTCCGGCGATTCCACCTCCGGCAGCCCCTGACATCTACCCGAGTCCAGGAACACCGTCTGTATGTTCAACGAAATATCGTCCGAAGAACACATATCGCCGCTCCCGGATTAAATTTTGATTCTGGCAGAGCGACTTATTTGTCCAAGGGAAAGGACAAATGAGTCAAGGGGAAACATTGACAGAGTTATATCAACGTCTTCAAACAAAGGCCATTCAGACCAAAAATGAGACGATTGACTGGCAAAAGATCGGAATGACGATTACAAACTTGCCAGAGGAACACAGCGAAATCATATATGGACTCATTTTACATCACTTCTATTTAGAAAAAGGGAAGATACAACGAATACCGGCGATACCATATTTTGGAAAAGTCTTTGATTCAGGAAAGGAGGGAGGATCGAGAAAGGGTGTAATGTATACCGTATCACATTTACCGTCAATCTTACAGCGAATTATATTTCAGTATGTTTGTGAAGTTGTTGCTTTTTAAAAAGGAAGATAGATCTCGATTCAGCTTTAAATACAGGGTTTCTCTGTATTTAAAGAAATCTCGGAAAAAATTCAAAGCATCGAAAAAGGTTATGGGAGAAGAGGGAGAACGTTAAAAAATGACGATTTGGGAACAAATTGGGAAACTTGAAAGGTCTCAGAGAAGAAAGAGAAAGAAAAAGGAAATGGAAAAAGAAATGAGAAGAAAGTCTGAAAAAAAGAAAATTTGTGATAAAAATATGAAATTGGCTCCGAGAGAAACTCAGATTAAATTGCGAAATTGAAAAGTTTTTGATAAGTTTTGGAAGAGGCTTAAACACATCACAAACCCTATTCAAAACATGGCTACCGCAAAAATCGTAACAAAAGGTCCCCGTTGGACACCTGAGATGGCTGAGAAAGCTCTTCATGAATGCAAATACATCAAGGCTGGAGATAAGACCGGTCCTCGTGTCATTACGGGAGCAAGGAGGATGTGGGAGAAACCAGGACACGAAGATGATGTTTATTTACCTATCGAGCGTTTGACGGGTTCTCGGGAAGAGGTCGCGTCCATTCTTCGAGCGGCAGGTAAATCCGAGTCAGAAATTGCTCATGCTCTCGCTAATGCGTATACCAAAGAAAGTGTCTTAGGTCCCAATGCGACAAAACGAGAGGCCTTTGAAAGAGAGGAACAGGCATGTCGTCAATACCGTCAGGGACTCGCAAAGAAATCAGAGAAGCCTTTTAAGACCATTTCCGAAATGGCGGAACTTATCAAGGGAATTTCTGGGTCAAACACGAGTTCAAAGAAGGCTCCCAATAACAAAAAGAAGAGTACCAATGCAACGACAACAACGACAACAAACAAAGGTCCTCGGACATCTTTAAGCTCGAAAATTAAGAATCTGGCAGCGGGAAAAGTCATCGACGTTTCCAAAATGAATGAGGATGGAACTGGAGCAAAGACCGCAAACCAGCCCAAGCCTTCTTCAAAGAAGATCGGAGTGGAGGGACTTCCTCTTGTGAGTTCAAATCCAGAGACGTATGCTCGAGCCATTTCGATTCTTATATCCGAAGGTGACCCGGATCTGAAGGTAACAGAAGAGTACATTACCAAATATAATGAGATGATAAAGGATCTTCCTTCAACGGAATCGGAAAAATCGAAGCCAGTTGAAGGAAAAGCTCCAGTTCCAACTTCAACTTCAGTCCCACCTTCAACTTCAGTCCCACCTTCAACTTCAGTTCCATCTTCAACTTCAGCTCCAGCTCCACCTTCTCAACCGATACCGAAGGTGACAGTGCCTCCGTCATTATCGGTAATAGCCAAGCCTCCAGCGCCGAGTACAACCGTGACAGTTCCATCAGGTCAAGGTGTACAAGTTCCGAAGACGGTGCCAATTCCAAAGATAACGGGAGTTATGATGGGAAAAAAGTTCTAAGTGAACAGGAAAGAAAAGTTCTACGTGATATGCAAGAGATTCTTCAAGGAATCAAAGAAAAAAAGAAATAAAGGCAGAAAGAAGAGATTACAAATCTTCTTTCTGCATTGGATTTTTTCCTCCCCTGAAAAGCGAGTCAGAATGGATGATATCATCGATATTCCTCTCGAAAAAAGACAGGAGTTAAAGGTAAAGGAATTCTCCTGTCCGTGTAAGAAACCGACTTTCAATGTTAAGATTGTCAAATGTCCCCGCTGTCGAAAAGGAAAGAAGTGCCCCAAACGAAACAAGAAAAAGGTTATCATTATTCGAAACTGCTGTCCGATCCCCGAGTGTCCTCCTTTTTCGTCCTGTTCTGTCTCTTCTCCGAATACCGGGTTTTCCATCTTACCAATAATGGAGGGAGAAATACTCCTCTAGTTTCTATCAGGAAATCTTTTAACAGCTGAAACTCTTCAATCAAGAGTTTTCTGGAGATGTCAAATATCTTTTCGGCTCATTTAAAGAAATTTTTTTTAATATATTTTTTTGTTTAATGAGGAAAGATGGAATCGTCAGAACTTGACGTCCAACATCAAATCATTAGTTTTCTTAATACTTTACTAAATTATCCCAACACCTCTCTTATCGTATATGATATTCTTTCCGCACGAGGTTTTGATCTTGTTACAGCACCATCACTGAACGCTATTATTCAGAACTGTGTTCCAAAAGAAGAACTGAGGACTGATCTCCAAGACTATCTTCTGACCGGTCTTGAGCAATTTAAGCGTCAGTATTTTCTAAATCATCATACCAGTCCTTCGATTGATCTTCTCAAAGAAAATCTTTTCACACTCTTGGAGAAGTGGAAACAAGGAATCACGACAATCGATCCTGTCACTCTACCCTTAGATTCCATTGTTCCGTTAAGTGATCTTAATCTGTCTTTTCTCGGAAAAACCAAGTCAAACAAGGAACAAGGAATTTTTCAGTTTATTTCTCTGTGTCGAGAAGTAAAGACCATCACCAGTTCTGTTGATATGTACAATATGTACCGTCGATGGTGTATTTCAAACGGATATGGTTACTACTCGGCTCCCACTTTGACCAAGTATCTGCGAGCATCAGATAAACGTCATCTCGAGTCTGTGTCGGAAAAGGGACGCTCACAAGGCTGGTATCTAATTCTACCCTCCTTCTAGACTCATCTTTCTTCTTCTCTTACCATACAAACAAGAAAAGAAGAAGAAAGAAATCGTTCCAATTAGATCGTCGGAATAAATGGAAGTCCAGCTCCCGTTGCCATAATTTCCCAGGTGGCATCGTGATATTCTAAGATCTCACGTGTTTTAACAATCTTAAAATCAGAGATCGAACAGGGCCACCCTCGAGCTTGAAGATGTTTAAACAACCGATATTGTGTGTTAAGATTCGACTTCCGATGTTTCGGTATCGTCTCATAAATCTTTTGTGTACGATCATAATCATCCATAATAATTTCCTCCAAATGAGAAACGTCCGGAAGAACCCACCCCCAATATAAGTGACAAATTAAATTCACATCCTCATAATAAACAGCATTCCCTGTCTCATAAAGAGCTCGGTAAATCATCTCTCGTGTCGTCGCCCCTCGCGTCTTTCCATCGGAATTCAAAGGCATCTTCCTAACTTCCTCGGAAACTGGTAAACCAAAGGAGGCAAAGTACTTATCAAGAACATCCTTAAGATTGTCGGGAAGACGATTCTGCTGTTTTCCTTGGTAACGAAGAAGAGCCTTGTAAAAGTTATCTCGATCGTCATAGCCATTTCGAGTCCCACTTTGAGTTTTACCCATTTCTCCGAAAACTGGACTTCGTAACAAGTTACACCTTTCCACTCCACATCGAGGACATGATAAAATTCCAACATCCTCATTTATCATCATGTCAGAATAAGGCAATCCACACCCTCGACATGAATCATTCGCAGGAATGTCTCGAATAACATCGATTTGAATGTACAATCGTGCAATCTCCAAATATCTCGAAATAACATTGTGTCTCAAACGTGACTCCTCTGTCTCAACCTCTGTGCCCTTCTTCTTATTCGAAAAGGAAACAACTTTGGGAAGTGTCCCAAGTTCTCGATAAATCTCAATGAGATCCGCAACAGACTCCTCATACTCTTTAATATCTTGTCGTGTTGTCAGTCGTGTTATTTGCTCATTTAATTTCTCGATCTTCGCAAGAACGTTTTTCCGATCAATGACAGTTAGTGGCACTTTAAGTTTCTCCTGTTCAGTTAAAAGTTCTTGTGTTAAATGTTCAATCCGGCTCTTCCTTTGAAACTCAAACCTCTTTAATATGAGCTGATGAACTTCAAGAATATTAAAGTCATCCGTATAATGAGCCTCAATCCTTGAAGGCAAATTCTCCGTTTCAAGAGCATACGATGAACATCCAAACTCATCCAAAGATGGTAAATCCATCTCAAGGGGATCCTCAAATTGACATCTCGAAAGAGACCTCTCCCCCTTTAATTCCTTTTCCTTCCCATTTGTTTTCGGTCGTCTTGATGGAAAAACCCAGCAATTGGAAACTTTCTTTTCCCGTTCACTTGATGATCTCTCCCATTGACTCTCATCTCCTTTTTCGAATGTTGAACAATCCCTCGTTGTCGATTGACTTTGAAGAGACTGGGTGACATCATCGGTGGGACCCTTCGATGAAGATACATCTGAAGAGAGTCCCGAATGATCTTCCAAAGATGACTGTTTACTCGGAATATCTTTGTCCGTGGAAGTGGGAGACGTTCCCCATGACACATGAATAATCGGTTGCATAATTAATATTTTAAATACATACAGAACTTCTTTAGATAACTCTTCTCTCTCTTTCGTTTCTTTCTTCTTTATGTTAGAAGGAGAAAAAGAAACTTCTTAAATGTTGAAGGACGTTAAAGAAACGGAAGAGAGACAGTCCGGAAGATCTCTATAATAAACATACAGAGCAAAGACAAGCAACGTTAAAGACATCGTCGAAAGAATCGACTTCACATGACGTGGGAGTGAAATCCACTTTGGACTCACCCAAAAATCGAGAAGAGAGAGCAAAGCCAAGACAATCGCAATCAGAAGAATTCTGACAAGAAGTCGCGAGGAAACATGTCTCTTCTGAGAAACACCCGTTAACAGCGGCAAGACAATAAGTAAACCAATCGAAAGATAGTTGGAAGATAAAACATTCTCCTCCACCTCCACAGTTAGATTTCTCACAAAATAAAAACTCAATCCAAAGACAAAAAGAGGAATACTCAAAATCAGATAACCCCAAAAATCCGTAAAACTCAGCTTAAATAATACAAGAAGACCGATCCAAAAAAGCGCCCCGATAAGATACACAATCTGAATAACAAGAGTCTTCTTTCGTCCATACCGCTTATATCTTTGAATTTGACATTCAAGCTTTGTCGTATTCGGACATTTCTTCTTCCAAGGATTAATCATCCTTTCTTTCTCCCATTTATTAAATGTTACAAAATTTTCTCGAATAGCTCGGAAAGTTATATATCAATGTCTTCCTCACTGATATATAACATGTTACAAGTTATGAATCCGTGCAATATGTTTATAAATATTATTTATCGTCACCTCTGACAGTGAAACAATCTTGGCATATTCCTTTCGATTTATCTGAATTCCGTGAATGATCAGATAATATTGCAGTATTCCAGCCGCCACCTTTTGTGGAAACTTTTCATTCAGTTCCGGTTCCTTTTTCAGAATTCCCTCCGCAAATCTCAATATGTCTTCCGTCATCTCACTATTCAGTTGAAGACTCTCACAGTATTGAGGAATAAAATCTAACGGTGTCACAAAAACATTTGGAAGTCGGTAACCTGTCTGTGCCTCCGAAAACATTGAAAGTGCCTTCGTCATCTCACTCAGTTTAATCCCAACCATACTTGCAATCTTCTTCGGATCCTGTGGCTGACCCATCTCGTTAAATGCATTATACAAACAAAAGAAAACCATCTGTTTACGCTTATTTCCCCTCTTCGTATGAGAATTTAACTGAGTGTATATCCTCTCCGCTCTTGTTTTAACCTCCTCCGGTACGGGAATATCCTCCAAGTCTTTTGCAATCGACCTCTCCGGAGACTTCAGTGTTGATGCCAATGTCACCGTCTCAACATCGGAAGAAAAAAGTTTCAAATAAGTCATTCCACACTGACTACACGTCCCCTCCGGAGTAATATACTCATGAAGACACTCCTCACTCCTCATCGTTTGAAATTTTCTTTGCCAAAGACGAAATCTCAACACGAAAACGATCAAATTCATTTCCCCGTCCCGTCGTCCCTTGATATGTTCTTCTTTGTTCTCCTTTCCCTCCGATTCTCTTATTCTTATCTTTTCCTTCGTCGGAAGAACACGATTGACGTCCAAACTTTTATACTTTTTCTCCAGTATCGAAAGCCGACGAGATTTCAGATTAACATAAGAGAATGTTAATCTGAAGTGATAACTCTTTCGGAAAAGGTTGAGAGAGTTCCTTTGGCAAGGAAGAGACTCTTTTTCTCTTTTTTGACTCGTAATTTCATCCGCTTCTTTTAAATCACTAAACTTATGGCCCTGAGAGTTAAACGGACAGATATAAACGATGCCCAGGCCTACTTTATTCGCTCTCATCTTTATTTCCAACCGAAACAGTCATTTCTATCAGAACGTTATGGTCAACAAGCGAAGAATCCAGTCTTATTCTATTTAGTTCGAGACGGAGATGTATTTCTTCCCTTAACATTTGGACGTGCTTTTACTCAAACATTTTCAAATCGAGACTATCCTCCAACTTCGTTTGACTTTACAGGCGAGCTCTTCTCTCATCAAGTTCCTGTCGCCGAGGAAGCTCTTTCTCAACTTCTCTCAAGGGGCACCACAACAATCGGCCTCTATCCTGGTTTTGGAAAGACGGTGATTGGAGCCTATCTTTCCAGTCACTTGAAATTGAAAGTCGCCGTCCTCTATCATCGAGAATTTCTCGGACCTCAATGGGAGACGACTTTTAAACAATTTACAAATGCAACAACTTGGATCGTCCCAACAGGTTTTTCCGGAACTCCTCCAGATGTTGATGTTGTCCTCTGTATGGATACACGTTATTCCTCTCTTTCTGAAGAGTATCGTCTTCATATTGGATGTCTCATTATTGATGAAGCTCACGCCTTTTGTACACCCTCGCGTGTCGAGTGTCTCCTCTCCTGGGAACCGAGATATGCGATTGCAGAGACGGCCACTTTAATTCGAGATGATGAGATGCATCGTATGATCTATGCCATCTGTGGAACTCACGGAATTTTTAAGACTCTGACGAAATCCTTCCAAGTTCTTCATCTTGAAACGGGCCTTATCCCCGAAACCAAACAAAATATTCGAGGAGGTTTGGATTGGTCCTCTCTCACAAGATGGTTCTCCACCTGTGAGGATCGAAACAAAATGATTCTTTCTCTCGTTAAAAATAATCCAAGTCATAAGATTCTCATCTTAACCCTCGAGTTGAAACATGTCTCACTTCTTCATGAACTCCTTCAACAAGAAAACGAATCCGTTGACTATTTCGCCGGTTCTCGGAAGACCTATTCAGACTCCCGAGTTCTTATTGGAACAATTTCCAAGATTGGAACAGGGTTTGATGAAAAGACTTCCTGTCCCAACTTTAATGGAAAACGTATTGACATGCTCATTCTCTGTTCCAGTGTCAAAAAGGCATCTCTTCTTGAACAGTCGGTTGGCCGTGTTTTCCGTGCGGACATGCCTATCATTATTGACCTTGTCGATAGTCATGACGTCTTGAAACGTCACTGGTATGAACGTAAAAAGTGGTATCAAAGTCGAAATGGTATCATCTCTCATATTAAAATGGTCCCAACCTCGAATGATGGAATATCAACTTCAACCGAAGACTCGATTCGGAATAAAAATCTTCTCTTTCTTTCCAATAAGATTCGTTCCTTGAAAGTTAAGTCCTAATTCAATCTCTCTTTCCTGGTTAAAGGTCTGGAAGATACTGTGTAGAAAACTTAATCGCAACCCATTGAATATGATTGGGATAAACAAATCCGATAATTCCGTCAGACGGTCGGTTCTTCCATTTTGTCCAATTACTATCACAACAATTCATATGAATGTCATGAATTCCCTTTTCCTCTCCATCTTGATATAAGTATCCATAAATAATAATCTTGGAACAGGACCGAGCAAGGGAAGAGAGTATTATATAAAGATCTTGTTCATGAACGGTCGAAAAGTCATCCTGACGTAATCCTAATTCTCTATAACTCAATGTGACGTTTTCTGTCACTCCCATTGGAAGATCTTCAGTCGTCTTCTGATCAAAGATAACATATGACACATCAGATCCATCTCGCGAGTGTATATTTACAGCCGCAGTATATCTCTCCTCGAGAACTTGAATATCAAGAAGAAGATGATCACTCTGACTATGTTCTAAACGTTGATCAAGATAGGTGCCCACAAGACGAACAAACCGATCTTCCTTCGACGAAGAAGAAGAAGATTCTCGATATCTTTTCCGCGAAAAGTGTGGAGATAACATTTTATCTGAAATTCCGGTTCAAGTTTCGAACAAAAGGTGTCTCTTTTCTTTCAGATCGAAAAAGTTTTAACGAGAAACACCTTTTTCGATCTGAAAGAAAACTAACTTGAAAGAACATCAAGAACCCGCTGAATCCGTGGACTTAACGGCTGATTCTCATCATCTTCATTCTCATATGACTCCGAATTTCCTCTTAAACTCTCTTGGTTCTTTCCAAGAAGAACATCTATCTCTTTTCCTGATATCTTATCAAGAAACTCTTTTGCTGCTGTGTAGCCAATCGTAATCATTTGACTCTTCAGTTTCAGATCAACCGTGAGACCGGTCGTGTCAAAGGTCGGACTTATCAGTTCAAGATGTTTACATCGGGGAGACGAACTCCGAATAATCCTCTCACGAATCTGTGTCATTGAGGAGTCAATGATCTTATACAGATAGAGGGCCAAGTGTGAATCCACAGGAACATGATGAGCCGGATTCGATGAGGTGATGTACATTCCCAAAATATCCCTCTTTCCATCATCATAGACGTCAATGGGATAGGGATTGGCAAAGGCCCCGTCAATATAAACACATCCCCGATATTTTAGTTTATAAAAAAGAAGAGGAATATTCATGGATAGAAGAACAGCATCAACACATGACATCTGAGGATAGGTCTTTCGAGAGATATATTCAGCTTTATCTTGATCAAGATTCATCGTCACACACATAAATTCAAGACCCGTGGCATCATATAACTCTTGAAGAGACAGAATTTTCCCAAACTTATCCTCAATTCGAGCAATGAGCTTTTCTTTAATTGAACGATTCGAGATGAGACCCGTGTTCTCCTTAATCTCCGTTAGATTAATGCAGGAAATATCCTGAAACAAACTCGTATCAACTGCTTCCGATATAATCTCCGTAACAGTATATCCTGCTACAAGAAGAAGTGAAATAATCGCTCCCACCGATACTCCAACAAATGTCTTAATACGCTCAAGATATCCCTCCGATTCCAAAATAAGTAAAGCTCCAAGAAATAGAAATCCTTTAATACCACCAGGACCTAACACAAGAATTTCGGGATTCCAATCTTCCATTTTGATTTAAATTTTTCGGAACTTTTAAATAAACTTTTTCTACTCTCGAGTTATTTCTTTGAAGATCTGATTAATCTGGTTGATAAGTTTCTCCGTTCTTTCATCATACGTGACACCATATCTTACTTTCTTCACCAGAATAAATCCCAATGTACTCGCCATCTCTTGTGTTAATTTCAACTGTGAGAGAGGTCTCTTTTTCAGATTATCTAACAATAGCTGTGTGTACTTATTTCGAAGAGAAAATGTCTCTCTATCTTCATCCGGTTGTAAACTTCGCTCGGATTCCATCTTCTCTTTAAAAAAGATAACGAATTCCATATCGACATATTTTTTCGTTTCCTCTTTTCTCTCTGAATACCATCTTCGTCGAAATCTTTTGGCTTTAAGAGAAAATCCTGAAGGAGAAGAGAAAGTTTCTGTCAAAAAGATTTAATTTCTTCTTCTTAAAAAATTAAATCGTCACCGAAAATGGAGAGTCAGAGTCTCAAACGTCCCGAAATGATCATCTCTATCTCGACGGCGATTGGACTTATTGGATCATTTATCTATTTATATCGGCGTGAAAACTCTTTCCATGAGGAGCTCAACACAGTCAAAGATAATTTGGCGGTGACAATTAAAAATCTTCAAACTGTTCAAAGAGACACCCAGGTTCATAGTCAACATCTTGCTCATATCACTGCTATGACAAAACGTCTCAAAGACACTCTTGATAAACATATGGACGATGTCAGTGAACGTCTGGAGGAGTTCCGAGAAACTCTTGATGAACTCAAGTCAACTCAAGACGTTCTCATTTCGACTCTCCGAGAAAATGACATCGACGTCGATCTTTCAACCCCGTCTCGAAAGAAACCCCCTCCAAAGAAAAACCTGTCTCGTCGTCCGACTCGCCGCCAAAACAAGTCCCTGGGAGATGATGACATCCTTCCTCAGTCCAAAACAAAACCCAGTTCACGTTCCCAAAATTCGAATCTGATGTTAGAGGATGAAACCGGTGCTGATGACGTCTCAAAACATGTCACCTTTTCCGATGAAGTTGAAGAGGTCGAACTGGCTGAGGAAGATCTCGCCAATCAAGTCCAAGCCGTCCGAGAACAAAAGAAAAACCGCCGCTCCTAACTCGTTAACATCTTCCAGTTGTTATATTAAAATATAACAACTGACAACTTACTTCTACTTCTTTATCGGATAAAACAGTGATATAAAGTTCGTCTTCGCCCCAGGTTTATCAAGAAAAGGAAGTCCTGAAAGTAATATATATCTCTCCATTTGCCGATAGGCATATTCAACTTGATTAAATCGCATCCTATCTCGTTCCGGATGAATATAGTATCTCCGTTCAACCGTCTCCCGTTCCGGATGCAAAATTAAATCATCCTCAGCCCCGCTATTAATTTCACTGGGATTGTCTGTCTCCATTCCGACTTTTTCGTCTTCCAGTCAACACCAAGTCCAATTCAAATTTCCCAATCTACACAAAATGACACCGACTGGATGGCAGTGTCTGAAAATACACCCACTCACAAAATTCAGAATAACCTGTCGCTTGCCCTTTAAACTGGGACAGATCAACACTTCGTTGTAAAATCAAATACAGATTCCAAAGATGAGATCCATAGTGACGTTTCCACTTGAGATAGTCAAGCTTCCGATACTTTTTCCGAATCTGCGCGAGCTGAATAAATATCTTCCTCTCACGGTCACCCATGAAACATCTTTTTCTCTTCTGAAGAGAAAAAGATGTTAACAAGGTCAATTTCCCAAAATTAGGTGAGCTTCACAACACCCGGCAGCTTGGGTGAGGCTGACTTGGGTACTGCCGCCGAAACCGACTTGGGCACTCCAGGAGCCGACGCAAGAAAATCATTGAGATTACTCGTACTCGCTGCAAGATTATGCATAACTCCAGTCCCTGGATCACTCAGTCCGGATGACATCGGAGGTATCAACGGTACCAATGCCTGCGTCTTGAAAAGATCCTTCCTCATATTTGAAAGTCGAACAATTTGCTCCGACAGTGCATTCTGAGCTTGAGGATTGTTCATCTTATAATTGTTAATAGTCTCGATCTGTCTCGTCACGGTGTTCTTTGCCGCTACCCATGTCACGACGGCTGATGTAATCTTTAGTTGAAGAGATGCCCTTCCACCTCCAACATAAATCTTCTCAACGTGAACAAGAGGAATAAACTTTATCTCAACTCCCTTCAGAAGATTCCAGTCAATCGGATTCGCCTCAAGATCGGTGAACAGAGTCTTCTCCTCAGACACACCAAATCCCCTCTTAAACAGTTTGAGATAAATAAAGGGACTCCTCCCCTCAATCAGCTCTCCCGTCGTCTGATCTCGAGGATACCTTATCGGATTCGTAAAAACCGACCCAGGTTGCTGAGGATTAAACTCATACATCTTCAGTGGCGCCTTATAATGTGCAATAATATGTGAACAGGTGTGATGAAGCTCCTTGAGTAACTGAATCAAACTCGCTATCTCCGGATTCTGATTCGTATTCAACATACACTTAATCGCATAAGACACCCTCGTTCTCCCATCTTTTCCAGACTGTTCTTGCATCTCAAGAATTCCTCCATAGCTTGTCACTTCCGGCCACTCAATAAATAGATCAGATATATGTGGATTCTCCTCTGTTCCATAATTATATTGAATCGGAATCTCAAAATAAACCTGATTCGGATTGGGTTGATTGGGTATCGTTTTGGTTTGCGGTGTCATACCCTTCACCTTTTGGTAATCAAATGCAGTATATGATACATAGGCAGTGTCAGTCATTGTCTTGTTTGGAAATGAAAGTTGGTTTGTTGATAATTGTGTTTGATTTCTTTCCTGATAATTCATTATTATTCAATCAATTATCCAACATCCAACTTTTTTTTCTTCTCTCTCTCGACATCCGTCGTCTTGTCGAACGTCTCCCCAAAAATGATTTCCAGAATTTCTTTTCAAGGAGCTCTTAAAAAGAATCCATGTTACGTCTTGTCTCTTTTTCTCTTCTTCCTCGACTTCTTCCCCTCGCCTTTTGGACGTCTTTACTTTATATTGGCCCTGTCACAGTTATTAATTTCCTCGGCTTGACTCCACTTCTTGTCACAGGCGCCGTTATCCATCTCCTTTCCTAAGTTATCTCTTGTTATATGTTACTTCTTTCTAACATATAACATTATATCTTGGAAGAACCCATCTTGTCATATATTAATCTTTGAGCAGTCTGAAGTAAGGAAAACTTGGTCGGACTTAGAAGATGAAAGGCCTCCTCTTCTGACACCCACCGCCGATCTCCAATCTCTCCCGGCAGATTAAGATCAGAAATGGGAGGCGGCTCAATCTCCTTCTCAAAAACGTAAATCCAACACCGAGTCTCATATATTCTTCCATTAGAAGCCCGAAATGATTCCACCAACGGTTGAGGTGACACTAGATGAACTCCCTTCTTCCAGAGATTCGACTTTCCCGATTCTCTCGACGAATACTCAATTGAGATACCCGTCTCCTCTTGAAACTCTCGCAATGCACACTTGTAAGGTGTCTCATATGGTGAAAACATTCGCCCTTTCGGAAAGAGCCATCCCGTTGTCGGTTTCCCCGAAATCTCTCTCAAATATCGAGAAATAAGAGGTTGAGCCTCATTAAATCTCTCCCAGGCGTACTGACAGTCTTTCTCTGAAGTCCCAATTGTCGAAATAAAGCGATCCCGAAAATACGCCTCATTCCCAATCGACTTCTCATCCCGACTCAACTCATCTCTCGACTTCCCATTCAACAGTCGCGGAATTTCACAGTTTCGGTACGAACCTCTCATCATGAAAATCTCCTCCGGTGAATGTCGCCGATTCACCAGTAACCAGCGCCGTGTTGAGGAACAGTAAGCAATAATACCATATGATATCAACGGTCGATCACAAAAGGGACTACTTATAATAAGTCGATTCGGAAGGTCAATGTACCTTTTTGCCGAAAACACTTTCTCTTTTATCTCATTAATCTTCCTCTCCTCCAATTTCGATACTTGTTCGGACGGAATTAATGCCTCTTCTCCAATATCATCAACCATTGTACAATTCCCGGACAATGTATCTTTTTTAAATCTCTTAATTTCTTAAAAAAGAGATGGAAGATGAAGAAGCATTCAAAAAGAAACATTCAAAAAGAAACCAAAATAACTAATAAAGATAACAACACATGGACTCGCAGACCTTCGATACCGAGATGAAGGCTTTCTTCGATCTTATGAAAGAGATTCTCCTCGAAAAAGAACGCACCCGTCTGAAGATCCCCGGATCTTCACCCAATCCATTCCTTGAATGTCTTAACAATTATATCAAAGTCTATCACCTCTCTGAACCCGATGATCACAAGGAATACTTCCTATCCCTCTTTAAGAAGTATCGCATCCCCATTCTCAAAGGTTATAAAAATGACACCTGGCTCCGTGACAGCAATGTTATCATCCAGTTCGGAGAAGACACTGCCGCCGGAAAAAACCTTAAGAAAGTCCGTATCCACCTCTCCTCCATCTATAACTCTGCCTGTCAACTCTCTCATGACGCCGAACAACGTCTTGCCGGTTACACAGAAAGTGCTCGTCCTGACTGTCCTGAACTTGAGTATCCTTCTTCCTTCTTACTTCATCTCTACCGCATTCTCCGCGAATGTGTTGATACTCCCTCGGATAAACAAAAGCTCGACTTAATCGTTAAAGAAATTGAAAATGACCTCTCTCTTGAATCAGATAGCCCTCCATCCTCTTCCGAACAAAACCCCATCGGTGGTATCTTCAAAGTCGTCGGAAATCTTCTCTCAAGTGTCGGACTCAAAACCGATGATAGTAACATCCCCAGTGAAACAGAACTCACCAATGCTTTTAAAGGCCTCTTCCAGAAATTTACTCAAGACCAACGAATCCAAAATGTCATCGGTAACACCCTCAAAGAACTTAAATCCTGTAATAATATCAATGAAGCCACCAAAAAGTTAGCCTCCTTATTCGGAGACCAACAACTCATGGAAGCCGTCACTGAAACTATTTCCGGTACCGCCCAAAGTGCCATTTCTGACTCCGAACCCTCTCCCAATCAAACTACACATTCTTTGCCACCAGCCGAAAACCATTCATAGAAGTTCCCCTTCCTCCAACTTGATCTCGATTGCCTGAAAAATACGAAACTCCCATCGTTGAATCCGTATTAATATGCTGAACCGGTCCCCATGATGTCCCCGTACTTTGAGACGCTTTGTAAACATCCTCACCACATGACCCTTTACATACCAAAAATTCAGGAGAAGAGTACATCGCATATGCTGTATCCCAATCTAGAATTGGCTTTCCAAGACGTGAGTTAACCGCATTATGAAAGATCCACGTCCACTTGAACAGTCCAATATCCTGTCCAGCCATATTTTTCAGATTCAGATACGGCTCCATCGGATGCTCCTCAAGATATCTCTTGGCATGCATCCGACACTTCTCGCATTTCAAATTGTCAACCACCATTCTCATATACTCCATAAATTGTTGCTTCTTCAGAGGATCCGTCGCATGATAGGCCATTAGATGAATCGTAAACCAAATCCCAGGCCCAACTATCTCCGGATTCGTAATCTTCTCCATGATTGATCCACTCTCTTTACCTATCGTCTTCTCTTCCTCTTTCGGGTTGACTTCTGAGTTTCCTTTCGTCGTTAGTTTGCGAATTCGTCTTGACATCTTTTCTATATTCCATTTTTTTTTCATTCTTCGAGTTTCTCTCCTGACAGATTTTTAAACTCTCTTCTTCGAACGAATTATTTAAAAATCTTTAAATAATTCGCTTAATTCCCCTCCTTTTCAGTCTCTCCGAACACGATTTTCAGTCGTGGACCAAGTCTTCTCTCTTGAGTCTGTGGTAGACCCATCAGTATACACCACGCCTCTATCTGATCCACTGTATCCGCCAGATCGTCCGGTATTCGTTTTCTCTTGTTCTTCTCCTCCTCCTCCATTATCGACAAACTATACTCATCACCTCTTTTTTGAAGAAGCTCCTTCGCCTTGACAACAAGCCACTCCTTCTTCTTCCCCTCACTCAGTCCCGATGGACACTTCAACTGTCTCTTCGTCAATTTCGAGTCAATTTCAATAATCATCGGAAGAAGTGGCGCATCTTTCATCCGAAAATTTAAATAGGTAATCACATGTTGTGACAGTCTCACCGCCTGATAATTCTGTGGAAGTTGACGCTCAATCAGAAAAATATGTGTCTCCAAAAAATCATTATAGTACTGGTCCAGAAACCTCGTCACCGACTCATACAGATCCGAATAGTACTCCCCTTTTTCAACTCTCTCCGCCGCTGGAAGAAAGTTCGTCCGAGAAAACGCCTTCGCTACAATAATTCCATTCTTATATCTCTGCTCAATCCGAAACCCAAAATTCTTTACTGACGGATCAATCGACACAAACTGATAGTACGGCTCCTTCCACACTCGCTCCGATAGAACCCGTGTGTGAGGATTATATATCGTATACGGATTCTTCGTCGGAAGTTCAGACTTTGGCGGTCGATTCCGATAACTCTGCATCAATCAAGTCCTTTGCCTGTCTGACACCTCCCAGGAAAGCTTTTTTCAATTTATCTCCTTTTCATGATCGCCGATGTTCAAGATTTATACAAGGATAATCACTTGATACGTCTTGATTCCTCTGCAACAGTTTTAACTGAACCGCTGCCTTCCTCAAACGCTTCTCAATCTCCTGAAAAAGAGGCGGATGTTCATCACTCCCCGATGGACAAATAATGTGACTTATCTCATGAATTAACACTCTCAACAGTGTCTCATTCGAATAAAAACTCCCATCTTCTCTTGACATCACAAGATGAATATGATACTTATCCTCTGTATATGTTGTCGTCTCCGATGGAACAATCTTATATCGAATGTCAATCTTCTCATGTTCAAGAAGATAATCAATCGCCTCTTTCAGTTCGTTAAGTTTCTCTCTCTCCTTCTCTCTTATCATATCCGTGAAAACCGACCTCCACCCCAACCATCCAATCAACATTATTAAAAATAAAACCAGTAAAATCCCCATCTTTCCCTTGACATCAAAAGCCACTTTCATTCTCTTTATTACGTATTACGTACAAGTTAGTCAACTCCTTTTCTATTTGTATATATTGTCATAAACCCCCTCTCATAGAAAACTTCATATCCCACCAATTCTTCACCCACCTTCACTCTTGAAACACTTAATTGTCAGAATATCATCTCGAACATTCAAGAATTCGATATGAAATCCAAACACCGTAATATTCAAGATGAATTCCAGACACTCGAATATTCACAAGAATATCCAAATACTTGAATATTCGAGATGAATTCCAGACATTCGAATGTCAGAGACTAAATCTAGATACTTCGGTATCAGGAATAAATTCCAGATACTTGAATGTTCGAGATTAATTCCAGACACTCGTATGTCAGAGACTAAATCTAGATACTTGAATATTCGAGATGAATTCCAGACACTCGTATGTCAGAGACTAAATCTAGATACTTGAATATTCGAGATGAATTCCAGACACTCGTATGTCAGAGACTAAATCTAGATACTTGAATATTCGAGATGAATTCCAGACACTCGTATGTCAGAGACTAAATCTAGATACTTGAATATTCGAGATGAATTCCAGACACTCGTATGTCAGAGACTAAATCTAGATACTTGAATATTCGAGATGAATTCCAGACATCTGAGTGATAGAGATGAATTCCAGGCATCTGAGTGTTAGAGATAAAATCCAGACACTCGAATATTCGCAAGAATATCCAGATACTTGAATATTCGAGATGAATTCCAGACACTCGAATGTCAGAGACTAAATCTAGATACTTGAATATTCGAGATGAATTCCAGACATCTGAGTGATAGAGATGAATTCCAGACATCTGAGTGTTAGAGATAAAATCCAGACACTCGAATAATCGAGATGAAAACCAGACCCTCGAATATTCGCAAGAATATCCAGATACTTGAATATTCGAGATGAATTCCAGACATCTGAGTGTTAAAGACTAATTCAGATACTTGAATATTCGAGATGAATTCCAGACATCTGAGTGTTAAAGACTAATTCAGATACTTGAATATTCGAGATGAATTCCAGACATCTGAGTGTTAAAGACTAATTCAGATACTTGAATATTCGAGATGAATTCCAGACATCTGAGTGTTAGAGACAAAATCCAGACACTCGAATAATCGAGATAAAATCCAGACCCTCGAATATTCGCAAGACAATCCAAACACTACGATATTCAAGATGAATTCCAGTCACTCGAATGTCAGAGACTAAATCCAGACACTCGAATATTCGCAAGAAAATCTAGACACTCGAATATTAGCAATGATATTCAGATATTCGAATGTCAGCAATTAAATCCAGACACTCCAAATATCAGGAATAAAATCCAGAAACTTAGATATTCGCAAGAAAATCCATACACTCGAATATTCGCATGAAAATCCAGACACTCCAAATATTCGCAATGAGATCCAGATAATACGATGTTTGAAATGAAATTCAGACACTTAGATGTTCGAAGTGAAATCCAGAACCGTAATATTAGCAATGAAATCCAGACACTCGAATATCAGCAATAAAATCCAGACATACAGATATTCTCAAGAAAATCCAGACATACAGATATTCTCAAGAAAATCCGGACATACAGATATTCTCAAGAAAATCCAGACATACAGATATTCTCAAGAAAATCCAGACACTACGATATTCGAGATGAATTCCAGACACTTCGATATTCTCAAGAAAATCCGGACATACAGATATTCTCAAGAAAATCCAGACATACAGATATTCTCAAGAAAATCCAGACACTACGATATTCGAGATGAATTCCAGACACTTCGATATTCTCAAGAAAATCCGGACATACAGATATTCTCAAGAAAATCCAGACATACAGATATTCTCAAGAAAATCCAGACACTACGATATTCGAGATAAATTCCAGACACTTAAATGTCAGAGACTAAATCCAGATACTTCGATATCAGCAATAAAATCCATACATACGATATTAGCAATGAAATCCAGATATACCGATATTAGAGATGAAATCCAGACACTCGAATGCCAGAAACTAATTCCAAACACTCGAATGTCAGAGACTAATTCCAAACACTCAAATATTAGAGACTAATTCCAAACACTTAGATATCTGGAACGAATTCTAGACACTCAAATATCAGACCTTAATTCCAGACACTCGAATATTCGCAATAAAATCCAGATACTACGATATTCGAGATGAAATCCAGACATTAAGATATCAGCAAGAAGATCCAAATCCTCGAATATTCGAGATGAAATCCAGACACTACGATATTCGAGATGAAATCCAGACACTACGATATTCGAGATGAAATCCAGACACTACGATATTCGAGATGAAATCCAGACACTACGATATTCGAGATGAAATCCAGACACTACGATATTCGAGATGAAATCCAGACACTACGATATTCGAGATGAAATCCAGACACTACGATATTCAAGATGAAAACCAGACAGATATTCGAGATGAAATCCAGACATTAAGATATTCGCAATGAAATCCAGACGCTCGAATATTCGAGATGAATTAAGATACTCGAGATGAAATCCAAACACTCGAATATTCGAGATGAAATCCAGACACTCGAGTATTCGAGATGAAATCCAGACACTACGATATTCAAGATGAAAACCAGACACTACGATATTCAAGATGAAATCCAGACACTACGATATTCAAGATGAAAACCAGACACTACGATATTCAAGATGAAATCCAGACACTCGAATATCAGAGACCAAATCCAGATACTTCGATATCTGGAATGACTTGCAGATACTTTAATACCAGAGATGAAACTCAGATATACCGATATTCGAGATGAAATCAAAACACTCGAATATTCGAGATGAAATCC
>Ga0101944_10002254_pt1 | contig 32392 bp, 21 predicted proteins | sample DewCreD2012metaG_FD_75245 | JGI IMG/M metagenome (GOLD analysis project Ga0101944, IMG submission 75245) | Hot spring sediment bacterial and archeal communities from British Columbia, Canada, to study Microbial Dark Matter (Phase II) - Dewar... ... | reverse complement strand
AGGATGAGGGCAAAGACCAGGCTCAGCCCCAGCGCCTCCAGCCAGCCGATTTGCACGACGAATGGCGGCACCACCGCGCCCGGCGAGCCGCTCACCTGCAGGAAGGGCAGGAACAGGTAGCTGGCGAACAGCCCTACCACCGCGCCGGAGAGGATTGCCAGCCCCATGAGCAGGAATTGCTCTGACACCACGTAGGCGATCAACTGGCGCACCGACAAGCCCAGCGCCTGGAGGATGCCCAGTTGCACAAAGCGACGCCGCAGCGAAGCGTAGGAATAGAGCACAAAGCCGATGCCGGGCATCAAGCCGGTCATCAAGAAACCCACGTTCAAGATGCCGAACAGCCCCACGCGCTCCGGTTCGTTGGTGCTCTTCTGCACTTCCTCGAAGGCGTTGCCGTGAATCTTGACCACTGCCTTGTCGATGCCGATGAGCATGCGGAACTGCTGGATGAGCAGCTCCAGGTTGGTGTTCTCGCGGATGTCCATCCACAGGAAATAGCCGTAGATGACATCCGAGCTGTTGAAGATGTGTTCCAGGTTCATGATGAGCGTGGGGCGGTCGGCGGGATAGACGGTGGGGAAGTAGTCATACGTGCCCACGATGACCAGCGGGCGCTCCAGCTTGTCGTCATAGACGGTGATGGTCGCCTGGAGCTGGTCGCCGATCTCCAAGCCCAGCTCGCTGGCGAGGCTGGTGGGAATGAGCACGCCCGCTGGTTCGGCAGCCAGGGCGTTCATCAGCGCGCCCAGCGACTGCGAAGCGAAATCGGGGCGGAAGAACGCCACCTTGGGGAAGTCGAGGCGCTCGATGCCCATTGCCAGGCACAGCTCGTTGCCCACGCCGTAGGAGAAGGTGCAGCGATACTTGCCCACCCGCGTGGCGGCGTTGACGCTGGGCAGCTTGAGGTGGTCCTCCACGCTCACGTAGGCGGCGCTGTCGATGCCCAGCTCGGTGAGGGTGGTGCCGCTGGAGCCTGAAGCGCCCGGCACGGTGTTCATCTGCTCAGCGCCCTCGATGATGAATTCCTGGATGACCAGGTCGGCGCCGCTCTTGTAGTACGCCGAATCGTGCAGCCAGGTGTCCAGCGTCTTGGCGGAGGAGGCGGAGTAGATCGCCAGGCTGAGCGAGATCATCACCAGCAGCAGGGCGCTGGCATGGTCCTGCGGACGGCGGATGACCTGCTCTAGAGACAGGTACGCCCATACCCCCGGCAGCCGTTCCGCCAGCCGCGAGAGCAGGCGCAGCAGCAAGGGCAGCAGGCGCAGCGCCAGCATGCACAGCGCCATGGCGAACAGGGCAGGCGCCAGGAAGAGCAGCGGGTCGCGGTAGGCGCTGCCGGCTTCCTGTAACTGCGCCATCACGCCTGCCGGTTTTGCCCAGCCGCGCATGACGGTATAGGCGTACAGGCTGACGCCCAGCAGGAGCACGTCCAGGTAGAAGCGCGCCCAGATGGGCTTGCGCGCCTGGCGCGCCTGTTCCTGCTTCAGGCGGACGATGCTGATGCGCGCCAGGCTGAGCATGGGAAAGAGCCGCGCCAGGACGATGAACAGCAGCGCCAACCCCAGCGCCGGCAGGTTGATCCCCTCCAGCGAGTAGCTGTAGATGTTTTGGTTGGTGAACTTCAAGAACGATTCGGTGCGTCCAATCAGCATTGCGCCCAGCCAGCCCAGCAGCAGGGCGAAGGGCAGGGCGATGAGCGCCAGCAGCAGGCTTTCGATCAGGTTCAGGTACAGCACCTGACGCCAGGTGGTGCCGCGCCCGCGCAGGGTGACCGTCTCCTGTTCGTATTGCTGGACGGCAATGGCGGCTGCCAGGCTGATGAAGATGAGCGCCAGAATCACCAGCGGCGAACCGACGGCGTAGAACAGCGTCATCAGCCGGTTGGCGCGCGACTGGTATTCGAGAAGCTGCTCGACCGGGGAGTAATCGGACTGGATGCCCGGCATGAGCTTCTTCAGGTTGCTGTCCAGCCGCACCAGCCCGCGGGCGTAGAGCGGGGCGCGCTGGTACTTGAGCTGGTTTTCGCTGTAGATGACGTACCAGGAAATGTAGAAGATGGGCTGTTCCAGGATGGGCATGATGCGCGTGCGGTAGGTTTCCTGGGGCACCCACAGCAGGTTCGAAAACTCGACCGAGGGGCTTTTGAACCAGATGGGGTCTTCGGGGTTGTTTTCCTGCCAGATGCCGGCAATTTCCACCTGGTAAGGTCCCAGCAGCAGGCGGTCGCCCACGTTCAGGTAGGTTTCGTCTGCCAGGCTGACGGGAATCGCCACGCGGATGGGTTCATCCAGGCTGGCGCTGGGTTGGGGCCACTCGCCTTCGAGCATTTGGGCGTAAATGGGCAGGTTCTCGCGGGTGACGAACTTCATCGCCCGCAGGTTCAGCGAGTCTCCCGCCGCCTCGGCGCGGGAGGGCTTCAGCCGCACCGCGCCCGATTGCACGTCCACCACGATTTGCTCCACCGGCAAGCCGAAGTACGCCAGCGAGCGCGAGCGGATGTACTCGTTGACCGTTTCGATGGTATCCAGCGTCAGCCCGCGCACGTCTTTGCCTGCCAGGAAGTAGTAATGAAGGCTGAACAGCCTGCGGTTGGTCGTTTCGACCTTTTCAGTGAGCTGCTGCCTGAGCAGGTAACCGGAGACGGCGCTGGCAAACACCGGCACGCACACCACCAGGGCGAGCACCGCCACCGTGCCCAGCAGCGCGCTGACGCTCAAGCCCAGGTTGTGCACCAGGCGCTTGAACACCACCTTGATCAATGAAAGCAGGTTTTGCATTCAGCCGGCTCCTTCAGGGACCCAGCACCTGGTCGCCCTCGTTGAGATCGGCGATCACCTCCACCATCGAAGGGGTGCGCAAGCCGAACTCGGAAATTTCCACCCGGCGGCGGCGTTCGCCCTCCAGCACGATGACGAAGCTGTTGCCGCCATAAGAGCGGATGGCGGCGGGGGGCAGCAGCAGGGCGTCATCTTTCTTGCCGATGGTGACCACCATGGTGACCGATTGACCAATGGGCAGCTTTTCGGGGGCGATCTCAGTTGGCAGGCTGAAGTAGAGCCAGTCGGTGACAATGCTGGTGGAGACGGCGCCTTCGGCGCTGCTGATGGGGATGAAGTTGGGCAGGTAGGTCACCGGGTAGATTTCTTTCTCTTCCGTGTTGGTGGGGATTTCGATGCGCACGGGGACGTTCTGGCGGAGCTTTTGCGAAAGCTCGTAATCATAGGAGGCGCGCAAGACCAGCCTGCTGGGGTCGCCCAGGCGCACGGCGACGGCGTAGGCTTCGATCTGCCTGCCGGGCTTGACATCGACGCGCAGGATGACGCCGTCGTAAGGGGCGAAGATGCGCCGCTCGGCGATGAGGCTTTCCAGCCGCTGGACGGCGAGCTGGCTGCGCTGCACCGCCTGTTCCTCATAAGAGGTGACCTGCTGGCTTGCCTCTTGCAGGGCAATGCGCGCCAGCTCCAGGTTTTGGGCGGTGATGTCGTAGTTCAACTGCGCCCTGGCGCGGGCAGTCTCGCCGATGGCGCCTTCCACCTCCAGGCGGGCAAGCTCGAGGCGCTTTTCCCAGATGGCGACATCGATCTGGGCGCGCTGGATGTTGTACTGGCGCTGCACCTTGTCCTTTTCCAGCGCGGCGCGGGCGACTTCCAAATCGATTTGCGCCTGTTCGAGCTGGTTCAGTAGGTCATCCACCTGCAATTCGGCGAGCAAATCGCCTTCCTTGACGGCGTCGCCGTCCTTGACCAGCACGCGGGTGATGAACCCCGAAGCGCGGAAGAAGAGGTCGTCCTGTTTCTGGGGCACCACCACCGCCTGGAAGCTGGTCTCCTGGATGATGGGTCCGCGGGTGACAGTGAAGACCGCCTTCTCATAGCTGACCACCGGCGGCAGGGGGGTGGGCGTGGGGGCAGGTCCGATTGCCAGCACGCTGCAGGAGGTCAGGAAGATTGCCAGCGCGCACAGGGCGCAGAGGAGAAGGGTGGACAGTTTTCTCATCAGTCTTGTTTGGTTACCTTTCTAGTGGTCATGCGTTGTCACGCTGCAGCCGCTCATTATAAAACCAAAAGGCGCAGCGGTAAACAATTGTGTTTCACGGGCGGGTCGCCAGCCATGCGCCGATGATCTGCACCAGCGCGCCGAACATCAGGCACAGGAACCCCACGAACCAAAGCTGGATGCCGGCGTCGAAGCGCTCGTTCATCTTCGCCTGCAGCGGCTGGAGGTTGTCGAGCAGCTTCTTGGCGTGTTCCGGCTTGGTAATCAGGCTGGGGATGCCAAAGCTCTTGCGCGCCGAGCGCGCCCCCAGCGCCACAACCCCGCCCAGCAGGGTGATCGCCAGCGCCACATACACCATCCGGTCGCTGTAGGTGGTGGGGGTCAGGTTGCCGGTGAACAAGAAGGAGAACAGCACCAGCGTCGCGACGCCGGCAACGCCCAACAGGCAGTTCAGGAGATACTTTAGCGCACGGCGCAAAAAGTCACGCATTGTCTCTCACTCCCCTCGTCCATCACCAGGAAGGCGGCACGAGCCACCAGCTCCTTTCTTTTCCGACGCGGGCGGCGTCCCAGGCGTCCGCCATTTGCCTGAGCCGGCGCGCCTGCGAGTCCTTGAGGGTGAAGCCGCGCCAGGCTTCGGTGCGCGCCTCGCGGCTGCCTTTCATCGTGTTCTGGCAGTAGGCGTACCAATCCATGAAGGTGCGCATGCTGATCTCGATGCCGTACTTCTCCGGCGAGAGCATCATCGGCGAGAAGGGATCGAGGGTGTGGACGGTATCCAGGATTTTGAGCAGCCGGCTGGGATAGAAATCGTACACCTGCTCAGCCAGTTCCAGCGTCTGCTGGAAGGTTTCTTCGCTTTCGCCGGGCAGGTTCAGCGAAAAGTACACGAAGATGTAGAAGTTGTGTTCGTTGAGCGCCTCGAGCACATCGAAGAAGCGCTCGTTGCTGTAATGCTTGCCGTTCAGGCGGCGGACGCGCTCATTGCCCGAAAGCGGGCTGAGCGCCACGCAGGTATGCTCCATGTCGGCGGCGCGCGCCAGCTCGGCGATGAACGCCGCATCGGGCGACTGGAAGAACTCGTTATAGATGCCAATCTTCACCCCCTGGCGGCGCATCTCATCGAACAGCTCCCGCCAGTAGGCTTCCCCCAGCTCGGCGAGGTCGTAGGAAAACGCCGCCTGGTGCACGCCCATTGCCTGCAGCGCCTTCAGGTCATCTGCCATGCGCTTTGGGGAGCGCGTCACCAGCCCGGGGCGGCTGGCAAGGCGCTTATGGGCGTCCTTGCTCCCGCCGCAGTAAGAGCAGTGATAGATGCAGCCGCGGGCGTTGCAAATCCAGCGCCCCAGGTAGGGCTGGCTTGCCAATGCCTGCTGGGTTTTTTCCAGGTCGGCGACCAGGTATTCGTGCCGCAGGTAGTCGCGCTCATTGTCCATGAAATCCAGGTGGACGAAGTCCAGCTCGTCCAGGTCGGCGGTAGCAGCCACGTACACTTCGGCGGCGTGGACAACCTTGCCCTCCCGCCGGTAGGACAGGTTGGGAATGCCCTGCAGGTCTGGCAGCTCGCCGCCGGCGCGCCTGCCCGAACGCAGCAGCCGCTGCGCCAGCGCCAGCAGGGGCTGTTCGGCGTCGCCGCGGATGATCACATCGACCGCGGGGAAATTTTCCAATATCTCCTGGGCAAAGCCCGAAGCCGTCAAGCCGCCGATGACCGTCCATGCCCAGGGGAGCGTTTCTTTGCAGAACTCGACCATTTCCAGCGCGCCGTAGCAGTGTTCGTACCAGTGCAGGTCCACCAAGATGATGCGCACCCCCTGGCGGTTTGCCAGCCAGTCGCGCAGGCTGAAGCCCGGTCGCAGCGCCTTTTCCATGGCGTAGTTCAATCCCCTCACGCCAATCCCCTCCCGCCGCAGCCGGTTGACCAGCGCCGCCGCGCCCACCGGCAGCAAGCCGTAGGCGCGCCCGGACCCCTCTTCCACCTCGAAGTGGACGCCCTGCTTGGCAGGATGAATGTAAAGCACAGGTTCCATCATTACCGATAATCTCCAGACAAAGGACAAGGCGCCGCAGCCGGAGCCTTGTCCTCAAAAGCCAGGCGATGACGCCGGCTCTCAAGCTGCCGGCTTGACCGCCGGGACACAGCTCAGCGCTTGGGGAACAGGCTGCTCAGGTCAGCCTTTTCCACAACGGGGTTGCCTTCATACAGGAAGCACGACGCCGCATGACCGCCGTTGGTCAGGTAGAGCGGCGGCACCTTTTGTGTGCAAAGGTCGAACGCCTTGGGGCAGCGCGGCGCAAACTTGCACCCATGGCGGGCAGCCTGGCGCCCGCGGGTGATCTCCTGAGCTTCGCCCCACAGGTGGTTGGGGTCGGGCCAGGGGATGGAGTTCACCAGGAGCTGGGTGTAGGGGTGCTTGGGCGTGCGGATGACCAGTTCGACATCGCCGGCTTCCATCACCGAGCCGTGGTACAGGACGATGATGTAATCGCTGACGTGGTAGGCGGTGGTCAGGTCGTGGGTGATGTACAGGATGGGGATGCTGTACTCCTGGTTCATGTCGCGCAGGTTCTTGAGCAGCGTGGCGCGCAGCGAGGCGTCCACCATCGAAACCGGCTCGTCGGCGATGAGCAGCTTGGGCTTGAGCACCAGGGCGCGGGCGACGGCAATGCGCTGGCGCTGACCGCCGCTCAACTGGTGCGGATAGCGCCCCAGCGTTTCCTCCGGGCGCAAGCCCACCCGCATCAGCGCTTCTTCCATCAGGTCGCGCGTTTCGCGCTTGTTCTTTGCCAGCCCAAAGTTCTTGATGGGGATGCTGAGCAGGTTATCCACCTTGTAGAAGGGGTTGTACACGGCAAAGGGGTCCTGGAACACCGCCTGGACGTTGCGGCGGAAGTCCAACATATCCTCTTTCTTCTGCTTGAAGATGTCCTTGCCGTTATAGAGCACCTGCCCGGCGGATGGCTCGTAGAAGCCCAGCAGGAGCATCATCATGGTCGTCTTGCCGCTGCCGCTTTCGCCGGCAATGGTGATGATATGCGGATACCCCGGCTCGACCGAAAAGGTCATGTCCTCCAGGGCGGTGACCGCATTCGGCGAGCCGATCTTGCCGCCAAACACCTTGGTTACGTTGCGAAGTTCGACTATCGGTTCCATGATTACGCTCCACCGTATAAATGACAGGCGACCAGGTGCCCGGGTTTGACCTCCACGTAATTGGGGAAGGTCTTATCGCAGACGCCCTGGATGACGTTGGGGCAGCGCGCCCGAAAGAGGCAGCCCGGCGGCGGGTTGATCACCGAAGGCGGGATGCCGGGGATGCCCTGGAAGACGCCGCGCTGACCCAACACCGGCAGGCTGGAGATCAACAGGCGGGTGTAAGGGTGGAATGGCTCGGCGAACAGGTCTTTCATCGCGCCCACTTCTGCCAGTTTGCCGGCGTACATCACCGCCAGACGGTCAACGCTTTGCGCCATCAAGCCCATGTCGTGACCAATCAGAATCATCGAAAGGTCCAGGTCTCTGACCAGACCGGTGATCGTTTCCATCACCTGGCGCTGGATAACCACGTCCAATGCGCTGGTGGGTTCATCGGCGATCAAAATCTTGGGGCGCAGCGAGATGGCAATGGCGACGGTGACGCGCTGTTTCATACCGCCGCTGAGTTCGTGGGGGTACATGTTGGCGACGCGCGGGCTGAGTTCGACGCGTTCGAGCAGGGTGTACACGCGGTTCATCATTTCCCGCTTGCTGCCCTTGATGCCATGGTCGAGCATGCCGTCGATGATCTGGTTCTTGATGCGCATCACCGGGTTCAACGAGTTCATCGCGCCCTGCGGAATCATGGCGATCTCGCTCAGGCGCGTCTTGCGCATCTCGTCCTCCGAGAGCTTGAGCAGGTCCACGCCGTTGAGCATGATTTGCCCCTGGATGGTGCCGGGCATGCGTATCATGCGCATGATCGAAAGCGCCATGGTGGATTTTCCCGAACCGGATTCGCCCACCAGCCCCAGCTTGGTGCCCGAATCCAGCGTCAGGTCCAGCCCATCCACTGCCTTGACCGTCCCGGCTTTGACGTAGAAGTAAGTGCGCAGGTCCTTGATTTCGAGAAGCGGCAGATACGTTTTGAGCGTTGCAGAGTTGGGTTGGGTCATCTCACACTTTCCTCCGGCGGCGAGGGTTGGCAATTTCATCCAGTCCAATCGAAGTCAAGACCAGCGAGGTCAGGGTGAGCACGATCACCGAGACCGGCGCCAGGATCCACCACCACAGACCCAGCAAGAAAGCGGAATAATAATTGACGTAGAACAGGGTCATGCCCATGGTGGGTTCGCGGCGGGCGCCGATGCCCAGCGCCTCCAGCCCCAGCGACGCCATGATGCCGCCATAGACCGACTGCGACAGGCTCATCACCAGGAAGGGCAGCAAGTTGGGCACCAGCTCTTTCATCACGATTTCCAGCGTGCGCATGCCGCCCAGCTTTGCCATCCAGACGAAGGGGCGCTCGCGCATCGAAAGCACCTGGGCGCGGATGGCGCGCGCCGGACCTGCCCACGAGACGATGGCGACGATCAAGCCCATCTCGGTCACTTTCAGGTCAACGCCCACCAGGATGGTCGAAATCAAAATCAAGATCAAGAAGCTGGGGATGGTCATCCAGATGTCGATCAGCGAGGTGATGATGGTATCCACAAAGCCGCCGGCGTAACCGGCGACAAAGCCCAGGACGATGCCTACGCCCAAGCCGATGGCGCCGGCGATGGCGCCGATCTGCAGGGTCATGCCGGTGCCGAGCACCATCATGGTGAACAGGTCGCGCCCCTGGGCGTCGGTGCCAAAGGGATGCTCACGGCTGGGCGGCTGGTTGAGGAAGATGGTTTGCTTGTAAGCGTTTTGGGGATCGATGAACAGCCGTCCCACGGTGGTGAACAATATCAGGAACAGCAGCATGCTCATCCCGATGCCCAGGGCAGGATTGCGTTTGACGTAGTCGATGAAACCTCTCATGGCGGCTATCCTTTCTGCGCTTTGTAGGTGATGCGCGGGTCGAGCAGCGGGTAGACCATGTCCATGATAAAAGTCGCCAGGGCGATGCTGAGCACCATAATATAGACGATGCCGTAGAGCAGGAAGAAGTCGAACTGACCGATAGCGGCGCCCAGCGTGCTGCCCAAGCCGTTGTAGCTGAAGAAAGTCTCGGCGACTGCAGACCCGGTAATGATAAAGCCCAGGCGGAGCGCCAGCCCGGTGAGGGAGGGCAGCATGGCGTTGCGCAGCAGGTAGCGGAAGAAGATGCGGCTTTGTTTCAGACCGCGCGCCTCGGCGAAGGTGGTGTAATCCTCGCCCTCCACGGTGACCATCATGGCGCGCATGCCCAGCGCCCAGCCGGAGGCTTCGACGACGACGATCGACAGGATGGGCAGCACGGCGTGGCGGGCGTATGCCAGCAGGAACTTCGGGTCTGACCAGTTTTCCATCATCGTGCTGGGATAGGGCTGACCCATGGGCAGCAGCTTCATGCGGAAGGCGACGAAGTAGATGAGCACCAGCGCCACCAGGTACTGCGGCACAGACGAAAAGACCAGCATGGGCGGCACGACGATGTTGTTCACCCATTGGGGCGTCTTGTTCCAGCCCAGCAGCGCCCCCAGCAGTACTCCGAGGACGAACGAGATGAAAATCGCCACGCTCAGGAAGGGCAGCGTCAGCCTGCCGCGGTTGATGATGATCTCCATCACGGTGCGCGGGTAGTTGATAATCGAGTAGCCAAAGTTGAAGCGCATCGTGTTGCTGATGTAGGTGATATACTGCTGCCAGAGGGGCTTATCCAGCCCGAAGATGCGCGTGTAAGTGTCGATCATGTTTTGGGCGTCTTCCCTCTTGCGTCCCTGGCTGGCGATCTGGATGAGCATTTGCTCCTTGATGGGGTCGCGCCCGGTCAGGCGCGGGAGCAGGAAGTTGATCGAGGCAGCCATCCAGATGACCAGGAAGAGGAAGACGACACGGCGGATGACATAGTTCAAATGCATATCGGTCTCTCCATGTTTCGCCCTCGGCTCTATCCAATAAAGGTCGAATAACTTGCCAGGGAGCCTAATCGCTTAGGCTCCCTGGTCCTGATACTTCATACAGGGCAGCCCCCGGCTGGGCGGCAGGCGCCGGCGCCAGCTTTAATTGGTGCAGCCTTCATCGAAGTTGGGTCAACGTTATGTGTTGCCGGTTGCCTTCAAGCCCACGATGACCTGGAGCACGGTGAGGTGCCACAGCGCCGAGTTCATGTAGGGGTTGTTCTCGTCAGGCCAGTTGGTGAAGTACCAGTTGTTCACCGGGATGCGGTGGAACCACTGGACGATCGGGCAGTCGGGCAGTTGCGAGTACCAAATCTCCATGATCTGGCGGAACAGGTCCTTCATCTTGGGGTCATCCATGGCAGTGTTGTTCATCTCATCGACGAGCTTCTTGAATTCGTCGTTCTGCCAGCGGGTAATGTTGCCCCAGGATTGCTCGCCCATCGGCGCAGGCGGGTCATAGTACAGCTTGAAGGTGTCGAAGGGATCGATGGTGCCGCCGCCATGACCGAAGAGGAACATGGAAGCGCGCCCATCCACCTTGGCAGCCCAGACGTCCGGCGGGACCTTGTGCTCGCAGGCAAAGCCGGCAGTGCGCAGTTGCTCGGCGATGACCGGCGCCAGGTCGCCGAACAGCGGTACGGCGGCAAACAGGTTGGCATCCGGTCGGACGCCGTCCTTATCCACCCAGAAGCCCTCGGCGTCCTTGGTGAAGCCGGCTTCCTGCATCAATTGAGCCGACTTCTCCAGGTTGAACTCCAGGACGTTGTACTTTTCGGTGATGTCCTTGATGCCGTCCATGTAGGCGTTCAGCTTGGGGTATTCTGGGAAGGGCGCGTAAGCCACTTTGCCGGCGCCTGCCCAGGCGACATCCACCAGTTGCTGCTGGTTGATGGCGTAAGCGACTGCCCAGCGCACCTTGGGATTATCGAAGGGCGGCTTGGCGGTGCAGAACTGGACGGAGATGGGCCACCAGTCCATGTAGCCATAGGGCGGCTTCTTGCCGGTCCAGGTGCTCAGGTGATCTGCCTGGGTAAGGGCGCTGGCAACCACCAGCGGGCGCAGGTCGAGCGACTGGTCGATTTCCTTGTTGATCAGCAGTTGGGCGGCGGTGGTGTCGTTGGTGAACAGGGTCTGTTCCACGCGCCAGACATCCGGCTCTTTTTCGACGAACTTGGTATCGACTGCCCACCAGGAGGGGCGCAGGTCGTAGTAAGTGACCTGCTCGGTCGATTCGCTGATGCCGTAAGCGGCGGTCGAGACCGGATACTGCTTTTCCTTGTCGAAGAAGGCGAAGGTCGCCAGTTGGTCGTCCGGCACGTTCTTGAAGATGTGCGCCGGCATAATGGCGGTGTCATCGCCCAGGTCGAAGCGGAAGGTCAGGCTCTTGAAGAAGAAGCGCCAGTCGGTCTGGTTGAGGGTGACCTTGAGGGTGGTGTCATCCACGGCTTCAGCTTTCTCCAGCTCTGCCTTGTAAACGCCGGCGCGGCTCAAGCCATCCACGCGCTTGAGGGTTTCCATCGACCAGGCGACATCCGCTGCGGTGAAGGGCGTGCCGTCAGACCACTTGATGCCCTTGCGGAAGGTGATCGTGCACTCGGTGGCGTTGTCGTTGTACTTATAGCTCTCCGCCAGCCACATGTAGGTCTTGTCGCCCAGGGCGCTGTAGAAGGCGCAAGGCTCATAGAGCAGGGCGTTGCCGTTCTGGTGGTTGTAACCGGAGGCGTAAGGGTTGACGACGCCGGCGGCAGGCGCAGCGCTCCAGTAATAACGAAGCGTGCGGTTGCGGGGCACGTTGGTCATTGGCCAGACCTTTTCACGTTCTGGCAGCTTGACTTCGGGCTTTTCCTCAACGGGCTTTTCTCCGGCAGGCGCAGCTTCCTCCGTCTTTGCCTGGCAGGCAGCCAGCAAGGCGCTGCCAAGGGCTGCGGTGGAGACCCGCAGGAATTCTCTACGAGAAATCATAGACATTTTCTCTGCCTCCTAAAATGTTCGGTTGGTTGAAGTTGGTTGTAAAGTTGGGTCGAATGAAACAGTGGGGTGTAAGGATGGGTAATATCGGTAGTCGGGCAGCCTCCTTTCCTGGCTAAAGAAACGGGGTCGGGTCCACGCATCATAACGCCAGCCAGCTTGCGCATAAGCCTGTTCAGCCTCCATCCATTTGAGGGGCATGTTTACCTGGCGCAAGCTGGGGATAAAGGGATTGGGTGGACATACAATACTGCGTCTAACCAAATGCTAACGAACGAAACTGGCACACACAGCGCCGGATGACCTTCCCTTCCCGGCAAGAATATTATAACGAAAATTTATCGATAACACAAGAGTTTTTTACTCAAGGTCTGGCGGGCGTTCCGTCGGGGAGGCGGGTCTGCGTCCACCAGTCCACCTCATCGACGCAGGGGTATTTTTCTGCCAGCTTTTCGTTGATGTCGATGCCCAAGCCGGGCTGGTCGTTGGCGTACATGTAACCGTTGCGCACTTCGGGCGTGCCGGGGAACATTTCGTACACCAGCTCGGGGAAGCGGCACCATTCCTGGACGCCGAAGTTGGGCGCCCACAGGTCGAGGTGCAGGTTGGCAGCGTGACCCACCGGCGAGACATCGCCGGGTCCATGCCAGGCGGTGCGCAAGCCATACAAGTTGGCGTGGATGGCGGCGTCGCGCGCCGGGGTGATTCCGCCCATCTGGCTGATGTGCATTCTGAGGAAGTCGATGAGCCTGCCAGAGATGAGCGGCTGCCACTCGCGCGGGTTGTTGAACAGCTCGCCCATCGCCAGCGGGGTGGCGCACAGGCGGCGGATGTGTTCGAACCAGCGGATGTCCTCCGGCGCCAGGATATCTTCCAGGAAGAAGAGCTTGAAGCGCTCGACATCCTTGGCGAACTGGACGGCGTCGATGGGGCGCAGGCGCTCATGCACATCGTGCAGCAGCTCCACCTCCTCGCCCACCTCGCTGCGCACATATTCGATCATCTTGAGCATATTGCGGGTGTAAGCGCGGGGGTCGTAATAGGCGCCTTCGGGCGCGCCCTCCGGCTTGACAAACTGCTGCGCCTTGCCGCCGTAACCGCCCATCTGGACGCGGATGTAACGGTAGCCCTGCTCCTGGAACTTGCGCACGTTCTCGACCACTTCTTTCGGGTCGCGCCCATCGGCGTGAGCGTACACCGCCGCGCCCTCGCGGCACTTGCCCCCCAGGAGCTGGTAAACGGGCATGCCCGCCATCTTGCCCTTGATATCCCACAGCGCCATGTCGATGCCCGAGATGGCGTTGTTCAGCACGGGACCGTTGCGCCAGTAACTCTGCACCATCGCCATGCGGAACATCTCCTCGATGCGGGAGACATCGCGCCCGATGACGAAGGGTTTGAGGTGACCTTCCAGCGCGGCATGCACGGCGTGGAAGCGCTGGGTGAAGGTGGCGCAGCCCAAGCCGTACAAGCCTGGATCGGAGGTGATCACCTTGACGACGATAAAGCGGGTGCCGGCGCCCGCCCATTGGATGAGGTATGTTTTGACGTCTTTTATGGTCACTGGCGGCATAGGTTCACTCCTTATGAAAAATCCAGGCGGAGGATGTTCTCCCCGTCGCTGATGTCCATTTGATTGGCGGGCAGGTCGGCTTCGCAGTAGGGCGTTGCGTAGTGACGGTTGTCTTCGGTCGAAACCTCTTTGCCGTTCACCCGCAGCGCGCCTTCCCAGGCGAAATCGAGCGTTTCGCCGCGCAGCGTGGCAAGGTGAACGCCCTCTGGCTGCCAGCGCATTTCCAGGGCGAGCGCCTTTTGGCAAAAGTCAGCGAAGCTGCCATCCTGGGCTGCCCTGCCCAGCATGCACACCCACAGGTTTTCCTGCCCGTAAGAGCGCAGCTCACGGTACGCATCGGGAGCGCTCTTCACCAGTTGCAAGCCGCGGGCGGCGGTGAGCGCCAGGTAGCCTTCGCCCAGGCGGGCGAAAGCCCAGTTCTGCTCCAGGCGGTGCTCATCGAAGCAGTACAGCGGGAAGTAGGCGTGGGTGAAGCCCAGCCAGTCGTTGGCGGGCAGCTTGTAGATGGCGATGAGCACATCGCGCCATTGCGCCAGGCGCGGCAGGCTGGCGTTGCCGCGCCAGAAGCCCGGCTTGAGCGCTTCTGCTTCGCCCAGGCTGGCAGGGTGATTGACGAAGACGAGGGCATCGGGGCTGAAGGTCGCCTGCCACAGGTGTTCGGCGCTGCCCCTTTCGCCGGGGCGGTCAACTTGCGCCGAGGCGAGCAGGTAATCGGGCGTGCGGCAGGCAAAACGGGTCGCCTTCACGCCGCTGTGGGCGTCGCGCAGGCTGGCGGCGCGCATCCAGGCTTCTTCCGGCAGGCGGCTGGCGATGTTGGCGATGAGCAGGGGGAATTCGTAATCGGAGCACGCCAGGCTGACCACGCCGGCAATCGAGCGGTTGAAGACGCCCATGCCCCACAGCACGCGCTGCAGCCCGGCGGTCGCCTGCAATTGGGCGCTCTTCATCTCGGCGGCGGCTGCCTGCGCCTGCGGCGAGCCGTTCACGCCTTTGTAGGAAAAAAGCGCCATCTCGAAGAACAGCTTGTCCAGCAGGACGGCGGCGGTATCGCGCACCTGAGGGCTGCGCGCCAGGCTGAGCAGGTGGGTAAGGGCGCAGGCGAGCTTTTCCTGGGCGAGGCTGGAACCCCATTGGCGGAAGCCGTACCTGCCGCGTTCCAGCATCCAGTCGGCGGCTGCCTTCTCATGGGCTTCCAGCGAAGCAGAGGAGGACGCTGGCAGGTCGAGCTGGGCGAGCAGCAGGCTGGCGGCGAGCCGCAGGCAGGCGTCGCCTTCATCCTGCGCTTCATCCTGCGGCGGCGCGGCGGCGCTCAGGCAGGCTTGCAGCGACTTGCGCAGCTGCTGAGGGAAGGTGGGTTGATGGGCGTAGCGGTAAAAGACGCCCAGCAAGCCGACCAGGCGGAGTTCACTGCCGGGTTCGCCTTCCTGGACGCTGGCGATGGCGCCTTCGACGACCTCCGGCTGGAGCTGATCGTACTGACCCAGTTGCAGGCGGGCAATTTGACCGTAGAGGTCATCTTCCCGCCGGGCGGCTTCTTCCAGCCCCTCGTGCAGGCGGCGGTTGAAGCTGCCATAAGGCGCCAGGCTGCAGGGATGATCCAGCACCTGGAGCGGCAGTTTGCGCTGATAACGCAGCCCCTGGTCCCAAAATTCGACGCCGGGCGCCTGCAGCACCACGTTGTAGGGTCTTTCCCACAGGCGCTGGGGGTGACCGATATCCAGCGGTTCGGCGGCGTGCGAATCCCACTTGCCTTCGACGTAGATATTGCCTTCGGCGTCTTGAATCTGGTAGGTGTAATTGACCTGTTCTTCCAGGTCGTCTGCCCAGCGCAGGTTGATGAAGTTGCCCTTGTGGTAGGCTGCCTTTTCCAGGTAAGCCTTTTCCAGCGCCCTTTCCAGCCGCAGCCAGCGGGCGGGGCGCTTTGCCTGGGTGGGGATGTTCACCCGCACTTTATCGCCGGGGATGTCTCCCAGGTCGGCGAGCTGGAGCGCCAGCAGGTTGGGGCAGTCGCCGATGGCAGCCTGGTCGAAGCGCACGACGATTTGGTTGACGCCGGCGTCCAGCGCCGCCTGGAATTGGCGGCGGGCTGGCGCGCCTTGGGCAAAGCCCTCCTGCTCGAAGACCAGGGCGCCGTTCACCCACACTGCCAGGGGACCATAGGCGGTTGCCTCCAGGCGGACAAGGGCAGAGGAGGGCAGTTGCACCTGGGTCAGCGCCCAGGCGCGGGCGTAAGTCCAGCTAGGGTAATGATGCGAAAGGTGGATGAAGTGATCGTCGCGGCAGCGCACGTAGCGCCAGCGCAGGTCGGCGCCGTCGGCGGTGAATGCGCCGCGCTCAACCGGCGGCTCGGAGAACGCCAGCTCGGGCGGGGCGGGGCGGAAGACGTTTGGGATGTCGAGGGGCGATGCTGTAGCGCGGCGGGGGTCGGACTGGCGCAGGGGCGCGGTGTGAGGACCAGCTACGAGCCAGTTATGGATGAAACCTCCCTCGCCGAGCTGGTATTCGAGAAATTTGATCTCCATGGATGATTATGACGCCGGATGGAACTGGACTTTCACCTCGTCGATGGTCGCGCCGACGACTTCGATCTCCTCCAGGCGGTTGGTGCCCATTCCGGCGGCATACGCCAGGTTCAAGTGGCTTTCGCCGCGCACGTAAGGACCGTTGGGGAAGTCGCTGGTGGGGTCGAAGCCCATGGCAGCGGTGGCAACGGCGTCGGTGGCGAGGGGGTCGATGCCCGCGAACAGGACGCCCGGCTGGATGGGGGTCATGGCAGGTATCCAGGGACCTTCGCCGGCTTCGGTGGTCATCACGCCGTCGACCAGGGCGAAGTGAATCGGTCTCGCCCGGTTCAGATCGATGATGACGCGCGGCAGGCGCTTGCGGGTCTCGTCCGGCTGACCGTGCATGGCGGAGCGGTAGCCGTCGCCGGGGTTGAGGCGGTAGAAGGCGTACGGCACCAGCCCGACCAGGTTCTTCATCGAGTGGGTGACGCCGGCTTCGTAGTGGTTCTTCATCTTCGCCACCGACATGAACACGTTGACGTTGTTCAGGATGCGGTTGAACATCAGGGTGGGGTAGATGAAGCTCCCTTTGACTTCGGTCTCGTCGAATTTTTCGAAGGGCTTGACGTCGTTCAGGTCGATGAGCTTGACGCCCAAATCCTGGGCGATGGTCTCGTAGCCCCAGTCCTTGTAGGACGCCCATTCGTACACCGCCTCGACGATGTAGATTTCCTTGGCGCCGGCGGCTTTGACCTGCTTGACCAGGGCGCGGGTGACTTCGGGATGGGTGACGAAGCTTTCCACCGGGCTGTAGCCGGGCAGGGAGCCGGCGTTGACGCCGCCGGTGAGGTTCGGCTTGATGGCGACCACGTCGCCCGGCTTGACCACCTGGCTCATCCCGCCAAGGTTGTCGAGCATTTTGGCGACCTCGCGATCGATCAAGTCTCGGTCATAGGTCTTGGCTTTGGCGATGGCAACGCGCGCCTTCGCCTTGTCGGCGCCTGCGCCGGGGACCAGCGGCGACAAGGCTTCCTGCGTCTCTTTGGAGCAGCTTGCCAGCAGGAAGCCAGCGGCAGATAAGCCGGCGATCTGCAGGAAGTTGCGCCGAGAGATGGGCTGGTGATGATGGGGGTGTTTGGGTGTGTTCTTCATGTGAGGACCTCGGATGTGTTATTAAATACGTGAACCGCTAAGTGGCTGTTTATCGTTCACATTATAAACGATTGGGTGTTTTCCTGCAATTTGCGCCTGCATGGACTTGACGGTGACATTCATCACTATTTTTGGCTGGGGCTGCCGCTTTCCAGGCGCCTGAGTCGGCGCGCCTCGTTATCTTCCGGCGGTTCGCAGCCACACCCGCATCCCGCCGGGGGAGCGGTTATCCCAGGCGTAATAGGGCACAGCCGTCAGCGGAAAGTCCTCCGTTGCTGGCGGTGCGCTGCGGTACAGGGCGTCTTCCCACCCCTGGGCGCTGGTCAATGCGCCTGCGCCGCGAATCGCCATCACACCCCCCAGCAAATCAGGTCTCCATTCAGCCTGGAACTCGGCAACCCGCTCCGGCGCGATGGCGATGCGGTCGAGCAGCACGTCCTGATGGTCAACGCCCTCCAGGCAGTACACCAGCGGACCGCGCTGCAGCGCCAGCCGCCCCTGCAACTGGGGCACCGCCGGGTTCGCCCAAACCGCCTGGATGGGCATTGCCAGCTCATAATGCACCTGGTCCCCCGCCCGCCACTCGCGCTGGATGGACAGGTAGCCCTCCGAGCCGGCATCGACCTGGAGGGGCGCTCCGTTCAGGCTGAGGCGGTAGCCCGGGCACCAGCCCGGCAGCCGCAGGCGCAGGTCGAAGACGGCCGGCTGCGAGGGGTGGACTTCCAGCGTGACCTCGCCGCTCCAGGGGTAATCGCTGCGCTGGACGAGGCGCACCGCGCTGCCCTCCACCGCCAGCTCGGCTTCGCCCGAGGCGAACAGGTGCACCCACACTGCCCCTGGGCTGGTCGAGTAGAAGTAGTTGCCCACGCTGGCGATGAGGCGGGCAAGGTTGGGCGGGCAGCAGGGGCAGTTGAACCAGTCGCTGCGGTGATGGTCTCCGGCGCTCGCCAGCGGATTTTCGTAGAAAAAGCGCACGCCGTCCAGCGAGACGCCGCTCAAGATGCCGTTGTAGAGGCTGCGCTCGAGCACATCGGCGTACTTTCGGTCGCCGTTGAACTGCAGCAGGCGGTGGTTCCACAGCAGCAAGCCGATGGCGGCGCAGGTTTCGGCGTAGGCGGTTTCATCGGGCAGGTCGTAATCCAGGGTGAACCCCTCGTTGCGGCTGGAAGGACCGATGCCGCCGGTCAGGTACAGGCGGCGGGTGACCAGGTTATGCCACAGCCGCTCGCAGGTCGCCAGCAGCGTCTCGTCGGCGTACTCGTGCGCCAGGTCTGCCGCGGCGCAGAGCAGGTACATGGCGCGTACGGCGTGCCCCACCACCTTATCCTGCTGGCGGATGGGCAGGTGCGCCTGGCAGTACTCATACGATTTCGCCCAATAGCTGGCGGGGTCTTCGCCGCGCAGGCGGGCTTCCAGGTCGTAGTAATGGGGCTGGGCGCCGCGCTCCTCGACGAAGAACTTTGCCATCTCCAGGTAGCGCCGCTCCTGCGTGGCGTGGTAGAGGCGCACCAGCGCCAGCTCGATTTCGGGGTGACCGCAGTAGCCGCGCTTTTTGCCCGGCTCGGCTCCAAAGGTCTCGCCGATGTGGTCGGCGTAGCGGCGCAGCGCCTCGAGCAGCCTGGTCTCTCCGGTCGCCTGGTGGTGCGCCAAGGCGGCTTCGATGAGGTGTCCGGCGCAGTACATCTCGTGCCAGTCGCGCAGGTTCTTCCAGCGCATCTCCGGCTGGGCGAGGAGGAAATGGGTGTTCAGGTAGCCGTCCGGCGCCTGGGCGCGGATGATCTTCTCGGCGACCTGTTCCACCTGGGCTGAAAGCTGCGCTTCGGGGTAGAGCGCCAGGCTGTAGCAGGCGGCTTCGAGCCACTTGGCGACGTCGGAGTCGCCGAAGATGAGGACGATGGGGGCAGGCAGCGGGCGGGTGAAGTTCAAGTCGAAGGCGCTGATGCGCCCGGTTTCCTCCAGCCGCTGGTAGATGTGGGGCAGGGTAGAGCGGCGGTTGATTTCCTGGCGCGGCGCCCAAAAGCGGTCGTTCAGGCGCACCCGGGTGAAGGGGACGGGAGTTAACTGGCGTTTTACTGTGGGCATAGCGGATTCTCCTGCAAGGGACTTGCGCACCTCATTTTGATTGACTTCGCTGGCGCTGTCAAGTGTATAATCAACTGTATGGACGCCCGAGAAAATGCCCTGCGCATCCTGCATTTCGATCACCCGGCGCGGGTGGTGGAGGGGATGCCGGTCTATGAGCTGTTATACACGGGCGTCAACCACGAGGATTACGACGGCGGCGGGGGGCATCATCTGCCGGTGGGGTCGCGCTGGCAGGATATCTGGGGCGTCGGCTGGCATAAGATTCAAGAGGGCGTGATGGGCATGCCCGTCATCAACCCGCTGGCAGAGATGGAACATCTCAGGCGCTACCGCTTTCCCGACCCGGACGACGAGCGAATCTGCGGGCGGATTTACCAGATGAAGGCTCAATTCAGCGGCGGGGACGTCTTCCTGGCGGGCAGCCACCGCGATACGCTGTGGGAAAAGTCCTACATGCTGGTGGGGATGGAAAACATGATGGCGTATTTCCTCACCGAGCCGGCGTATGCCCGCGACGTGCTGCATCACATCATGGATTTCCAGTTGGGCATTGCCCGCCATTACCTGGCTTGCGGCGTCGAGTTCGTCCAGCTTGGCGACGACCTGGGGACGCAGAGCGGGCTGCTGCTCAGCCCCCGCATCATCCATGAGTTCCTGGCGCCGGAGTACCGCCGGCTGTTCGAGCTGTACCGCAGCCATGGCGTGATCATCGGTTTCCATTCCTGCGGCAAGATCGAAGCGGCGCTCGATCTGTTCATGGAGCTGGGCGTGGCGGTGCTCAACCCTATCCAGGCTTCGGCAAACGACCTGGACAGCCTGCGTCAGCGCACGCAGGGGAAGATGGCGCTGCAGGGGGGCGTCAGCTCGTCAATCGTCATGGAAGGTCCGGCAGAGCGCATCGAAGCGGAGGTGCGCCGGCGCATCCAGCAATTGGGTCAGCAGGGCGGGTACTTTTGCGCGCCCGACCAGGGCATGCCCTATCCGCCAGCCCATTTGGATGCCTTTCACGCCGCGGTTGAACGCTTCGGCGTTTACCCGCCTGGGTGAAAGTCATCGGTTCATGCAAGGTCTATCGAACGGGAGAGGTTATGCAGCAACACGAGTGGACGTTTTTGACTCATTACGATCAAGATCACCTGTACCACATTGCTCTGCCGCTGGGGGGCATCGGCACGGGCACGGTTTCATTGGGCGGGCGCGGCGACCTGCGGGATTGGGAGGTGTACTCGCATCCCGATAAGGGCTTCGTCCCGCAGAACACGTTCTTTGCGCTGCGCGCCCAGCCGGAAGGCGGCGAGGCGGTCACCCGCCTGGTGGAAGGGACGCTCGAACCCTGGCAGTTTGCCGGTTATAACGGGGCGCAGGCACCCAATCACGGTCTGCCGCGCTTTCGGCAGTGTTCCTTCTCGGCGGCGTACCCGCTGGGGCAGGTGACCCTGGCAGACCCCGACGCGCCGCTGGCGGTGACGCTGCAGGCGTTCAACCCGCTCATCCCGGCGGACGCCGAGCGCAGCGGCATCCCGCTTGCCGTGCTGCGCTTCAGGCTGCACAACCTGACGGATAAGCCCGTCCACGCTGCGCTGTGCGGCAGCCTGCAGAACTTCATCGGCTGCGACAGCAAAATGCAACTGGCGCGGGAGAACACCAATCATTTTCAGCAGGGCGAAGGCTTTTGCGGCTTGCTGTTCAAGCCCGGCAAGTTCGATGAAGACTCGGAATTGTACGGCACGCTGGCGCTGGCGGTGCTGGAAACGGAGGGGGTGACTTACCGCACGGCGTGGACCACCACCGGCTGGAACACCTCGCTGCTCGATTTTTGGGACGATTTCAGCCAGGATGGCAGGCTGGAAGAGCGTTCGGCGGCGGTGAGCGACGTAGGCGCCGGGGCGCTCAGCGCCGATAAGCCGATTGGCTCGCTGGCGGCGCAGATCGACCTGGAAGCCGGCGAGACGCGTTCGCTGACCTTCCTGCTCGCCTGGCATTTCCCCAACCGCCAGACCTGGACGCCGGTGGACCCTGCCGGGGCGCAGGGCGGCGACCCGAACCGCATTGGCAATTACTACGCCGTGCGCTACCGCGACGCCTGGGAGGTGATCGAGAAGAGCGTCCCGCAATTGCCCGACCTGGAAGCGCAGACGGCGACCTTTGTGCGCGCCTTCTGCGAGGCAGACCTGCCCCACGCGGTGAAGGAGGCGGCGCTGTTCAACCTCGCCTGCCTGCGCTCGCAGACCGCCTTCCGCACGGCTGACGGGCGCTTTTACGGCTGGGAGGGCTGCAACGACCATGCCGGCTGCTGCTTTGGCTCGTGCACCCACGTCTGGAACTACGAGCAGGCGACCGCTTACTGCTTTGGCAGCCTGGCGCGCGCCATGCGCGAGGTGGAATTCGAGCACGCCACCAACGACGACGGCTTGATGAGCTTCCGCGTCAGCCTGCCGCTCAGCTACGCCGCCCGCTGGGGAATGGCGGCGGCTGACGGTCAAATGGGCTGCCTGATGAAGCTGTACCGTGACTGGCAGCTTTCGGGGGATGACGACCTGCTGCGCCGCCTGTGGCGCAAGGCGCGCAAGGCATTGGAGTTCGCCTGGATTCCGGGCGGGTGGGACGCCGACCAGGACGGCGTGATGGAAGGCTGCCAGCATAACACCATGGACGTGGAATATTACGGACCCAACCCGGAGATCGAAAGCTGGTACCTGGGCGCGCTGCGCGCCGCCGAGGAGATGGCGCGCTACCTGGGCGAAACGGACTTTGCCGACCGATGCCGGCGCTTGTTCGAGAACGGCTCCGCCTGGACGGACGCTCACCTGTTCAACGGCGAATACTATGAGCAGGAGATTCGCCCGCCGGAGAGCGAAGCGGCAATCGCCCCCGGTTTGCGGGTGGGGATGGGCGCGGTGGACTTGAAAGACCCCGCTTACCAGCTCGGCGCCGGCTGCCTGGCAGACCAGCTCGTTGGGCAGTACATGGCGCACATCTGCGGGCTGGGCTACCTGTTCGACGCCGGCAACGTGCGCACGGCGCTGCAAAGCCTGTTCAAGTACAACTACCGCCCGGACTTCTACAGCCATGTCAACCACATGCGCTCTTACGTTTTGAACGACGAAGACGGGCTGCTGGTGTCCACTTACCCCCGCGGAGAGCGACCGGAAAAGCCCTTCCCTTACGCCACCGAAGCCTGGACAGGGCTGGAGTACACCGCCGCGGCGGGCATGCTCTACGAAGGACTGTTCGAAGAGGGGCTGCGCCTCTTCCAGGCGGTGCGCCGGCGCTACGACGGCTTGCGGCGCAACCCGTTCGATGAGCCGGAATGCGGACATCATTACGCCCGCTCGATGGCATCCTGGGCGGGCGTGCTGGCGCTCACCGGCTTTCAGTATTCGGGGGCGCGGCGGAGCATGACCTTCACGGCGCAGGCGGGGCGTTTCTTCTGGTCGAACGGCGACGCCTGGGGGAGAGTGGTATTGACCCCCGCAGGGGAGGCTTACAAGGTCAGGCTGAGCGTGCTGGGCGGGGCGCTGCGCCTGGGCGAGTTCGTCTTGGGCGGCTGGGGCAGCGCAGCCTTCTCGCCGCTGGTCACGCTGGTGGCAGAGGATACGCTGGAATTTCGTGTCGTGAAGGATGGCGGGAGAGAATGAAGGAGCGCAGGCTGACGTTTTACCCGGAAACCTGCGATGCCGTTCCAAACAACGCAGATGAACGAGGATGAGATGAACCGACGAGACTTTTTATGGATGACGGCGCTGGGCGCGGCGGGCTGGCTGCTGGCTGCCTGCCAGCCAGACCGTGACGCCGGAGGCGATTCAACCGCTGAAGAAAAATCTTCCACCAACGAGGAGCAAAACATGCAAAAGAAACTGGTTTTTGTGGGCGCCTACACTGCCAACCTGGGGTTTGTTGACGGCAAGGGCAAGGGGATAGCCGCCTACTGGTTCGACCCCCTCACCGGCGGGCTGGAACACGCCGCCACGCTGGAAGGACAGGAGAACCCCTCCTTCCTGGTAGTGCACCCGGATGGCAAACACCTGTACGCCGTCAACGAGACGGCGCAGTTCCGCGGGATGAAGGGCGGGGCGGTGAGCGCGCTGGAATTCGACCGCAGCACGGGAAGCCTGAAACTGCTCAACCAGCAGCCCTCCTTTGGGGCGGCGCCCTGCCACATCAGCCTGGATCGCAGCGGCAAGTACGCCCTGGTCGCCAATTATTCCAGCGGCAGCCTGGCGGTCTATCCCCTCCAGCCGGATGGCAGCCTGGGCGAGGCGACCGACTTGGTTCAGCACAGCGGCAAAGGACCCGACCCCAACCGGCAGGAAGGTCCCCACGCCCATTTCATCCTGACCGACCCAACCAACGCCTTTGCCCTGGCGTGCGACCTGGGGTTAGACCAGGTGCTGGTGTACCGCTTCGACCTGGAAAGCGGCAGGCTGTTCCCGCATGACGAACCCTTTGCCAGCCTGCACCCAGGCGCGGGACCGCGCCACCTGGCGTTTCACCCTGGCGGCAAGTACGTTTACGTCATCAACGAGCTGGACGCCACGCTGACGGGCTTTGCCTGGGATGGGAAGAAAGGCAGCCTGCGGACAATCGAGACGGTTTCCACGCTGCCGGAGGGCGTCGCGGGACCGAAATCCTGCGCCGAAATACAGGTGCATCCCAACGGCAGGTTCGTCTATGGCTCGAACCGCAGGCACGACAGCATCGTCATCTTCCGCATCGATGAGGGCAGCGGCAGGCTGACGCTGGTGGGGCACGAGTCCACCCAGGGCAAGACGCCGCGCTTTTTCTGTTTCGATCCGGCGGGGAAATTCCTGCTGGCTGCCAACCAGGATAGCAGCACGGTGGTCACCTTCCGCCTGGACGCCGAGACGGGCAAGCTGACCGCCACGGGCGTCAAGGCAGAGGTCCCCACGCCGGTGTGCCTGGCGTTTGCCGCCTGAGGGGGGCAAGCATCGAGTTGATTGAACGGTTACGCTGACCTGGCGAGCGCCTGCATGGTTGCGGTTAACCCTTGAGGCGCGAGCCTGGAAAGGAGAACGATCGATGATGACCCGAAAAGAGCGTTTCCTGGCGGCGCTGCGCCATGAAATTCCCGACCGCGTGCCGATGTTCGACTTCCTGTTTCAGCAGCCCATGTACGAGGCGCTGACCGGGCGGCGACCGGAGGGTTATAACGGCGCCGACGCCGTGCGCTGCGCGCTGGCGCTCGACCATGACGGCGTCTGGCTGCCCTTTGGCGGCTTCAGCGGCTACCAGCCGGAGTACCTAAGCGACGATGTGTACCGCGACGAATGGGGCACGACTTACCGCAAGACGCCCTCCTCCTGGCCAATCGACGCGCCCATCGATTATCCCATCAAGAGCCGGGCGGATCTGCGGGGCTACCGTCCGCCCGACCCCAGCCTGCCGGGCAGGGCGGCTGAGATCGATGCCGCCCGCCAGATGGAGAACGATGACATTGCCCTGCTTGGCGGCGTGGCTGGACCGCTGACCACGCTGTGGCTGCTGATGGGGTATGAAAACATCTGCGTCGCCCTGTATGAAGACCCCGGCTTGATCACCGAATTGTGCGCCATCTCCAACGAGTTCTTCAAGGAAGCGGCGCGGTTGTCGGTCGAGGCGGGCTGTGTGGGGATGTGGGTGAGCGAAGACCTGGGCGACAGCGTACGCGGGTTCTTCAAGCTGGCGCACTATCGCCGCTACCTGCTGCCGCCGCTGGCGGAGCTGGTGACATACATCCATAACCTGGGTGTGCCCGTTTTGCTGCATTCCTGCGGGCACATCCACGAGTACCTGGATGACCTGGCGCAGATTCCCATCGCCGCCATCCATCCCATGCAGCGGACGGCAGGGATGGACCTGGCTGACATGAAACAGCGTTACGGCAGCCGCTTTTGCCTCATCGGCAATATCGATTCATCGCGCACGCTGCCTTACGGCACGCCGCAAGCGGTGGAGCGCGAGGTGCGGGAGGCAATCGAGACCGCCGCGCCGGGCGGCGGCTACATCCTGGCGTCCGATCATTCGCTGCACGACGGCATTCCGGTGGAGAACATCATCGCCATGTTCCGCGCCGGCGCAGCCTACGGGAGAGCAATCTACGCGCCGCTTCGTGCATGACCTTCATGGGAGAGGAGTTCTTGGATGGACAAGACGACACTTGAGAGCTGGCGGCATTCCGTCGCCAGGGAGCTGACCGAGAACATCCTGCCGTTTTGGCTGGAGCGGGTCATCGACCGCCAGCGGGGCGGGTTCTACGGCGAAGTCGCCCAGGATGGAACGCCCGCGCCCGCAGCCGCCAAGGGGGGCATCTTACAGGCGCGCATCCTGTGGACCTTCGCCCACGCCTGGCTGGTTTATCAGAACCAGGCATACCGCCAGGCGGCTGAGCATGCTTACCGCTTCCTGGCAGAGCGATTATGGGATGGCGAACACGGCGGTACGTACTGGCTGGTCTCTGCCGCCGGCGAGCCGCTCGACCCCAAGAAGCACGCCTACGCCCAGGCGTTCACGATCTACGCGCTGGCGGAGTATTACCGCGCCTCGCAGCAGGGGGAAGCGCTGGCGCTGGCGCAAAGGCTGTTCAGCCTGCTCGAAGCGCACGCCCACGACGCCGTGCACGGCGGTTACCTGGAAGGCTTCGACCGGCGCTGGCAGCGCATCGAAGATTCCAGCCTGGCGGTCGGCGAAGCGAACGCCCCCAAGTCCATGAACACGCACCTGCACCTGCTGGAAGCCTTTACCAACCTGCTGCGGGTGTGGGACGACCCCCGGCTGCGCCAGCGGCTGGGCGAGCTGATTCTGATCTTCCTGGAGCGCATCATCCATCCGCAGACGCATCACCTGCTGCTGTTCTTCGGCGAGGACTGGAGTCCCCGCTCGCAGATCATCTCCTTTGGACACGACATCGAGGCGAGCTGGCTGCTGGTGGAGGCGGCGCAGGTGTTGGGCGAGGCGGGCTTGCTGGAACGGGCAAAAGGGGCGGCGCTGGCGATGGCGCAGGCGGTCTATGCCGAGGGGCTGGACGAGGACGGCGGGCTGTTCTACGAGGCAGGTCCGCAGGGCTTGACGCACACCAACAAGGATTGGTGGCCGCAGGCGGAAAACGTGGTGGGGATGCTCAACGCTTACCAGCTTTCGGGCGAGGAGCGCTTTTTGACAGCCGCCCTGCGGGGCTGGGACTTCATCACCGCCTACCAGATCGACCGCCAGACGGGCGAATGGCATGCCCACCTGACCCGCGAGCGCCAGCCCCTGCCCGCGCCGCTGGTGGACTTTTGGAAATGCCCTTACCACAACGCCCGGCTGTGCTACGAAGTGCTGGAGCGGTTGGAAAAAATGGAGGTAACCGGATGAACGAGCTGCGTTTGAGCCAACCCCCTTTTGCCCCTCTCAGCCTGCGCCAGGTGAAGCCGCTGGGCTGGCTGAAGAACCAGCTTCGCCTCCAGGCGGACGGTTTGAGCGGTCGCCTGGATGAGTTCTGGCGCGACGTCCAGGGCAGCCGCTGGTTTGGCGGAGAGACCGAGGGCTGGGAGCGTGCGCCCTATTGGCTGGACGGCGTCATCCCGCTGGCGTTCCTGCTGGAAGACGAGGCGCTGATTGCCAAAGTTCACCGTTACGTGGATTACATCCTGACCCACCAGGAGGATGACGGCTGGCTGGGTCCGCGCACGATGGTGACGGCGGCCGGCGCGCCCGAAAGCTACAATTACGACCTGTGGGCGCAGTTTCTGGCGCTCAAGGCGTTGATGCAATATCATGACGCCGCCGGCGATGAGCGGGTAATTGCCGCCGCGCGCCAGGCTTTCCAGTGTATCGACCGGCACATCGACCGCTCGCCGCTGTTCAATTGGGGGCAGTTCCGCTGGTTCGAGGCGCTCATCCCGCTGTACTGGCTGTACGAGCGCTCGCCCGAACCCTGGCTGCTCGAGCTGGCGGTCAAGCTACAGGCGCAGGGTTTTGGCTGGGGCGATTTCTTCGCCCGCTGGATGCTCACCGAGCCGACCGAGAAATACCGCTGGAGCTACATGAGTCACGTGGTCAACAACGCCATGGCGGTCAAGGCGCAGGGCTTGTGGGGCAGGTTGACCGGCGACCCAGCCGACCTGCGCCGCTCGCTGGAGATGATCGCCAAGCTCGATCAGTATCACGGGCAGGCGACCGGCGTCTTTAGCGGCGACGAGTGCCTGGCAGGCAAGAAGCCCACCCAGGGCACCGAACTGTGCGCCGTGGTCGAGTACGCTTATTCGCTGGAGGTGCTGTTGTCGCTCTGCGGCGAGACGGCGCTGGCTGACCGGCTGGAGAAAATCATCTTCAACGCCCTGCCGGCGACGTTTTCTCCCGATATGTGGGCGCACCAGTATGACCAGCAGGTCAACCAGGTGGAATGCAGCACACAGTGGAACAACCCCTGGACGACGAACGGACCAGAATCGAACCTCTTTGGACTGGAGCCGAACTATGGCTGCTGCACGGCGAACCTGTCGCAGGGCTTTCCTAAGTTCGCCGCCCACCTTTGGATGCGCGCGGCGGGCGAGGGGCTGGCGGCGATGGCTTATGCTCCCAGCCAGGTCGAGACGGAAATCAACAGTGTAAATGTGCGCCTCGTCCTGGAAACGGATTACCCCTTTCGCCGCGACCTGCAGGTGACGGTGTCAACCGAAAGACCGGTTGCCTTCCCGCTCTACCTGCGCATTCCCGGCTGGGCGGAGGGGGCGCAGGTCAAAGTGGGCGCCGGCGCATGGCAGGACGCCGTCGCCGGGACGTTCCAGCGTCTCGAACGGGAGTGGTCAGGGGCGACGGAGGTGGCGCTGCAATTTCCCATGCGCCCGGCGCTGCTGGCGGGGTATAACGGGGCGGTCGCCATCCAGCGCGGTCCGCTGGTGTACTCGCTCAAGATTGGCGAGGATTGGCGTCAGGTGAACATGGATAACCCCGACCGCCAGCCGCCGCACGCCGATTGGGAAGTGTACGCTGCCACGCCGTGGAATTACGCCCTGCAGGCGCGGGCAGAGACGCTGTCGCAGGATATTCGTTTCGAGGAAAGGGCGGTTGGTGCGATGCCGTTCTCGCCGGAGGGGGCGCCGGTCGTGGCGCATATCCTGGGGCGACGCCTGCCCGGCTGGCAGGCGGTGGACGGCGTGGCTCAGGATGCGCCGGTCAGCCCGGCGACTTCGGATGAGCCGCTGGAGGAGCTGACGCTGATTCCTTACGGATGCACCAACCTGCGGGTGACAGAGTTTCCGCTGCTGGCGTAACGCTGGCTGCCCGCTGGGAGCTGCTCAGGCGCGCTCCTCCAGTTTGACGGAATACTCCACCAGTCTAAAAAGACAACTTATGTATTTCTGCGCCGGCGCACGGTCGTTCGGACGGGCAAGCGTGCAAGCTCTGGATTACGCGGTGCCAAAATGTAGAACATCGCAGCGAGGGTCACTGCAACTACAATCGTTGTGTAAGCCATAACTACCTCCATATCGGACATGAATAAATAGATTTGCAATAACAGTGTAGCATAGCTCCACGAGTTTGTAAATATATTGTCTAGTTAATGTAACAATATACTTGACACGTAATTACGATCATGGTACACTTTTAATTAGGTAATTCTGGGAGAAATTATCGCTATCGGGCGGTCGTCAGTCCACCCAAACACCCGTAACCTCCCGCAAATTGTGCAAGTTCTAATAAATGGATTGTTTCAGGAGAAAAAACATGGCTGAAAAACAATTTACTGGTAAAGTGGCGTTGGTCACCGGCGGGGCTTCTGGCATCGGTGAAGCTTGTGTCTTGACCTTTGCTCGCGGCGGTGCTAAAGTAGCTATTGTCGATTTGAACGATGAGCTGGGCGAAAAGACCGTCCAGGCAGCCAAACAGGCTGGCAGCGATGCGATCTACCTCAAAGTTGATGTATCTGACCCGCAGGCTGTCGAGAAGATGGTGGCAGATACTGTAGCCGCTTTCGGCAGACTGGATATTGCCGTTAACAACGCCGGTATTGGGGGCGAGCAAAATCCCACCGGGGCTTATAGTATTTCAGGCTGGCACAAGGTCATCGATGTCAACCTTAATGGGGTTTTCTACTGCATGCGCTACGAAATCCCGCAAATGCTGGCGCAGGGCGGTGGTTCGATCATCAATATGACCTCCATCCTGGGCTCGGTGGGGTTTGCCAATTCCCCTGCCTATGTCACTGCTAAACACGGGATTATCGGACTCACCAAGAATGCCGCCCTGGAATATGGCAGGCAGAATATCCGGGTGAATTCAGTGGGTCCGGGGTTCATCAAGACCCCGCTGCTGGACGCCTTGGATGAGCAAACCCAGGCGTACCTGAGCGGGTTGCACGCCGTTGGGCGCATGGGCAGCTCCCAGGAAGTTGCCAACCTGGTGGCGTTTCTTAGCTCAGACCAGGCATCCTTCCTGACAGGTGGATACTATCTTGTAGATGGCGGTTACACTGCACAGTAGAGCGTAAAAACGCCAACCTTCGAAACACCGCCTCTAAAGAGGTTGGGTTATTATTTATGTGTAGGTGAATAGTTGCCGAGCATCAGGCGGGCGTGGAAGTCCTGCTCGTTGGCAAGCGTAACATTCACTTACTTCGCAGATCAAATCCTATTTATCGATGCGCGGTTTAAGTAATCGTTCGCCTGATTTACGATGAACCGCTGCTCCTGTTCGGTAATCCGTCGTAAACTGAGCACATTGGGTCCAATGCGTGGATTGCCACGCAGGAGCTGCTCGTGCTGGATAAGAAAGTTCCAGTACAGGAAATTATACGGGCAAGCCTCCTGCCCATAACGCAGATCAGGATTATAGCGGCAATCAGCGCAATAATCACTCATTCTGTTGATGTATCTGCCGGAGGCGATATAGGGCTTGGTGGCAGTGGCGCCTCCATCGGCGTACAAGCCCATGCCCAGCACATTGGGCAGCATGACCCACTCGTAGGCATCGATATAACAAGCAGTGAACCAATCTGTGACCTGCTGCGGTGAAACACCAGCCAGCAGGCAAAAGTTGCTAATGACCATCAACCGTTCAATATGGTGGGTATAACCAAGATTTAAGGCGCGCCCGATGACATGTCGCAAGCAGTTCATATCCGTATCGGCGTCCCAGAAGAAGCCAGGCAGTGGGCGAAGGGCATCCCAGAAATTGACCGTTTTCAATTCGGGCATCTGGCGCCAGTACTGCCAATAAATGAACTCGCGCCAACCAATCACCTGACGGATAAAACCTTCAACAGATGGTAATGAAGCGCTGCCTTCCCAATATCTTGCTTCGACCGTACGGACCATGGGAAGCGGCTCCAAAAGCCCAATATTTATATAGGGGGAGAGCAGCGAGTGGAACAGAACCGTTGAACGGCTGCTCATCGCATCTTCATAGGGTCCAAAATTCTCCAGGCGGAAATCTAAAAAATCAACCAGAGCCTGCCAAGCTTGCTGGTGCGTGACCGCCAGGTTAAACCCTTGCGCAGTGCCTATGCCGGTAGGATAGCTGGCAACCTCCTGCATCACCTGTTGGGTGATCTCATCGGGTTCAAAGTGCATGCTTCCCGGCGGCAGGACACCTTTGGGCAGCGGGCGCCGGTTTTGGGCATCGTAATTCCAACTTCCTCCAACTGGGGTACCACCCGGCTCCATCAACAAATTGAAATGGCGCCGCATGGCGCGGTAGAAGGTTTCCTGTGTGTAATGCTTACCAGGCTGAGGATGCGGGATCGGATTGAAAAGAGCGGAGAGAAACTGAGTATTCGGCAATACAACGACTGGAATACCGATCTGTGCTGGGAGGCGCTCTTGAAAGCGCCGACCGGCGTATTCGCTGGCAGCCATACAATAGATCTTGGCAGGACGCCAGGCAGTTATATGCTGGCGTATGCCGCTGAGCATGTCTGCGGCACGCAGGATCTCCACATCATACCCTTGTTCCTGCAACCTGACGGCATAATGACGCATGGCGCTGAAGAGGAGCACCAACTTCTTGCGCTGGTAGGGCATGCGGGTTGCACGCCTGTGGCTCTCCACCAGCAGAACCCGCAACCTATCACGCCCCACTTCAGACAAAGCCGCCATCAGGGCTGGATGCTGCTCTAAGAGCTGGTCGCCTAAGATCCAAACGGTGGCGCGCATTTTCACTGCTAGCCATCAAGATGACTTGAAGCGCCAACTACCCTGCGTACGGGTTCTCAACAGCCGGTTCATCCACGAACTTGCCGCCGCGCACGGTTGCACCGATCACCAATCCTGCGGTAATTAATACCATGTTTTTAAATATGTACTGCCCTTCCAGGGTTGGAGCGTAGGGGAAGGCAGTAAACACTTCCTGTGGAAAGAAGAAAACAGGGGTGATGGTTCCAAGCATCTGAAGGAATAGAAGCAACAGCGTGGCGCGCATGAAAATCCCAAATATGAGCCCCAAGCCAATCAGGCTTTCCCAAGCCGCCAAGATAAGGATAGAAACATCCGGCGCAATCAAGCCAAAGGTCAAGCGCTCGATTGTACGGGTTGCCAGGTCAGCCGCTGGGCTGAGACCTGGAAAGAATTTCAAGGCGCCAAACCAAAGGAAGATAATTCCCATGCTGATGCGGAGCAAAAGAATGCCATAATGCGCCATCCAGCGCGTAATCCGAGAATCCAAGTAATTAAAAAGCGAGGTGATGTTTTGAGTCATATGAATAAACAGTTCAAAATCTAAAAGTGGTTACAGATTTATCAAGATTATTATAATCCATAACTGCTGTTATGTCAATGATTTATGCACATATACTATACAATACCTTGACAAACCGTACTAAATGCGATGAGCTTAAGAAAATAATTCTGATGACCAATGGGGTGTGACTATGAAAACTGCACGCATCAGCGTCTCTGCCCGCGCCTGCAGGATATTCGTTTCGAGGAAAGGGCGGTTGGGGAAATGCCGTTCTCGCCGGAGGGGGCGCCGGTCGTGGCGCATATCCTGGGGCGACGCCTGCCCGGCTGGCAGGCGGTGGACGGCGTGGCTCAGGATGCGCCGGTCAGCCCGGCGACTTCGGATG
>Ga0101944_10002253_pt1 | contig 32436 bp, 32 predicted proteins | sample DewCreD2012metaG_FD_75245 | JGI IMG/M metagenome (GOLD analysis project Ga0101944, IMG submission 75245) | Hot spring sediment bacterial and archeal communities from British Columbia, Canada, to study Microbial Dark Matter (Phase II) - Dewar... ... | reverse complement strand
CGCTCAAGGCCAACAACAAGAAATACACGATCTATCACTATCCCGGCACGCAGCACGCCTTCAACAACGACACCGGAGCCGCCCGCTACAACAAGGCGGCGGCGGATCTCGCCTGGCAGCGCACGATCGCCTTCTTCAAGGAGATGCTCGGCACGCCGCCGCGCGCGTCCTGACGCGGCACCGGCGGCAAGAGCGGCACCGTTCCGGCCGGAGGCGGCGGCGGGCGTTAACGCCCGCCCTGCCCGCGGACCGCCCGCTTTATGATGAGCCCAAAAGGTTGATGACGCCGGAGAGCAGCATTGTGAATCCCAGCGCCACGCCGGCACATATCGCCACGCTGATGTAGGGCTCGAGCTCGGTGTTCGCCCAGCGATGCAACCGCCCGTCGCGCGGCAGCAGCGATACGAATACAATCGCGGTGAGCACAAGCACGCACACCCCTGTTATCGCCAGCACCATGCAGGCACTCCGCTCGCATCAACGATAAAGCTGATTGGGCAACCAAAGCCCGATCTGCGGGAAAGTATAGAGCATGACCATGCAGATGATCACGATCAGCATAAAGGGCAACACGCCGCGGAAAATATCGTTGATGTTCACCCAGCTTGGCGCAACGCCCTTGAGATAGAAGGGCGCCATCGCCACCGGCGGCGACAAAAACGACGTCTGGATGTTCAACGCTACCAGCAGCCCGAAGAACAGCGGATCGACATTGAACGTTTTCAGCAGCGGCAAAAAGATCGGCATGAAAATGACGATGATCTCCGTCCATTCCAGCGGCCAACCCAAAATAAAGATGATAATCTGCGCCAGGATCATGAACCCGGTGGTGCTCAGATTGAGCGCGGTGACGAAGCGCTCGATCGGCTCGTGACCGCCGAGATAGGCGAACACGGCTGAAAAAGTAAAAGAGCCGATGAACAGCCAGCACACCATGGCGGTGGTGCGGGCGGTGAGAAAAACCGAATCCTTGAGCTGAGAGAGAGAGAATTTCGTGCCGGGGAGGAGCGCCAAGCCCGTGGCCAGCGTCACGAACAAGGCGGCGCCGACTCCGTAACGGCTCACCTCGACATGGGTGATTCCCGCCACGATCAAATAAACGGCGAACAGCGCCGCCAAAACCCCATAAATCCGGATAATCCAAAGATTGCGGGGCTTCGAATAATCGGCGGCATAGGCAATGGTGAGCAGAATGGCCCCCAGTGAACCCATGGCCGCGGCTTCCGTCGGGGTGGCAAGTCCGAAAATAATCGAGCCGAGGGCGGCGGCGATCAAACCGGTGAGCGGCGCGAACGATGTCAACAGCGCCATCAAGACTGTGCCGAACGACACATTGCGTTCCTCCGGCGGCAACTGCGGCGCGAGCTTCGGATTCAGCAGCGCCATGATGGATGTGTAGAGGATGTAAAGCCCGGCCAGCATGATTCCGGGAAAGAACGCACCGGCATAGAGCTTGACCACCGATACCCCGGCGGTGGCGCCGTACAGGATCAGCATCACGCTCGGCGGAATCAGTATGCCGAGGCAGCCGCCGGCGCAGACCACGCCGGCGGAGAGCTTCGGATCGTAGCCGGCCCGCAGCATGGCCGGATAGGCGAGCAGGCCCATCAGGGTGACCACCGCGCCGACGATGCCGGTCGCCGTCGCGAATATCGCACAGGTCGCCAGCGTTGCGATCGCCAGCGAGGCGGGCATGGGACCGGCGGCGAGCTGCAGCGAGCGGAACAGGCGATCGAGGATGTTGGCGCGCTCGATGATGTAGCCCATAAAGACGAACAACGGAATCGAAATCAACACGTCATTCGTCATCACCGAATAGGTGCGCTGGACGAGCAAATTGAAGATCAGGTCGCCCATCGCGAAGTAACCGAAGAAAACGCCGAGCGCCATCAGCGTGAACGCGATCGGAAATCCGAACATGATGGCGATAACGAACAGGGCGAGCATCAAAACGCCGAGTTCGGGATTGCCCCATCCGAACATCAGTTCTTTCCTTTGTGAACGCCGAGCTGTTCCATCTCTTTGACCACCTGGATCTCGCCATGTTCGGCCTGTTCCAGAACCACTTTCTCGAGTTCCTCGACGTCATGCAGCCGTTTCGGCCACTGCCCGGTCTGGATGCATTTGATGCAGCGGATGACCTCGACCGCGCCCTGCATGACCATCAGCACGCCGGTGATCGGGATCAACGTCTTGTAGTGATACACCGGCGGCCCGAACGGGCTCGCCGAAGAATGCTCGTTGGTCAGCCAGGAGAGTTTTGCATATCCGTATCCGGCATAGACGAATGCGAGCATTCCGGGAAAGAAGAAAAGGATATAGAGCACGAGGTCCCACTTGGCCTGCTTGGCCGGCGCCCAGGATCGGTAGATGAAGTCCCCGCGCACGTGGCCGTTGCGCGACAGGGTGTAAGCGCCGGCCAGCATGAACAGGGTTCCATAGAGCATGTAGCTGGCGTCGAACGCCCATGCGGTCGGCGCCAGAAAGATGTAGCGCATGAAGACTTCGTAGCTTGTCGTGAGCGTCAGGATAAGGATGCACCAGCCCGCGGTCTTGCCGACCCAGGAGCTAATCCGATCCACAAGCAGCAAAAAACGATCCATCGCTCCCCGCCCATGGTTCCCAGCCCATGGCTCCCGGCGGCGTCTTCAATTCCCGCCCTTTCGTATGGGAGTGTTGCCCACGTTACCAGCCGGATCCGCGCGGGGAGTGTCACCTCCCCGCGCGGCTCCTGGACGTCACAGGTGATTGTTATCCGAACCAGTACTTGTAGGCCGCATTCAGGGCGTTGCTGTCCAGATTATTGGTGTTCAAATAGGCCTGAGTCCGCTTGACCCAAGCCAATTGCGAGTCAACCACCTTCTTGAAGAACGGGTCCTTCGACTGATCGGCCACGATCTTCTTCCACTTGCTGAGCTGATCGTTCAACACCTGGTCGCCGGTTTTGACGACCCGCACGCCTCTGGCCTTGATCGCCTCGAAATCCTTCGAATAGCGGTCATAAGCGGTGTAGTACTGATCCGCGCTGGCCGCGTGGGCGGCATAGCGCAATATCGCCTTCAACTCAGATGGCAGGGCATCATACTTCGTCTTGTTGAAGATCACCTCGAAGCATTCCGCCTGCTGATGGTGGCTGCCCATCATGTAGATCTTCGCCACGTCCGGGAAGCCAAGCAGAATATCGGAGGACGGATTGTTGAATTCGGCGCCGTCGATCAGACCGCGATCGAGTGCCGGGACAATCTCACCGCCGGGCAGGATGGTAACGGACGCGCCCAGCTCACGGAACAGGTCCGCCACCAGACGCGGGAAAGGGATAGACTGGCTCTTGAGCCAGACCTCGTCGATGGCCACCGGGTTGTCCACCGCCACAACCATCAGGTCATCATAGCTCACGCCGATCTGGCGCTTTTGCATCGTGAAGCCCAGGCGCCCGTCCGGCAGCGGCGCGGCGGTCCGCACCCACTCGCGCGCCGGCCGGCGTTTGGCCGCCCGGATCTTCACCTCGCCCGCCGTCGCGCCCCGGCTCACGGTCATCTGCCCGCCGACCGTGAAGTCCAGTTTCCGGTACCACTCGTCCAGGCCGTAAACATAGCGCCCGGACCGGACAACCCAGGCCGGGATCGCGTCGCCGGTGTCGGCGTCCACAAACATGAAGCGGATGCGCGGCGACTCGTACGCCGTCGGGAACAAGTGCTGCAAGCGCGGCGACAGCGGCAGCGTGCCCACCCGGCGATGCGGGAAGGTCAGCGTCAGGGTCACCTCGTCCGCCGGCTCCCGGCCGGCAGGCGCCAGGCTGAATTCGTCATCCACCTCGTCAATCAACGCCCGCAGGGCCGGCGTCAGCACCGAGGCGTCGAACTCCGGCGCGGCGTTCTCGAGGCGGCGCGGCGGGAAGAGCACTTCCGGCGGCTCGAGCCGGCGCAGATACCAGAGCACCTGACCCGCCGGGCCGACCTCGTCGAAGCGTTCGTCCTCCTGCAAGGCGTAGTGCAGCGAAAAGGCCTGCAGGCGCGGGTTGACGTTGGCGGGCAGGCCGACCTCCTTCAGGAGCGCCTCGGTCGGCAGCGGCCCGCCGCCCGCCATGTCCAGCACGGCCTCGGCCAGGTTGAGGTGGCCGATGTTGACGTTAGCGAGCAGGGCGCGCGGGAACCACCGCCCGGCCACCCGGACGATGTCCGGGCTGGATTTCAGGCGCGCCTCCAGCTTCGCGATCACGGTGCTGCCATGCCGGGCGAAGAGGTCCTCCGGCTCGGCCAGCTCGGCGTCGCCGTGATACACCGTCTGCATGTTGAGCGGATGGTCGGCCAGGCGGGCGGCGTACTGGCGCGTCTCGCGCCCGTCCCCAAAATCAACGGCGATGACGTCAAAATCGCCCAGGTCCGGGTTGTGTCCCGGCCGGACGCCCACCACGGTGCCGATGGCGAAGCGCGGCGCCGAGAAAGCCACCTGCTGGCCGACGGTATAAGTCTCCTTGGGGAGATAAGGGACGGCGCCCTGCTCGCGCCGTTTGAGGGCCTCCGCTTCGCGCTCAACGCGACGCCGGATGATGAACTGCGCCATCTCGGCCGTGGTCAGCGGGGTCTCTTCCTCAAGCAGGAGGTTATACAGTTGCTCCAGATCCGAGTCTTCGATCGTGAAGCCGACGCCCCAATAATCTGCCTTCTGTGTCTGCGATCCGGTCAAGTTATCAGCCTCAATGCTGCGGAGTAGCCTAACGCCGATTAAGGATTATACTCGGCGTGGGGGGGTTTGCAACAGCAAGAACAATCACAGGAAAAGGCGCCTATGGCTTCTCAATGGGTAACCGTCTTCACCGCCCGCGGCCACCTGCACGCGGAGATCATCCGCGGCCTGCTGGAATCTGCCGGCCTGGCGGTGCAATTGAACCAGGAGGGGGCCGGCGCCGCCTACGCGTTCACCGTCGGCCCGCTGGGCGAGGTGGACGTGATGGTGCCCGAGGAGCGCCAGGCCGAGGCCGAGGCGCTGCTGGCGGCGATGGACGCCGGCGAGCTGGACAGCGGCGACGCCGGCCCGGAGCCTGACTCGCACGATGAGCCTGACGCAAAGCGTTAGCGCTTACCGCTGGCCTTGACCGCCCTTGTCCCTACGGGAAGGCGGTCTCCGTCCACGCCAGCGGCTCCACCTGGAAGCCGCCCACCCACACTTCCCAGTGCAGGTGCGGCCCGGTGACGCGGCCGGTGGCGCCCTGATAGCCGATGACCTCGCCCGGCTGCACACGCTGTCCGACCGTCACCAGGATCGACGACTGGTGCCAGTAGCCGGTCAACACCCCCCAGCCGTGGTCAATGATCGTCGCGTTGCCGCGCACGGTCAACGGCTCGGCCAGCACCACCACCCCGGCGGCCGGCGCCGTGATCGGCCGGTCCTCGGCCCCGGAGAAATCAACCCCGCCGTGAAATGAATCGTACGGGCCGCCGTTGTACGAGCGCAGCGACCCGAAGCGTGACCGGATGGCGCCGACCGACGGCAGCAGGAACGGCCCGCTCCACAGGCGCTCCGGCGAAACCTGCGTCACCACGGCCTGCACCCGCTCGAACTCCGGCTGGACAGCGGCCGGGTCGAGCGTGGCGGGGTCCACGGTCAGCGGCGGATCGGTGGCGTACTGCCCCTGGCGCACCGGAAACGCCTGCGAGAAGCGCGCCTCGCCCGAAGCGCCCCGCGCGCGGAGCGACAGCGGGTACAGGTTCGGCTCGGCCAGGCGGTAAACGCCGAGCAGCGCGTACTGAGTCAGAGGCTCGGCCGGATCGGCGTGGAAGCTTAAGGCCCAGTCGCCCAACGCGCCGGAGACCTGCGCGGCCTCGGCCAGGCGCACCTGGATGACCAGGGTGCCGCCCTGCTCGGCGGGCGTCGGGCGCAGCTGGATGTCCTGCAACGGCCAGGGCAACGCCTTGATCGCCGCCTCCCCGCCCGGAACGACCATGAGCGCGCCCGGCGGCGGCGCGCCCGGCGTCTCCCGCCGGTTGGCGGCGGCCAGCGCCCACGGGTTCTGGCCCGCCGCGGCCGCCAGCGCCAGCAGACTGTCGCCCGGCCGCAGCGTCTGCGTCAGACCGGCCGCGAGCGGCGCGCCGCCATCGGCCTGGTCCAGCACCACCAGCGGCTGGTTGATGTAAAGCTGGTCCGGGTTGATCAGGCGGTTCAGGCGGACGAGGGTCGCGCGCTGCAGGCCGAAACGCAACGCCAGGCTCTCCAGAGATTCGCCCGCCTCCAGGAAGTGCAGGCTGAGTGTGCCCGCCACCGCGTCGAAACCCGGGATGACCAGCGCCTGGCCGATCTGCAGCCGGTCGGCGTTGACGGTGGGATTGGCGGCCTGCAGGGCCGCCAGCGTCAGGCCGAACTGGCGCGCGATCGCGAACAGCGTGTCGCCCGGCTGGACGATATAGACCGGCCCGTTCGTCTGCGCCTGCGCCGGCCGGCCGGCAGCCGCCAGCGCCAGGCTAACGGCCAGCAGCAGGCGGGACGTCCACAAAATCCACTTCATCGCCAACGGAAATTCTCTCCAGCAGGTCCGGGGCCGCTTCCAGCGTATAGCGCGCCGGCGCTCGCGGCGCGTAATAGGGCCGCCACGGCAGCGCCAGGACTTTATCCACCACGCGGCCCGCGTCGTCAATCCAGACCGCCGCGATCGGGAACGGGACAAAGAACATGTGGATCGACGTCGCCAGCCGGCCGGCGACCGCCTCGCGCAGGAGCAGGGCCTCGCCCGGCCTCAGCCCGCGCCGGAACATCAGGCCGCGCAGCCGGCACAGGAACGACTCACACCGGCGGGCGTCCGCGACGATCACGGCCCCGGTCCGGCGCAGGCGGACGGCGACATAGCGATCCATGAGACAAAGAAAGAGGCCGGCCCGCACGCCTGTGCGCCGCCGGCCCCGCGTCCCTCCACAGCCCGAAGCGTCAGCCGCTAGGCCGGCTTCTCGCGCTCCCGGCGAGCCAGGACTTTTTCGACGCTGTCCACCAGGTCCTGCGGCCCGAAGGGCTTGGTGATGTAATCGTCCACCTTGGCGATGTGCAGCCCGAGCACCTTGTCGATGCTCTGCGCCTTGGCCGTCACCACGATCACGGGGATATGCTTCGTGGCGTCGTTGGCCTTCATCTTCTGGTAGACTTCCCAGCCGTCCATATCCGGCATCATCAGGTCCAGCAGCACCACGTCCGGCTTTTCGCGCTGGACGGCGTCCAGGCCCTCCCGCCCGCCCATGGCGCCGATCACCTGGTAGCCCTTGCGGCTCAGTATCAGGCGCATGAGGTCGATCATCTCCGGCTCGTCCTCGATGCACACCACGCGTTTGGTCGTCTCCATTCAAGCCTCCCAGCTCCGACGTCGGGAGAAGTGTACCATAAGCGAACGGCAGGGCAACAGGCCGAATGGCCCACCGGCCGCGCCCACGCCGCTGGCCCGCCCGCGACGGGCAAACAGAGACGCAGGCCGCCTGAGTTCGGCCAGCAGGTATAATCCAGGCCACTCCACACACGCCGAGGCATAACGACATGACGGTGACCCGGGCGGGCGACATCATCCAGTTGGTCGGCCGCGACCGCAAGAGGCAGACGTTTATCTTCCGGCTGGCGCCGGGCGAGAAGTTCCACACGCACTTCGGCATGATCGAGCACGACGCCCTGATCGGCCTGGAGCTGGGCACCGAGATCGCCACCCACAAAGGCCACGGCTTCTACCTGCTCGAGCCGTCCACCGACGACCTGATCCGCGATCTCCGGCGCAACTCACAGATCATCTACCCCAAGGACATCGGCTACATCCTGATGAAGATGGCCATCGCGCCGGGCAAGACCGTGGTCGAATCCGGCACCGGCAGCGGCGGCCTGACCACCGTGCTGGCGCAGATGGTCGGCCCGCAGGGGCGCGTGATCAGCTACGACGTGCGCGCCGACATGCAGGCGCTGGCGCGCAAGAACCTGGAGCGCGTCGGGCTGGCCGAGCGCGTGACGTTCAAACTGCGCGACATCGCCGAGGGCTACGACGAGACCGACGCCGACGCGCTCTTCCTGGATGTCCCCAACCCGTGGGACTACGCCGCCCAGGTCCGGCGCGCGCTCAAGGGCGGCGGGTTCTTCGGCAACATCGTGCCGACGGCCAACCAGGTCTCGCGCCTGCTGGAGGCCTTGCAGCGCAACCGGTTCGACTTCCTGGAAGTGTGCGAGGTCCTGATCCGCTATTACAAGGTCGTGCCGGAGCGCCTGCGGCCGACCGACCGCATGGTGGCGCACACCGGTTACCTGACCTTCGGCCGGGCCGTTCACTGGAAGGCGCCGGAGCCGCGCGACGCGGCCGACGCCGGGCCCGATGAGGTCGCGGCCGATGAAGACGCGCCGGAGAGCGACGATTTCATCTAGTCCGCTGGATGGCCTGACGCCATCCCCCTTGTCCGCGCCTCCGGCCACGCCGCCCCCCCGCCAGGTCGTCGTCATCGGCGCCGGCCCGGCCGGGCTGACGGCGGCGGTCGAGTTGTGCCGCCGCCGTTACGCGGTGACCGTGCTGGAGAAAGACCGGCTGGTGGGCGGCATTGCGCGCACCGAGAGTTACCACGGCTACCATTTCGATATCGGCGGACACCGCTTCTTCACCAAAGTCCCGGAGGTGGAGCGCTTCTGGCATGACCTGCTCGACGGCGATTTCCTGGAGCGCCCGCGCATCTCGCGCATCTTCTACCGGGGCAAGTTCTACGATTACCCGCTGCGGCCGCTGAACGCCCTGCGCAACCTCGGCTTGTGGACCAGCCTGGAAGTGCTGCTCAGCTACCTGCAATCGCAGCTCTTCCCGTACCCGAACGAGGACACTTTCGAAGAATGGGTGTGCAACCGCTTCGGCAAGAAGCTGTACACGCTCTTCTTCAAGACCTACACCGAGAAGGTCTGGGGCATCCCGTGCTCGGAGATCCGGGCCGAGTGGGCCGCGCAGCGCATCCAGGGCCTGTCGCTGCCGGTCGCGATCCGCAACGCGCTGTTCGGGCCGCCGGGGGAGAAGGTAATTAAGACCCTGATCCAGCAGTTCCACTATCCGCGCCTCGGCCCCGGCATGCTGTGGCGGGCGGCGGCGGACTTCGTGGGCCGTTCCGGCGGCCTCGTCTATCTGGAGACCGACGTGGCGGCGCTGCGCCATACCGGCGGCCGGGTCACCGATGTGGTGGCGCGCCAGGCCGGCCGCGAACGCGTCTTCGACGCCAGCCACGTCATCTCGTCCATGCCGCTCTCCGAATTGATCGCCAGGCTCGACCCGCCGGCCCCGCCCGAGGTGCTGGCGGCGGCGCGCGGCCTGACCTACCGCGATTTCCTGACCGTCGTGCTGATCGCGCGCGGGCGCGACCTGTTCCCGGACAACTGGATCTACATCCACTCGCCCGAGGTGCATGTGGGCCGGGTGCAGAACTTCAAGAACTGGAGCCCGGACATGGTGCCGGACCCGGAGACGACGTCGCTCGGGCTGGAATACTTCGTGAACGAGGGCGACGCGCTGTGGACGATGGCGGACGCCGACCTGATCAGCCTGGGCCGGCGCGAAATGGCGCAGATCGGCCTGCTGCGCGCCGACGACTTCCTCGACGGCGTCGTGATTCGCCAGCCGAAGGCGTACCCGGTCTACAACGGCACGTACGCCCGTTACCTGGCGACAATCAAGAGCTATCTGCTGGGCTTCGAGAACCTGCAGACCGTCGGCCGCAACGGGCTGCACAAGTACAACAACCAGGACCACTCGATGCTGACCGCGATGCTGGCGGTGCGCAACCTGGACGGCGAACGCCACGACGTCTGGGACGTGAACACCGAGCGCTCCTACCACGAGGAGATCCGCATCCCGCCGCACTCGGCGCTGTCGGCAGACGAGGCCGGGACGCCCAGCGCATGACGCCCGCATTGATTGAGACGCAACTCCTGCTCGAGGCGCTGCGGATCGGCCAGACCGCGGCGGACTGGCAGGCCGCGTGCGACCGGGCCGGCGTGGACAGGGACCACCTGGCGGTGCGCGCCATCGTGCTGGGGCTGGCGCCGCAACTGCGCCAGCGTCTCAAAGACTGGCGGCTGCCCATCCCGCCGCGCGCCACGGCCAAGCTGGCGGTGACCTACCAGGCCCAGGCGCAGCGCAACGCCGGCCTCTTCGACCAGCTGGCCGACGTGCTGCGGGCCTGCGCCGGGCGCGGGCTGCGCGCCATCGCGCTCAAGGGCGTCCACCTGGCGGCCCTGATCTACCCCGACCCCGCCCTGCGCCCGATGAACGACATTGACCTGCTCTTCGAGCCGGAGGCCCTGCCCGAGGCCGAGGCCCTGCTGGAGGCGCTCGGCTATGGCGGCAAACACAAGGCGGCCGGGTCCGGGCCGGGCGTCGTCAAGCACACCAGCACGTTCAAACGCCCGGGCGCAGAAGCCGCCACGCCCAACCCCTACCTCTCGGCTGAGGCCGGGCGCTTGATCGAACCGCACACCTCGCTCGAAGAGTCCTGGTTCGGCTTGCGCGTGGACATCACACCCGGCGTGCGCGAGCGGGCTGTGGAAACTTACCTGGCCGGCCAGCCGTGCCGGGTGCTGGCGCGCGAGGACCTGCTCCTGCATCTGTGCGTCCACTTCTGCTTTCACGTCATCGCCGGGTCGCCGGCCATGGTCCAGTTGGTCGACCTGGCGGTGGTCACGGCGGCGGGCGGCGTGGACTGGCCGACCTTCACCGCCCGGGCGGCGGAGCGCCGCGCCGCGCCGTACGCGCTGGCCGCGCTCTCCCTGGCGGACCGGCTGCTGAGCGCCCCGGTCGGCCAGGCGCTGCCCGATCTGGCCCGCTCCACCCCCCCGCACCTGCGCGCGCGCGCCGCACGGCTGGACCTGGCGACTCTGCTGGCGCGGACCCAGCAGAAGCCGCTGGTCACGCTGACCGACCGGCTGCGGCGCGGGCTGAGCGACCGGGCCGAGGCCGCCCGCTGGGCGCCGGACTGGCGCGGGCGATGGCGGGTCTGGCAGACGGCGCTGCGCCTCCACCGGACCGATACCGCGCAATTGATCCTGAAGACGGTTCTTGCAAAAAATCGCATTAAGTAGGTAGGGATTAGAAGTTTTGTACAATCGCTATGCCGGCTCGATACCCAACTGCATGCTTCTAGCCAGAAGGAGACGCACTACCTCACATCTGCCCATCACGCCACCCACTCTCCGATTGGAGAGGCCCTCTCTCAAGGAGAACCGCCATGTACCAGAAGCCCGAGCTGACCAAGCACGAAGACCTGACGCAAGTCACCTTCAGCAGCCACTAAGCGACTGGCGTCGCGCCCGGCCGGCCCTGACCGGCGGGGCGCGAGGCACCGGGTCTGCCCGTACTCGCAGCGAGAACTCTGGCATGTGGGTGTAGCGCGTCTCCCTGTGGCTAGAAGATCAGAGGCCCCGTTTGAAGTTTTCCTCACTCCTTTCGCTGACCCTCACAACCCTGGGAGGTGCGGCGGCCGGCCGCCTCCTCCAGCGCCGCCACGGCTGGGAAGCCGGCCACCGCCGCGTGGCGATCTGTGTTGACCTGGATGACGTCCTCGCCGTCGCCCTGCGCGCCGATCGGCCGCTGGACGACGTCCTGCATGAGCTGGCCCACCATGGCGCCACACACGCTTCCCTGCCCGAACTCACGCTCAACCGCCTGCGCGCCTCCGGAGCGCTGACGCCGCGGGCGCCGGCCCGCACGGGCGGGACACGCGCGGGCGGGGCACGCGCGGGCGGGTCTGAGACCCGCCCCTACATGAATTGGAATCATTTCAATGCCGCGCCGGAATTGGTGGGGCCACTGGCCGCGGAACTCGCCGCGCGCCTGCCCTATACCGGGGCCCGCGTGAGCGGCGCGAGCACCCTGGCCTTTGCCGGGGACCTGGCCGTCCTGGGCGAGATCGGCCTGGGCTTCGACGCCGGATTGGCCGAGCGTGTGCGCCGCGCCGGGCTGGATTGCGTCCCCCGGCCCGTGAGCTACGCCTGGCCGGAGGACCGTCTGATCGACCTGACCCTGGCGCAGGCCGCGGTCTTCGGCCGCCTGGTGGCCTTCGACGGCGACCTGATCCTGGGCCACGAGATGCACCTGGACGCGACGCTGCGGGCCATGGAGCGTGAGGGGCTGGCGCTCGTCTACTTCGCCGAGTCCCGCCACCAGAAGGGCGACTGGTTCGTGGCCAAACGGCGCGCGCCGCACGTCGTGCTGGCGCACCGCTTCACGCCGGCCGAGATGACGCCGCTGGACTTCCACGCCGCCGCCCACCACTGGGCGCACCTGGCGCGCGAGCGCGGCCTCCGGCTGTGCTACGTCAACGCCTTCAAAGTCCTGCACGCCGCCGAGCCGTTGGAACTGCTCCACTACGTCGAGCACATCCGCGAGGCCCTGGAGCACGCGGGCTTCCAGGTGACGAAAGACGTGTGCGCGCCCACCCCGGCGCCTGGTCCGGACAGACGGGACCTGGCGCTGGTCGGGCTGGCCTCAGCCGGGGCGGCGGCCGCCGCCGTCAACGCCGCGCTCGATCTGCCGGAGGCGGCGGGCGGGCCGCTGACGGTCGTCGCGGCCGGCGGCGCCGCGGCGTTGCCGTTTCTGGAGCGCCCCCGCAGCGAACTGGAGGCGCTATACCCGCCGTCGTATGCGCCCAAGGCGCTGGCCCTGGCCGCCGCCGCCTTCGCTCCGGCGGCGGCAGTGCAACTGGCGCGGCGCGAGGGCGCGGGCGGCTGGGCCGTCGGCGTCGTCATGCAGGCCGGGACCGCCGCCGCCCTGGCCGCGGCGACCAGCGGCCCGGACTACGCGCTCAGGATCGAGACCTACAAGGGCTTCAACCTGGACTGGGCGTTGCCGCTGGCCGCCGCCGCGCTCACGCTCCCGGAGGCGCGTTCCCGTTTCAGCGCGCTGGCCCTGATCGCGGGCCTGTGGGCGCTCGCCAACCCGCGCCACCCCGACCTGCTCGCTCGATTCGACCCGGCTCATGCCGAGGGCCATACCCATCACCTCTCGGCCGCCGCGCGCCTGGCAGGCGACCTGCGCCTCGCGCTCGGCCCGCAGCCGGCGCGCAAGTGGGCGGGCCTGGGGCCATTCGCCACGGCCCTGAGCGTGGTCCTGGCCCGCCACGACCGGCAGGGCGCCGCCGCCGTGGCCGCGGCTGTGGGCGCGCTCGGCGGGGCCCTGGGCCTGGTCGGTTTCCGCCGGCCGGAGCGCGCGTTGGCCGTGACACTGCGCGAGGCCGGGCCGAGTTTCGCGGCCGGCGCTGCGCTGGGAGCGCTGGCGCTGCTGGCCGGACGGAGGCCGAATGACGAATGACGGATGGCATCACCCTTCGTCCCTCATCCGCCGTCCTGCCTCGGCCGTCCTTTGTCCACATCCCGGCCGGCCCGTTCATCTACGGCCCGGAAGAGTGCTACGAGCGTCGGGCGCATTGTCGGGCGCTCCGGCCGCGCCAGACGCTGGATCTGCCGGAGTTCTGGCTGGCGCAGCGGCCGGTCACCAACCGCGAGTGGCGTTGTTTTTTGGAGCAGACCGGCTACGCCTGGGCCGGGCAATGGCATCGGGTAGCGCGCGGGTGGCGCGGCGTTTTCCTGCGGGCTTATGCGCCCGGCGCCCATTATCCGGACGGCCACGACGATTTCCCCGTGGTGGACGTCTCACAGGCCGATGCGCTCGCGTACTGCGCCTGGCTGTCGGAGCAGTTACAACGGCCCTGTACCCTGCCCAGCGAAGAGCAGTGGGAGAAGGCGGCGCGCGGGGCCGACGGCCGGACGTACCCGTGGGGCGAATTGCCGCCCCGGCCCGAGCTTCAGTGGCAGCGCCGTTTCCCGGTCGGGCTGGAGACCTACCTGTACTCGCTCGTCGTGAAACCGCGGCGCGAGTGGGCGCGGGCCGGCTGGTACTGGCGCAACGGACATCCCTGGCCGGTCGGCGCGCGGCCCGAGAACGTCTCGCCGTACGGGTGCGTGGACATGAGCGGCAACATCTGGGAGTGGACGCGCTCGCTCTACAATCCCGCCCTGCCCGACTTTCACGTCGTCAAAGGCGGGTCATGGGGCTACAGCATCCACCACGTCAAGCTCTACGTCCGCAGCGCGTGCAGCGTCACCATCCCCAGCCGGGGGTATCGCGCGCCGGGCACGGGCTTCCGCGTGGCAATCGAGCACTAGCCGCGGATTTCACGGATTGATACGAGCAGGCAGGTGGCGATGTCCAACCGAACGGTGTTCCTCATCAATTTCCGCAACCAGCGCGATCTGTACCCGCCGTTCGGCATCCTGTACGTCGCCGACGCGCTGGAGCAGGCCGGTTTCCCGACCGTCGTCTTCCATGAGACCGGGACTTTCGTGGACGAGTTCGTCCGCCAGGTGGCCGAGGCCCGGCCGCTGTTCGTGGGCTTCAGCACCATCACCGGCCCGCAGTTGCGGCCCACCATCGAAGCCTCCAGACGCGTCAAGGCGCTCGGCATCCCGGTGGTCTGGGGCGGCGTGCACGCCACCATCATGCCGCTGGAGGTCCTCAAAGAGGACTATGTCGATTTTGTGGTCGTCAATGAGGGCGAGGAGACGGCTCAGGAACTGGCCCGCATCCTGGCCGACGAGCAGCTGCCGCTGTGGCAGAGCGTGAAGGGCCTGGCGTACAAGGACGAGACCGGGACGCCGCAGTTCCACCTCGAGCGGCCGTTCATTCAGGACCTCGACCGGTTCCGGCCGCGCTGGGAGAAGGTGGACGTCGAACGGTACCTGATCCCGAGCGGGCCGTACCAGCGCGCCATCCCGGTCTACATCTCGCGCGGCTGCCCGTTCCGTTGCGGCTTCTGCTACAACGAAGTCGTCATGAAGCGGACCTGGCGCCAGCACTCGGATGAGTTCATCCTGGAGCAGATCCGCTGGCTCAAGGACCGCTATCGCATCGACGCCGTCGATTACGCTGACGACTACCTCTTCGGGCGCATCAAGCCCATGCAGCGGCTGGTGGAAAAGGTCGGCATGCCGTGGAGCGGCCAGGTGCGCGTGCAACTGCTCACGCCGGAATTTGTGGCCTGGATGCGCCAGACGCGCTGCCAGTGGGTGAACATCGGGGCCGAGTCCGGCTCGCAGGCGGTGCTGGACAACATCCACAAGGACCAGAAAGCCTGGCAGATCGAGTGGGGGATGAAGAATCTGACGGCCGGCGCGCCGGAGGTGGAGGCCAACCTGTCCTTCATCGTCGGCCTGCCGGGCGAGACGCGGGCCGACACCCGGATCACGCTGGACCTGATCGAGCGGCTGTGCGCGCTCTCGGAGAAGATCCGCTGCTCGGTGTGCGTGTACATGCCCTACCCCGGCACGCCGCTCTGGCCGCAGGCGCTGGCCTTAGGTTACCAGCCGCCGCCCGCTCAGGAGGGCTGGTGCGACTTCGACCTGAACCGCGGCAACACGCCCTGGATGGACGATGCCGAAGCCCAGGTGCTGTGCGAGATCAACGACATCCTGTTCGTCGGCCGGTCCCGGGGCCACTGGCTGCTGGCGCCCTACTACGCCCTGTTGCGCTGGCGCTGGCGCAACCGGTACTTTAAGCACTACTGGGAAGGCGCGGCCAAGCAGTGGATCGCCAACTCGCCGCTGCGGGGCGCGCTGGGTTGGATGATCGAGCGCCTGGTGACCTTCAACCGCATCACGCACAAGGGGCCGGAAGTGGAGGCGAATGGGCTGGCGGGGTCATAGGGTTTACCGCCAAGAGGCTTGAGGAAGAACTTTCGCGCTCTCCGCGTGCTTTGCGGTGAAGTCAATTCGGCTTCAAGCAGCGCTCAAGCATCTCCGGCAGCGCGCCCACGTCCGGCCCCAGGCGCACCTGAAACGCCGGCGCGGCCCGCACCAGGTCGCCGAGCAGGGCCAGGTGGGCAGGCATCATGGCCCGGTCCCACTGCTCCACGGCGTGCGGGAGCAGGCGGCGCAGGGCTTCCGGCAGGGCCAGCGGCTCGACGGCGTGCCCGGCCCGCGCCTCGATCTGCGGGAAGAAGATGGCCGCGCACCGCGCCTGTTCGGTCCAGACTGCGGGCCAGACGGTTTCGGCCGGGACCGTGATTTTGGGCCGGCCCTGGCCCGCCCGCCCGGCCTCCGCCAGGTGGGCGGTGGCCGGGAAGCGCGCGAAGGCATCGGGATAGGCCGCCAGCAGGCCCGGGTAACTCAGCACATCCACCCCGGCCCCGGAGGCGCGCAGGATGGGCGAGTCATTGGAGAGCAGCCTCCAGCCGGCGGCCAGCAGCGCCAGGCCGGTGGTGGTCTTGCCGGCCCCGATCCCGCCCACGATCAGGATCGCGCGCGCCGTGCGCGGCTCAGCGGCGGCGAAGGCATGGACAAGGAACAGCCCGCGGCGGCGAAGGTGCGGCGAGAGCGCGATGGCGATCAGGTCTTCGAGCACGCCGTAGGTGTCAAGCGCGGCCCGGACCAGGACGCCGGTGGTGAGGCCCGCCGCCAGGTCCAGGCGCAGCTGCCCGAAGCGCGGGAAATGCGCCAGCACGCTGTCGCCGTCCAGGTAGTACTCGATCAGCCCGGCCTGGCGGAACTGCGGCGGGCGGGCGGGCGGCGCCGGCACGGCCGCGACCAGGTCCAGCGCGCAGACCAGGTCCGGCTCGGCCTCATGGGCGCGCGGCCGGGAGGCGAACGCCGTCTCCCAGCGGGCGCGCAGGCCCGGATCAGGCGCGCGGCCCTCAACGGTCAGGCCGTGCAGGCGCCAGCGGAGAGGTTCAGACTCTGGAGACATTGATGGACGCAGCCGCTTGCTTGAAGCGCAGCGCTAAGGCCACATTCCAGATCGTGGCCGACGAGGCCATCCTGATCCACATGGACACCGGCGTGTATTACTCGCTCAACCGGGTCGGCACGGAGTTCTGGGACAGGCTGGACGGCGCGCAGACCCTGCAACAACACGCCGCGGCTCTGGCCCGGAAGTATAGCGTGGACGAGGCGATGGTGGTGGGCGACCTGCTGGAACTGGCCGAGAAGCTCAGGGCCGAGGGCCTGGTCGAGCTGGCGTGATGAGCGCGCGCGTGCGGCGCCTCGCCCTGGCGCTCGCCCTGCTGCCCGGCCTGATCGTGGACCCCGGCCGCCGCGCGTTGCTGGCCCAGATGCGCGCCTTCTGCCGGGCGCTGCCGCAGGCCCTGGAGGCGCCGCTGAGCGGAGCGCTGGACCGGATGCTGGCCGTGGAGGCGCAGGCGGCCCCATACAGCCCGGACACCCTGCGCCGGCTGGCGGACCTGGCCGCTCTGCTGGAACGCCGCTCGCCGCTCGGGTTGTGTCTGCGCCGGTCGCTCACCCGCGCCCATTTTCTGCGCCGGGCCGGGGTGCCGGTGGCCGTCCAGTTTGGGGCGAAATTCGTGGACGGGCGGCCGGACCGGGCCGTGACCGGGCATGCCTGGCTGACACTGGACGGCCGGCCTTACTTCGAAGATGAAGAGAACTGGCGCGAGTTCACGGTGATGCTCGCCTACCCGCCGTTGCGGCCGGATATTGACAGGGATCGAGCGCGAGGCAGGGAGCCGCGATAAAGATGAGCCCGCTGAAGACGTTCTGCCTGGGAGTCGTCGCCGGCCTGCTGTCCGGCCTGGTGGCCTGCACCGCCCCGTCGGCCGCGCCCACCGCCGCGCCCCAAACCACGCCGCCGCAGGCGCCGCCCACCCAGACCCGCTTGCCCACGGACACGGCCGCGCCCTCGGCCACGGACACCCAGCCGCCGGCCGCGCCCTCGGCCACCGCCGTAGCGGCCACCGCCACGCCGACGGCGACCGCCACTCCTGCGCCGACGGAGACCCCGGCTTCTTCACCCACACCGGCCGCCACCCCCACACCGGCGCGGGCCTTCATCACATATCAGGATTTCGAAATCCTGCCGGCCGCAGTCACCATCAAGGTCGGCACGGAGGTCGTCTTCCTGATCCGGGCCGGCCTGCTCTCATTTCACCAGCCGTACAACTTCATGGCCCCCAACGTCTTCGAGGCCCCGGCCAGGCTCGGCGACGGCGCCACCTACGCCCACACGTTCAACGAGCCGGGCGCGGTCACGCTGCTGTGCGGTTACCACGCCGACATGCGCGCCACGCTGATCGTCGAACCCTAGAAGTGGGTGGTGGACGGTGGTTAGCTGAGCGCGGTCCACTGTTCACTGTTCACTATCCACTGTCCACGCCTCATGTGCGGAGTCCTCGGCCTGCTCGCCCCTGACGTCTCCGGCGAGACCCTGATGCGCCTGAGCGGCCGGCTCGTCCACCGCGGCCCGGACGACGCCGGCGTCTACGTGGGCGAGGGCGTGGGCCTGGCTGCCCGGCGCCTGAGCATCATCGACCTGGCCGGCGGGCGCCAGCCCTTGAGCAACGAGACCGGCGAGGTGTGGATCACGTTCAACGGCGAGGTGTTCAACGCCCCGGCGCTGCGCCAGGAACTGGGCGGGCTCGGCCATCGCTTCCGCACTCTGACCGATACCGAAGTGGTGGTCCACGCCTACGAGCAATGGGGCGAGGAGGCCGTGGCGCGCCTGCGCGGGATGTTCGCCTTCGGGCTGTGGGACGCGCCGCGCCGCCGCCTGCTGCTGGCCCGCGACCGGTTCGGCATCAAGCCCCTGTATTACGCCCAATCCGGCGCCCGGTTCGCGTTCGCGTCCGAGGTGCGCCCGCTGCTGGACGCTCTGCCGGACCTGCCGCGCCGCCTGAGCGTGGTCAATCTGGCCCGCCTGTTCCAGTGGGGCTTCATCCCATCGCCCTTCACGGCCGTGGACGGCGTCGTGAAGCTCCCGGCCGCGCATACGCTGGCGGTCGAAGACGGCCGGGTGCGTTGCCGCCGCTACTGGCAGTTGATGTACCCGCCGGACGGCGAACACCTCGACGTGACAGCGGCGGAGGCCGCCGCGGAGTTCGTCGCCCGGCTGCGCGAGGCCGTCGCCGCCTGGCGTCTGAGCGACGTGCCGGTCGGCGCGCTGCTCAGCGGCGGCGTGGACTCGGCCGCGCTGGCGGCCCTGCTCACCGAACTCAGCGGCCCGATCCACACCTTCACCCTCGGGTTCGAGGCGGCGTCTCACGACGAGGCGGCCCAGGCCCGGACCACGGCGCGTCACCTCGGCAGCCGGCATCACACCCTGACCTTCACGGCCGCCGACTTCGATCGGCTGCCCGCGGTCGTGCGCCATCTCGAAGAGCCGCAGTGCTCGGCCACCAGTGTGCCGCTCTACCTGCTCTACCGCGCCTGCCGTGCGGCCGATTTCAAGGTGATCCTCACCGGCGAGGGCGCGGACGAGCTGCTCGGCGGCTACCACTGGTTCGACGGCGACCGGCGCGCGCGCCCGCTGCTGCGCCTGCCGCGTCCCCTGCGCGCCGCCCTGGCCGCCGCGCCGCTGCCGATGTCCGCCGCCGCCCGCCGCGTCCTGGCCCACGGCGCGCCGGACCCGGCGCGGCGTTACGCGCTCTGGCAGCAGGTGGCCAGCCCGGAACAGACCCGGCGCCTGTTGACCCGCCCTGCGACCGCGATGACCGACGACGATCTTAACGGCCACGCCGACCTGCTCGCCGGCCGGCACCCGCTCGATCAATTCCTGTGGCTCGACGCCCACACGCGCCTGACGGACTTCATCAACTTCGAAGTGGACCGCATGAGCATGGCGCACTCGGTGGAGGCCCGGCCGCCCTTCCTGGACCACGCGCTCTGGGAGTTCTGCGCGCGCCTGCCGCCGGACCTCAAACTCAGCCCGCACGGCAACAAGCGGCTTCTGCGCGACGGTCTGCGCGACCGCCTGCCGGCTTCGGTCCTGCGCCAGCCCAAACGCGGCCTGGCCGCGCCGCACGCCGCCTGGTTCCGGGCCGCGCGTTTGCCCGCCTGGGCCGAGGCCGCCCTGCACGCTGATTCCCTGGCGCAGGCCGGGTATTTCGCGCCGGAGGAGGTCCGGCGTCTGCGCGCCGAGCACCAGGCCGGCCGGGCCGACCACTCGCGCCTGTTGATGGGCGTGCTCACGTCCCAACTCTGGCACGACCAGTTCTCGACATGACCGTGCGCGTGCTGGCCTACAACGTGGATGGCGGTTCGGCGGAGCGCCGGCCGGCGCTGAGGGCCGTACTGGACCGGGCCGCGGCCGACATCCTGGCCCTGACGGAGGCGGACGACAGCGGCGTGGCGGCGGCGCTGGCCGATGAACTCGGCTTCGGGCACGTCTGGGCGCGCGGCAGCGGCGACCGGCACATCGCGGTGCTCAGCCGTTTTCCGATCGTCCGCTGGGCCAACCACACCCGGCCGCCGCTGACGCAGGCCGCGCTGGAGGCGGAGCTGGCGCTTCCGGACGGGCGGACGCTCAGCCTCTATAATGTCCATCTGCTGCCTTACCTGTTGCTCCCGTTCGAGGTCCGGCGCTGGCAGGCGGCCGGGCAACTGCTGGCCGTCATCCGCCGGCGCGCGCCCGGCCCGCACCTGATCCTGGGCGACCTGAACGCCATCGCGCCCGGCGACCGCGTGCTCCAGCAGCGCAACCCGGCGCGGATGCGGCGCATGATGGCGCTCCAGTGCAACCTGATCTTCCGCCTGGCCGTGCCGCGCCTGCTGCGCGCCGGCTATGTGGACTGTTTCCGCCGCCTGCACCCGGCCGAGGACGGTTTCACCTGGCAGGCCGGGAACCGCACGACGCGCTACGATTACATCCTGGCCGATCCGGTCCTCGCCAGGTCTCTTAAGGCCTGTCAGGTGTTGGACGACGCGCCGGAAGCGGCGAGGGCGTCCGATCATCTGCCCGTTCTGGCGGAGTTCGATTATTAGGTCATCCGTGAAATCCGCGGCCGAAAGCCTGTTTCCGCAGACGTCTGATGTCCCTTCCCGAACCGCCCGACGATTTCTGGTCCCGCCGCGCCAACGCGCCGGCGCATACCCTGCTCTTCCCGGCCCTGGACGCCGAGGTCGAGGTCGCCGCCAACCACCCGGCCGTGCCGGAGGCGGCGCGGCTCTCGGCGCGGCGCTTCAGCCAGGCCGCGCCCGGCGATCCGGCGCGCCGGTTGAGCGTGCATGTCATCGCGCGCTCCGGGCCGTCTGATCCGCCTCCCGCTGATTGGCCGGAGCGCCTGGCGTACAGCGGCATCGGGGACTGGATCTCGGTCTCGGCCGGCGCGTGGGGCTACGGCGTGGGCGACCTCGGGACGGGGCGGGCGCTGGTGGTGGTAGCGCCCACGCTGGCCGAGGACGCGCGCCTGGTCAGCCGTTACTTCATTGACCACTACATTCTCAATTTCCTGTTCTCAAATTGGGCGATGCTGCACGCGTCGGCGGCGCTGCACCCGGGCGGGCGGGCGCTGGCGCTCCTGATCGGCGCGCACAACGCCGGCAAGTCCACCACCGCGCTGCGGCTGATGCGGGCGGGCTGGCGCTTCCTGGCCGACGGCATGGCGCTGCTGCAGGTCGGCGACGGGCGCATGATCGTCGGCGGGTACCCGGTCGGCGAGGTGAAACTGCGCGGCGACACGCTGGCGGACTTCCCGGAGTACGCCGACGCCGGCCAGCCGGTCCAGGTCCGCGAGCAACGCAAGACCGTGGTGGACCTGCGCGCGGCGCATCCTGGGCGCGTGCTGGAAACCGTCCTCGCGCCGGAGGTTGTCCACCTGTGCCTGGTCGAGCGTGACGGCGGCGCGCGGACGGCGCTGGAGCCGATTGCGCTGGACGAGGTCCGCCGCCGGCTTTCCGCCAACACCGTGTACTGGGATACGCCGCCCCGGCTCGAACGCAACAGCGCCATCCTGGATCAGCTCCTGGCCTCGGCGCGCTGCCACCGACTGCGGCTCGGCGCGGACCCGCTTCAAATGGTGTCGCTCCTGGAGACGTTGCGATGAGACGACTCTGGCCCGTCCTGGCCCTGTGCCTGGCCGCCTGCACCTCGGCCCCGCCCACGCTCAGCGTCCCGCCCACAGCCGCGCCGGAGGGCGGCCCGTCCAGCGCAACCGCCGTCCCGGGCGCCGGCGCTTTGACCCCGGCGCCGCTCCCGTCCGCGACCGCCCTGGCCGAGACGACGACGCCCGCGCCTTCGCCGACGCCCCCCTCCGACGCCGTCGCCTGCCCGATCACGGGCTTGCCCACCTCCGGGGCGCGCCTGGCCCAGGTCCGGCCGATCCTGGTGCAGATCGGCAACTCCAACCCGGAGCGGCCGCAGTACGGCCTGCGGCAGGCCGACCTGGTCTTCGAGACGCTATCCGAGGGCGGCATCACGCGCTTCTCGGCGATTTACCTGTGCCAGGATGCGGCTGAGATCGCGGGCGTGCGCTCCGGCCGCCTGATCGACCTGCATCTGGCGCCGATGTTCGACGCCATCTTCGTGCACGTCGGCGCCAGCCGCCCGGTGCTGGACCTGTTCGAGAAAGACCGGCGTATCAGCGAGAGCACGCTGGACTACTTCCGCAACCATCCCGGCTTCACGCAGCGGCCGGAGCGCCGCCGGCCGCCGTTCGACGTCTTCGTCAGCACGGCCTCGGTCTGGGAGGCCGCCCACCAGCGCAACATCCCGATCCCGGGGAACCCGCCGCCGCAACTCAACTTCGCCGACGCGCCGCCCGCCGGCGGCCAGGCCGTCGCGAGCCTGACCGTCCGCCACCATTCGAGCTATTGGGTGCGCTGGAAGTGGAACGCCGCCGAGGGCGTCTGGGAGCGTTTCCTCGCCAGCGACGCCGCGCCGGAAACGGACACACCGCACGTGGACGCGGCCACCGGGCAGACGCTGACGGCCCGCAACGTCCTGGTCATCCGCGCCGTCCACGAGCAGACCGACATCATCGAGGACAGCAACGGCTCGCGCTCCATCGACGTCAAACTGATCGGCTCCGGCCAGGCGGTGCTGCTGCGCGACGGGCAGAGATATGAAGCGACCTGGCGGCGCGAGCAGATGACGGATTGGTTCACGCTCACGCTGGCCGACGGCTCGCCGCTGGCCCTCGCGCCGGGCAACACGTTCATCCACTTCTACCCGACCGACAAGCCGCTGGATGCAGCGACGCCGTGAACACGAATACGGAGAGTCACGCGGACACACGCAGGGCGCCAAGTGCGTGTGATGACGCCCCTGGGCCCGCGCGCCCGCGTGTCCCGGCGTTCTAAAACGCGATGTCCCCCGCCATTGATGTCGTGGATCTGGTTCATGCCTACCCCGGCCCGCGCGGACCGGTGGAGGCGTTGCGCGGCGTGGCGCTGGCCGTCCCGCCGGGCGAGTTCTTCGGCCTGTTCGGCCCAAACGGCGCCGGCAAGACCACGTTCATCCGCGTACTGGCGACGCTGGTCACGCCTGCGGCGGGCGCGGCGCGCGTGGCCGGCTGGGACGTGCGGCGGGACGCGGCGCGCGTCCGGGCCGCTATCGGTCTGGTGTTCAGCAACGAATACTCCTTCTACGGCCGCCTCACCGGCCGCCAGAACCTGGAGTTTTTCGGCGCGTTGCAGAACCTGGCGCCGCGCGCCGCCCGCCGCCGCGCCGCCGAACTGCTGGCTTTTTTTGGCCTGGAGCGCGCCGCCGACGCGCCGGTCCAGTCGTACTCCACGGGCATGCGCCAGAAACTCAACGTCGCCCGCGCCCTGCTCCACGACCCGGCCGTGGTCTTCCTGGACGAGCCGACCAAAGGCCTGGATGCGCTCACGGCCGAGGCGCTGCGCGCGCTGCTGCGCCGCGAGCTGGTGGAGCGGCAGGGCAAGACCATCCTGCTCACCACGCACGACCTGCAGGAGATGGAGCAATTGTGCGACCGGGTGGCGATCCTGGAGGCCGGAAGGCTGCGGGCCGTGGGCGCGCCCGCCGAACTGGCCCGCGAGGCGGGCCGCAGCGTCGTCTATCGTCTGGAGGTCGCCGGCCCCGCCGACGGCCTGGCGGAGCGACTGGCGCGCCTGCCCGGCGTGCTGGCCGTGGAGCCGGCGGCCGTTACAGGCCCGGCGGCTGTCCTGGACCTGACGTTTGAGCACGCACCCGACGCCGACCTGTGGCGCCTGTTTGCCGATCTCGGCCTGCGCGTGGTCCGGTTTGGCCCGAAAGAGGAGGGGCTGGTGACCGCGCTGAAAGAATTCAGCCGCGAAGTGCCCGAATGAGGACAAATCCCGCGAATACTGCGCGCCCTTCGTGGAATTCATGGGAGAGGCCGTTGGCCATGTTTCGGCTTCTGACCGTAACGGCTCTGATACGACGCGGGTTCCTGCACGCGGCCAGCTACCGCCTGAATTTCTTCGGCAACTACCTTGGCGCGCTGCTGGTGGTGGTGTTCTACTACGTCCTGGCCCAGTTCTACGGCCAGGCGCGCCCGGCGGCGCTGGCCGCTTACGCCGGCGATTACTTCACGTTCCTGCTGATCGGCGGCGTGCTGGCGCGCTTCTTCAGCCTGGGCTTCAAGCAGTTCGCGCGCGAGCTGGAGCACGAGCTGGCCGCCGGGACGTTGGAGCCGCTGATGGTGACGGCCACCCCGCCGGCGCTGGCGTTGCTCGGCCCGGCGCTATGGACTCTGGCCGAGGGCGTCGTTGTGGCCGGCGCGCAACTGGCCGTCGGCGCCGCGTTCCTGGGCGCGGACCTGACGCGCGCGAACTGGCCGGCCGCGCTGGCCCTGGGCGCGCTCACCCTCGTGGCCGTCGCCGGCTGGGGCGCGCTCTCGGCCGCCTTCGTCCTGGTCTTCAAGCGGGCCGATCCGTTGAGCTGGCTGGCGGATGTGACGCTGTATATGTTCGCGGGCGTGTATTTTCCGGTGGCCGCCCTTCCGGCCGCGCTGCAGCCCATCGCCTGGGCGCTGCCGCTCAGCCACGCGCTGGAAGGCCTGCGGCTGGCCCTGATGCGCGGCGCGACGCTGACCGAGTTGTGGCGCTACGGCCTGATCCTGGCCGGCTTCGCGGCCGTGCTGGCGCCCGTCAGCGCCTGGGCGCTCTCGGCGGCCCTGGCGCGCGCCCGGCGCACCGGAAGCCTGGGGCACTACTAGCATGATAAGTTTGGACGACGCCCGGCTGCTCACCGACCCGCTCCGCCTGGATGTCGCCGGCGTCGGCCTCGCCGTCGCCCGCGCATCGGATTGGGACGCCCTGCTCACCCACGCCGACCGGCACAGCCTGACGCCGCTGCTCGCCTCCGCCTGGCGCGCCGCCGGTGTGCTGGACTCGCTCCCACCCGCCGCCCGCGCCCATCTGCTCCGGGCCTACGCCGACAACGCGGCTCGCAACCGGAATATCTGCCAGGAACTCTTAGAAATCCACAGCCGGCTGGCGGCCGCGGGCGTCCCACATCTCGTCCTCAAAGGCTGGGCCCTGGTCGAGCGCCTGTACGCCGACCCGGCCGAGCGGGTGCTGTACGACCACGACCTGCTCGTGCCGGAGGATCGGGCCCAGACCGGCCACGCCGCCCTGCAGGCGGCGGGCTTCCGGCCTCTGCCGGCGAAAGATGAATGGGTGGAGAAGCACCTGCCGCCGCTCTGGCGCAATGACGGCTATCAGTGGGACGGTTATCTCTTCGACCCGCACTACCCGCGCCCGGTGGAGCTGCACGTCCGGCTGTGGGAGGACGGCTGGCGCGGCCTGGACGTGCGCGCCCTGCCCGACCCGTGGACGCGGGCGGTGACGCGCTCCGTCGCCGGTACGCCGTTACAGGTCCTGGGCGACGCCGACGCCCTGATCCACCTGGCCATGCACTTCGCCGGGCACCTGGTGGAGCGCGAGGCGCGGCTCAACCAGCTGCTCGACCTGGCGCGCTTCGCGGCCGCCGCCGAATTGAATTGGGACCAGGTCCTGGCGCTGGCCGAGGCCGCGCGCGTGGAGCGTTTCGTCTTCGCCTCGCTCTGGCTGGCGCACGCGGTCTTCGCCGCCCCCCTGCCGCCGGACGAGGCCTGGCGCCGGCTGAGGGCGCGCACGCCGGCCGGCTTCCGGGACTGGCTGCAAACGCGCGGCGCGGCGGACGCGTTGACCAGCGACTACCGGCGCAAACATGCGGGCCAGGATTACCGGCTCACTTTCCTGGCCGCGCAATCGCTGGCCGAAAAGATCGGGATCATGCGCTTCGCGGCCCTGCCGCCGCTGGGCCAGCTCCAGGCCAAGTACCGCCTGCGCCATCGCTGGCAGGCCGCGCTGTTGTACCCGCGCCACCTCGCCGAACGCGCCTGGCTCTATGGACGAGGACTGATTTTTCACCACTGAGAACGCGGAGAATACAGGTTTTTTTCGCCTTTCGTGCTCTTCGTGCCCTTCGTGCTCTTCGTGGTTCTTCTATTGCTCTGTCTATGGTGAGCGTTTTCTTATCAGCGGTCGGCCTCGCCCTGCTCACGATCCTGGCCGTGTTCGCCATCCGCCGGCTGATTTTTCTGCTGACCCTCCTGCGCGCCCAGCCGCCGCTGACAGACCCAGACACCCTGCCCGACGTCTTGATCCTTGTCCCGGCCCGTGACGAGCAGGCCTCGCTGCCGGGCCTGGTCGCGGCGCTGGACGCGCTGGACTATCCGCGCGAGCGCCTGCAGGTCGTGCTGATCGACGACGGCTCGACGGACGAGACCGGCGCGCGCATGGCCGCGGCCGCCGCCGCCCGCCCGGGCTGGCGCGTGGTCCGCCTCCCGCGCAACGTCGGCAAGCCGCAGGCCCTCAACCTGGCGCTCGCCCGCCACGACTTTGGCGAGATCGTGTATGTCTTCGACGTGGACCATCGGCCGCAGCCGGACTGCCTGCGCCGGGCGGTGCGCGCCTTCGCCGATCCGCGCGTCGCCGGCGTGAGCGGGCGAACGCGGCCCCGCAACGCGCTCGTCAGCCCGGTGGCCTTCTACGCGGCGATCGAGTCGCTCGTCCATCAACTGGTCACGGTGCGCGGCAAGGACATGCTCGGCCTGGGGCCGCCGCTGCTCGGCTCCAACAACGGCTATCGCCGCACCGCGCTGATGGCCGTCGGCGGCTTCCGGCCGGGTGCCTTCCTCGAGGACAGCGACCTGACGCTCAGCCTTCATCTCGCGGGCCACACCACGCGCTATGTGCCCGAGGCCGTGGCGACCCTCGAAGTGCCGTTCACGATCGCCGGCTTCGCGCGCCAGCACCTTCGCTGGGGGCGCGGCTTCAACGACGTGGCCCGCGCCCACCTGCCCGCGTTGCGCCGCGACCGGCGCCTCTCACTTCCGATGCGGCTGGAGCTGGCGTTGTTCTCACTCGGCTACCTGGACCGGCTGGCGCTGCTCGGAATGCTGGCCGTGCTCGTCCTGAGCCGGTGGACCGGCGCGGGCCCGGCCGTGACGATGGCCTGGATCGGGATCGGGCTCAACCTGGGCCTGCCGTTCGTCCAGATCGTGGCGGCGCTGGCCTTCGATCGGGCCCCGCGGGCGTACTGGCTGCGGCTGCCGTGGGTGCCCGTCTTCTTCGCCCTGGACGCCGGTGTGGCGGTCTGGTCCCTGGCCCTCACCGTGCTGGACCGGCCGCGCACATGGACGCGCACCGAGCGCGCCGCCGATCCCTGAGATGACGCCCACACTCTCCGTGATCATCCCGGTCGCGGATGGCGGCGCGGACTTCCAGCGCTGCCTGGCGGCGCTGGCCGCCTCCACCCTGAAGCCCGATGAGGTGATCGTGGTGGACGATGGCTCGACCGATGACTCACGCCGCTGGGCGGCAGAGGCCGGCGCGCGCGTGCTGACCACGGGCCGACCGGGTTGCGGGCCGGCCCTGGCCCGCAACCTGGGCGCGGAGCGCGCCGTCGGCGACGTGCTTTTTTTCGTGGATGCCGACGTGGAGGTCCGGCCGGAGACGCTGGCGCGCCTCCGGGACGCGTTCGCGGCCGACCCGGACCTGGCGGCGCTCTTCGGCTCGTACGACGACGCGCCCGGCGACCCGGGCTTCGTCTCGCAGTACAAGAACCTGATGCACCACTACGTCCACCAGATTTCCCGGGAAGAAGCGGTCACCTTCTGGGCCGGCTGCGGCGCGATCCGCCGCGGCGTGTTCGAGGAGTTCGGCGGCTTCGATCTGAAGAAGTATCCCAAGCCGTCCATCGAAGATATCGATCTGGGCTTCCGCTTATGGCGAGCGGGCCGTCGCATCCTGCTGGAGAAGCGGCTGCAGGTGAAGCACCTGAAAAAATGGACGGTGCGCGGGCTGCTGCGCGCCGATATCCAGCTTCGCGCCATCCCGTGGACGCGGCTGATCCTCGAATCGAAAAACTTGCCGCGCGACTTGAACCTGACCCACGCCGCGCAATTCAGCGCCGTGCTGGCATGGCTGCTGGTGGCGGGTCTGCTGGCGCTGCCCACGGTCGCGGCGGGACTGCTGCGCGGCGTGACCCCGTGGCTGACCACAGGCCGGCTGGCCGCGGCGCTGGGCGGGATGGCGCTGCTGTTGCTGGCGCTGAACCACAACGTGTACCGCTGGTTTGCGCGGCAGCGCGGCGGGTGGAGTCGGCGGGGACCGCCGGTACGGCGGAGCAGATTCTGGCGGCACAGCGCTCGTCGTATCTGGAGCGACGCCGTTTGCGGGAGGAACTGCGTCAGCGGCGCGAGGAGGCCTTGCGCCGGGCGCGGGAAACGCGTGATGCGCTGATCGAGCAGCAACAGCAGGCCACGAACCGGGTGGCGGGGGACGACGAGACGGCGCGCCAGGTGCAAGAGGCGATCAAGGGGGTACGCGAGTATCAAATGGAACTGATCCGCAAAGGGCTCAAGCCGCTGCCGATTCCGCTCACGACCGAAATGGACGACCAGCTTGTGAGGGAAGGGGTTTTGCCGCCGGTGGAGGCGGAGGATGTCGAGCAGTAGAATGAGCGCAGCGAACATGGTGTGCCTGGGCGGTGCGCTCGCGCGCGGCGCCCTGGCGTGCACGGTGCTGGTGCTGGCCGTGCCGGTGGCGGCGGGACCAGTTTCGCCGGCTTTCTCGCGCTACGAAATTATCCTCGCGCGCAAGCCGTTTGGGGACGAACCGCCAACGGCCGCCGGGCAACCGGCGGCGCCGGGTGCCGGTGGTGCGGCAGCGGCAGCGGAGAGTTTGGCGAAGACCTTGCAGATGTGTGCCATCACTCGGAACCAGCGCACGGGCGTGGTTCAGGTCGGCCTGGTGAACACCCAGGCGAAGAAAAATTATTTCCTGGCTGTGGGCGAGTCGGAGGACGGCATTGAAGTGGTCGAGGCGGACTATGAGGGCGAGCGGGCGCTGCTGCGCAAGGACGGACAGGAATACTGGATTTCGATGAGCGAGGTTGTTCCCGCGGGACCGGCAGCCCCGTCCGTGGCGACACCCGCAGCCGCGTCAGCGGTTCCGGTGGCGAGATTCAGGGGGACGAATGTCGTCATGGTCGGGCGTGTGCGCGGCGGCACGATCCGGCGCCCCGACACGGAGCAGCCGAAGCTGTCCGGCGAGGCGCTGGAGAAGCACCTGCAAGAACTGCAGATGAATCTCATTCGGGCCCGGGGCGCGTTGGGGCCGCCGTTGCCCATGGAACTGACGCCGGAGATAGACGCTCAGCTTGTAAAGGAGGGCGTGCTGCCGCCGCTTGAAGAGTGAGCAAGACGCTCTGAAAAACTTGCGAAAGGGCGTTGACACAGTGAGGGGGAGGGTGTATGGTGGTAGCGAAATAAGGGAGGTCGGAGAGCGAGAGATCAGCGGTCAAAAAAAATAAAAATTTCCTGTTGACGTTGATCGGGTGCGGGGCATATATTGGCACTAGACAGTCTGGATAGTGGAACAACAGCGGGAGGTACCATGAAAAGGATTGCCTTGATTGCGATGGGGGTTTGCTTGGCTGCGGCTCTGGTGGTGATCGCGGCGGAAGTACGCAGCGTCAACACCGTTGGGTTTGCCAAAAAGGCGCTGTTGCCCGCGGGGGGCCTGGAGTTGATCGGCGTTCCGTTCACCAGTTTCACCAGCGGCGGTAGCACGACGCTGGAGGATATGCTGGGTACCAACCAGCTCACCGCGGCGTCGTTCTACACGTCGGCCGACCGTGTGCTCCTGTGGGACCGCGTTGGCGTAACCTACAACTTCTTCGCGATTCGTTCGAGTGACGGGAAGTTCCACAATGCCAACAGCGCTGGCGCTTGGGCTGGACCAGCGACGAATCCGGTCGTAAATGTGGGTGATGGATTGTGGCTCTGGCGGTACGGGGCTGCCAGCACGACGAACCAGGTTTATCTGCTGGGCGAGGTGATTGACGCCACTAACGCGGTCATTCCCATCTACGAGGGGCTGAACCTGATCTCTTATCCGTTCTCGTGCGAGTTTGATGTGAACGCATCCACGCTGACTACCAACAACGGTGTGATTGGCGGGACGTTCTACACCACCGCAGATTGGATCTTGGTGTGGGACCCGGTTGGGCGCACATACCACAAGTGGGCAGTTAAAGCGTCGGACGGCAAGTGGCATTATGCGGACAGCGCGGCCACTTGGGCCGGGGGGCCGGTGACCAACAAGATTGCCGTGGGTGAAGGGTTTTGGTATAAGCGGGTCACAAATGCTGTGTTGAACTGGGCGGAAAGCAATCCGTACCTGTCGAATCTGTAAATCCTGAAGCATTATCCTGATGCGATGGAATGCAAACAGTGGGAGATCGACAATGAGCATTAAAAACGCCTGGTTGCTTTTGTTTGCCGGAGTTGTGCTTGTTCCCGTGGTGAGCCTTAGCGGAACCCTGTCGTGGGCAGGGGGCCCGATTGGGCTAGGGGATTCCCATGTCATTCTCGGCACTACTGTGGTGCAGCTTTACCGTGACAATGGGGACAATGCATTCACATGGGGCGGCGAGGGGGCCGTACTGGATTATTCCGACATACTCGACTTCGGCGATCCCGCCGGGTACTACTTCGGAGAGAGCTATAATTATGGGACAAGCCAAGGGTCAATCAACTTCTGGGCCGTCTACTATGATCCGACGGGCCCTGGCTACTACGCTGTGTCTTCCGATGGGATTCACAATGTCCCGGATGACCCGATTGGCAATGCCCTTCCATCGTGGGATGTTCAAGGTCCGGGGGAATGGGTGATGGTGCCGGAGCCGAGCACCTTGGCCTTGTTCGCCCTGGGTTTGCTGGCCGTGGCGGTGCGGAAGTTCCGCCGCTAAACCGAATTGCGAGCAGTTTGAGGAAGCGCCATTCAGCACTGAATGGCGCTTCTTGCTTGGGGGCGACTCTTGCCGCCAGCGCTACGGGGATGCTTGGGCAGTCCTGGGCTCAGGTGGCCATTGCAACATGAGGAGGACCAGCAGATGAAAAATCAGTTGCCCGTCGCCGGCTTGTCCGTCCTGCTTGCCCTTGCCGGGCTCACCGCCGCCGTGGCCGGGGAACCGGCCAAAGCGCCTGTGCCGCCGGTGCGTCCGGTCATAGTGCTCATGACGGCCGGGATCTCCGATAGCAACCTGGTGTACCGGGTTACGGAATTCGTGCGCTGGAATTATCACTGCGGCGTCTCGGTCCGTGCTCACCCTGCCGAGCTCGGTAAGACCACCCGGGAGGAGATCGGCAAACTTGCCGGCTTGGTGCAGTCGAACGACCTTTGTCTGGTGGCGCTCGTGGATGCCCCGGCTGAATTGGAAAAGTACGTGGCTCTGGACAAGCGCGTGGCGCTGCTCAACGTGCGGACGCTGCGGCCGGACCCGCCGGACGCCGAGCTGTTTGCTCGGCGCGTGGAGACGGAGACGATGGCAAGCATCGGACGTTTGCTCGGTCTGAAGCCGTGCCCGTTCCTGCGTTGCGCGCTCTACGAGTGGTCGTCGCTTAAGGAACTTGACGCGATGAGCCGGAATCTTTGCCCCCCCTGTCAGGACAAGGCTGTTGCCATCTTGGAAAAGAGGGGCGCGCTGATTCCCTTCCCGGCGCAATGACAGCCGCCGGGCAGCGCCCGTAAGCGCTGCCTGCGCGCGCCAACTCACGCCTTCCACGCTCGCGGCGCGCCCCGTACTCAGGGATGCTGCTTCGATGATAGCGCCCTCGAGTGCGGCTTGATCGCCACGGCCTTGTCTTGAACTTCTGGCAACGGATCGGCGATACTGCCAGCCGAGGAGCGCAAGTCATGAAAAGCCGAACGCGTTGGCTCGGTGGCTGTCTGTGGGTGCTGGCCGTGGTCACGGCCTGTGCTGACGGTCCGCCGGCTGCGAATGGTTCTCCCACCGGCAATGTGCTGCGGCTCAGCGTGACAGAAGCCATCCTGATGGCGCTGGAGAACAATCCCGGACTGCTTGTGCAACGGCTGAATCCCGCACTGGCCCGGACACGGGAAGCCGAGGCGCGCTCCGTGTTTGAGCCGACCTTGAGCGGTGAAATTGAGCGGCAGCGTTCCAGCAACTCCGGCACGGTCACGGCCAGCAATGCAACCGGCGCCGCCGAGAGCGCCGAAGAGCGGACCACAGTCGAAGTCTCCGCTGGTTCGCGTTTGCCGACGGGTACCCGCATTGACGCAGCGGTCCAGACCGCTCTTGCCGGGAATGGCACGGACCACGCAGCGGTGGATGCAAATCTGACGCTGACCCAGCCCCTGCTGGACGGGTTCGGTACCCGGGTTAATCTGGCCAGC
>Ga0101944_10002251_pt1 | contig 32466 bp, 19 predicted proteins | sample DewCreD2012metaG_FD_75245 | JGI IMG/M metagenome (GOLD analysis project Ga0101944, IMG submission 75245) | Hot spring sediment bacterial and archeal communities from British Columbia, Canada, to study Microbial Dark Matter (Phase II) - Dewar... ... | reverse complement strand
CAGGTAGCGGTCGGCAAATCCGTCCTTCTTGGCCTGGATGAGCAGGGCGTCGGGCATCCTTTCGAACTTGCCCTTGAACTTGAGCATCCGTTCTTCCAGCTCGACCAGCTCCTTCATCTGCTGGATGAAGTAAGGCTTGATGTAGGTCTTGGCATAAAGCTCCTCGACGCTCGCCCCCTTGCGCAGGGCCTCGTACATGATCCATTGCCGCTGGCTGGTGGGCTCGTTCAGCATCGTCATCAGCTCGGTCAGCGACTTGCTGTTGTAGTTGGAGGCGAAGCCCAGGCCGTAGCGGCCGTTCTCCAGCGAACGGATCGCTTTCTGAAACGCCTCCTTATAGGTCTTGCCGATGGCCATGACTTCGCCGACGGCCCGCATCTGCGTGCCCAGCCTGTCCTGGGCGTCCTTGAACTTTTCGAACGCCCACCGGCTGAACTTGATGACCACGTAGTCCCCGCTCGGCGTGTACTTGTCCAGCGTCCCGTCCCGCCAGTACGGTATTTCGTCCAGCGTCAGCCCGCCGGCCAGCATCGAGCTGACCAGGGCGATCGGAAAGCCGGTGGCCTTGCTGGCCAGCGCCGAGGATCGGCTGGTCCGCGGGTTGATCTCGATGATCACCACCCGCCCGGTCTTCGGGTCGTGGGCGAACTGGATGTTCGTTCCCCCGATCACCTTGATCGCCTCGACCACGCGATACGAGTACTCCTGAAGCCTTTTCTGGAGCGCCGGGTCGATGGTCAGCATCGGGGCGGCGCAGAACGAGTCGCCGGTGTGCACGCCCATCGCGTCGATGTTCTCGATGAAGCACACCGTGATCATCTGGTTCTTGGCGTCGCGGACGACCTCCAGCTCCAGCTCCTCCCAGCCGAGCACGGATTCCTCGACCAGGATTTGGCCGACCATGCTGGCCGACAGGCCGCGGCTGGCGACCACGCGCAATTCCTCGACGTTGTACACATGCCCGCCGCCCGTGCCGCCCAGCGTGTAGGCGGGGCGAATCACCACCGGGTACCCGAGTTCGGCGGCGACCTTCTCGGCTTCCTCAACGCTGAAGGCCGGCGCGCTGCGGGGCATGTCAATGCCCAGGCGCTTCATCGTTTCCTTGAATACGATGCGGTCCTCGCCCTTCTCGATGGCGTCGGCCTCGACGCCGATGATGCGGACGCCGTATTTGGCCAGCACGCCCGTGCGGGCCAACTGTGACGAGAGGTTCAGCCCCGTCTGGCCGCCGAGGTTGGGCAGGAGGGCGTCGGGCCGTTCCTTTTCGATGATGTCGGTCAGGGCCTGAAGGGTGAGCGGCTCGATGTAGGTCACGTCCGCCATGCCGGGATCGGTCATGATGGTGGCGGGGTTGGAGTTTACCAGCACGATCTGGTAACCGAGGCTGCGGAGGGCCTTGCAGGCTTGTGTGCCGGAGTAATCGAATTCGCAGGCCTGGCCAATGACGATGGGGCCGGAGCCGATGATCAGGACTTTGTGGATGTCGTCGCGTCGGGGCATGGCGCTTCCTAGGTGTTCAGAATCTCAAATGCTCTGTTTAACTCGTGCACTCACACAAACGGCGGCCATTACTAAACACAGATGCCCTGCAAGGCAACATGACAATGACGTCAGAGCAACTTTTTGGGGTATCGGGAGAATACCCCTGGCCAAACCCGCCCCGGCTTCCGGCGTGTGGCAGCCTCGGCGACCACGCCGGTCGCCATCTGCGGTCCGGACGTTGAGACCTCCCGATCCGCAGGCCTGCGGCCGGGGCTTACCGCACCGCCCAAACGGCCTGGCCCGACCACGGCCCGCGCCCCGTGTGTCGGCCAACATGCGTGCGACGGGGCACGGCCGAAAAGGGCCGTCTTGACCGTTCGAGGGGCGATTCTACCATGCCAGCAATGCGTCCCGAGGAACTCAAGGCCCGTGTCGCGCAAATCCGTTGGCATCACACAATTGATCTGGGGCGGGGGATAGTCACGCCCGGGCAGGATAATAGCCCGCGGAAGCTGGCGCGCCTGCGTCTGCCGGAGTCGTTGGCCGGCAAGACGGTGCTCGATGTGGGCGCGTGGGACGGCTTTTTTTCGTTTGAGGCGGCGCGCCGCGGTGCGGCGCGGGTTCTGGCGACGGATTCGTATTGTTGGAACGGTTCGCACGAATGGGGCAGCAAACGGGGGTTCGACCTGGCCAGGGAGGCGCTGGGGTTACCGGTCCAAGATATGGTGATTGACGTGCTGGAGCTGTCGCCGGAGCGGATTGGGATGTTCGATGTCGTGTTGTTCCTGGGCGTGCTGTATCACATGAAACACCCATTGCTGGCCATTGAGCGCGTGGCCAGCGTGACTCGGGAGTTGTTGGTGCTGGAGACGGCCGTGGACATGCTCCATTACCGGCGGCCGGCGTTGGCGTTTTATCCTGGCGACGAGGTCGGCCGTGACCCGACCAACTGGTGCGGGCCCAACCCGGCTGCCGTGCTGGCCATGTTGCGCGTGGCGGGTTTCCAGAGGGCGGAGATTGTTTCCGGCGTGCGACCTTGGTGGTTTCGATGGGCCAGGGCGCTCCGGCTCAAGGTCCGGCGGGGATTTGGCTTCTGGAGTCTGGCCCGCACCGACCGCATTGTCGTCCATGCCTGGAAGCAGGACCGGTGACCTGGAAGGCGGACGGGTTTGACGGACTTGCGCTGCGGGTTGGTGGCTGGCGAACCGCAGCCGCGCCGGTCGCGTGGCAATTTCGGGATTGCAATCCGCATCGTCACCGGCCATGTTCAGGCCGGGTCGGGGCGTAGCGTAGCCTGGCTAGCGCGCTTGTTTCGGGTACAAGAGGTCGTGAGTTCAAATCTCACCGCCCCGACCACTTCCTCCCCATCGCTGGATTTCACGCCGGGGCGCGCCCGTGTCCGTCGTCGCCTTTGTTTTCACTGCAGCACCTGAAACAGGCTGGCGAAATCGTCTGTCCAGAGGAGTGAAGACGGGCTGTTGGTGGACAGGCCGACCGCGGCTTGTTTCACGGCAGGGGTTTCGAGCAGGCGGCCGTTGCGCGTCATCAGCACCCAGGTGGACGCGTAATCCCACCAGCGCGTTTCCTCGTCTTCGTCGCTCTCCTGATCGCCCTCCTCGTCGTGATTCACCACCACCAGTTGGTAGCGAAAATGTCGGCTCAGGGCGAGCAGCACCGGTTCGAGGTTCAAATGGCGGTTGGAGATGTGGACCGCCAGCACACCGGTCGGCTGCAGGTGCCGCTCATACACTTGGAACGCCTCGCGGGTCAGCAGGTGCAGCGGAATGGCGTCGCTGCTGAAGGCGTCCAGCACCAGCAGGTCGAACGCTTGAGGCGGCTCGCCTTCCAGCGACAGTCGCGCATCGCCCAGCACCACGTCCACCGGACACGGACTGTTGCTCAGGTAGGTAAACCACGACCGGGCGACGCGGTGAACGTCCGGATTCAACTCGTAAAACCGCACACGGTCACCAGGTCGGCCGAAGGCGGCCATCGTGCCGACACCCAAGCCGATCACGCCGATGTGCCGCGGCCCGGCCGGCAGCGCCTCAACCGCCAGGGCGATGCCGCTGCCCTGGCCGTAATAGCTCACCGACCAGCGGCTGCGCTGCGGATTCACAAATTGCAGGCCGTGCGTGATGTTGCCGTGTTGCAGCAGCAGATAGTGTTGCTCGGGGTCATCGCGACGATATTCCCAGACCTTCAGCGTGCCATGAAACGTGCGCGAGCTGTCCAGGATGCCTGCCCGGTCGCGCCTGGCGTGCCCCCGCAGTGTCAAAGCCAGCGCCGCCACGCCCAGCAGTAGCCAGGCGCACGCCACGAGTCGCCATTGCCGGAACGTCCGCAGCACGCCCTTGGCCAACCATACTCCTACCACGACCGCCAGGCTGCCCCAGAGCAATGCGCGCAACGCAGTCGCTGATCCCGCTGGCAGGGTGACCACCTTCTGGCCAAGGGCGGCAAGCGCGCGGTCAACGCCCGCGCAGCCCGCCAACGTCAGCGTGATGGCCCGCCACCGCCATGCTGAAGGGGTTTCGGCGTGGCCGTCGCGCAGACAGCACGCCATCAACAATGCCCCGCAAAGGACCAATGCCCAGTCCAGCTCGTAGTAGTCTGTGAACAGCGCCGGCGCGCCGACCGCCACGAACAGCCCGCCCAGCGCGCCACCGGCCGCTACATGCAGATAGAAGGATGTCAACCGCCCGGGAGCCGGCCGCAGGCGGTACAGCTCACCGTGGCACACCATGCAGCCGACAAACAAGCCCGCCGCGAGCACCAGAAGCTGGGTGCGGAGTGGCACGTTCGTGCCAGCCAGCAGGACGTGACCCACGGCGCTGAGCGCGGCCACCAGCGCCATCATCCAGGGCCCGCGCGCATACCACCGCGGACTGTCGAAGCACAAAATGAAGCTCAGCAGGTACAACGCGAGCGGCAGCACCCACAGGAAGGGGATTGCGGCAACGTCCTGGCAAAGTTTGTTGGTAACAGCCAGCAGCAGCGCGGAGGCGCAGGCGGGCAACAGGAGCCACAAGGATCGGGTCGGCCAATCCGGCGGTGGGGCAGGGCAGGGCAGCTCGGCGCCGCCGGGCCTGCTAGGGTTTGCCGGGTTGGCGCGCCACAGCCGCAGGGCACACCAAAGCCCGCCCACCGCGTAGGCAGCCAACCCCCAGCCCCACAGGCGCGCCTGTTGCGCCCGGCTGAAATGGACCTCGAAGAAGAACGGGTAGCTGCCCAGAGCCAGCAGCGACGCCACGTTGGCCAGGGCGTACAGCCGATAGGGGGATGCGCCCGGGTGCATCCGACTGAACCAGTGTTGAAGCCAGGGGCTGGTCGTGGCCAAGACCAAGTAGGGCGGTCCAACACATGCGACCAACAGCGCCAGGACCGCCAGAGTCGGCGACGCGCTACCCTGCGGCTTCCATGCGTCGGACGGGATGATCGGCAACCAGGCGCAGGCGATGGCCAGCAGGGCCGTGTACAGCGCGGCTTGAGCCTTGGGGCGCAGGCATCGGGCCGCGCCATGGGCCAGCGCGTAGCCCGCCAACAAGACAGCCTGAAAAAACAACAGGCACGTCGTCCAAACCGCCGGGCTGCCGCCAAACCAGGGCAGAATGTAGCGGCCCATCAGCGGCTGCACTTGGAACAGCAGGAACGCGCCGAGAAAAATCGTCAGGGCGTACGGCCACATGCGGCGCAAGATGCCGGCGACCGAAACCAAAAACCAGTGCCGACTGGGCGGCACAGCCCGGTTGAGGGCGACTTGGGCTGTGGTCCAGCAGCGTGCGGCGGGCGGTTAACGACCGCCGTGCGCCCGCCAGGCATCAATCACCTGATCCATGATCGCGTCCAGCCGCGGGTTGGGCAGTTGTTGGTCGGGGTGCGCACGCAGCCAGGCAACGGATTCGCGGATGCCGTCGCGGAAGGCGACACGACAGCGGAACTCGGGCACGAAGCGCTTGATCTTGCTGTTGTCGAACACGCCGGGCTGCGCCTTGTCCCCCTTGAGCGGGCCGGTGAGTTGCGGTGCAACGGTGCAGATGAAATCGGTGGGTACAGGGATGATTTCTGGCGAGGTTACCCCCAGGGCGGCGGCGGTCTCGGCGTAGATGGTGTTCCACGTCAGAACCTCGTCGCTGGTAATGTGGAAGCACTCACCCAGGGCGCGCCGGTTGCCGACCAGGCCGCACAGGCCGAGCGCGAAGTCGCGTGCGGCGGTGAGCGTCCAGGGGGTCTGCCCGTCGTCCGGCACGAACACGGGCTTGCTGCATTCCAACCGGGCGGCAAAGGCGTAGCCCGCGCTGGACACCACATTGGGAATCCACCTCGGTGAGTAAGTGTGAGACGGGCGCACGATGGTGACCGGGAAACCATCGGCGGCGTAACGCTCCATCAGCCACTCCTCGCACCGGAGCTTCTTTTGTGCGTATTCCCAAAACGGGTTGCCACGAGGCGTCGCCTCGGTGATGGGCAGGGCGGGAGGCGGCTTGGCATAGACGGTTGCCGAGCTGATGAAGACGTATTGCAGCACCGTGCCCGCAAACAACTCGTGGTCCACCTGCACGTCCGGCAGGTCGAACCCCAAGAAGTTCAGCACGACATCCGGACGCACCCCTTGCAGAGCCGCGCGCATCGCCGCCGCGTCACGGCGGTCGGCCCGCACGGCCCGGTAACACTCCGGCACGGGCGTCTGGCCACGAGTCAGCACGAGGATGTCGTGCCCGCGCTGGTGCAACAGCGCCGCGCAGTCGGTTGAGAGATTGCCCGTGCCACCGATAAACAGGACGCGCATGGGTCAGACGATTGCCGCGTGGGACACGGTGATTCAACTCAAAACCACCGACCCCGCGGGCGAACCCTGCGGCGGGCCGACCGCGTCCGCCTTGTGGCGACGGGCGTTGATGTGCTGGACGAGCCGGCTACCGTGGGTAAAGTGAGACGGATGCACCGATTGGACGCTGCACAACTGCAAGCCCTGGGCGCGCCGTTCAAGGGCGGCGCGCAGCAGATCGAGGATTGGCTGCGTGGCCTGCTGCAGGGCGGGACGCTCCGCTTGCCCGGCGGGCTGGTGGAATTGCGCGGGCCGCAGCCGGTGGTGACAACGTTGGGCGACCTGAAGCGTGCCTGCGGCGTGGCCATGGAAACGGCCAAGCAGGGCTTGCGCGCCCTGGAGATGGAGCACTGGGTGCTGCTGGTGGATGGCGCCCATACGCGCCTGCTGGGACCGCCGCGCTTTCGGGTTAGCGTGTCCAAAGAGAATATCGCCGGCAGTGTCGGACGGGCCATCGAGGTGTCGCCCATGGAGGGACTGAATCCGCTGGAGACCCTGGACTACGATCAGTTGCAACGGGGCGACCACGTGGTCAGCAAGAAAGCGGTCCTGGCGGTCGAGCCGGTGACGCTGCACTGGAGCGCCGAGTTGCGGCTGGCCAACGGGCAACAGCGGGCCTTGCCGCCAGACACCGAGCTGGCACTGGCGGCCGGCAGCTCCGTGCACCACAGTGGCCGGACGGGCCTGACCCAAGCCGATATCCAGGTGGTGTTCACCGGCGGACGCAGCGTGCGAATGGCTCACACTGCTCAACTGCTTTTCGGTCGGAACGAGACTTGTCCCCTGCGAGCCGGCACACGGCTGCAACTGGACCGCCGCAGCCTGGTGCGCCTGGCCGACGGGCACACGGGCCTGTTGGAGGTGAACTCACGCGTCCAACTGGACACGGGGGAGACGGTGGAGTGGGGAGCGGACAGCTCGTGGTTGGGGCGCTTCATGGACGACGTGCCGCTGGTGCTGCTGCGGCGAGCCGTCCTGGCTGAATTGCACGGGGTGGTGGACGAGTCCTGCTCGGGGGTGGGGTCGCCGCCGGCTTCCCCGTGGCGGCTGGCGCTCGGGGTGCACGATTGTCTGCTGGATGGCTCGATTCCCTTCCGGGCCGGCCGGTGTTCGCTGGCGCGATCGCCGGGGTACCTGACGCGCTTCCTGCGGGGCTTTGCCGACACGGACTCGTTACGCGAGAAGATGGCGACGGAGTTTGGATTCGTGGTGGATGCGGCGGACGTGCGGTTGTCGCCCACAACCTTCGCGGCGGCCAGCCTGCGCAACTTGTTGCGGCGCGTCGCCACGGACCCGCGGTTGAACTCCGAGCTGCTCTCGGTGGGTAACAAGGCGCCCTGCTGGTCGCAACTGGGCGCGTATTATCGGAAGGGCGAGGCCTGGCCCTGGGAGATTACCCGCGAGGTGTATTTCACGTTCGTGGACGTGAGCTATCGCCAGCAGGCCGCCTGAGTCAGCTCCGCGGCTGCGGCGACCGCAGGGGGCAGCGCCGGAACATCTTCAACATCGCGTGGCCAGCTTGCTAGCAAGGCCCCGGCGTGCCGCGACACTGAGAACTTGTCTGCGGAAGGTCCGGACCGTACCAAGGACCGCGGATGAAAGTTGAGTTTTACGGCCACGTCCGCCAATACCGGAACATCCAGCAAGAGATTGACGCCAACCTCCAGGAGGTGTTGCTGAGCGGCAGTTATGTCCAGGGGCCGATGCTCAAACGGTTCGAGGCCGAACTGGCCGCTTACTCCGGCACCCGGTACGCCATCGGCGTCGGCAACGGCACGGATGCCATTTGGTTGACGCTCCTGGCACTGGACATCGGCCCGGGCGACGAGGTCATCACGCATCCCAACACATTCTTCGCCACGGCGGAGGCGATCTGGATCGCGGGCGCGACGGCGGTGTTCGTGGACTGTTGCCCGAAGACCAAGTGCATCTGTCCGGAGCGAATCGAGGCGGCCATCACGTCCAAGACCAAGGCGATCATCCCGGTGCACCTGTACGGCCAGTGCGCCGACATGGTGGCCATTCGCAAGATCGCCGACAAACACGGGTTGCGGGTGATCGAGGACAACGCCCAGGCCATTGGCGCGCACGGACGCGGCTTCAAGATTGCCCAGTTGAGCGACGCCGCCACGACCAGCTTCATCATCCAGAAAAACCTCGGCACCTTCGGCGACGGCGGCGCGGTGGTGACGAACAGCGCCGAGATTGACGCCAAGGTGCGCAAGCTCCGCAATCACGGCTCGACCCAGCGGAACGTGCACTCCTTCGGCTTCAACAGCCGCTTGGACGACCTGCACGCCGGCGTGCTGAGCGCCAAACTCAAACACATTGACGCCTGGAACGACCAACGCCGCCGGTGGGCGGCCCGCTACACCGCCGGGTTGAAGGGTTGCCGCACGATTGACCTGCCCGTGGAACTGCCCGGTTACCGGCACGTCTTCCACCTTTACGTCATCGAAACCAAGAAGCCGGAATGGCGTGACCGGCTGTTGGAGCACCTCGTTCAGGCTGGCATTGATGCCAAGACGCACTACAGCATCGCCATCCACCAGCAGGCCGGTTTTCCATGGGGCAAAAACGCCCGCCTGGTTGGCAGCCTGGCCAACGCCGAGGCCAACGCCGCCTGTTGCATTAGCCTGCCCATGTTCCCCGAGCTGCGCGAAGACGAAGTGGACGACGTCATCGCCAAGGTCCGCGAGTGGGACGCCCAATTTGCTTCACAAGCCCCCGAGGGCAAAGGGCCGGCCCAAGCCGGCCCGACCTGCCCCTGCTGCACCAGTTAGGCCATTCAGTCCTCAACCAAAGCAAGGGTGTTCCGGCATCGGGCCGGACACCCTTCTTTGCTTGGCCACATGCGCCCGGGCGAAAAGGCTCGATTCCCCGTCGCCCGCACCACATCCTGTCCGTGTGCATCTGGCTCAATTGCGGCTGCGGGATTTCCGCAATTACGCGCGGCTGGACGCCGAGTTCGCGCCCGGTTGCCATCTGCTGCTGGGGGACAATGCTCAGGGCAAGACGAACATTCTGGAGGCGATTTACCTGCTGGCTACGTTGCGCTCCTTCCGCGGCGTGGGCGGCGCGCCGATGGTTCGCCACGGCCAACCCGGCTACTTCGTCGGCGGGACGGTCGTAGGCACCGGCACGCACGAGGTCAAGCTGTACTGGTCCGCCCGAGAGCGACAATTCACCCTGGACGGGCAACCGGTCCGGCGGCTGACGGATTACCTGGGCACGCTGCGGGTGACGGTTTTCTGCGCCGAGGACGTGCACCTGGTCAAGGGCACGGCGCGACACCGGCGCCGGTTCATGGACCTGCTGTTGTCGCAAACCCGCCCCGGTTACCTGCCGCTGTTGCAGCGTTACCTGCGCGCCGTCCGTGCCCGCAATGCGCTCCTGCGGCAACCGGTGTTGGACCAAGCCGCTTTGGACAGCTTCACCGCCGAGCTGGTCCGCTTGGGCAACGAATTAATGGCCTGCCGCCGCGCTTTGCTGCCGGAGCTGACGGCAGCCGCAGCCGGCGCGTATGCGCGCATCGCCAGAGGCGGGGAAACCCTCCGGCTGGTTTACCAGCCGTCCGTGCGCGAGGACTTCGCCGTGGAGCTGGCGTGCGCCCGACCACGAGAGGTCCATCGCGGCGTGACACTGGTGGGACCGCACCTGGACGAGCTGCAGCTCTTGCTGGACGGACAGCCCGCTGCCCAGTTTGGCAGCGAAGGCCAGAAACGCTGTATCGCCCTGGCCCTCAAAGTGGCCCAGGCGGAACTCCTCACCCGCGCCCACGCAGCTCCGCCCGTGTTGCTGATTGACGACGTGATGGGGGAGCTGGACGCCAAGCGCCGCAGCGCCTTTGTGCCGTTGCTGGAACAGGTCCACCAGAACCGGGGACAGGTGCTGATGACCACCACGGAAGAGAAGTGGCCCGGCGAACTGGCGGGCACGGCGCAACGCTGGATTGTCCGCGCCGGCACACTTACACCGGTGGCACGCCCCTGAGGGAAACGCACGCAGTCGCCCCGGCAGCGCCCCGACAGCCCACCGCCCCGACGCCTTCGCGCGGGCAACACCCCATCCAACGGCTCAGTGCCGATGCCCGCCCCCCGCGCAACAACACCCGCACCCCCCGCCACCACCGGAGCCGGACACCGGGCAGGCTGGTGACGCGCCTCCCCCACTGGACGCGCTGAAGACGGATAGCTTCTTGGTCAGTCGCGTTGATCCGCAGTGCGGGCACTTCAAGCCCTCCCACTTGTGGGAGCGCACCAGAATCTCGCTGTCCACATTGCATTTCTCGCAATGAAACTCGTAAATCGGCATGTCGCCAAGTTAGCGGCTGCAGGCCAAATCTCAAGACGCGTCCGGCGGCCGGGTGAATCCTCACCAAGTCTCCACGCCTCGTCGCGCAAGCGTTCAGCTTGCGGCGGTAGCGACAACCTTCCAGCTTGCCGCCTCCGCGGCAACGGAGTGTCGGCGAGGCGGTCAGCCTGCAGCCTGCCGCTTGGGCGGAACGAAACTCTCCCTGCGCTTGGGCGGCCACCGGCATGGTCGCCACCTTCGCCGCCACCCGGAGGCTTGCGCCGCGAGACCGGGTGGCTCGGATCGGGCGTGCCCCGGGCACACGGTTCTCTCTGCCTTTGCATTTTGCCGCGGGGTTGTGTGTGCTGGGGGCGTGCTGAAAACGATTCGCCGGGCGGAGTATGCGGAATTGGTGGCGCTGTTCTTCCTTCAGGGGGCGGCCATGGCAATGTGGTTCGTGCCGTTGAGCACCGTGCTGGACGCCCACGGGCTGCAGCGGATCAAGCCGTTTGCCTACGCCACCTCGGCCCTGGCGGCGTTTGTGTCGCCACTGCTCTTCGGCGCGATGGCGGACCGCCAGGCCTCGCCCGTCCGGGTGCTGCGCGGCTTGGCGCTGGCCACCGCGGCGGCCATGGCTGTGGCGGCCACCGGGATTAGGCGGCACAGCCATCCCGGGCTGGTGTTGGCGCTCATTCAGGTGCATGCCCTCTGTTCCGCGCCCACCTTCAGCCTCTCCTCGGCAATCGTCTTTGCCCGATTGGCCGACGCGCAGCGAGAGTTCGGGCCGATCCGCGCCATGGCAACGCTGGGTTGGATGGCCGGCTGTTGGATCGTCAGCGCGCTCGGGGCCGATACTTCGCCGTTGGCCGGTTACAGCGGGGCGGTGGCGTGGCTGGTCGTCGGGGCCTTCACCTTCTGGCTGCCGGAGCTGGAAGCGCCGAGGTCGGCGGCGCACCTGACGTGGCGCGAGCGGTTGGGGCTGGATGCCCTGACCCTGCTGCAGAAGCGCGATCACCGCGTCGTCTTTGTCACCATCGCGCTGTTTGCGATTCCGGTGACGGCCTTCTATCCCTACGCTCCGCCCCACCTGCGGGAACTGGGCTTCCAGCGCACCAGCGCCTGGATGACGCTGGGCCAGGCCAGCGAGATCGTCGCCATGTTTGCTCTGGGCAGATTGTTGGCGCGGTATCGGCTCAAGTGGATTGTCGCCGCTGGCTTGGGATTCGGTGTGGCGCGGTTCGCGTTGAGTGCGTTGAACACCCGGCTCGGCGTGCTGGCGGGCGTAGCGTTGCACGGCGCTTCGTTCACACTCGTATTCATCACCGCGCAGATTTACCTGGACCAGCGCGTGGACGCGGCCTGGCGGGCGCGGGCTCAGGCCTTGATGACGCTGCTCATCAGCGGTGTGGGAAACCTCATCGGCTACCTGGGCGCCGGCGGGTGGTTCGTGGGCTGTGCGCGCACGGCGGGGCCGAACTGGGCGCTATTCTGGGGCGGTTTGGCGGTCAGCGTGGCCGGGGTGCTGGTCTATTTTCTGGCGCGGTATCGAGGCATCGGGTCCGGACTGCTGCGCGCGGCGCCGGGGCATCCGGGGGCCGACGGCTAGAGAATCCGTCGCAGCCCGGGCAGCCGTCGCGCGGCGTCCGCCACCAGGAACGAGGCGACGACGCCGGTGACAGTCAGGAGCAGCGCGCCCACCAGCGGGTGGATGACCCACGGCCGCAGGGCCGGCGTCAGCGCCACCAGCACCGGCGCATTGGCGAGAGTACTTCCAGACGGGTGTTTTGGCCCATGTGGGGGTCATGGTTCGGACCCAACCTATCTTGAGTTAACCGGTGCTGTCCAGCAGCCCCGTTCCGCCACTTCGGTAACAATCTTTTCGAGTCAAATCGCCATGGGAACTTCCGCTAAAAGGTGCTTGACATGATTCGTAGACAATCTATCCTGTAAAGACGAAGTATGAGACCGATCTGGACTCCGTCACCGGTCAGTGCGATAGAGACTGCGTGTCGCGCCAGAGGTGCTTCTTTTGGGCCCCCTGCTGACGGGGTACAAGGCAGCGTGCAAAACTCGGCATTGGGACCCGTAACAGATTGACCCGAAACAAAACAATAACCCACAGCACCCTTATGAAAACCAGCCACAACAACATCGCATGGCTCGTTTGCAGTATTGGTCTGAGCTTGGCGTCTGCAGCTCCCGCTGTCGCCGCAAGTTCTGACGACTACTTCCTGACGTTGGGCGCGCCATTTATTGCGCCCTACGGCAACGACCGAGAAAACGCGTCACAGATCGGCTTCGACTACGTGTCTGTGCCGCCGGTCGTCATGCCGGGGCAACAGATGGAGATGGAAGTTCAGTGGAGTTACCTTAATCCCGCCAATCCGAACGCTGTGATCTACCTCAATGCCTTTGGCGACTGCAGCCGGGCACTGAACTGGGGCGCTTGGTGAATGGGGAATTAGTGGGGGGGACAAAGACCGTGAACAAGAAGCTGACGTTCCAGGCCCCCTCTGTGCCGGGCACCTACCGCATCCGCCTACCATTCGTGGAAGCCTTTGCGCCGGTAACCGATTTTTACGGTGGCCCCTCGGGATGGGACGTCTGGAACCCTGGTGTGGGAAGTTACACGGAAGTGTCTTTCAGAGTCTTAAACCCTCTCGTCCAGGACTTCTTCCTGAGCACCACCCAAGCGGTGATTGCCCCATTCGGCAACGACCGAGAAAACGCGTCGCAGATCGGCTTCGGCTACGTGTCTGTGCCGCCGGTCGTCTTGCCGGGACAACGGGTGGAGATGGAGGTTCAGTGGAGCTTCCTTAATCCTGCCAATCCGAACGCTGTGATCTACCTCAATGCCTTTGGCGACTGGCAGCCGGGCACTGAACTCACTCGCTTTATCAACAGTGAATTGGTAGGCGGTTCGAGAACGAACGCAGCCAGCTTCTCTTTCACTGCGCCGGTGGCTCCCGGGAAGTACCGGCTCCGCCTGGCGTTTGTGGAAGCCTTCCAAGCCGTGCAAAATTTCTACGGATCGGCGCCGGGCGGTGTGTACGATCCCGGAGTCGGTTCGTATGTGGAGGTTGCCTTCGTCGTGAAACCCGTTGGCCCCGCCAACCCGATCGGGATGATCGTTTACGATAACGGGCGGGAACTTCGCGTCCTCGACACGGCCCGCGGCACCAACTTCCCGGTGCCCACGCCGGGTCTTGGTGTTGCCGCTAACGCTCGCTGGTCGCCCGACGGACAATGGATCGTTTTCAATGGCGTAGTAATCCCCCACAACGCGCAGATCTACAAAGTCCGTCCTGACGGAAGCGGCCTGACCAGGCTGACCGACGGCAGCGGCGATCTGGTCCATCCAGCCTTTTCGCCAGACGGCAGCCGGATCGCCTTCTTTCAGGTTTATGGAAGGGTTTCGATCATTGACGCTGACGGCTCTAACCGTATAGACTTGCCGGATGCGAGTAGCGTATGCACTCCGCCGAGCTGGTCGCCAGACGGACAGAAACTTGTCGGTACGGACTGGGGATTAACGTACCAAAGCGATCTCTCGATCTACAACTTGCTCACAGGAACCATTACTAAAATCGTCCAGCACCAGGGGAATGAGGCATTCAACTATCCGGACTGGCGCTGGTCCCCTGACGGGAGCAAGATCGCGTGCAACCGCCTAAATCCCGATACGGGCAACTGGGACATCTGTGTGATGAACGCAGACGGATCCAATCGGGCAAACCTGACCGGGGACTGGCCGAATTCGCACGAAGTCGCTCCCAAGTGGTCGCCCGACGGCCAGTTCATCCTGTTCGCTTCTGACCGGGACGGCAACTGGGACAGCTGGGCCATGTGGGCTGACGGAACAGGCCGCACAAATCTTACGCGCAGCCCCGAGAATGAATACTTTCCTCACATGGCCTTGGTAGCTCCCCAGTTCACTACACAACCGCTGAGCCAATCAAGCTCCTTGGGCGGGTGCGCCACGTTCTCCGCGAACGTCCTGGGTAGCACACCCCTAAGCTTTCAGTGGCAGTTCAACGGGGTGGACATCCCCGGTGCAACCAGCCCAACTCTGACAATGTGCGGTCTGACCGCAGATAAGGCTGGCACCTACCGACTGCGCGTCTGCAACTCGGCTGGTTGCGCGACCAGTACGGGGGCAGTTCTGTCCTTTTTGGACCTGAAGATGTATGCCGGCTTGACGATCATCGGGTCGGTGGGATCTACTTATCGTGTGGAAGCCTGCGACAACCCTGCTACGGGCAATTGGACTGCCATCACCAACATCACCCTGCCGAGTAGTCCCTACTTCTGGCTCGACACCGAGTCCGGTTCTATGCCCAAACGATTCTACCGGACTGTTCCGGTGCCTTAGGCCGACCGACGGGAGAACCTAGAACGCCTGTTGGTGTTCGGCATTCCGTCTGCCGAGTCAGTCGTGCGCTGAGGCAAGAGTCCATCGGACGAGGCGGGTCTCACATTCGTAACATGTTAAAGAACTGTGTTCTAATTCCTTGCGCCGAGATGTTCCATCGTTGAATCTCAAGCATCAAGACCCGGCCGGAGGCCAGGTAGCGCGCGTAAAGTGCGGCCGGCGAGGGCCGGTCGGCCACTTGCGGATAGCCCAGTAGCCCGTAAACCACCAGCGGGTGGATCAGCAGCATGAACAGCAAGGCGGGCAGGCCGAGCCGGCGCGCCCGTTCGCGCAAGAAACCGGCCGGCCCACGGCGTTCCAGCGAGCGGTGGGCGAACACCCCGCTCAAGAAGAACAGCAATCCCATGAAAAACGCCTGCAGATGCCCCTGCCAAAAGAGGAATACCATGCGGACCGGCAACGAGGGCGCAGGCGACTCGTTCACATACCAACTGCCCACGTGGCTGTAGGTGACGCAGGCGTGCATGTTCACCACCAGCACGATGATTAGCGTGCGGAGGTTGTCCACCCAGGCGAGCCTCTCTGCCGCCGGGCCGGGCGGCGGCGCGGCAGCGGCGGCGCACGCGTCGCTCATGGCTCGTGTGACCCCTGCAGACGGAAGAAGCGGCGAGCGTCTTGCCGGAGAACCCTCACCGCCAGCCGCCGGCCGTCCGCGATTCGGAAATACCGGGCGCTGACCTTCTCTTCCAACACCTCGGCGATCAAGCGCCGCGCCCCGGTGCATCTGCACCGGGGCATCGTGCGCGCCGGCCAACCGCGCAGCGGTTTGCGGTTGCGTGCTAGAACGGGTTTAACTCGCAAGGCGCGCAGGGTGGCCTTGCGATGGTCGCCAAGCCGTTTGATCAGTTCGCTGACCGGTCGGGACTCGAAATGGCGACTGGCAAAGGGGCTGGGCTGGCGCATCTGCGAGAGGACTCCCAGACGCGTGTTTTGGCCCATGTGGGCGGTCATGGTTCGGTCCCAACCTATCTTGAGTTAACCGTTGCTGTCCAGCAGCCGCGTTCCTCCGTTTCGGTGACAATTTTTGTGGGGCAAATCGGCAAGCCAGCGCCGCGCTACATCACCCGGCCGCCCCGTCGGGCCGCGCGAGCCTTGACCTCAAAGGCGAAGTTGTCCAGCGCGGCGCGGTCAATGGGGTCGCCGTTGAAGGAGAGGGTCACGCTCAGCAGTCCGTCCTGTTCAGCGACATGATGCAACTGGGCTTGGGCAATCTTCGTGGGCATGCACTCGAGCGGCCCCACGCTGACGACGCCGGCGATATGGCCACGCCGCCACTCGTGGAGAGGCGTACCCACCGTGAGCACGGCCTCGCCTTCGAGCGCGTCGGTCAGATAAGGCCGGGCGGCGGCCAATGCCTCGGGGATCGTGGGCGGCGCGGGCCAGCCCAGGTGGGGACCGATGGCGGAAAACGCCACCGACTCGATGCGCTGCCGTAAGAAATGGCTCAAACGGTCCCGCCACGGATGCCCGCGCGCGCGAGCGCCGAGATAGCCGCAGTAGTTCAACCACTCCGTCTTCGGTGAGAGGCGCACCCGCAGACCCCGCTGCTCCAGTTGTTCAATCAGGGCGTCATTGCTGAAGTCCACCGAGCGCACGTAAATCTCGCCGGTCAATTCCACCAGCGGGCGGTCGTCCTCGCCGCGCAGCGAGGCGAACTCCGTTCCGGCGCGCCGCAACAGCTCGCGGAGGCCGAACAGCCTGCCGCTGGCCACCTGCCAAAGCGCCGGTCCCAGGGACAGGTCGCCGCGGGCGGCGGCTTCCAGTCGCCGCAGGAGCTCGTCGTGATAACGGGTGTAGCAGTCTGCGGCGGCGCCGGCGGTCCGCTCGCCTGGCCGGGTGTCATACTGCGCCTGTAACAGGAGATCGCCGCTCATAATCCCCGCCAGCACGAGCATCTCCGTGCCGGGCGGCGTGCCTGCGAAGTAGCTGATGTCCTTGGGGGACCAGATCCTCAGGCGATCGCGCCAGCCGAGCCGGTCCAGGACGATCTGCGTGAGCAGATTGTAAACGCCGAAGCGGCAGGGACCGTCAGAAGACGGCATCAGATAGACGAACTGCTCACCGGGCTGCGCCCGTTCCAAGCGTTGCAGCAGCGTGCCCAGGGTAAGCGGCATCGGCAGACATTCCTTGCCGGACGTGTAACGCCGTCCCCGCCGCAGCGCGTCGGCGTCCGGCGGGGGCAGACATTCCGCGTCGAAACCCAGGCCGCGGAAGACCGCCGCCACGGCCTCCGAGCCGACGCCGATGAAGGGCACGAGCAGGCGCTCACCCGGTTGCCGACGGGCGCGCACGTCAGTCAGGCGCAGGCCGCTGAACTGCATTGCCGCAAAATCGTTGACCACTGCCTGCGCACGCGCCGCGCGGCGGTCCTCCTCGACGCAGTGCAGGAATGCTTCCACCCGCGTCTTCGTGCCCGCGTCGCCGGAATGGCCGTCCGTCTCGATGACGGCAAAGGGTTTGCCTTCCATCGTGTAGGCGGCGAAGTGGAGGCTGAAGCTGTCCGGACCGCAGGAGTAATTGCTGCAATACAGCGCATAGACTCCCGGCGACCGCCGGACCTGATGCGCTGCGCGCAGCAGATTCTGGCCGTAACCCCAGTAGAGGTCACGGAACAGCGGCGTGTCCGCAGCCACGGGATAGCAATCGGCGGGAATCCCGATGACACCCTGCTCGCGCAGAATGGCGGGCACGTTCGAGTTGAGCACGGGGTTGTAGATGGTGTAGCTCCGGCCCAGCACAACCACCGGCACGACATCGTGCGCCTGGCAGAAGTCCAACGCCCGCCGGCCGATCGTCAGGCAGGCGGCGTCGAATTCGTTTTGGGCGACAACGCCGGCTTGCCAGGCCTCGCGCCAGGCGCCCCCGGGCAAGCCGAGTTGTGCGGCGAGCCGCTCGCAACTGTTCAAGAACGGTTTCGATTCCAGGTTGCCGTCTCCGAAGTCAATGACCGGCGCGAGCATCCGGGGCGGCGGGGGCGCGGGATCGCTATTCGGGGTGGTTCGCCGCCCGTCCCAATCGAGACCGCCGGCCTTGGTCGCCACCAACGACGCCGTTGCCGGCCGGCTGTTGAGTATCCAGCGCATGAGGTCCGGGGCGGACTGGACGACGGGGCCGACCACCGAGCAGCGTTGCCCCTCGGCCCGCGGCAGGCTGCGGAGCATCGGCACAAAAATCCATTCCGCGCCCGCCGCCGCCAGGTTCTCCACCAGGCCGTGAAAGAGTTGCATCGGCGCGCAGAAGGGCACGGTTGCGGCCTGGGTTCCGCGCTTGAGCGTCGCCAGGCCGGCGTTGGCGACCACTTCCAGATCAAAGCCCGCCGTGTGGAGGAACGCGGTGAAGAAAGGGAACAGCCCCTTGAGCATGAACTCGTCGCTGAGGGCGATGCGCGGTCGTCCGCGCGGCACGGTGAACGGCGCGACCACCCGGCGCAGCGTGGCCTCGCGCTCGCGAAACGGGTCGGGCGCGAGGTCGGGCAGCTTGCGTTTGCGAGTGGCCTTGTCGTGCAGCGCGCAGCCGCCACCCCAGGTGAAGCTGGAGCGAACGTCGTTCATCACGGTGCGGAGTCGTTGAATGCGACAGTGGTTGCCCGCGCCGCCGCAACCACGGGTGGAACCGCAGATAAAGGTGTCTTTCTGCTCAACCTTCGCGGTGAGGAAACGCTCGCAATCCAATGGAGCGAGTTGCGCGGCGCGCAGTTCGCGGAGCGCCAACAGGGCGATGCCCAGGGCACCCACCGTGCCCGGATTCGGCGGCACGATGACCTCGCTGCCCGTTTGCCGGGCCACCGCTGCCGCCAGCGCGTCCGCCGAAAAAGGCATGCCCTGGCAGAAAATGACTTGCCCCACCGACCGGTTACCCTTCACGCGGTTGAGGTAGTTCTTGATGATCGAATCGTAGAGGCCGGAGATGATTGCCGGCGGCTCGACGCCCGCCGCCACGGCCTCATCAATCACCTCGGCCATGAAAACCGAGCAGTGCTGCCCAAGAGAGACGCCGCGTCGCGATGCAAGGGCGGCCTGGCCCAGTTGGCGCACATCCTCGATGCCTGCGAACTTGCGCCCCTGCTCCTCGATGAACGAGCCGGTGCCCGCGCTGCACGCCTCGTTCATGGCGCAGTCTATGATCCGCCCCCCGGCCAGGCGGATGTATTTCGCGTCCTGGCCACCGATCTCGAAGATCGTGTCCACACGCGGGTCGTAGTGGAGCGCGCCGGTCGCGTGAGCGACGATTTCGTTGACGATGAACACGGCGTCCTTGCCGTAACACGAGGTGAGCAGCGAGCCAGCCACTTCCCGCCCGCTGCCGGTCACGCCGAAAGCCACGACCGGATGTGCCGCGGCCGCGCTGCGGGTGAACCGCCGCAGCAAGTCCTGCGCGGCCCCGACCGGATCGCCGAGCGTCTGGCGATACGCTTCCCACACCACGTCCTGCGTCTGCGCGTCCAGCGCCACGGCCTTGGAGCCGGTGGAGCCGATGTCCAGACCAAGCACCAAGCGGTGTGGTTCGCCGTTGAGGGGACCGAGCGGGGGCGCCGGCATCCGGCGAACTTGCGCCAACGACGCTGCCAAGGGCGGCAAACGTTCCAAGCGGAGCGGGCGCGGCGGCCGCAACAGTGTCTCCAGCGCGGGCGGCTGGGCCGGCGCTTCCGCCGCCAGCAACGCGCAGCCGATCGCCTCCAGGCACTGACCGGCCTTGTCTTCCGCGATCCGCAGCGTCATGCCCTGCCGCGCCAGTGCTTCGGCGAACCTCCGGCGCACGCGGGGCGAGCGGCTTACGCCGCCTGTCAAAAACACCTGCCCGACGTGGCTGCCCGGCTTGATCAGGCTCAGCACATTCTCGCACACCGCGTCGAACAGCCCTGCCAGGATGCGCGCGCGATCCTCGCCCTGGTTGGCGAGGTGCGTCATGTCGGTCTTGAGAATCACCGGACAGCGCCCCGAGATGGGCGCGGGATTGGCGACGTCGGCGCACAGCGCGCTGGCTTCTTCGACCGAAAGCGAGAAACGCTCGACCATCTGGCGGAGGAAATTCCCCGTGCCCTGCGAACACCGGCTGTTCTCCCGGAACACGGTCTGTCCGCTGGGGCGCAATTCCAGCACCGTGAAGCCGTGGCTGCCGATATTGACCACCGTAGCCGGCGCGCTGCCGAAGAGAAACCGGTAGCCGCGCAGTTGCGCCTGTTTTACCGGCACTGGCGGGAGGTTGAATTGAGCCGCGAAACGCCCGGTCACCGCGGCGCTCGTCACGGAATCCCACTGCCACTGCCGCAGCCGATTTCTCAGCGCTGGCCCCGGTTGCTTGCCGTGCGGCACGATCTCGAGTCGGGTGACGCGCAGCTCGTCGCCGCTGCGCTGCAATTCGACCAGCTTGATCGTCTCCGCTCCTGCGTCCACGCCGACGAAACGCGACCCTTCGCGGCTTCCGGCGCTGCATTCTGGTGGCTGATCTGTGAGAGCCGTTTCCATGTCTGACTTGGTCACTCGTCCTTTACGACCGGGGCGGTCCCAGATCAAGCCGCTGCCCAGTTTCGCTGATGACCTGCGCGCTCCAACTGGCGGGCGCAGCGGCTCGATTCTCCGGCGAGCACTGACCGGCGATGACTGCCTTTGTGTGGCGCTTTCATTCTGCCCAAGGCTCGGGCATCGTACTCGTCCTCCTCAAAACTGCATCATTGGAAAAACCACCCCCGCCATTGCCTGTGCCGATGCCGCGCCGCGGCGCAAGGGTGGCGTTCGTTGCCCGCCATTCACCGAATGGGCACGACCTGCGCACTGCGGCAGCCCTGGGAAGGGGCAGTCGTGAACGGCTCCTGGATAGGGCCGAGACCTGCTTTGCTCAACTGTTTACGCCAAGGGGGGACGCAGAGACGAAGAACATGGTGCGACTGAACCGCTGTATGTCGGGCGGGGCTTTCCGATCCAACAACGCCAGGACCAGCGCTCGCTTCTGTTTGGCCTCCGGACTGCATGAGCCAGAGCAACGCAACCGATGAAAGCCCTCGGGCCAAACGTGCTGGAGAAAGCAGCGGAAGACTCCGGCATCTGCAGCGTCAACCACTTCCAGCCGAGGGTGTCGTTCTGCGGATATCGGAGGGTGGTTCGAGTGTCTTCCTTCCGCATGATCCGTTGTGCACTCAGAGCGGCGGATCGCATGTGGGAAGCCGGCGTAGCCCGGCGCCCGCTCGCCGGAGATAACCCGCTGGGCATTCACCCTGCATCCAGCTCGCCCCGCCTTGGCAGGCATTCGGCCACACAAATCCGGCTGCTCGGCCTGCAACCGCGCGAAGCAAGTTACCCAATCACGAGCTCAGGACGCGTTGCGGCGCGGGGAACTTGGGCTCCATCTGACCACAGCGCATCCTGCAAGGCTGGTGCAATATGGCCGCGCCTTTTCGTCGCGTTTGGCGAACAGCGCGTGCACAGCGGGATTGGGAGGTGGTGGAGCCGAGGGGATTCGAACCCCTGACCTACTGATTGCGAACCAGTCGCTCTGCCAACTGAGCTACGACCCCACGTCGAACCGCCTGCGCAACGGCAGGCACTGCCACTATGCCGCAACGGTTGCCTACTGCAAGCGCATTTGCCACACCCCGGCAATCCGCCGCGAGCCGGGCTTGATCGCGGCTTGCTGCGTTGGCGACCCTACCGGGACTCGAACCCGGGCTACCACCGTGAAAGGGTGGTGTCCTAACCGCTAGACCATAGGGTCAACAACCGCAAACGAAGTATAGTGCTACCCGAGTGTCTGTCACGTAAAAAGCCCGTTTGCCCGGTTGAGGGCGCATTGTCGAGCCACCATCGGTCAGGGCTACGCATCAGCGACGTGGCAGCGCCCGGAACCTGACCAACGTGCTGTCGGCGGCTTGCCGACAGGACCGGCTGAGTACGGACGGTCCGGTAGCCCTTCGGGCAGGATGCCGGAATCACGCTGCTGCGCGTGCCGGCTGGCTGTCGCCGCGACGAGGCGGCTCAGCCTGGCCTGCGGCCTGCCTGTTGAGGCGGCCGCGATGTCTCGCGCGCCCGTTCTCGCGCGAGGTTGCGTAGCCGCCCGTTTCAGCGCAGGTTGTCGGTGCAAACGGGTAACATGAACTTGCGTCATTCGATTCACCGCCGGTCCTTTCTTCGCCTCACAGGCTCCGGGGCAGCGCTGGCCGTGCTGCATGCCGCGGAAGCTGCGACCAACCGGGCCGCGGCGGTCAAGCCCCCGGCAAGCTCGGGTGTCTCAGCGGCTCACAGGGCGCTGCTGGACAGGATTGCCCGGGATTTCATCACAATCCCCAGGGCGGAAGGGCAGTTCCTGCATCTGCTGGTCAGGTTAAGTCGAGCGCAACGTGTGCTCGAACTGGGGACCGGTTACGGTTACACAACACTTTGGTTGGCCCTGGCTCTGGATGAAACAGGGGGCGAGTTGACGACGGTGGAAATCCAGCCGGACCGCGCAGCGCGTGCTCGCGAGCACCTGGCTGAGGCCGGCCTGGCCCGCCGGGTGCGCTTTCACATCGGCGACGCGCACACGATCCTGCCGGGGCTACCCGGGCCGTTCGATCTGGCCTACTTGGACGCCGACAAGGACGGGCAGGTGGACTACTTCAAGAAGCTGTATCCGGACAAGTTGCCACCTGGCAGTTTGCTCATCGCTCACAACGCCATCCTGCGCGCCGACGCCATGAAGGACTACCTCGACCTGGTGACAAAGCATCCGGCGCTGGACACGCTCATCGTGCGCGCGGTGCCGGAGGACGGCTTTGCCGTGAGCTACCGGCGGCGCGGGCGCCACTGACCCGACGCAGATGGCCAGGCCGGTTGTGCGCGGGCCGATCGGACCTTCCCAAGGCTCAGGTTGGCGGTGACTGGCCCTGGGCGGCAGGTGTTGCGCCCGCCTGAGCCGGCCGACACTCGCCAAACTGCCCACCGGTAATCTGACGCAAAATGCACTCGATTTGCGGCACCAGCAGGTCTTTGTCGCCCTCGGTCCAGACAACGTAGTCGGCCTTGGCCATTTTCACCTCGACGGGCAACTGGGCGGCCACGCGCTGGCGAATCTGTTCCGCTTCCCAGCCGCGTGCCAGCAGACGATGGCGCTGCGTCGCGCCGCTGCACGCGACGCAGACCACCACATCGAATTCCGACTCGGCGCCAATCTCGAACAGCAACGGTACGGCCACCACACCCAACGGCCTGCCCTCAGCCCGCCAGACGTCCACCTGTTGCCGCCACAACTCCCGAATGCGCGGGTGTGTGATGGATTCGAGTTGGCGACGCGCGGCGGCATCCGAAAACACGCGCCGGGCCAGCACCTCGCGGCGCAAGCGACCCGCGGCGTCAAACATCTCCGGACCAAACACCCGACGAATTTCCCGCCAGGCGGGCTGGCCCGGTTCGACCACCTGCCGCGCCAACACGTCGGTGTCCACTACCGGCACGCCCTGCGCGCGCAGCAGTTCTTGGACGGCGCTCTTGCCCATGCCCACGCCGCCGGTTAGCCCAACGAGTTTCATGTCCGACAGCCTGCGAGCAGGTCTTGCGGTGAACAAGCTTTCAGATGGGGTGTTCCCCATGCCGGGGCGCGCCGGCGAGCCGCCGATTCCCCAGGCGGGGTTCACTTGGTGATGACCATCTCGTCGCGCAATTGGCCCTCCGCGTCATAGGCGCGATACACCAGCCGGTCACTGCCGGTCTGGATGTCCAGCACCTGATAGGTCGGGACTTTGGTGAATCCCACTTCTGTGTAGTCGTGCGGGGGTTGGGTGTAGGTCTTGGTGCCCGAGAATGTGATGAGATAAACCGTCCCGTCTTTTGGGCTGGCGACGCGCCGGCCGCCCTTCAGCGGGTAGGTGCGCAGGTAGGCGTGGTCGTGCCCTTGCAACGCCATGTCCACGTGATAGGCGTCGAAGATGGGCGTCCAGGCGGCTCGCAGGGCCGCGTTGTCCCGGTTGCCGCCGGAGGAATAGGCCGGGTGATGGTACACGACGAATTTCCACGTGGCGTCCGTCCGCGCCAGTTGCCGGGCCAGCCAGTTGGTCTGCGAGTGCGGCGGCAGATTCGAGTCCAGGATCAGGAACAGCGCCTGCCCGTATCGGAGCGCGTACGCCCGCTCGGCTTGGATGCCGGCCGGCCCATTGCGCGGCAAGGCGAACTGTTTCAAATACAGCTCCGGCTTGCCGCCCTGACAGTCGTGATTGCCCAGCGCCGGCACGAGGGGCCGGCTATCGTAAACCCCGCCCGCATAGTGGAACAGCTCGTCCCACTCGTCCCGGGCCGCGCCACGGTTCACCAGGTCCCCGGCCATGATGTAAAAGGCCGCGTCCGGCCGCGCGCGGAAGGCACTCTGCAGAAGTGCCCCCCAGCGGTCCAAGCCGTTTTGGGCGTCGCCCAGGTACACGAAGCTGAACGACCTTGGCCCGACGGGCGCAGTTGTGAACTGGCGCCAAGGCGTCCAGCCGCCGGCGCTGCCGTCACCGACCGCATAGACATAAGTCGTGTCCGGTTGGAGGCCGCGCAGCACGGCGGTATGCCGATGCACCACCGGATCGTTCAGCACGATGGGCGTGCTCAGCGTGGTGGTGTCGGCCTCCAGGCGGGCTGGTGAGCGCGCGCCGGGACGATCCAGGTCCGCCTTCTTCTGATAACGGACGTAGCCCTTGGTGACCCGCGGCCCGGTGCGCCATTGAATCGTCTGCGTGGTGCACGGATCTTCGCTCCATGTCAGCACCACTTGGTCCGGGGCGTCCGTGGCCGGATGGGCCGTCCAACGGAACAAACCCACCAGCCGCGCGTCTTCCTCGCGCTCCGTGTCGGTTTTGATGAGCAGTTGCCCCTCGAGTGACGGCGGGACGGCCTTCAACCGCACGGGTTGGTCCACGTACGGCTCAACCCCGGGCTTGAAGATTGCCACTTCCAGGTTGGCTGGCGACAGGTCGCGGATTCGCACCCGGTCACCCGGCGTCTGCGGCGCTACCAGCACGAGGTAGTGATTCCCCGAGCCGGTCAACGAGTGGATGCCAAGCCCGACACGGCCAGCCGGAAAGTCTTTCTGCCAGACATCGAACGTTGTGCCGCTCTCCTTGAGCGTCAGGCCGGCCGGCCTGAAACCGCCTTCCCGCAGCCAAAACGGCTCATTGCCGAGCGAGGTGTCCCTCAGGACCGACACCCGCACGGGCACGTTGACGCGGAAGGTGACGTGTTCGGTGGCCAGGATGTTGCGTTCGCGGGGTGTAAGCAGCCGTTCCACCTGGGCCACGGTGATGGTGCGCACCATCTCACCCGGCAGCTCACGCCGCATGCGCTCGACAATCCCGGCCACGGCCTCACGAATGGCGGGCGACGCGGCAGCGCGTGCCGGCTGGGGGCACGCCAGCGCCAGCACCAGGATCAAACATCCCCCAACAGCCGCCTGGCCGGGCCAGCGCCGAGCACCCGATTTGCTCCATGACATGGCCGCAATCTGCCGCTCGCCGGCTGACTAGTAAAGTTCGATGCGCCCGGCCCATTGGCGGCTGGTCTGGCCCACGGCGACGCGTTATAACCGGTCGCGCCTTGGACCGGCCACAGTACGGTCAAGGCACACGCCGCACATGAGCACAACATATCGAGTCCTGGTCGTCGGCATGGGCAAGCGCGGCTTGCACCACGCCGCCGCGTTCAGTGCCAATCCCAAGTTCCAGCTCGTGGGGCTATGCGACATTGACCCGCAGCGGCTGGAGGCGGCGGCGGCTCGGTTCGGCCGCCCGGCCACGGGCACCGATGCCGCCGCCCTGGCGCGGCAACTGGAGCCCGACGTGTTCTGTTTTTGCACGCTGCCGGGGTTGCGGCTGCCGATGATTCACGCGGCCCTGGAGGCGGGCGTCAAGCTCATCGCCTTCGAGAAACCGGTGGCCCTGACCAGCGCCGAGATGCTTGCCCTGCGCGACGCCATCCGACAGGCCGGCGTCAAGGCTGTCGTCAGCCACCAGCACCGCTACGGCAAGCATTACCAGAAGGTCAAAGACATCGTCGCCAGCGGCGCCCTGGGCCGCGTGCACACGGTCTATGGCACGGCCACCGGCTGGATGACCCACATGCTGTCCCATCTGATTGACTACTCGATGTGGTTCAACGACTACGCGCCCGGCGTGTGGGTCATGGGGCAGGCGGCCGGACGCAGCAAGCTGACCGACAACCATCCCTCGCCGGACTACCTTGCCGGCTTTGTGCAGTTCGCCAACGGCGTGCGCGGCGTTTACGAAAGCGGCGCCGGCGCGCCGGACCAGCCGGAGGTTGCCAAATGGTGGGGCAAGAATCGCATCGGCGCCCAGGGCACCGAGGGATTCGCCGAGGTGCTGACCAACGGCGGCTGGCGCGCGGTCACCCGACACGGCGGTTACCAGAGCGGGGATGGCGCCATGAACTACGACCTGGACATGCCGCCCTACATCCAGCAAATGGCCGATTGGCTGGACGACGACGCGAAGGTGCACCCTTGCAATCTCGAACACGCCTGCCTGGGCGCCGAGGTCATGTTTGCCCTCCAACGTTCCGCGGTCGAGGGCGGGCAGGTGGCCTTGCCGCTGCGCGCCGGTGCCGACGAGCAAGCGATGCTCAAGGCGCGCCTGGCTGACAAACCGGTTCTGGTTTCCTGCGAGCAAAACCGGAAGGAATTCGGCCTCGCATAACCTGGCCGCCACCCTCGCGCGGCCTCCGGTCGCGCGCCAGTCACGCCCGGTGGCACCCAGGCCACGGGTACGTCCCTGCGGTTCGGAACGCCGTCACCGCACGCGGCACCCGGCCTGGCGTAACGGGCGCGCGCGGCCCGGGTGCGTCACGGCTTCCGGTTTGTCAACCCCTCCAAACACGCCTGCGCTTGGTGGCGCAGCGCGGCCCGGTCCTCCGGGGCCAGTCCGCGTGGATCAAACCGGTACCGGTAGTGCAGGCGCAGCAAGGCGCGCAGCGGTTCGCGCCGGCTCGCGAGGCTCGGCCCGGCGGTGACCCGCTCCAGCCAGGCGGCGACCGGCTCATGAGGGGCGCGCGCCTCGCCCCGCGCGCTCAACGCCGCCTCCAGGGCGTAAAACTCGGAGTCCCACCCCGGCAAGCGAGCCGCCCCCCGGCCAGCGTCGCCTGTTGGCCGACGCTGCGCCCGTCGCCGCCTGAACAGGATTTGGTAAAGCAGAATGACCAGCACCGGCGTCAATCCCCACAGCAGGTATTGCCGCAAGCGGCCCTGACCCCACCAGATTTTGGCCAGCTCGAACCGCAGTCGCCACCAGCCGTCGGCCATCAAACGCCCCAGCGAGGCAGGCGGCGACTCGACGCTCACCCACACCGACGGCGTGGGATCAAAATCTCGCCATGCCCGGGCGTCCGCGTCCCAGACCCGGCACCAGGCGTGCGCGTCGCTCTCGCGCACCACGTAACCGCGTCCAGCGGCCTCGTGCACGGCGTAACCCACGACGTAGCGGGCCGGGATGCCGCAATGGCGCAACAGCAGCGTGGCCGCCGTGGCGAAGTACTCGCAGTGCCCCGCGCGATCCTCCAACAAGAAGCGGCTCAACGGCGTGTCGTTCGTGCCCTCCGGCCGGGCTGCTTTTTGCCAGGTGCGATATGTGAAATGCTGCTGGAAGAATTGCCCCAACGTTTGCATCGCTTGGTCGGCGTTTTGCCCCGTCAGGTTCAGCGAGGCGCTGACCTGGCTGAGAGCCGCCCGCTCTCGCACCGGCACATCCAGGTCCTCGCGGCTGTCCGCGGGGGCTTCAATCGTCGGCCCGGGGCCGTACAGCGCGTCAAACACCACCAACCCCGGGCCTGTGGCGAGCACCGAGCCAAGACTGTTGCGGTCAAGGGTGAACGCCCGCAGCCGCTCCAACCGCCCGGCTCCCTCCGGCAACGGCAACAATCCGGCCCGTGTGCCCTCGCCGCGCGCCTGCAGGTAGCTGGCAATCCGGACCGCCGCCGTGTTGCTTTTCTCGGTCAGCAGCGGCCAAATCCCGCTGTCCAGCGGCGTCTCCGGCACCGACAGAAAATCGTCGCGCGCACCGCCGGCATCCCAGGTCTGCGACCGGTAGATACGGTAGGCTGCCTCGCGCAGCAGTGCCGGCGGAGGGTACGGCCCCAGCGGTTGGAGGCGAATGACGACTCGCTGGGAGAGCTTCAGTTGGCCCACACGGCCCAGCGCCGTGCGCGTCTGCGCGGGATCGGTGCTGCGGCCCGGACGCAGGCGGACCAGCCATTGCACGTTGAGGTTCACCAAGGAGCGCTGCACCCGCCACAGTCCCAGTTGCCCGGCATAGGCCAGGGCCACGGCTGCCGCCAACGCCCCCGCCCACACCGGCGGTGCGAAGCGACGCGACCGTTGTGACCAAAGCGCCCAGGCCAGCAGACCGGTCACGCCCCAGAAATAATTGGCGTTGGTGGCCGGATGCACGCCGGCAGCCAGCAGGCAGACGCCGAAGTAGGGGAAACCCGGGTGGAAACGCCATTCCTGGGGCAGGGCACGGCCCGCCCGCTGGGCCGCCAACCGCCGTCGGCGCAGAATCCACGACACAGCCGTCAGCGGAATGGTCACCCGCGTGCTGAGGGCGTGCGCCGCCACGAACGGAAACAGAATCATCGGCAACCACTGCAACAGGGCGGCGGCCGTGCGCGCGCTGGACGCGCCAGCGGCGCCCTGCGTGCTCGGGTTGGGGTTTTGGAAAAGGCCGGTGAACGCCGAAGGACCTTCATTCTCGGTGAACGCATACACCAACGCCACCAGCAGCAACACCGAGCAAAACGTCCACAACCGACGGAAATCGTCGTCCGTAAACTCCCACCGTGCCCGCAGCCGCTGCGCCCCCTCCAAGGCCAGCGCCAGCACCGCCCCCAGCACGGGAAACCCCGCCTGCCAGCCCCAGAACAACAACGCGGCGCCCAGCAGCAGAGGCGGCGGCTTCATGATGGTCGACCCTCCCATCCCCGACCCGCCACGCGCAGCGTAAACTGCGCCCGGCCGGCGCGCACCGCGGAGCGGGCCGGTGCGCCCTGCCGACGCGGGCTTCCAACGGAGATGTGCGCTGGTGCCGGTTGCCCGGCGACAGCCAGTCGGCGATACAGCAGGTTGGCGACCTGCGCCACCCCCACCCGGCGCCAGCGCCGTGGTGACCCCGCCAAGATGCGACCGCCTTCGGCTTTCGGATTGGCTCCGGCTCGCGTCTGTCCTGTTGCGAACGTTACCATGGCAGTCTCGCCAGTCCTTCCGCGATGCGCCCGCTCTCCAGCACCTGGACGTGTTCGGCTCGATTCGTCGCCGCGTCGGCCTGCCTGGCCAGGCGGCTGCCGGCAGGCACGACCACCAACGTCCACACGGGCACGCCCAGCGAGCGCAGTCGCTCGACCAACCCGCGGCGGGGCGTGTCCCAGGCCAGCAGCACGCAGATGCAACCGCTGATCAGCGGCACATGTCCCAGAACGAGCCGCTCCAGATCGCTGAACGGCCGGTCTTGGCACGGTTGCACGCCCGCCAGAATCTCCAGCATTTGGTCGGCCTGCGCCAGCCCGCGCCCCGCCGTAAAACAATACGCCTGCGGCCCGACAAACAACAAGTCCAGCAGTGATTCCTGGGTGAGCACTGTGCAGGCAAACGAGGCGGCCACCGACACCGCTTCCTCGAACACTTCGCCCTGTAACTGCTCGGTAAATGTGTCCAGCACCAACGCGTGCCGGGCGAAATATTCGTCTTCGAACTCCTTGACGATGGGATGGCCTACCCGGGCAAAGCTGCGCCAGTGAATGTGCCGCAACGGGTCGCCGCGGCGGTAATCCCGCAGGGACACGAATTCTTCGCTCTGGCCCACCCGCGACGCCAGGGCCACGCCGCCGGGTTGGTATTGCAGCCGTCCGGGCAGGGCCAGCGGCGGGAGCGGATAGCGCCGGGGCAAGGCCACCAGGGTTTGCGGCGCCGGCATCCGCACCAGCGCGCGAAACAGTCCCAGCGGGTCCGGTCGCGCCACCATCACGTGTTGCCATCGCACCAGCCCGCGTTGCCAGGCCACGGCCTGGACGGTGACGGTGGTCTCCTGACGCGCCTCCAGGGTCGGCAGGACCACTTCGCTCACGACGACCGGTGGGAACGGCGTGAGGCTGGGTGGCCGGCTCAATCGAAACGAGCGCCTGCGGCGGGCGACGTCCCACCGGCGTGCCCGCCACTCGGCATACGACGGCCTCGGGTCGGCCGGTTCATCCAGAAGCACCAGTCCCCGCTGCGTTTTGTTCGTCAGATTGCGCACCGCTACGCGATAGCGGAAGGGTTGTCCGACGGTAACCAGGCGCGGGAGGTTGCGTCTGACCGCGAACTTGGCGCGAAAGAACGGGGCAAACCCCGCGCCCACCAGCAGCATCGCAGCCAGGAGCGGAAAGGCCTGGTAACTGACCGTGTTTTCCGGATCGGTCCCCAGTGCCCCGGTCAGCAGCGCCGCCATCAAAACCGCAAGCCCCGCCGGGGAGAGCCGTCGCCGTGTCCAGAGTCGCAGACCGCTCATCCGATGGTGGAGCTGATAACGCAGGCGGAGGAAGCGATTCATGACTCACCACGGCGGCGCTTGGGGAAGCCGCCAGGCCGAACTCGCAACCGCCCCACGGTGCCGCAAATACACGCCGACGCCATCCGCCGTTGCCAGGGCAGGGCGCTGCCTGTCGGCGCGTCGGCGGGACGGTGGGCGGGCCGAACCTGGGGCATTCTGACAGGGCAGGGCAGGGGAGTGCAGCAGCAGACGGTCCGCATGGCGGTTGACGCCGGCCGTGGCGGGTCGGCATTGCTGCCCGGATGCCGCACAAGCCCCGTCCGTCCGGGCAATCCTTGAGCCCGGGTTTGGTAACAACCGGTGCGCGCTCACGCTGGGACTTTGATCTGCTGGAGGACCTCTTCGACCACCCCGCGCGTGGTGCGCCCGCTAAAACGGACTTGCGGTTCGAGCACCAGCCGGTGGGCAATGACCGGCACGGCCAGTTCCTGCACCTGCTCCGGCGTTACAAAGTCCAGGCCGTCGAACAAGGCCAGGGCTTGGGCGGCTTTCATGAGCGCAATCGAGGCCCGGGGACTTGCGCCCAGTTGCACCCCGGCCGCCCCGCGCGTCGCTGCCACCACGTCCACGATGTAGCGCTTCAGTTCGTCGCTGATTCGGACCGTTTCCACCGCCGCCTGGAGCGCCAGCACATCGGCCAGGGAGGCGCAAGGGCGCAGCTCGTCCAGCGGGTGGTTGTGTTGCTGGGCGGTGAGGATGGCCACCTCTTCGTTGGGTTGCACGTAGCCCAGCGTGAACTGAAGGGCGAACCGGTCCATCTGCGCCTCCGGCAGAGGATACGTGCCGCGGAACTCGACCGGGTTCTGGGTGGCGATGACGAAGAAAAGCGCCGCCAAATAGCGGCGTTCCCCTTCGACGCTGACCTGCCGTTCGCCCATCGCCTCCAACAGCGCCGATTGGGTGCGTGGCGAGGCCCGGTTGATTTCGTCGGCCAGCAGGATGTGCGTGAACACCGGACCCTCGTGGAAATGGAATTGCTGGTCGCGCTGGTTGAAGACCGACACGCCCAGGATGTCCGACGGCAACAGGTCCGGGGTGAACTGGATGCGCTTGAAGGTGGCATCAATCGAGCGGGCCAGCGCCTTGGCCAGCGTGGTCTTGCCCGTGCCCGGAAAGTCCTCCAGCAACACATGGCCGCCGCTGGCCAGGGCGGCCAGCAGTTTGCGCGTCGAGCCGGCCTGACCCTGCATGACGCGGGCAATGTTGGCACTGATGCGCTGATACACGGCACGGGCGGCTTGGACGTCGGTGGCTGTTGCTGGCGGCGGTGTCATGAAATGTGTTGTTGCGGCCGGGCACGACCCGACCGCGCGCGACATCATAGCCGCTGGCCCCGGCGGCGGCAAACACAGTGCGTCCACCAGCAGCCCGGTGGGGTGTTGGTCAGTTGGCGGACTGCGACATGACCCGTTCTGGCAAGAAGGTGGGACCGCGGAGTTGCCCGACAGGGCTATCCGCACATTGCCGCTTGGTAGGAACGCACGAAACAGCGGTGCGACGTGCCGGTGGCGATGAATGCCCTGACCCCGTGAGCTGGCCGTGTCCGAGCTGTCAGTATCGGGCAGGTGGATTATGTCACGCGGCTGGCGTGCAAGCCGGCCATGGCTACTTGGCACGTGATGCGGGGCGAGGATTTTCAGGAAGCAATGCTGCTGAGCTGATGTGCAGGGGGCTGCGGCGGCGGGCAGGGCGCGCGGCGTCCGGCTGGGCCGGGCCAGCGCGGCCGATACCACATGCGTGACTGAACCAGATAAACAACGAGAATCGGGTCAGCGGGACCGGTTGGTCGGCGGCGCTGGCGACCCGGTTAACCACGATGGGGACGATGACGTCCGATCCAATCGGCCTGCCTGACCTGTCTGCAGGCGGCCACGCCCAGGCAGGCGGCAGTCAGGTGCGGGC
>Ga0101944_10002250_pt1 | contig 32489 bp, 11 predicted proteins | sample DewCreD2012metaG_FD_75245 | JGI IMG/M metagenome (GOLD analysis project Ga0101944, IMG submission 75245) | Hot spring sediment bacterial and archeal communities from British Columbia, Canada, to study Microbial Dark Matter (Phase II) - Dewar... ... | reverse complement strand
CGGGGTGTCGAATGATTTGGTGAGTGCGGCGCAGGCTGTGAGTGCGTCGCAGGTGAACACGGCATTGGCGGCGGATGGTGGGAGTCCGCCTGGGGCGACGGGCAATGCAGTGTGGGCGTCGAGCGGTGGGTATGTGCAGTTACGGCCGACGGGGAACAACGGGACGGTGTTGATGATGACGTTGCAGAACAATTCTGGGTCGGCGGTGGCGCGGGTGACGTTGACGTATGATTATGCCAAGACGACGGAGTCAGGGGAGCAGATCCCTGGGTTGTTGGTGATGTACAGTATGAGTGGGGCCGCGGGGAGTTGGGTGGTGGTGCCGGAGTTGAGCATGGTGGGGCCTGGGCGGTTGAGTGGGGGTTGGGATGTGAACTGGCCGGTGGGGGGTCTGATGTATGTGATGTTTGTGGATGACAATGCCGATGGGATAACAGATGAGGGGGGGCAGATAGACAATGTGGTGGTGGGGGTGGTATCTGCGGTGCAGGTGCCTGCGGTGGTGACGCGGTCGCCGACGAATGTGGTGGTGGGGGAGTTGGGGCGTTTGGAGATGGTGGGGGGAGCGAGTGGGAATCCGGCGCCTGTGTATCAGTGGTATCGGGAGGGGGAGGCGTTGGTGGGGGCGGTGGGGAGTGTGTTGGTGGTGGAGGAGGTGCCGTTGGGGTGGAATGGGTCGCGGATATGGTTTGTGGCGCAGAATGTGGTGAGCAATGTGACGCATTCGGCGACGAGTGCGGTGGCTGTGGTGACCGTCCGTCCCGATACGAATGCGCCAACTGTTGTGGACGCATTTGCAGTTGGGGAAAACAGGGTGCAGGTGGTTTTTTCGGAACGTGTAACTCCTGCCTCGGCGACGAATGTGGCCAATTATGTTCTGACCAACGCCAACGGGGCACTGACCATTACCGAGGGAGTATTGGATGAATCTGGGATAGCGGTAGTGTTAACCACGGCGACTCCATTGCTTGCCAACGCGACACATACGTTGCGTGTGAGCGGGGTGGCCGACCGATCGGCTGCTGCCAATACTGTGGCACCCGGGACGACGGTCACATTTGTGGCGTATTCTTATGTCCCTCTAAATGTAGGTTTTCCGACGGTTACCGGTACGGTGGCAAACGTTTCCGGTGGGGTCAATCTGACCGGTGGTGGCACTGGCACGGGCGGTACGGCAGACCAGTTCATGTATTATTACCAACAGCGCAGCGGTGACTTTGATGTCCAAGTGCGGGTGGCCAGTGTCAGTCTCTCAGATGTTTGGGCCAAGGCCGGTATCATGGCGCGTGAAACCACAGGTAACAATGCCCGGTATGCCGCCATTTGGGCAACACCCAACATTTCTGGAGTTTTTGGCGAGTTTCGGACGACTGCCGGAACCGCAGCGACCGCCACAGCGCCCTATCCGCCCAATTATCCCCATACTTGGTTACGATTGAAACGCAATGGGTCTCTTTTCAGGGTTTTTGCCGGATATGATGGCAATACATGGTACGAAGTAGGCTCTGCTACTATTGCCATGCCTTCCACGATTTTCATCGGGTATGCAGCAACTGCCAGTGCCTCCAATGCTGTAACGGTGGCTGAGCTGAGAAATTTGGGGGATGTTGTTGGTGGCAGTATTGTGCAGGAAACGCCCTCCATTGAACCGCCGGGCCCCTCCAGCCGGCGTGGCGGATTGGTGATTACAGAAATCATGTACAACCCACGAGAATTGCCAGGGCAAAGCAACAGCCTTGAGTTTGTAGAAATTTTCAATTCGAATCCGTTTTTTGAGGACATCAGCCGTTTCCGGTTGAGCGGAGACATTGAGTACCAATTTCCCCCTAACACCATTCTGCCCGCAGGCGCCATCATAGTCGTTGCCAAATATCCGCAGGCGGTCAGCAGTTATTATAGTTTGACGAATGTTTTTGGGCCCTTCACAGGGAGCCTTCCCAATCAGGGCGGGCGTGTTCGACTTCGCAACGCCGCGGGAGGGGTGATGTTGCAGGTAGATTATCGGCCGCGCGATCCGTGGCCTGCTGCGGCAGATGGAACCGGACATTCGTTGGTGTTGGCACGACCTTCCTATGGTGAGGGTGATCCAAGAGCTTGGAGCATCAGTACGTATGTAGATGGTTCACCGGGAAGATTGGACCCTGTTGTGATAGAACCGGTCGGCAACGTGAAAATTAACGAATTTCTTGCCAACACTGCCGGTGAAGATTACGTGGAATTGTACAATTACAGCAATCAAGAAGTGGATATTTCAGGGCTCTGGCTCACGGATAAGCGTGGCATCATGTATGATGCCACTATCACTAATAAATTCCGCATTCCCAATGGAACGCGTCTTGCCCCGCGAGGCTTCGTTGTTTTCCATCAAAGCCAGTTGGGATTTGGTTTGGAGGCCAGCGGCGAATCGCTTTTGCTGGTCAATTCCAATTTGACGCGCGTGGTGGATTTTGTCCGTTATGAGGGACAACCTTTCGATATTTCGTGTGGGAGGTATCCAGATGGAAATCCAAGTTTTCATTTGTTGGCGGCAAAGACACCGGGAACCACCAATGCACCATTGTTCATCCATGACATTGTCATCAATGAAATCATGTACAATCCCATATCGGGAGATGCCAACGATGAGTACATCGAATTATATAACAAAGGCACGCAGCCGGTGGATTTGAGCCGGTGGCGTTTTGTGGAGGGCATTGATTTTCAATTTCCGATTGGGGTGACATTGGGCGCCGGGCAGTATTTGGTAGTGGCCAAAAATGCGACCAACCTTTTGTCGAAGTATCCCCAGTTAAACACCGGCAACACTGTGGGAGATTACAGCGGCAGCTTGGCGGACGGGGGCGAGCGCATTGCCTTGGCCATGCCGGAATTTCGTTACAGCACCAATCAACAGGGACTGGTCAGCACCAATATTGTTTATATGACGGTTGAGGAAGTCACCTATCGCGATGCCGGCCGCTGGAGCCGTTGGTCGGATGGTGGGGGAAGCAGTTTGGAGTTGATTGACCCTCGCAGTGACAACCGCTTGTCTGCAAACTGGGCGGATAGTGACGAAACGCAAAAGGCACCTTGGACCAATCTAGTGACCACCATCTATGCCGACCATGTCTTCCCACGAGGTGGTAATGGGGCCCTTTTGAATGAAATCCAAGTCATGATTTTGGGCAAGGGCGAATGCTTGATGGACGATGTGGCGGTGCGTTCCTCACCTACCGGGCCCAACACAGTACTGAATCCGAACTTCAACTCGCTTACCAGTTGGGTGATTCAAGGAAATCATGTGGCTTCGCGTTTGGAGCCGCCCGGGCCGGGTAATCCAAGTCAAAGTCTGAGAATTGTGGCCAGTGCTGGTGGCGACAACGGCGCCAACCGAGTGGAGTGTGACCTGAATTCAACCTTGGCTGCGAACACCTACATCACTTTAGAGGCAAAGTTACGATGGTTGCGTGGGCATCGTGATGTATTACTGCGATTGCACGGTGGTGGCGTGGAAACTGTAGTAACGCTGCCGGTACCGCCAAACCTTGGGACGCCGGGATTGCCCAACAGCCAGATGGCGGCCAACAATGGGCCGGCCATAATCGAAGTGAGTCATACTCCAGTTATCCCTGCACCCAACGTTCCGGTGAAAGTAACGGCGCGGGTCCACGACCCGGATGGGATTGGATCGGTTCAACTTCGCTACCGTTTGGATCCCAATACCGCTCTGAATTCTTTGACCATGGTGGACGACGGCTCCAATGGCGATTCGATAGCCAAGGATGGCATTTACACCGCAATAATTCCGGGCCAGGCGGCCGGCACCTTGGTGGCCTTCCACGTTGTTGCTACTGATGCTCATGCAACGCCGGCAAGCCGGACTTTTCCTGACAGCGGTCCGGCGGTGAGCGAGTGTCTGGTCCGTTTTGGGGACTTAAATGTCGCCGGCAATTTCGGTATTTATCGCATGTGGATGGTACAGACCAAATACAATACTTGGGTGTCTCGAGAACGCTTAAGTAATGAACCGCTGGAGGGGACTTTTGTGTATGGAAATTACCGCGCCATTTATGGTGCCGGCGCCCGTTACCGTGGCAGTCCATTCACGCGCAATCCGGCCAATCCCTTGGTGACGGGGGCCAACTTTGTGTGGACCTTGCCGGAGGATGACCCCCTGCTGGGCAGCGATGAGTTGAATCTGGATTCGCTTGAGCCGACCGGTCGGGACGCGACGGCATTACGCGAATTAACCTCTTTTACAATGGCCGAGCAGTTGGGTATTCCATTCAGTTATCAGCGGTTTGTTCATCCAGTGATTAATGGAACACATTGTGGCAGTCCCATCTACACGGACTCCCAGCAACCGAACCGTGATTACATCCAGATGTGGTTTGCAGATGCGGATGAAGGGGATATTTACAAAGTGGACGATTGGTTTGAATTTAATGACACACCGGCCATGGAGGCCAATAAATCGGCAAGTCTGCAAAACTTCACCACGTTGGACGGCTCGAGAAAGCAGGCTCGTTACCGGTGGTGTTGGGAAAAGAAATTTAATGGCACATTGAATGATGATTACTCTTCCCTTTACAAGGCCGTTGATGCTTTCAATGCACCGGACAGCAGTTACATCAATGCTGTGGAAGAGGCTATTGATATCGAGGAATGGTTGACCGCTCTGGCATTTCGTCACGTAATCGGCGACTGGGATGGCTATGGTTATAATCGCGGTAAGAACCAGTTCATTTACCTTCCCAACGGCGGCAAGTGGAACATGTTGCTGTGGGACTTGGATTTCTCCCTCGGCTGTTCTGGCGGGCATGGACCGTCACAGGATTTGTTCACCGTGGCGCAGGGCGGCGAAACAGGGGAAAACCACATGCCGGAGGTGGCTCGTTTGTATAACCACTCATATTTTAGGCGCATTTATCTGCGAGCTTTGCAGCGATGTGCTGACACGGTATTGCAAGATGCCTACTACATGCCCAAATTGGATGCACGTTATCAGGCGTTATTGCGGAATGGGATTACCGGCCTTACCTCACCCTACGTTGGTAGTGGAGCGCAGGGAATTTCCATTCCTGCATGGATTCAACAGCGCCGTGCGTACATTTTACAAACCGTGCCTCAAGCTACTTGGGCGGTGCAATCACCAGCGGTTCAAACAAATACGTTGAATGTCATCAATTTCACGGGCCTTGCACCGGTGACAGTGAAGTCCATTCGTATTAATGGACAACTTTACCCCATCTCGTGGACCAATTACACGCGATGGGGGCTTACCCTGGTGGCCAAGGAATCCGAAAATGTGTTTGTGATAGAGGCCTGTGACTTGAACAACCAACCCATTCCGGGCATGGTCTCCACCAACGTGGTGTATTACACAGGGGCCACACCCCCGGCCGAGGGTACAGTGATGTTCAGTGAGATTATGTATCAACCTACGGCCACTAATGCGGAGTATGTCGAAATTTACAATTCCTCGCCGGACTTTGCCTTTGATTTGTCGTATTGGCGGGTGAATGGTTTGGATTATGAATTCCCCTTGGGCAGCATCATACGCCCGCAACAACGGATTGTTCTTGCGAAGGATTTAGCTGCATTTTCAGCGGCCTACGGATCCACGGCAGCAGCATCTGTAATGGGAATCTACGCCGGACGCTTGGATCCTGACGGGGAAACACTTACCTTGCTGCGCCCAAATGGCAACGGAATGTCGGTGGTGGACCGTGTGCGTTACGAGCCTGCTTCGCCGTGGTCATTGAAGGCGGCGGGGCAGGGGGCGGCGTTGCAATTGGTGGATGGTCGGCGGGATCACAGCCGGCCGTTGAACTGGGCCGATGGGCAAGGGTGGAAATTCAAGTCATTTACGTTGTCGAACCGGGTGACGTTGAGTTGGACGAACCTGTTTTTCCACGTATCGAATCCTGGGGAGGTGTGGTTGGATGATTTGCGGATTGTGGAGACCAATCCTTTGGAGGGGGAGGCGACCAATTATGTGGTGAACGGGGATTTTGAGGAGCCGTTGGAGGGGACGTGGACGAAGGGGACGTTGGTGGGGCCGACGGAGCGGGATGGGACGTTGAGCCGGAGCGGGCAGTATAGTTTGCGGTTGGTGGCGACGGGGCGGGTGTCGCAGTTTGGGCAGTCGTTGTATCAGCCGTTGGTGTTGAAGACGGGGACGACGTACACGGTGAGTTTCTGGTACCTGCCGAGTGTGGCGGTGAGCAACGTGACGGTGTACGTGACGGCGTTTGTGCAATCGAACGTGGTGGTGAATGCGGCGGTGTTTGGGCGATCGCCTGGGGCGGAGAATCCGGTGGCGATGGAGTTGCCGGAGTTGCCGCGTGTGTATTTGAACGAGGTGCAGGCGGAGAACGTGCAGGGGGTGGTGGACAACCAAGGGGAGCGAGAGCCGTGGGTGGAGTTGTACAATGGTGGGAGCACGGCGGTGGATTTGACTGGGTGGTATTTGGCCAATCAGTACACGAACTTGGGCCAGTGGGCGTTTCCAGCGGGGACGGTGTTGGGGCCTGGGGAGTATCGGGTGGTGTGGTGTGATGGGCAGGAGGGGCAGACGGTGGGGACGAATTTGCATACGAATTTCCGCTTGAGTGGAGGTGCGGGGAGTGTGGCGCTGGTGATGCCGGTTGGGGAGGAGTTAAAGGTATTGGATTACTTGAACTACACGAACTTGGTGCCGGGCCAGAGTTACGGGGACTACCCCGACGGGCAAATGTTTTATCGCCAAAAGTTTAATTATCCCACCCCTGGCTGGGGTAACAACACTGACCTTTCATTGCCTGTTGTACGGATAAATGAATGGATGGCGGACAACACCATCGTCACAACACCTGATCAGCGTTTTGAAGACTGGTTTGAACTTTACAACCCGACAACCAACGCCATTAACCTGCAGGGCTTGTATCTCAGTGACAACCCTACAAATAAAATGCAATTCCGCATTCCAGCGGGTTATTCCATACCACCTCGGGGGTATTTGTTGGTCTGGGCGGATAATCGTCCGGAGTTGAACAGCACGAATGACCCGGATTTGCACGTCAGCTTTGCTTTGAACCGGCGTGGTGAATCTATTGGTCTTTACGGACCCGATGGAGCCGTGGTGGATGAAGTCACTTTTGGCGACATGACCGGCAACATGGTGTTGGGTCGCTACCCGGATGGCGGTCAACTCATCACCACATTAACCCGGCCCACTCCGCGCGAAGCTAATGTGGCTTCTGTCACACCGCACAACACGCCACCACAGCTTGCGCCTTTGGCCAACCGCAATTTGCTCGCGGGGCAAACCTTGCAATACGAAATCATCGCCACCGATGGCGACCAACCGCCTCAGCAGTTGAACTTCAGTCTGTTGCCGCCAACACCACCGACAGTCATCCTGACCAACGGCAATCGTTTGCAATGGACACCTTCCGTTGCCGAGGTGGGTACGCATACCATTGTTGTGCGAGTTGTTGATGATGGCACCCCGCCGATGAGTGCCACCAACACCATGCAAATCACGGTGGGTGCACCTCCTCAACTTCCTTCCGGCGGTGTTTCAGTGGGAAATGGCCGGATAACTTTGACGTTCCCTACTTTGCCAGGGGTTGTCTATCGCCTTCAGTACAAGCAAAGGCTGACGGATGCTGTTTGGCAGGATGCCCTGCCGGCCACCAATGCCACAGGCAACACCATGACGTTGCAGGACAGCCTGGTGGCACCTCAACGTTTCTATCGTCTCTTGGCTGAATAATTCCCGCTTTACGTCAAATGTTGAGGGGCCTGATTTGCATGGATTGCACATTGGGCCTTCTCTCTGCCAACTGACTGAGTCGGTTTGCCTTTTGAGCGAAGGCTTGATTCGTCGGGTGTCTTGGCGTTAAGAACATGCACCGCGCCGTGGTGGCGTGTGGAGCGGGGAGATGATGTCATGCCCTTTGTAATGCTTGATGGCCAACTGGTGCACGAATCCCAGGCAAGGGTTTCGGTTTTTGACCGATCCTTTCTTTACGGGGACGGGCTTTTTGAAACGTTGTTGATATGGAATCGGCGCCCGTTTCGTTGGGAACAGCACTGGGGGCGTCTCCAGCGGGGCTTGGGGGTGTTGTGGCTTTCCCTGCCATTCGACCATGATACCGTGGTGAATCAAATCGCCCGGCTGCTTGATGCCAATCAATTGAACCATGGCATCCTGCGCCTGCAGGTTTCTCGCGGCGTTGGTGCCCGAGGGTACAGCCCTCCGGCGAAGCCAAACCCTGTTACGATAATCAGCACGCATCCGTTGGAACCGGTGGCCCCCGGACAGCCCCAGGGATGGCGTTTGCATACGGCTTCTTTCAGACTGCCACCGTTGGGTGCGCTGGCTTCATTCAAGAGCTGCAACAAATTATTGCACGTAGTGGCTCGCCTGGAGGCTCGCGAACGTCAAGCAGATGAGGCCCTGTTGCTTGATTCTGAAGGGCACGTGGCGGAGGCCGCTGCGGGGAACTTGTTCTGGTGGGCTGGCGGACAGTTGCACACCCCCCCTTTGGCCACCGGTGCCCTGCCGGGAATCACCCGCCAAGTCATCCTTGAACTTGCATCGCGATGGAATTGGAAAACACAGGAGACATTGGCCGGCGTTGAAGCATTGCGGGCCGCGGAGGGCGTTTTTCTTACCACGTCGCCCATGGGGGTGATAGAAGTCTTGGAAATTGATGGTCATCCCATTCAACGGTCCACTGTGACGCAGCAATGTCACGCGGGTTATTGGGCCTTGGTGGCGCGCGAATCGGAAACGCGGCGATGTGCGCCTCCCAACTCCTTAAGTCCATCATGAGTCAACAGGGTTCCAAAATCTCAAATGTGTGGCGCCGCGCCCTCACCTATTACCATGCGGATTGGCCGCGCTTTGTTGGGATTTGTCTTTTGATGGTGGCCAGTATCGGGGCCAACCTTATCAAACCGTGGCCTGTGGCATGGATTGTGGACGGATTACTGGGGCAGAAAGCCCTCCCTGCATGGTTGCCGGGAGCCGGTCAATGGGGGGACGAGGGGGCGTGGTCTCCTGTCCTTTTGACTTTGGTCATCGCCGTCTTGGGTACGCATTTACTTCACAGCGTCCTATCCACAACCCAGAACTACGTTGCCATTGGAATGGGATTGCGAGGACTCCACCGCGTCCGCAATGCCGTGTTTGCCTGTCTCCAACGCTTGTCTTTACGTTTTCATCAACGGCAGCGATTGGGGGATTTAATTTATCGAGCGGCTTGGGATACCTACGCCTTTCAAACGTTGTTTCAACAGGGACTTGTCACAACAGTTTCCGCCGGCTTGTCACTGGTGTTCATGGTGGTGGTGATGGTGCAGATTAACGTGCGTCTCACGTTGGCTGCGCTTGTTACGGCGCCTTTGATGGTTGTGGCCATTCGCCTTCTTGGGCGTCGCATGTATGAACAAGGTGCCGCGGCCCAGCAAGCAGACAGTGCTGTTGTCTCGCTCGTCCAGCAAAACCTTCAAGCCTTGCCTCTTGTGCAAAGCTACACTCGCGAAGACCGCGAGCAGGAAACTTTTGTGGCACAAACGGAAGTGGCCCGTCGCACACGCCTCCGTCAACATTCCTGGGAATTGTTGTACTGGTTGGGTGTTAGCGCGGCTTTTGGAGCGGGGGTGGCCTTGACGGTTTGGCTTGGGGCTACCCAAGTCTTGGCCGGCCAACTCACCATCGGTCAACTGTGGGTTTTCCTGGCATATTTAGGCCAGTTGTATGATCCGCTCAATCAGCTTTCCCACGCCGGCGCCACCTTGTCCACGGCCAGTGCGGCGGCGGGGCGAGTCTTGGAGTTGCTCGATACACCGGAGGAGGTTAAAGATGCCCCAGACGCACGCCCTGCGGTTCGCGCCTCGCAGCTTTTGGACTCTGCTCATCGCAACGGTAATACTCTTCATGTGCAAGGTCATTTGCAATTTGATCAAGTGTCCTTCGGATATGAGCCTCCAAAATTGGTGTTGAAAAATGTCTCCTTTACTGTCGAACCGGGGCAACGCATCGCCATTATCGGTCCAAGCGGGGCGGGAAAAACCACACTCATGAATTTAATTCCCCGTTTCTTCGATCCTCAGCAAGGCACGATACAATTGGATGGCGAGGATATTCGCCGCATCAAACTTCGGGACCTTCGCTCTCTTATTGCGGTAGTATTACAAGAGCCGGTGTTGCTGCCCAGTTCCATCGCCGACAACATCGCCTATGGGCGGCCCGGGGCTTCTCTCCAAGAAATCGAAGCTGCCGCGCGTGCTGCCGGTGCGCATGATTTTATCAGCGCGTTGCCGCAGCAATATCATACATTGGTGGGTGAAGGAGGTGCACGATTGAGCACCGGGGAACGTCAGCGACTCAACCTTGCCCGTGCTTTTCTGAAAGATGCGCCCATATTGTTGTTGGATGAACCGACCAGCGCGTTGGATGCCGAAAGTGAGGCTGTTGTAGTACGAAGCCTTTTTGATCTCATGCAAGGTCGTACCACGATCATGATCGCCCACCGCCTGAGCACCATTCAAAAAGTTGACCGTATATTGGTGCTTCAAAACGGGGAAATCACAGAATGGGGAACGCCCGAGGAATTGCGGCGGAAACCTGACTCCTACTATGCGCGAGTCATCAGCGGCCAGATTGCCCTCGATTGATTACTTGTCCACATCAAACCAAATATCTACGGCCACTTCTTCTTCAAACGGAATCATTTGGCCTTCGGCTGTCGGCCACCCAGGGGGTTGAGTGAATGTCGTTGCGGCAATATCTGAAGAGGCCCGCCTGCCATCTGCCAATTCAAGCTCCAACCAAAACCGGCGGACTGCAAAGTAGTCACGATTGGGGTTGAACAGGCGAAGGTGGTTGCGTCTTCCCAAGGTGGCCAAGGCTTCAATAGGTAAAGGCATGCGGGCCTTGCTGAATGCCCCTTTTTCATCTGGGGCATGGACGGCGGGCAAAATGCCCACCTGCACTTGATTGAGCGTTGCTTTCATTGCATACGCTCCGGGACCTTCGACGCCACGCCCTTCAAATTGCAACCATCCCCTGCGTGCTTTCCGCAGCATCTCCGTGGTCAACCCGCTTACCGCAAAAGGACCTGGTTCACGCCGACAACTATCCACAGATTGCGCGAGCTGATAGTGCCACATCGGTTTCAATGTTTCCAAACGTACATCGGCCCAGCATCCCCAATCACCGCTTGTATTATTCGCGGGGCCGGCATCCGTTTCGAGTTGCAGGACAACTTGCTGCCCCATCCACGGTGAAAGGTCGGCTTGTAACTGCTGCCACCCATGCTCTTTAACCATCATCTGCTCGGCCACGGTGCGGTTGCCCCGGGCATCGAGCACGACAACACGAAATTCGATGCCATCTCCCAAGTCGCTACCATTAGCCTTGCCCACCCATGCTCGCAAGGCCACGCCTTCGGCGAGCTGGGGAATGGAAAGCGGATCATGACGCATCCACGTAAAACCCACACCACCCATGTAAGGTGGATGGACGAACCACCCCCTACGTGTAGTCTCGCCGCAAGTCATTTGCCGCAAGTCCACCAGCGCTCCCGTGTTGCCCATGTCTGCTCTTTCCTTTTGCCCGCGCAGAGCAATGCCCACCGATTTGAAAGTCATCAACGATAAGAGCGATTTGATTTCACGAAGTGTCAACAAGCCATATTCCATTTGTTGCGTCATTCCTCCGCTGGTCCAGAGGATTTTCATGACTTGTGCATCTTCACGTTTTGGTTGTGGCAAGGCGATGTTTACCGTGGTGGGTTTGCCAGGGGCCAACAGCACGCTGCGGCGCGTTTGTGCTGTTTGAATGTCAAACATCGCTTGTTGTGCCAGATGGCTTTTCATGTTCACTTGAAGCCAATGATTGGAAAGGGCCAGATGTGTTTCCACCAACGGCACCACGGTAAAATCTATCCATGCCCCATCACGTTCGAACCATAGGCGTTCACCAGCCTTTGCATTTACAGGGATGACGATTTTATGTGCGGAACGGCCACGAACCATGACTTCCTCGCCCGGCACCACCACGTCCCTTTCACATTGCAACGTCACCTCATTCCGTTTTGGAGGGATTGCCTTTAAGCGGTAACTGAAGGCACCTTGTATTGGTACGACATACGTCAAGCCCCGCGAACGGCGCAACATTGCCGGCCCTAAGTCATTTCTGTTTTTGTCGAGTGCCACTGCCTCCACGTTTGGCAGGGCAAAGCCACATTCCGCACCTTCAAAAAGTAGGATTTCATACGTTTGCCCGGCCAATTTGCGGCAAATGCCCAATCCATTTCCCGCTGCCAGCGGGCGACGGACATAGCGGCCACGGCCATCTATGAAAAGGTGTTCTGGAGAGACTGCATAATCATGGCGATGACCATCTACATCGGTGGACCACACTTCCACCTGCTTGTCAGGCGTCCAGCCTCCAAACCCGTTGGGAGGCAGATTCACCTCTCGTCCCAACAGCTTGGCACGCAACCTTTCCGTGGGATGTCCATTGGCCACAATGCACGTGCCATCGGCATACCGGACAGCCACCTGGGACCGCCGATACGTGCCATCGGCTACGGCTGCGGTGGTTTCCAATGCCCGCCCTTGTGCGTCCAAGTATTTGATTTCCACAGCATTGGTCAGGCAATACCGCCGATGAAGGGGTAACAATAAATAATAACTCCGAAGCGCCGACCGCATTCCATCATCGAAACACAAAAATCCGCTGTGGCCAAAAGCCACCGTGGCCGCCATGAAGCGGTCCAACCATGTCTCCATTTCCGGACTGCCCGGACGTGGCCTTGCGCGTCCCGGGTAAAACATTTCAGTGTTGCCCATCCCGAAATTACATCCCAAGTCGTGGAGGCGTCTTAAATCGTAATCCACCAACCAAGGATTTTCAGCAGGCCGATAGGCTTGATCTTGCGCATAATTTCCATCGGTTAGTCCCATGTAGAAAGCATGATAATTGCCCTCTGAGTAAACGGGGCCCTGCCAGGCTGCTTTTTGCAGCAACATAATCTCTCCGTATGCGTAGAAGACTGCCGCCATAGTGCCCGCGCCGGGCACACGCGCATCATAATCCACCCGCGCCCATGGGGGGACAGCGGTGTGCACGTCGCAATAAGCTGTGCTGAAGCGGAATTGCTTTTGAATTATCGGACTGAGCCGCTCACAAAACTCCACAGCTTTTGCCGGTTTGGGGGCGTAACATCGCGCCCAAGCTTTTTGCAATTGATTATCCGAAGTCCGGCTTGCCATGTCCCAGTGCCAAAACTCATTTACGGGGGATAAATCGGTGAAATTGTTGTAAGGTCCGTACACAAAACCCAGTTCATCTTGCATCAGGCGGGCATAGGCGTACTGGCCTTGTTCACCTCCTTTACCCGGTGCAGGGCGGGTGCGAAATGTGAAGCTTTCTCCGCCGTCACGCCACATCGTTTCATGGTCGGTGATGACCAAGTCTGTCATGCCCCAACGATGGACAGTTCGCCAAAACTCGGCGTCTCGTTTTCTGTCAGTGGCGCCATAGGCATACCACAAACGTGTGCCGGTGATGTGTTTCCAAGGAGAAACGGGGTTGGCAATTACCGGCAACGTTTCCTCGTAATGCGGGGTGACGATGAGGAAAAAGCGTTCAAAACAATCATTGAGGCGGCCGTTGTTCAAGTGCCGGTAACGAGTACCTCCGTTGAAGCGGATGCTTTGATCGGATATTGACGGATTGGCCCACATGCTTGAGCCATTGGACCGGTACCAATCCACATGCCCCGTGATAAACAGAGGTTGGTTGGTGGCTCCAAAGACAACTACTGCCGGATGTTTGCCTTCCGCCGGGTAATAAGGCTGCGTGACCAAGCGCGGATTTTCCAAGTTTTCAGCCCGTCCCCAACGCACTTCCTGCACCCATCCGCCAGGTGCCAATACATCCATGACCAGTGATTTGTTCCATAAACGGTAACGAAATGTGACCGGAAACTTTTTGTCGGCGACTTTCACCTCCCAACGCGACTCAACACAGTCATTGGAAAGAGTTGTGGCAAGGTGAACAAGTTGGTTGGTTGTTCCTCCACCTCCAAACACGCCTCCTCCCACGCAAGGACGAAAAGTGGTGTTTTTTTTACTTCTTGGGAATTGCCATGTCACTTGCCAATCTAACCAAGTTCCCGTTTCCGGTTGGTACCTGTATTGAAGTCGGCCATCGCGAGCCTCATAGGTAAAGACAAACTCATTGCCGTTACGAGACACTTTGGTTTGGAATGGTTTAATCAAGTTGGGAGGTAAGATAGTTTCTTCACGCGTCGGAAAGGGCAGGGTGCCTGCACCGGTGTTGACCCCGGCTGATTGCCCCGGAAACAATGTCAAGTTGCGTCGTGGTCGGGCGGAAAGTGTTAGGGGCGGGAAGACCTCGGTAAATGCCGCCAAATTGTCGAAGTACAGAATCCGGTCTTGCGCATTATGTCCTTCAGTAATGACAATTTCCCGAAGAACCGCCCCGTCTTTGAGCTTGGCGATGTCTTCCGGGCTCAATCTTCGGTGCATCAAATGCCACTCCTTCCAATCCACGCGGCCCAGCGAGACACGCACGGTTTCCTGTTTTGAATTGGCAAACACCACGGAGATGTTGACCTGTGGCGTTTGTGGGTCTGGCGCATAAGCCCAATTGTTGCCGTAGCACCAGAGCGCAACGGCATCAAAAGGGACACGCACCGGTAGGGGTTGCGGAGGTTGTAATCGAATTTCCGGTTTGGGGCCTGCCTTGCGATAAACCAGTCGGCCAACATAGTTGCCCCATAGTTGTTGTTCGCGGCTGGTTTTCAGTGTCGCCAAAGCATCTCTCAATTCTACTTTCCAACCCTGCAAATCTTCAAAGTCCACCAGTGGCGGCACGAGGTCTTCCTTGCGGTTTGCCCATTCCATTTCATAGGGCCGTTGACCCATTCGTGCTTCAGAGGCCGCCAGTCCGACATGCGCCGTACTCAAGAGGAAAACTGAGGCAACTAATGCAAGTTTCATGGGATTGATGGCCCAAGCCTACGCTGACATTGACGCCGCTTCAAGAGTCACGGAGGAGGCTTTTTCCATAAAACGAGTCGGATTCTAATAATAATTGGCCGGCTACAACTGCCACTTGCTCCGGTGCCATGAGTGAAGTACGCTTTGAATACTATGGATAACAACAATTCAATTCCCGATGGGACGGCCAATCCCCAGCCCGGTGCCACACCTCCACCGGTGGCCACACCGCGACCCGCTTCGGTCGCACCGCCGCCGTTGCCGGTTACGCCGGTTGCCATGCCCGCTCCCAAAAGCAGGGGACGGGGTTGGATGGTGGCGGCTTTGTTGCTGTTGGTGCTGTTGTTGGGCAGCATGATGTTTAACTTCATTTCCGCCTTCGGCAACATGCAGGTGGACGGTCTGAGCCTTGGCCAACCGCGATTAAAAGCCGGGCCTAATTTGGTTGAAGTACTTGTGCGGGAGGGAAAGTCCAATGATAAACTGGCCATTTTACATGTGGAGGGTTTGATTGCCAGCGCCATGGGCGGTGATCTGGACCTTCCAACGATGATAGAAGCTCAGCTTAAACTTGCCGCGGAAGACAAACAGGTCAAAGGAGTGGTTTTGGTGATTGATTCCCCGGGCGGTGAGGTGTTGGCTTCCGATCGCATTTACCAACTGATCCGTGATTTCCAAAACAAAACCCAGAAGCCCGTGGTGGCTTCCATGGGCAGCTTGGCCGCTTCGGGAGGCTATTACGTTGCCGCACCCTGCCGTTGGATTTTCGCCCATGACCTTACGATCACCGGAAGCATTGGGGTCATCATGCAAGGGTATAATTATCGTGGTTTGATGAACAAGATTGGTCTGCGTCCCGAGGTGTACAAGAGCGGCAAATTTAAAGACATGCTTAGCGGCTCCAAAGACCTCGACAACATGACACCCGAGGAGCGGGAACTTCATCAACAAGAGCGTGCCATGGTACAGAAATTGATTGATGAAGCATACGATACCTTCAAATCTCGCGTCAGGGACGGTCGCCGGTGGGCTGCAAATGTCAACCGGGCACCCAACCTGCGTCCCAATTGGGAAGAATACGCTGACGGTCGCATCCTGTCGGGCCGGCAAGCTGTGGAAATCGGTCTGGTTGACCAATTGGGAACCTTGGAAGATGCCGCCAAATACACCGCGCGATTGGTGGGAGCCTCCGAGCCCAAGTGGGTGACTTACGGTGTCCCTTTTGACTTCACTCGCATCTTGCGGTTGCTTGGCAAGAGCGAACCTGCGGAAATTAAAGTGGATTTGGGCCTCAAAATGCCACAGCTCAAGACCGGCTGTTTGTATTACCTGTCGCCCTTGCTGTTCTAAATGTGGATTGGAAAGTGCGAGGTAGCCCATGCAACTTTTCCACCTTCGTGGTGTGGATGATAATATGAGCTGCCAATCGCATACACCGTTTCTGCGAGGCCATCTGCGTTTGGTGGCAACAATGGCGTTGGGAATGCTTCTGCTGCCCTGGAGTGGCTTGGCAGCTCAAAACCTTTCCCACGACCGCACGCAGGGAACTTTTACGGCCCATTTCAACCGACAGTCTCTTACCAATGTTCTTGAGGAACTCACCCGTGTCACCAGTTGGCAAGTCTATCTGGAGCCCGATACTCAGCTCTCCGTAACAGCGACATTCACCAATCAGCCGACAGGCGAAGCCCTCCGGCGGCTGCTCGGTTCGTTAAGTTATGCACTTGTGCCGCAGCCCGGACAGCCTCCCCGCCTCATGGTCTTTCGCACGTCCGTTGAAGAAGCCACCCAATTGATTGTGGCCCGGCAAAAAGCCCCCCAAGATTCAGCCCGCATTCCAGATGAATTGATTGTCGTTCTCAAACCTGGGCAATCCATTGATGAATTGGCAAAAGCACTCGGGGCCAAGATCGTTTCCTTCGCCAACAACCATAATGCCTACCGGCTGAAATTTGAGAGTGAAGCCGCGGCTCAAGCGGCGCGGGCACGTCTTGAACAAGACCCTGCCGTGGCTTCTGTAGATAATAATTATTGGGTCCAACGTCCCGGTGATATTGATTTACTGCGGGCCGGTGGTGGCCGTCCTCTCGTTCTGACGGCCAAACCCATAGGCGATGGCCATCCCATCGTGGTGGGGTTGATTGACACCGCAGTGCAGTCCTTGGGTAAAGATTTGGATGCTTTTATCCTCAAAGGCATTTCTGTGGCGGGTGAAGCCAACATTTCGCCCGACTCACCCACTCATGGCACGGCTATGGCTTATGATATATTGACCGGTCTGTCCCAACTTTTGCCGCCCGGTCAGGCTTCCAGTGTGCGATTGGTTTGGGTGGATGTTTACGGCAACAACCCCCAAACCACCACCTTTGAAGTTGGCATTGGAGCGTTGGCTGCCATACAAGCAGGCGCCAATATCATTAATTTCAGCCTTGGCGGCGAGGGGGAAAGCACATTTCTCCGCGATATTCTTCAGTCAGCCCGACAGAAAGGTGTACTGCCGATTGCCGCTGCGGGGAATGTTCCGGGCACTGTGCCGGTATATCCAGCCGCATTTCCCGAAGCCATTGCCGTTACCGCTGGTGACCGGCAGGGCCAAATCGCCACGTGGGCCAACCGAGGTGATTTTGTGGATGCCGTGGCGCCAGGAAGTTCATTGGTTCCCTACGGTGGGCGCACTTTCTTTGTCTCGGGTACTTCCACCGCAACGGCATTCGCTTCCGGTTATGCCGCTGCGCTGGCAGACAAGACAGGCAAAAACTCCGCGGAAGTTGAGCGTCTCCTTCTGGAGTTAATTGGTGTAAAAAAACCCTAGCCGTTCACAGACCAGCCCCTTATGCTGCGCATGAATTATGCGCAACGTTGACGTGTCGCTGGGCAAGCGTTCTTATCGCATCTTGGTGGGCGCCGGAGCTTTGTCGTGCCTGGAAGGGGAGTGCCGTCGGCTTCGCCTGGCTGGGCGCCGTTGCGCGATCATCACCGATGACAACGTTCGTCCGCTTTATGCATCCCTTGTGGAAGCGCACTTGAAAGCGGCAGGGTGCGAATCCCTGGTGATTTCGATCCCCGCTGGTGAATCAAGCAAGAGCCTCAAATACGTTAATAGCTGCTATCAACAATTGGCTGCCTTTCGTTTTGAGCGTCAGTCTTTCATAGTGGCCTTGGGAGGTGGAGTGGTGGGTGACCTTGCAGGCTTTGTCGCAGCCACATACCTCCGGGGCGTCCCCTTGGTGCAGATTCCCACTTCGCTTTTGGCTCAGGTGGACAGTTCTGTTGGCGGAAAAGTTGGCGTCAACCTTCCTGCCGGCAAGAATCTCGTGGGGGCTTTTCACCAGCCGCGTTTGGTCATTTGTGACCTTGAGACCCTTAAAACATTACCTTCGCGAGAACTTCGGGCTGGAATGGCCGAGGTCATCAAGTATGGGGCGATTTACGACGCTGCATTGTTTCGTCGTCTTGAGCGAAAACTGGGGCGATTGCTGGAGCTCGATTTGGAGCTATGGGAGCCCTTGGTGGCCCAGTGCTGCGCCATCAAGGCCGATGTCGTGGCTCAAGATGAAACGGAAAGGGGTTTGCGCGCCATTCTCAATTTTGGCCACACCGTTGGTCATGCGATTGAGGCTGTCTCAGGTTACGGCCGGTACTTGCATGGCGAGGCCATTGCCATAGGAATGGTGATAGAAGCCATCCTTTCAATGCAATACGTGGGTTTTTCCCAATCTGAAGCACAACGGCTTTCCAACATGCTTGCTGCCGTTGGTCTTCCGACAAGTTACCCGCTTAACGAACAACGGTGGAAAAAACTTTTACACGCCATGCAACTCGATAAAAAGGTCAGTAAGGGTCAAATTTGCTTTGTTCTTCTTCCCGCTCTTGGCCGGGCTGTGTGGGGACAAGCGGTCGTGCCTGAACACATTCGTGAGGCTTGGCTGTCCGCAGGGGACATTTTGGAAAGAACTCAATAAAACCGCCTCTTTACACCTTAAAATCCAACGCCATGTCTGCCATAAGCGAAACCATCGTCCGCGAGTATTTCGAGCTGCATGGCTTTTTCATCCACCAGGAGCGCAAGGCCGTCAGCCCGGTCCGTCGTGAAGACGAGGAAATTGATTTTGTAGTTTGGAATCCCAAGGCGCAGCCTGCGCCGGTCCATTTGCCTTTTGTTTTAAGCTCACGACATCTCAAGCATATTCCCCGAGCTATTGTGGTCGTCCGAGGCTGGCACACGGAGGCTTTCACTGCCGCCTTTCTCAATGCTGTGCCAGAGATGTTGCGTTTTCTTCAGCCCGAGACGTTACAGCGGCTGGAAAAGGCCTATCCCGGCCCCCAACCGTTGTTAAAACTTCTCGTGGCCCCGGAGTTGCCTGCCCTTGATGAAGCGCGTCAGCAGAGCATTGAGTTTTTGAAAAGCAAGGGCTTGGACGGTGTTTTACTGTTCCGCAATGTTCTCGCCGATTTGGTGGACAGCGTGGAAGCGAATCGCAATTACCAAAAGAGCGACCTCCTTCAGGTCATCCGCATTTTAAAAAAATACGGGTTTCTCCGGGGGCCGCAGTTGGAATTATTCAATGCGCGCCGTGCGCGTGGAGCTGCATTGTCACGTCGTTCACGGACGAACTCTGGCCCGCAGGAATAACCAACCGTTGGTCATAGGCATGGAGAAATTGACCTGGCTGCCCGTGTTGGAATAGGTGGCCAGTGTAGTCCAGTTGGAGAGATTCAGTGACCCTTGAACTTCATAAGTGAATCCGGATGCTGTGTTGATGGTCAATTGCAGCATCCCTCCACCAACCGGTTGAGGCGGTGGAATAATGGGAGCAGTGACTACGGTCAGAGTAGCAGGGGCACTCGTGACGACTGCAGTAGCGTTGCTTACAGTGACCAAGTAAGTGCCGGCATTAGCAGGTTGAACGTTGGATAACACAAGGGACGTATTCGTTTTTCCGCCCAAAATGGCTCCGTTAAACCACCATTGGTAGGCCAGTGGAGCGTCACCTGAAGCTGTCACAGCGAAGGTGGCCACACCACCTTGCAACACGGTTTGACTTTGTGGCGGTTGTGTGATGGACGGCGGATTGGCGGCAAAATAAACGCCCGGGGTGGGAGGCCCTCCATACCAGCTTGTTTCATCGTTGGCATAAAGGCCTGCAATCCGATGCAAGGCGTTCCCGCCACCATCCACCGCGTTGGTGGGCCAGGGGGCCTGGTCTTCATAACGCACTTTTTCGACAAGCAATTGCGGCACATATCCGGCATCGGGATGCGGCGGGCGTTGTGCAAAATCAGGCCGGATAAGCTCAATCAACATCGTGCTGTTGGCCAGTTTGCCACCATAAGGTCCATAAATCCGGTTGAAGTCGGCCGGTATGTTGTATTTGGCCTTGAAGGCTGCCAGTTGTGCAGCGTTGGTGCTTGGGTCAAAATTGACCACCAACAAACTGCTTCGCGCCGGAAGTACGACCCCGCTGGGGAAAGTGTATTCGATTCCTCCATTGAGCCGCCACCGATTGGTAGCTTCAGTGGGTGTAAACAACGGCACATTGGTTGAAGCCAGATTGGTCAGCTCGATGTATTCATTCAAGGAGTCGTCCAACCGATTGGTGCCGGAGATAATGTCTGGCGGGTGATACATAATCTCGCTGATAACTATCGGCCCCACCATCGGATAGGGATTGGTCTCGCCACGACCCGTTACAAAAACGGTAATCATTTCCGGCGGGTCATTGGCCGTGACGGATGTGCCCAAAGACAACCGGGACATGGGCACATAGTCCGTTTTCCCGTCCGTCTTAACATGGCGGCCCAATGACACTCCATTAGCCGTTGCGTCAAAGGCTTTGCTCAAGCGATAACCGGTCAGTGCCCCGCCGCGGCTATTGGCGCTGCAGACCACCACTTGATCACCCCGGGCGGAGTTGAGAGTGAAACTGGGGAAATTTCCTGTGCCGTCGGGATTGAAATCTTTTTCGTACACCACCAGGAACCCGAACGGCGGTACGATGGTGTTGGTGGGGAATTGGTATTTGCGGGGATTGTCCTCGCTGTTGCTCAAGTAGTAATGGTCCAGCACATAAGGCTCCGAAGTGAGGTTGTAGAACTCGATGGCGTCCATCAACGGTGGGTCGGTGTGGGCAAGGATTTCATTGATGACAATGTTGGTAATCAATTGGAAATTGCTTTTGCCCGGTGTTGACCGGTTCACTACAAAACGAACCAAATTGTTTGTATTGCCATCAGGAAGGAGCCCATCCGAGACGTTTTCGGGCTGCCGTGGTTCGATGATGATGCGATGGATTGCCTCGGCAGCTGTGGCCCCGGAATAAGGCAGCAAAAGCAGGAAATCGCCTGCATCACCACCCAGCCGGAAATTACACTCGTTGGCCGGGGCTCGTGCGCTCCCGTTGTCATTTGCTATAAACAACTGAAAACCATTGGAGCTTATGAATGACAAGGGAGGAATGACTTTTTGTTTGGCGGCTTCACCGTTGTCTTGGATCACCAATCCGGCCATGTTCACCGGCGGGTTTGTGGCTGGATTAAAAATTTCGAACCAATCATCCGTGACGGGGGTGTTGGCCAGCCATTCATTGAACAGAAGGGCCCGTGGCGTACCCAGCGGAATGGGCACGGCGTTGTCTGCTGCAGGTGTTGGTGTTGTCAGTTGCCAGCTTCCGCTCCCATCGGGATACCGGCTGATGGACAAGTCCTCAATTTGGAAACCAAAACGGACGTAATCCACCAAAGTTGGCGCATTGGTGGGGCCCCGGTACAACCCCACTTCATCCGTTGCCTTTTTCAAATCGAAACCCGTGTACAATCCGGGACCATTGGTGATTTTGTGACACCATACAACAAGGAACTCAAACGGTTGAATCACGGTCCCGGGTGGGAAGGCGTATTTGAAGCGCTCGTTAACGTTGGTGTTATTGGTCAAGTACCACCCCTCCAGATTAACCGAATTGGCCGTCGGATTGTATAACTCCACGTAACTCTTGGGGTAACCCTCTCCATTGCGAACAGCGGCCCCATTGTCCGCCAACACCTCATTAATAACAATTTGTGCGGGAGATGCCCAGGGAAGCGCCATCACCAACGCGGTGGTCCAACACCACCTCAGCCACTTATGCATGGTCATATTTCTTGCTATAAAGTACACCAAGGGGCTTTTTTTCTCAATTTCGTCCATTGATTGCAATGGCATTTTATGTGCCATTGAACAAAGGGGGATGCATAAAGCCCCGAAGGGGGTGAGAAGAGCGACAAAGAAAAGGCCGCCTCAGTCCAAGCAAGAGGCGGGTAAGAAGGGCAGAGGGTGATTATTCGTCAGATAACAGCGTATCGGCCAAGATTGCCAGCCGAACGCACCGTGCAGCTTCAACTTGGAAATCCGGCTTGGGCGGTATCATCCAGCGGTCCAAGGATACCCCCGTGTAGGTGCCGTCATCGGGTGAGGCATTACGTTTTTCGACCGGGTATTGCTTGTTCCAAACTTTTTCCAAAAGCGCTGCCAGGCAATTTTGGATGATGGTTTTGTATTGGCGGCGAAACAGGCGTAGGACATTCCAATCGGGCCGTTGCCCCATGCTGATGTATTGCAAGGCCTTGTCATTGGGAATGGCCAGCTCGATATCCCGTGATCCAGCGAACCCTCTGGCATACGCGCAGGTGAGCAAGGTCAACAACATCGGCGCCTGATAAGCCCCCCATCGCGTACTGAACAAGGGCTTTTTCAAATCGGGCTTTATTTGTTCTATGGCCTCCAGTGTCATCCGCACCAGACTCATCGTGCCAACCCATTCCGTGGCGTCTCTTAGCATTCCTACCGGTTTGCCAATCATCGCCGCATCTCGACCATTCTCTTCTGGCCCCAAGGGTTTGTTTGCGGCGTCCATAGTCCCTCCAGTTTTGGTTTGTTCGTTCATTTCACTAGTTCCCATACACATTTCTTTATTCCGATAACAACTTAACCCTGTGCTGTTACGGGAGTATGGCGTGAATGTTAAAGTTGGAAGAATCAAACCTTCCGCTGCAACAGCTTGAGAGCAAACGACTTAAATATCTTCGAAGCCCTGTTATTGATATAGTAGGGCAGGGGGAGTGTCGGCAGAGGCAAGAAATGGGGGGTGGGCCACCGGCCTTACGGCAGGAGCCGGAGACGATAGAAACGTCTTGTCCGTCCTATTGCGTCCCGGTCTTCAAAATCCACGGGCCCCTGTTGATTGGTGTAACTGCCTGCCCGTTGCCACTGGCGCAAATCTTCCGATGTTTCAATGTCAAAGCTGGTGCCTGAGGGGACATCGAAGTGTAATCTCAACACGCCATTGGACCACCCCAGTGCATTTGGTGGTAAACTTACACCATGCACCACAACCGTGGCCACTTGACTGGTCACTGCAGCAACGACATTCGACACCACCACAAAATAATCCCCGGCATGGACCATTTGAAGCGGCGCCAAAGTCAACTCGGCATTGGTGGCCAGCGGGACCGGAGCTCCATTGTGCCACCATTGATAGTTCAAATCGGTTCCGGTTGCAGTCACCATCAAGGTGATGGAATCCCCCACCCAGCCTTCACCACTTTGGGGTTGGTCCCAAATCTCGGGTGGAATCCGTACTGTAACCCTGGCCGTGCGACTGGTCACTACTCCGATAGCGTTGCTGACGACGACGCGATAATAACCCTGTTGAAATGAAGTTACGTTGGCCATCTCCAAAGTTGGCCCCGTGAAGGCTGGCAAACGCATGTTTCCTTGATACCACGTATAGGTCAGAGGGACCATGCCGGAGGCCACCACGGACAATTCAACCCTTCCCAAGTAATCCACCTCCACATCCGCCGGTTCCTGCAAGATCACCGGAGGGTCGTTCGGATACACGACCTCAGCATACAAAGCCATGCCAAAGACAACATCGGAACTGGTGGTGCTTTGTTGGTGAACCTCGACAGCCAAGAGATTGGCAGCGCCCAAGGCCAGGCCTGTGGTGTCCAAAGTGCCTACATCGTAAACCCCTTCTGGGGCTGTGTCGTTGGCTAACGTGCTTGCGGTCACGGTCCCTGCATTCATCCGGATTCGCCGCTTTTCCAAACCGTTGAGATAAATTACGGCACCGTCGTCCACTAAATTGGAGGAAATCAAAGTTACACTTCGGGCTCCTGCAAAAGCTGGCATGTTGAAGGTAGTGCGGAAATAATAGGTGATGATGGGGCTCCCCGCTGGTGTAGTCAATCTGAGCTGAGTGTTAATCGGCGTAACAGCATGATTGTCTTCAACCGCGAGCAAACCGCGCCCTTGCGGCCATTCGTTATCCACATATCCAGTGTTGCGCCACGTGGTTCCGAGGTCTTGGCCGCTTTGGTTGTAACGCCACTGATTTGTTATGGCCACAAGCAATACCCGGTTTGTGATGGTCCCACGATCAATAATCAAACGCGCCGGACCTCCCACGGCGATACCAAACGCGTTGGAAACCACCACGGTGTAATCTCCCTGATGTTCGTATCCCGTATTCGTTATGACCAATGTGGAGGCTGTGGCCCCCGGAACATCCACCCCGTTCAAACGCCATTGGTAGCTCAGGGGTTCACCTCCAAACGATACCACGTTCAAGCGGGATTCGCCACCCAAGGGCACCATCAGATCCTGCGGGTGTTGAACAATTTCCGGCGGCGCATTGGTTGCATCCACAAAGAGGAATTCGGCATCCGCATATCCGAGTGTCTCGCCATACTCAGGTCTGAATTGGGACCCCGATTCATGATGAAAATACCAACGTTTGCGAGGAATGGAAACGGTGAAGCTCGCCAAGTCGCCCAAATTCTCAAAAGTTGCCACGGCGGTTGTTTGCCAATCTGTGAGACGTGTTCGGTTGATAACGGGAAGATTGAGCGACCAGTCCTGAGACCGGTAAACCATATAGAGCACGCCATCATAATATTCCACTACACCCCAAGCCGCCCATGTTTCCGAGCTGTAGATGTAAATATTGCTCGTGTTCGTTGCAGGCCCGTATGCCGTGACCTGGCCGCTTGGCAGTTGTATGTCGTAGTAAATACGTAGCGACGAGTTATACATGCCCACACGGTTGAAACCGGAACAAACCAAATCGTTCCAGGTGCCATTTGTAATGGCTTGAGAAAGCTGGATAGCGCGGCCGGTCAAAGCAAGGTTGGTGCCGTTTAATTCCACCAAATGAGTGATACGTTGGTTGCCGGCGCTTGTAATGAGCGTATTGCCGTTAGCGAATGAATAAACGGTTTCAGTGCGAAGGTTGCAAACCAACCCATAGTAGGGGGATGATCCTACGGTGGAAGGTTGGGATAAATCGCCTGCCAGCCAGCGGCCCGTGCGGGTATCACCTGTCATGAAAACATGATTGCGCGACATGGCAATGCCTCCGCAATCGTCACCTGTCAGAGTTTCATGTTCCACGGTTTTGCTATTGTTGGTGAACAAGTTTATGATGCGGAATGTGTTTGGCGCCATTTCCATGAAGCGTAAACGTGCCAAACGGCTGGTGGCCGCGCCGTACTGGTTGGTAATGATGACTTGGTAAAATCCTAGGTCTTGTTCACGAATATTGGTGAACTTTAACACGGTGTTGGTAGCCCCTGGTATGGCCGTACCGTCATGATACCATTGGTAACCAAACGGCTCTGTTCCTTGCACCAAAATCAGCATCTGGTCGTCCATGCCGGGCAAGGTGCTAATGTCAGCAGGTTGGGTCGTGATGATGGGAGGGGACAATACCGTCACTTGGGCAATTTGGCTTGTAACCGAACCAAAATAATTGCTCACCACGGCGTAAAATTGCCCCTCCAAGAACAACTGGGCATTTGGAAATAGGAACACTTGGTTGGTAAAACCTGTGTTTTGTCCATTAAAATACCATCGGAAGAACAGAGGCTCGTTGCCTTCTGCTTCAACGCTTAACTCCAGTGGGTCACCTGCCAACACGACGGTGTTGGTGGGATGTTGAGTAATCCGAGGAGGGTCCCCAACCACAACACTGACCACGGCACTAGTTACACTTCCATACGGGTTGGACACCACAACATAATAATCGCCCAGCATTTGGCTCTGGACGTTGGTGAGAACCAAACGGTTTGTGTTGTAGGGCAAAAGCTGGCCTTGATGATACCATTGGTAATTTCGGGGTAATGCTCCGGCAGCCGAAACGCCTAGAATGGCGGTGCCACCGGCGCCGACATATTGAGAGGCCGGCTGTGAGAGAAGAAAAGGCGGCGCTTGCAAATCACGCTCAACCGTCAATGGCGCATAGCCAAGAATTTCGCCCCCATTCGGACGAAATTGCGAGCCGGCCTCATGGTGGAAATACCAGCGGTTGCGTGAGAGGGATACGCTAAAGCTGGACATGTCACCCAAGCCATAAAACGTCTGCAATACAACCGTCCGAAGCCCAAGTTGTCCGGGCGTGGTCCCGGGGACAACGGTGCTTCGTACAATGTTGCGATTGTTTTGCACATACACCAAATGCAGGGCGTTACTAAAGCACTCGACCACCCCCCAGAAAGCCCAGCTTTCCGAATAGTAAAACTCTGGAATATTCAATGTTCCCATCAAAGTGACCATGCCTTCCGGAAGGCTGATATGGTAAAGCTGGTTGTTTGCCCACAAAACCACCCGACCGCTCCCACTAAATACCCCGCTACTGTAATACTGAAAAGGAATGGGCTCGCTTAATAAAACGCGCCGACCGGTCCATTGACCGGTGTTGGAATTCAGCTCCAACAAGCCATCTATGCGATTTAAATTGTAATTTGATAATTGGTTGGTTCCGTCGGCCAAGGAATAGACCGTCTCAGTCCGGAGGTCCGCCACAAGTCCGTCTAAAACCCTGTTCATTCGCACGCCCCCCCCAAGGTTTCCGGCGTCATAATGGGCTGTGCTGGTGTCACCGGTAATGAACACGCGGTTGCTGGACAGGACCAATCCCCCTCGGTCGTCACCGGTGAGGCTGTTGTGGTCTATGGTTACTGCGTTGTTGGTGCCAAAGCTAAGGATGCGAAACACATCGGTATCGGGTTGTGCCACCGTCAGCCAGGCCACCGCGCTGGTGACCACCCCGGCTGGATTGCCCACTTCTACCCATATGCGCCAGCCATTTTGGGAAGTCGATACATCCTCTAGAGTCAATGCCGGCCCAGTTGCGAAAGGCCAATGTACGTCATTAACGAACCATCGGTATGTCACCAACGGTCCTCCATCGGCAACCACTTCAAACACCGCCGTCTCACCTTCTGAAACAGTCTGATTGGAAGGATGTCGAATGATGACTGGTGGACGGGAGCCTGTGTGAATGACCACGTCATCCAAGGCCCACTGGGCAAAGCCGATGCCTTGATGGTTGGGTTGGTGCCATCGAAACTGGGTATTGGTGGACAATGCCGTTTCGGGCACGGGCAACACTACCTGCGTCCAATTCGTCAGGGAGCTATTGGTGAAGACTTGCCAAACGGTCCATTCGCCTTCTCCCACGCGATATTCCAGTTGGACAGCTTCATCCGGCAGCATGGTTTCATTCCATTCTTCCCGCCCCTCACCCGCGTAGCGCAAATAGAACTCCACTCTTGCCCCTTCCTGCAAAGACAGGGGCCGCGTGATGACAAAACGTTCCAAATCCCCTCCAAACCACAAACTGTTTGTCCCTGACACTGCTCCCGCATAATTGGTGGCGAAGACGTCCACTCCTAAAGCACCGGCAAATTCCACCCAAGCGCCACTTTCCACGTCGGGTTCAAAATCATCACCAAAGCCCGGGTCTGGCAAAATGACGACAAAATCGCGATAAACAATGGTAACTTCGCCCCAGTTATCTGCTGCCTCCACCCGCAGCGAGTGCAGCCCCAAGCTCATATTGGTTAGAACCAACTCGTAAGGCTCGGCATCAAACGATGCCGCCAGACTGTCGTCCAGGAAAATGGAGACATTGGTAAGACCACCATCACTGTCAGTCGCCGTAATGTTTACTGTAACCGCTTCGCCCAACCCCGCAAACTCGCCTTCGCGGGGGCGCAGGACGGTAACCTGCGGCATGTCGTTGACGACAAATTGCACATTCGATGACCACACACTTACTTGGCTGTTATCTGTGGCTTTGGCCCGCAACAAATTGGTGCCCGCCGGTGGATTGGTCCAGACGAAGGTGAACGGCGGATTGGTGGATTCCCCAACCTTGGCTTTGCCACGAAAATACTCCACCAACACCAAGGAACCTTCTGCATCAAAATAATCCACCGTCACCGCAAGAGGCGTCGAAGGGCGAGCAATAAATTGATCGTTGGTGGGGTGGGTGATCTGAACCCAAAAGGACTCTTGGGCCCAAACACCCATCAACATCATCCATCCAAGGACGATGCCTAACCGACAGCATTTTTTCATAAAGATACTCATCGAATTGGACGCTGTTTTGTAGGCCCATGCTCCTAAAGAAAAGCACTTTTCCCCCTGTTTTCACGGGGATGCATCATAGTTAATCAGAGTGCCATGATAGGTCAAGGCAACAATATAATCCGGTAATACCTTTCCGGCCGGTTGGGGGCCAAGGCGTCGGAGATCATTGCCGGCCCGCCGTTACCCGTCACAAATCCGCCGGGAAGGTCCTCCCAAAGCGGAGCGGTCAGGCGGTCTTTGTATTGCACCTGGTATTGTTGTCCTGCCTGTGTCTGCCAGCGGATTTGCATATGTCCGCCACCTTGAACCAACTGCATGCGCCGGTCTTCAACGGTTACAGAAAATGTTTGGGTCGCGCTCATGCTGGGAACGCCATTGTCCCGTACAATGATGGAAATGCTGTACACTCCAACGGATGCCGGTGTCCATGTGAAGACACCCGTTTGTGGATGCAGCACTGCGCCTGCAGGTGCCCCGGTTCCCAATTCAAAAGTCAGTGTTTGTGCGGGCACATCGGCATCAGAGGCGGTATTGGTAAATACCAGAGTTTGTCCCAACGACACTGTTTTGTTGGGAATGGCCGCCAAGGTGGGCGGCGTATTCAAAGCGATGGCATTGGTTTGCAGGAAGTTCACCGGTGCGGCCACCCAATTGGCCGGGTCGTTTCCAAACAATTCCACAGCCACACGTTGCAAAGAATACCCCGTACCATCTGCAGCAGCGGGCCATGGGCTGCGGTCATAGTACTTCACATGATCCACCTCGACATAAGGCGTCAAACCGGCATCCGGACTGGGCGGCTGCTGGGGCGCATCCGGTTGTTTTAATTCTATACGTTCACTGCTGTTGTCGAGTTTGCCGCGATATGGGCCGACAATGGGCATATTGGTGGCCAGCCGATAGGTGGCTCGGAAGTTTGCAAGTAAATCCGGCTGCAAAACTGGATCAAAGCTCACCACCAACACCGACGCACCGGCGGTCAGAGTAAAGCCCGGCGGAAACTCAAAGTCCACTGCATCTCGCAACCGCCAAGTATTGGTGGGATGCTGCGGGTCATACAGCGGAACCGTTCCGGTTGTGCGATTGTACAACTCAATAAATTCGTGAATGACGTTGTCGTTGGTGCCCAAATCCGGTGGATGATACATCACTTGACGAATGACCACCGGGCTGATGGCGGGATAGGCGTTGCTGGCGCCCGTACCGGTCCGGAACTCCTCCACCGAATTCGGTTCGTCCACCCCGAAGGTGCGGCGACTCATCGGCACGAACTCTTCGCGGCCGTCACTGGTGATATGGCGTCCGAAACTTACTCCCGTGAATGAGGGGCCGAATTTCACACTGGTTCTATAACCCGTCAGGGTTCCATTGGTGGTGGCCGCCGAAAGGTAAACTTCATCTCCCTCGGCGGAACTTAATGAGAAGGCCTGCCGATTGTCCTGCGGGTTGTTGTTGAATTGGTATTCATAGAACACGCGATAGCCACGAGCAGGTATCGTTGTGCCCACCGGAATTTGATATTTCGCCAATGTGCCTTTGCTGTCGCTCAGGAACCATCCACCGATATTCACCGGCTGGTCCGTTAAATTGTGCAATTCAATCGCATCTTCCAAAGGCGGATCGCTGTGTGCCAACACTTCGTTGATGACAACGTTGGTCAGCGGACGATAGTTCGATTCCCCGGGTGAGGGTGTGTCGGGGAAGGAAACGATGTTGGTGGTACCATCTGGGAACCGTCCTTCGCTCACGCCAGGTTGTGAGACCGGATAATTCCAACTCACCGTGTCAATGTAGCCAGTCGCATTGGCCAAACCGAGCGATTCCCGAGTGGCGTCCAGCCGGAATCGCACATGATTTGCGCCGGCTGCAGGATTGTTATCTGCAATCAGTTTAACAAATGCATTGGTGCCTCCCCCGATGAACGACAACGGAGACAGAGGTGATTTAGTGGGATTCAGCAAATCGTCCGTTACATAAAGACCCTCCAACGAAACCGGCAGGCTGCTTGGATTGTACAGCTCAAACCAGTCATCCGCTCCATCCCTGTCATTTGGCATCCACTCATTAATCTTGAGCAGGGAGGGATTCCCCAAGGTCATGGCGACATTGGCAGCCCCCGGAGTCGGTGCGTTCAAAGCCCATGAGCCCGAACCATTCGGTACTCGGCCAATCGAGAAGTCCGGGATTTGAATTCCATATACCACGGAGGACAGAAGCGTCAGGGTGTCATCATACAGGTATACTCCACCGCCTTCACCTTTGAGCCCGAAACCTGTATTCAATATGCCGCCAACGTTGGTGGATGCAGGTTGCCGGCCGTCGCACAATACCACCAAGTAACTCCGCGGCCCAAGCACCGTGCCCGCCGGGAAAGTCCAACGGCCGGGATTGGCAGTGTTGTCACTCAAACTCATGCCACCCAAATTCACCGATTGATCACCCGGGTTGTACAATTCCACCCAGTCGCTCGCCACGCCCACGACGTTGGTGTAATTCTCGCCCAGTGCAAACACTTCATTTAGGACTACGGCTCCACCAATAATGTTGGTGATGCTCCGCGTCAGAGTCAGATTCATGGCCATGGCCATGTCCGTGCTGCCGGAGGCTTGATGGACCTCCACGGCAAGGACGTTGGTTCCCGCTACCAAGCCGGTCAGAGGCAGCAGAACCGGTCCTACCAAAGGCGCGTTACCGCTCACACTGGATGAAGCAAATGTGCCGTAAGAAATGGTGCCGGATGGAAGGTTATGCCGCAGAATCTCCGTGCCATTCAAATACACCACCATGCCGTCATCCACGTAATGAGATAGTGCAAGCTGGAATCCATTGGTTTCTCCGGTATAGACGAAACGGGTGCGGAAATACACTGTTGTTTGTCCCAATTCGGTTAATGTGGTGCCAGTCGGTATGGGGTACGCACCACCCAGAGATTTGCCAAACAACGCTGGACCGCTTGGCCATGAAGAATCATTGAAACTGCTCGTCCGCCAAGTCGTGCCCAAGTCCACTCCATCGGCTTGATAACGCCACGAGCTGCCAAAATCCACCACCACAATGTTGGTTGTTATGATGTTGGTGGCACCGCCCATGTAGGGATTGCCCGCCCCCGGCGTGGGTTGGTTGAATACGTAGATGCTTGCGGCTCCGTTTGGACTGCGTCCCTGCGAATAATCCGGCGCCAAAAAGTCATAGAACACCGCATCAATCACTTGTAGGTCTCGCCCCACCAGAGCCAAATCTCCATGCTCGGCTGACAAGCGGAAATTCAAATGATCCGGCCCGCTTTGGGGTTCACCTGAAGCTTGGAATACGGCAAAATTGCGTGGGCCTATGAAACTAAGCGGCGCGATTTGATGCCGCGTTGGCCAGCCTTCCAACTTGTCCGTCAAATAAAGGCCGCTCAAATCCACCGGTTGGAATTCTGGATTGAACAGTTCTACAAAGTCGCCGATGGCTCCCATCCGATTGGAAGCCAGCCACTCATTGATTCGGAGTTGCCGTTCATTCCCCATGGCGGCGGGTACATTTTCCGCGCCGAAAGTCGGGCGGCACAACGTCCAACTTCCATCTGCCATTCGCCCGATGCTGTAATCAGTGGCCTGTGGCCCATATTCCACTGCATCCAAAAGGGCGCCACCGCGATGTACGGCATCGTACAGATACAGGCCACCGCCCTCTTGCCGCAAATTAAAGTCCAGATAAATCCCCGGCAAACCTTCATCGTTGGCGGCAAGGGCAATCAAGTATTGTTTCGGCCCTAGAATGGTCCCAGCCGGGAATTCGTATTTGTCCGGCACTGCCGGGTCATCCGTCAGACGCAAGCCCGATAACTCCACAGCGGTGGAACCGTAGTTGTACAACTCCACAGCATCCGGTGTTCGCTCGTTGTACTCAAAAGCCCGCCGGTTGCTGGCCAGCAGTTCATTGATACGCACAGGCAAACGGCTTCCATCCACCACCCAGCTTACGCGGGTGACGGTGGCATCCTCGCCAAACACCGGATCATCCTGCCACCAGCCCGCATCACTCTTGCCCACTACTTCCACTTCATGCGGACCGTCCGGCAGCC
>Ga0101944_10002246_pt1 | contig 32559 bp, 40 predicted proteins | sample DewCreD2012metaG_FD_75245 | JGI IMG/M metagenome (GOLD analysis project Ga0101944, IMG submission 75245) | Hot spring sediment bacterial and archeal communities from British Columbia, Canada, to study Microbial Dark Matter (Phase II) - Dewar... ... | reverse complement strand
GGTCGCTGATGCCCTGGCGCTTGTTCGATGAAGAATGGGACACCTTCACCCCGCGCGTGGACGTCAAAGAGACCGACAAAAAAGTCATCGTCACCGCCGAACTGCCCGGTCTGGACGAAAAGGACATCGAAATCTCCATCAGCGGGGATGCCCTGATCCTGCGCGGTGAAAAGCGTCAGGAAGAGGAAGAAAAGGGCGAAGATTACTACCGCATGGAGCGGCGCTACGGTTCGTTCCAGCGCGTCATCCCGCTGCCCTGCGAAGTGCAGGTGGATAAAGCCGAAGCCAGTTACCGCAAGGGCGTGCTGACCGTTGAATTACCCAAGACGCCCGAAGCGCAAAGCGCGCGCAAGATCATCCCGATCAAGACCAGTTGATCCGCAAAACGCACCCCAGCGGGGGCTGTCCCACAGCGGGCAGCCCCCGATTTTTCATCCCGGTGCAATTCTTAAAAAATGGCCGAATGCCCTTTTTTCTCGCCCTGCCCTATTGGAATCGCCCCTCACTCGGCGTAAAATAATGTCCATACAATACTATTTTTGGGAGAGGAACGTATGCAGGCACTCAAAGAACGCATTTTGAAAGAAGGCAAAAATCTGGGGGGCGGTATCCTCAAAGTGGATAGTTTCATCAACCATCAGGTGGATCCCATCTTGATGGACGCCTGCGGGGCAGAACTGGCCAAACGCTTCGCTCACGTTGGCGCAACCCGCGTGCTGACCGCCGAAATCTCCGGCATCGGCCCGGCGCTGATGACCGCCAAACACCTTGGTGTGCCGGTGGTTTATGCCCGCAAGAGCAAACCGATCACCATGCCGGACACGGTTTACCTGACCATTGCGCCATCCCATACCCGCGGCCGGCCGGTGGAGCTGATTGTTTCCCCCGAGTATCTGGCTTCCGGCGAGCGGGTGCTGATCATTGATGACTTCCTCGCATCCGGCGCAACCATTTTGGGCCTGGTGCGCCTGACTCAAGCAGCCGGCGCCGAGGTGGTCGGCATCGGCGCCCTCATCGAAAAGACTTTTGAAGGCGGACGCGATGCGCTTGCCTTCCTCAATGTGCCGATCGTTTCGCTGGCCTGCATTGTCTCGATGGTTGAAGGTAAAATCGTCTTTGCTCCATGACTGACGCAATCGCTATTCTGGATTTCGGCTCGCAGTACGCCCAACTGATTGCCCGCCGGGTGCGCGAAGCGCAGGTCTATTGTGAACTGTTCCCCTGGGATGCCCCCGCCGAACAGGTGCTGGCGCTTCAACCGCGCGGCTTCATCCTCTCCGGCGGACCGGCCTCTGTTTATGAAGCGGGTGCGCCTTTCATCCCCGCCTATGTCCTCCAATCCGGGCGGCCAGTGCTGGGCATCTGCTACGGCATGCAGGCGCTCACCCATGCACTGGGCGGACGGGTTGCCCCGGCCGCTCAGCGCGAATACGGCCCGGCGCAGGTGGAAACCCTGCTGCCCAACCCGCTGCTCCCCACGGGCAGTTACCCGGTGTGGATGTCACACGGCGACCGCATCGAAGAGCCGCCGGCCGGCTTTGAGGTGCTGGCGCGCAGCGCCAACAGCCCCATCGCCGCCATCGGCGACCCGCGCCGCGCTTACTACGGTGTGCAGTTCCACCCGGAGGTGCATCACACTCCCGGCGGGGCGCAGATGCTGCGCCAGTTTGTGGTGGAAATTTGCGGCTGCCGGCCGGACTGGACGCCGGAAACCATCATCGAACAGGCCGTTCGGCAGATTCGCGAACAGGTTGGCAGCCAGCGCGTGCTCTCTGCCGTCAGCGGCGGGGTCGACTCCAGCGTAGCCACAGCCCTGGTGCAGCGCGCCGTTGGCAGCCAGCTGACCGCCGTGTTTGTGGATACGGGCATGTTGCGCCTCGGCGAACGGGAGCAGGTCGAACGCGCCTTCCGTCATTCGCTGGGTGAAAACCTGATCGTGGTGGACGCCGCCGCCGAATTTTTGGGCGCGCTGGCCGGTGTGGAAGATCCGGAAGAAAAACGGCGCATCATCGGCGAATCCTTCATCCGCACCTTTGAACGCGAAGCCCGCCGCCTGGGTAAAATCCCCTTTCTGGTGCAGGGCACCATCTACCCGGACGTGATCGAATCGGCTGCGCCCGACCGCAGCAAAGCCCAGCGCATCAAAACCCATCACAATGTCGGCGGGCTGCCGGCCGAATTTGACTTTCAACTGGTCGAGCCGCTGCGCTACCTGTTCAAGGACGAGGTGCGCATTGTCGGGGAAGCGCTCGGTCTGCCGGAAGAACTGGTCTGGCGGCAGCCCTTCCCCGGCCCGGGACTGGGGGTGCGCTGTCTGGGACCAATCACCGCCGAACGCCTGGCACGTTTGCGCGCCGCCGATCATATCTTCACCGGCGAACTGGCACAGGCCGGCCTGCTGGGACGCACCCCGCCCGGCGCGCCGCAGCGCATCTCGCAGGCCTTTGCCGTGCTGCTGCCGGTGCGTTCCGTCGGGGTGATGGGCGACCAGCGCACCTATCAGGAAGTGGTTGCCCTGCGTGCCGTCACCACCCAGGACTTCATGACCGCCGACTGGGCCGACCTGCCGCACGACCTGCTGGCACGGGTTGCCAACCGCATCGTCAATGAAGTGAGCGACGTCAACCGCGTGGTGTACGACATTACCAGCAAGCCGCCGGCCACCATTGAATGGGAATGAAACCGAACTGAACCCTAATACCAGACGCGGAACCACGACTGGGCGCGGGCTTCCTCGCCGTTTGCCGTGACCACAACTTCCAGCGTAACCACCTGACGCGGCTGCCACTCCCCCACGTTGAAGGTCAACGTGCTGATTCCGCTGGCATCGGTGTTGTTCAGGCGGTAAGCAGCCCGTTCGCCGTCCGGATATTGCAAAACGATGGAAACCTCGGCGCCTTCCACCGGCTGGCGGAAGCGGTCAACCACCACCACAAAGAGAGTCTGCGTACTTTGGGATTGGATCAGCGGGCGGGCGAAGAAGGCATGCGCCACCGGGAAGCGCTGCCGGCCGGGAATGGCACTACCGATCGGCCTGCCCGCTTCGAGGTCGCGCTGAACCAGATCGAAGTGGCGCTTGCCCAAATCGGTCAGCACCACGTGCGTTTCGGCCTGCCGTTCGGGCTGCCACTCCATGCGCGCCTTCTCAAAGTACTGCACATAACGCCCTTCGCGGATTTCGAGGTCCGAAATCGGGTTGCCAAAGTTGACCTCGCCGTTGTTGGCATCGTAGTACTGCAAGAAAGCATAGCACACGCTCTTGCCGGTGGCGGAAAAACGCCGGCAGGTCGGTCCTTCGGTGGGCACCGGCGCCAGCGGTCCCGGGCCGGGGTAGAGCAGCTCACCGAGGTTGGCCACCACCACCCGCTCGCCTTCGGGCGTGCGCACCAGATCAAAACGCGCCTTGCTGAAGTACTGCATGCGCGTGCGGATACCAAATGAAGAAACCCCCTCAAATTCCTGCGTAATGGGCAGACCGTAGATTTCCAGCGGATTTGGCACGCTGTAATACTGCGCCAGAAAGGCACCGCTGACGTAGAAGCCGGTGTCAAAATCCTCACCCTGCGGCGGGGTAGGCGTTTGGGCATAGCCCGTCCCCAATGAGACGGCCAGCAGCCCAACGACCAGAAGAAGCAAAACAGACCGTAAAATGCCCCTCATACAGTTAGATTATAGTATGCCCGCCGCTTTAATGCAATTGGAATCGGCTGGCAATTTTGAAATTTCGTGTATTTTTTTTAATCATCCTTTCGCCAAAATACCCTCAACGGGCAGGGATTTGTGGAGTACCTTTTCGTCGAGCACAACCCAGGTTCACCCCAAAAACTCATCCCAGCCATTTCCCAAACGACCTTTTGGCAATTGAGCCGGTTCATCGCCACAACCGGCCGGGCAGCCGGGCCAAATCTGTCCCACCTGAGAGAGAGATGGGTGCCGCTTTTCTGGAAATTCTTTCGTGAACCTTTGTTGGATGACCGGAACGGGGGGCATCAGCGCCGGGTGGAGCGAAGGAGCCCAGCAAGCGAGTTACACCAGCGTAAAAACTATCTCCCGGGAACAGTGTTGACCCGGCCGAAACCCAGCCGCCGCGCCAATTTTGCATCAGCAGAAGCCTGGCAACACAAAGACCTGAAAGCGCTACCTGCCCGCGCTCAACATCTCACGCCAATGCCCGCAGCGGATCACTTCTTGTACAGGCCGCCGCGCTTCAAGATGAGGGCCGGGGATCCAGTGATAAGGGTGAAGGCGCGTGGCGAACGCCTACTTTGTGACGAAAGGCAGATACAGCCCTGAAGCGAGCGGCGCGTAATAAGCCACCCGCACCCCGCACAAACTCAATAATGTCGAATCAGGCGTGCCAGAATCCTTGCGCCATTCGACCAGGTAGTTGTAGTTTTGATTGTCAATTATTAACGGGTTGTTTTCTGTGCTGTTGGTTTGCCGGTAGTTAGCCGTGTTCGGCGGGCTTTTGGCCGACACCGTATATCCGCCGAATCCCATTCCATCGTTGAAAATGAAATAGGCTGTGCTGGTGGTTGTGGTGCTGATCGAATCATATGTATAGAGTGTGATCGACACCACCTGCGACCCTTGCGGCAAGTGTACCGGCGCGGAAAACGGAATGCCCTGCGGCATCTGGTTAACGCACCCGGTCACCTGGCGGGAATAAGCAACCGAACCGCTGGGGGTGAACGTATTACCGCTGATAAAGTAGTAACTCAATGTCGGTGACAATGCTGCCGGCTGGGCTTGGAGTTGAGCACCGGAAAGATACGTCGGCAGCGGCGGAGGTGTGTCAGGCGCCACCATCTGAGGCACAGACGAGGCGGCCTGACTCATCTGTTCACCGGCGGCATACACAATGGCTGAGAATGCCAACAGCATTGCCGCAACAACAAACATTCCAAGCGCAATGATAAGTCTGCGAGCGTTCATAGATTTGCCTCCATTTTTTTAAGATTGCAGAGCTCAAAATTACAGCGTTCCACAAGAATATATAATTAACTTTTTAGGTATTATATATCTGAATTTAAACAATAACAAATGTTTATCGCAAGTTAGCGGGTGTGGATTCAAATTGAGAGCAGAAAAAACCCGTAAGTCGGGATCAATCCCACCTGTCGGGTGCAGGCATGGTTGGGCGGTTTTGTATTTATCAAGGCGAAAATTGTTGCCATTCCATCAGAGTGACTTCATCGGTTTTATACACCACCCAACGACCCTCTTTCATGTGCAGGTATAGAACAACCTTGAATTCGCCGCCAGAATCATCGAATTTGTGACTTTCATCAAGCCATGTATACAGTTCTATACCATGAACAAGGACTTCAACCTGTTGTTCATTTATAAATTTCACTTTGAATCGCTCAAAATGCTCTGGAAAAATGTTGCCATCAAATGGTTTTAGGCTTTGATAGTTGGTTACAATCAGTTCTTCGGAATTAATACCTTTTTCAAAGTTGACATCATTTTTCAGTTCGGGAAAGTGCGCCCAGAGTTTTTCAATGTTACCTGTAATGACCGCTTGTTTGCGGTAATAAAAATATTCTCGCAACGCTGGCATTAAGGCGACAAATGTTCCTGGGTCTGGTTCAATAAAGCCTGATATATTCGATGAAGTAGTAATGCTTGACGAAGAAGTCGGCGCAGATAAATTATCTGGAGAACATGAAGCAAATAAAATGATAGAAACTACCAATACAGTGAAAATTGCGTTTGCTTTCGTTATTCTTTTACAGGTGCTCCTAGGAACCATAATTATTCAGCCTTCTGATATATTGTATTTTTCCCACTCATCCATCCCAAGAAGAGCATGTTTTATACCCGCTTGCCGGAAACCACCCGAAGAGATCAATCGGATTATATAACAATAAACTCTCAGAAGGCATGATCCAGATAAAACAAAGATGGACCAATCCTTTCCCCCAACAGGCGCTCTTTTATGGTTTCCAAATCGCCCATGCGCAGCCTGCCATGCCCCGTTTGCCGCCAAGCGCAACCGGCGCGCTGCCCAAAAAGGCCATATTGTCTGACCTCAGGACGCGGTATAATTGAAGCATCCTTTTCCACGAGGCAGAACCCCAATGACCGAACGCAAAATCCGCGTCCTGATTGCCAAACCCGGCCTGGATGGCCACGACCGCGGCGCCAAAGTGGTCGCCCGCGCCCTGCGCGATGCCGGTATGGAGGTCATTTACACCGGCCTGCGCCAGACCCCGGAAATGATTGCCGAAGCCGCCCTGCAGGAAGATGTGGACGCCGTCGGGCTTTCCATCCTCTCCGGCGCTCACATGGCGCTGGTGCCGCGCGTGCTGGAACTGCTGCGCGCCAACGGGCAGGGTCATGTGCATGTCTTTGTCGGCGGTATCATCCCCGAAAGCGACATCCCCGCCCTGCTGCAAATGGGCGTGCGCGCCGTGTACGGCCCCGGCACTTCCACTCAAAAAGTAGTTGAAGACCTGCGCGCCGCCATCCTGCAGGAAAAGCCCGCCTGAGGTTATCCCGAATGACCACTCTGGCTGAGGAAGTTCTTGCTGGCAGCCGCCTTGCGCTCGCCCGCCTGCTGACACTCATCGAGAATGAAGACCCGCAGGGCGAGGCCGCCCTCGACCGCCTCTTTCCGCACAGCGGGCGCGCCCACTGGATTGGCGTGACCGGTTCGCCCGGCGCGGGTAAATCCTCGCTGGTCAACCGTCTGGCGCGCGCCTTCCGCAGCCCGGCCGACGGCAGTCCCCCGCGCACGGTGGCAATCGTGGCCGTGGATCCTTCCTCACCCTTCACCGGCGGCGCCCTGCTGGGCGACCGCGTCCGCATGCGCGACCTGAGCGGCGACCCCGGCGTATTCATCCGCTCGATGGCCTCGCGCGGCGCATTGGGCGGGCTGGCGCGCACCACCCCGGCGGTGGTGCAGGCGCTGGACGGCGCCGGTTTCGACATCATCCTCATCGAAACGGTCGGCGCCGGTCAATCCGAGGTGGAAATTGCCCGGCTGGCGCACACCGTCATCGTTGTCGAAGCGCCCGGCATGGGCGATGACATTCAAGCCATCAAAGCCGGAATTCTGGAAATTGCCGATATCCTCGTGCTGAACAAAGCCGATTTGCCCGGCGCCGAAAACGCCCTGCGCACCCTGCGCAGCATGCTCGAATTGGGTCATCCCGGGCGGGAGTCTGCCCCGCCGTCCGCCCCATCCTCCGAATGGCGTCCGCCGCTGATTGCAACCGTTGCCATTCAAAACGAAGGCATTCCCGAATTGATGCAGCACCTTCAGGCCCACGCCGAATACCTGCGCCGAAGCGGCGGCTGGCAGGTACGCGACCGCAGTCGCCTGCAAACCCAACTGGAAGAATTGCTGCAAGCCACCCTGCTCAAACGCTGGCGCAGCAGCCTGCCGGATGGCGAGTATCAACAGATTTTGACCGACCTGCAGGCCCGCCGCATCTCGCCCTATCAGGCGCTGCACAGCCTGCTGGGTGAAGCCCCCTTTCCACAATCGTTTCAACGCGGTTCATCTGCGTTGTTGACCTGATCATCCATTTCAAAGCGAGGAGAAGTTATCATTATGGAACGAACCAAAATTGCCGACCTGCGCCAGCACATTGGCGAAAAAGTCAAAGTGCAGGGTTTTTTGCAAACCCTGCGCGACCAGAAGAAGATGCAGTTCCTCATCCTGCGCGACCTGAGCGGTCTGGTGCAGGTTGCCTTCTGGAAAGCCAACGACCCCGACCTGGCGGAAAAAATTTCCGCCACCCCCACCGAAAGCGTGGTGAGCGTTACCGGCACGGTGGTGGATAACCCGATTGTCAAACTGGGCGGATTGGAGATTCAACTGGAAACCTACGAAGTCATCGGCCCGGCCGAAGCGCCCATTCCGCTTGACCCAACTGCCGAAGCCCTGCCCTCGATTGACTACCGCCTCGACTGGCGTTTTCTGGATATGCGCCGCCCGCCGGTGACCACCCTCTTCAAAATCCAGACCACTGCCGAAGCCGCCTTCCGCGAATACTGGCTCAAACACGACTTCATCGAAATCCACTCGCCCAAACTGATGGGCTCGCCCAGCGAATCGGGCGCGGAATTATTCGAGGTACAGTACTTCGAGACCAAAGCCTATCTGGCGCAGTCGCCCCAATTTTACAAACAAATGGCCATGGCGGCCGGCTTTGAACGCGTGTTTGAAATCGGGCCGGTCTTCCGCGCCGACCCCTCCTTCACCTCGCGCCACATGACCGAATTCACCGGCATTGACATGGAAATTTCCTACATTGAATCGCATGAGGATGTCATGCGTTTTCTGGAAAACATGCTGCAGTACGTCTATCAGCGCGTTAAACAAGCCCACGATGAGGAAATCAAAGAGCAGTTTGGGGTGGACCTGCGCGTTCCCAGCGTACCCTTCCCGCGCATCACCATGGCGCAGGCGCTCGAAATTCTCAAAGAGGTCGGTTATCAGCTGCCACCAGAAAAGAAAGGCGATATTGACCCCGGCGGCGAACGCGCGCTGGCCGATTACATCAAACGCACCTACGACCACGATTTCTTCTACCTGATTGACTGGCCGATCACGGTGCGCCCGTTCTACCACATGCGCCACGCCGATCAGCCGCACCTGACCAAATCCTTCGACCTGATCGCCAACGGCACCGAAATCGTCACCGGTGCCCAGCGTGAACACCGCTACGAAATTCTGCGCCAGCAGGCGATTGAAAAAGGCCTCTCCACGCAGTCCATCCAGTTCTACCTGGACTTCTTCCGCTACGGTTGTCCGCCGCACGGCGGTTTTGGCATGGGGCTTTCGCGCCTGCTGATGGTCATGCTCAACCTGCCCAACATCCGCGAGGCCGTCTTCCTCTTCCGCGGGCCGAACCGCCTGCACCCCTAGCATCCACCATGATCTACGGCAACGGTTTACGGCTGCGCGCTATTGAAAAAGACGACCTGCCCCGCTTCGTACGCTGGCTGAACGACCCCGAAGTGCGCGAAAATCTGCTGCTGTTTGCGCCTATGTCCCTGGATGAAGAGGAAGAATGGTACAGCAGCATGCTGAAACGCCCCAAAGAAGAACGTCCGCTGGCGATTGAAATCGAACTCGGCGGCGAGTGGCTGCCAATTGGCAACATCGGATTGTTCAAAATAGAATGGCACGCCCGCAGCGCCGAAGTGGGCCTGTTCATCGGTGAAAAACAACACTGGAACCGCGGATTTGGCAGTGAGGCGTTGCGCGTGATGGTGGGGTATGCCTTTGACTTTCTCAACCTCAACAAAGTCTATCTGCATGTCTATGAGACCAACCCGCGCGGAATCCGCGCCTACCAGAAAGTCGGCTTTGTGGAAGAAGGCCGCCTGCGGCAGGATGTTTACAAAAACGGACGCTACATTGACGTTTTGGTGATGAGTATCCTGCGTTCCGAGTGGTATTCCCGCGCCGAGTAGGGTATACTAGAAATTGAGAAGAGAATATGCCCACGCATAATCATTCCCGCCATGAACGGATGATGTACGGCGATATCCGCCTGTATGCCGGTACGGCCTGCCCCCAGCTGGCTCAGGATATTGCTGATTATCTCAACCTGCCCCTGTGCGGCCGGGATGTGATTGAGTTCCCCAACGAAAATCTGTTCGTCAAACTGCACGGCAGTGTGCGCGGTCAGGATTGTTATGTGATTCAGACCACCTCCGCGCCGGTGCACCGCAACCTGATGGAATTGCTCATCCTGCTGCAAACCCTGCGGCTGGATTCGGCAGCCCGCATTACCGCGGTGGTGCCTTACCTGTGTTATGCCCGTTCGGACAAGAAAGACCAGCCGCGCGTGCCAATTACCGCCCGTCTGGTCGCCGATATGATCGAAATTGCCGGCGCCGACCGTTACATCACCATGGATTTACACGCCGGTCAGATTCAGGGCTTCTTTTCCATCCCCGGCGATGTGCTGACCGCCTTCCACATGCTCACCGACTACTTCAAATCCATCCTTAACCGGCTGCACTCGCCGGTGGTGGTCACTGCCGATTTGGGTTTTGCCAAAAAGGCGCGCAACTACGCCGCCAAACTGCAATTGCCGCTGGCGTTCATCGAAAAACGGCGGCTGGCCAACAACGCCAAAGCCGAAGCCCTGACCCTGATTGGGGATGTCTATGACCGGGATGTGATTCTGGTGGACGATGAAATTGATACCGGTGGTTCGATTGCGCAGGCGGTTAATCTGGTCAAAGAAAACGGCGCGCGCAATGTCTTCATTTCCTTTGTCCATGCCGTGTTCTCCCGCGATGCCGCCCAGCGGCTGGCCGCGCTGCCGGTCACCCAATTTGTCACCACCAACACCATTCCCATCCCGCACGAAAAAGCCGCGCTGTTCGGCGAGCGGCTGAAAATCCTTTCGATTGCCCCCCTGCTGGGGGAAGTCATCCACCGCGCCAATGAAGGGCGCAGCGTGGGTGAGATGTTCAACGAGTAACCCGCTTCCCCATCCGATTTGTTCGATGAACAATGCCGGAACTTCCTGAAGTTGAAACGATTGTACGCGCCCTGCAAAACGGCGGACGGGGCAGCCCGCCGCTGATTGGGCGCGTGCTTCAGGGAGCCGAGCTTCGCTGGCAGCGCAGTCTGGCAGCCCCACAGCCGGACGCCTTTCTCGAAAAAATCCGCCTTCAGCCGGTCAAAGCCGTTGCCCGGCGCGGCAAGTTCATCCTCATCCATCTCAATCAGGCAACCCTCCTCATCCATCTGCGGATGAGCGGCGACTTGCGCCTTGAACCTGCCACCGATGAAACCGGCAGCCCTGTGCCGCCCGCCGCTCACGACCGGGTCATTTTCCACTTCACCGACGGCTGGCGGCTGGCCTTCAACGACCCGCGCAAATTCGGGCGCGTCTGGCTGGCGGATGACCCGCAAGCCGTTCTGAACGGCCTCGGCCCAGAGCCGCTGGACGAAAGTTTGACCGCGGAGGAATTTCACCGCCGCCTGAGCCGTTTTCAACGCCAGTTAAAACCCCTGCTGCTCGACCAGTCGTTTATCGCCGGACTGGGCAACATCTACACCGATGAAGCCCTGCACCTTGCCGGCTTGCACCCGCTCACCCCTTCCCATTTGCTCAGCAGCGAAGATGCCGCCCGCCTGCTGAACGCCATTCGCACGGTATTGCAAGAGGGCATCCGCCGCAACGGCGCCAGCATTGACTGGGTTTACCGCGGGGGGAGTTTTCAAAATCACTTCCGGGCTTATGGCCGCAGCGGCCAGCCCTGCCCGGAATGTGGCACGCCGATTGCACGCCGGATTATCGGCCAACGCAGCACCCATTTTTGCCCTGCCTGTCAGCCCCTGAAGGTTGCTCCTGCTGGGGGAAATTCATCCACTTCTTGAAACTGTTGTGAAAGTGAGGCTGTCATGCTCAATCCCGGAGATCTGCTACTTCCTGCTTTAATCTTCACTGCCGTTGGATTCATCATTGGCGCGGTGGTTGCCTATTTCTTCCTCGAGCGGGGAAAAGAACGCAGCGAAGAAGAACCTGCCGAAAAAGTTGAAGAAAAACCGGCCCCCAAACCCGCCGCCGATGAACCGTACACCGGCCTGCCGCTGGAACGCTTCAACCCGTTGGTGCGTCTTTACCGCGAAAAATCTACCGGCAAACTGGTCACGGAAATTGACCGCAAAATTTACCTGAGCCGCGAAACCGTCCCGGTGGAGCAATTGCGAATGCTGCGTGAAGCCGCCGAATCGTGGACGAACTGGCTGGGGGTTGAACCCGCAGCGCCGCCGAAAGAATCCACGCCGCCGGCCAATCCGCTGCCCGACCCAGCCGTACTGGCAGCAAGCATTCTGCCGGTGGATAAACCCCGCCCCACCTCCATCGTCGGGCAGATTGACGAAATTCTGCAGGAAATGCTGGTCGAATCGCCCTTTGCCGAACGCACCATCCGCCTGACCGAAGAGGCAAATTTAGGCGTGATCGTGTGGGTGGACCGCGAGCGCTTCAACGGTATTGAGGCCGTGCCGGATGAAGAAATTCAAAATCTCATCCGCGCTGCGGTGAAAAGGTGGGAAAAAACCAGCCACACCCTCAAACCCTAAACCTCATCCTGAGTTTTCAGCCGAACCGCGCTGGGTGAGCAGAGGACAGTCCACCGCGGCAGAAACCAGCGCGGTCACATCCGGACGGAATAAGCGCGAAAGGCTGGTGGAGCTGTAGGTTGAGCCCATACCCACCAGATCATAGCCGCCGCTGCGAATCTCATCCAGAATCTCGTGCAGAATCAGGCCATGGCGCACCACCACCCGCGCCTCTACCCCGTTCTGCTCGGCAAAATCCAACGCCTGCTTCAGGTGGCGCGCCTGCGGGGTGTCGGTTTGCAGCAGGTGTTCCCAGTGTGAATGAATTTCCTTCGCCAGCGGGTAATCCAGCATGACCGGCTCAACCACATGCAAAAAAGTCAGCCTGGCGCCGGCTGTTTTGGCCATTCGGGTGGCCAGCCGTTCCACCGGTTTGGTGTAAGGCAGCCCACCGCTGCACACAATGATGTTGTGCAACGGCCAGCAGGCATCCCGCACCCGTAAAATGGGTGAGGATAGCGAAGCCTGCAGCCGGCGGAAGCGCCCAAAGCGCACCCAGCGCCGCCAGATGGGGCGGTACTTATCGCTGATCACCAGCATCGCTTCCGGCATCTGATTTATTTCCCGCAGCACCGCTTTCACCAGATCCCCTTCCGCCCAGCGGATTTCCACCGCAACATCCACCTCTTTCAAGGCAAGCGCGGAACGCTGAGCCTGCTCCTCCAGCAGCGAGGATGAGCCGCGCTGACGTACGCACAACAAACGAACCGGGGTGCGCAGCAGTTTTGCCAGACTCTCCCCATATTCCAGCGCCGGGAAAGACGGATGATCACTCTGTAAGGCGATTAAGAGAGGCGGTAAGTCGTTCATCGCAGCACGATAATCCCCAGAACACCGGCTACCACCAGCACGAGCGGCGGCGGCACTTTGAGAATGTAGGCAATCATGGCACCGGCAGCAATGATGACCGTAAACCAGGTGATCGTTTCGCCGGCCTCGCCGCGAAAGACATTCCACGCCACCAGTACCATCAGCGCCGCAACCGCCGGGGCAAGCCCGCGCACAAAATTGCCCACCCAGGCCTCACCGCTGATAAAGCGCAACACGCTGACAATCATCAGAATCAGGATGGTAGGCGGTAAAATCGAACCCAGCAGCGCCACCAGCGCACCCGGCAACCCGCCGGCCCGGTAGCCGACAAACATGGCCAGCTGCAGTGCATCACTGCCGGGCAGCACGCTGGAAAAGCCGACCGCCTCGACGAACTCTTTTTCGGTCATCAACTTGCCCACCGCCTCCTGATACAGCAAACCCACCGAAGCCGGCCCGGAGGTGGTAAGTAAATTGACCTTGATGAAAATCCAGAATAATTGCCATAAATTGACCATAGACAGCAAACCTCCGAAATAAAATAAGTCCGTACAGGTGGGTTAAAAATCTGCTGCGTCAGTGAATTTCAATTACAATAAGCATAATGTAGTTATTGCCGAAATACAAGGCTGGAAAATGGCAGCAAGCAGTGAAGAACGCTTGAAAATCCTCAAACTAATCGAGGAGAATAAAATCACCCCGGAGGAAGGCATCCGCCTGTTGCAGGCGCTGGAAAAGAGCAGCGCACTCGCCGAGAAGAAAGGCCCCCTGCCGCCACCCCCGCCGGGAGAAGGAATGCGGCCGCGCCCGCGCTGGCTGCGGGTGCGCATTACCGACCTGCGCAGCGGCAAAGTGCGCGTCAACATCCGCCTGCCGGTTACCGTTTTGAATACCGGCATGAAATTAGGCGCGCGCTTCTCCCCCGAAATCGGCGAAATTGAGATGGGACAGATTATGGATGCCATCCAATCCGGCGAAATTGGCCAGATTGTGGATATTTACGACGAAGAGGATCAGGAACACATCGAAGTCGGGCTGGAATGACCGCGCCTGATGAATTTTTATGAAGCCGTTTCTTCCTCAACGTGGACTTCGGGGAAGAATTGTTTGATGGTGCCTTCCACCCAGCCTTTCAGAGTAACCGGCGAAAGCGGACAGCCAAGGCAGGCTCCCCCCAAACGCACTTTGACCACCCTGCCGTCGAAACCAATGTATTCCACCTCACCGCCGTGGTAGGTTTCGATGTACGCGCTCAACTGCTCAATCAAACCGCGTAACTGTTCTTCAATGCTGTATGCAGGAATTTCAGCGTCGCCCATTTTCAATCCTCCGGTAACATTCCCCATTTTTATCCAGGTTGGAAGTTAACACCCGCAGCAATTCGCCTTCGGTATGCTGATGCTTTTTATGCTCGCTGGCTACTTTTGCCAAACGCCGATAAAGCACAGCCCCCGTATCCGGACATTCGTCACATACCGTCTGCAAACGGCTGCCCTCAATCCGGTACAGGCGGCTTTCTTCCAATGTGACCGCTGCCGAGGTATACATGTGGCGGCCCAGCACTGCTGACCAGCCAAACACCTCACCCGGCTGAATGGTTGCCACCGTCAAAGGCGGACCATCATACGGCTTGTAGCGAATTATAACCTTTCCGGAAGATAACAGATAGAGATGTGTGGCAGGATCCCCCTGTTCAAAAATGGTACGGTTCGCAGGAATCACCCGCAGCTCGAACTGGCTTGCCAGCCACTCGATTTTGGACGGGCTCAATCCCTCAAAAATGGAGAATTTGCGAAACTCTGCTGCTAACATTGAACCTATCTTAATGAAAAGGGATGGATTGTTATAGTGGCAAAAATCATGATTAGCCGGACAATCATCATCCAAAATATCCCACTTATCATCTTTGAAAGGGTGAGGTTTACCATAATAAAAGACTGCCTGCGTAATGACAGGCAGTCTTCTGATCGCGCCGACTGGATTCAGTGTTCGTGCGGTTCGAGGTTTTCCACACCCGGCAGTTTACCGCTCAACCGCTCCGGCTGGTGAATCAACACCGGCAGGTGCTGCGGGCAAATCCAGAATTCTTTGTCTTGAAAACGAATCGAGAGAAGTGGCACTTCCTGCACGCTGCGGGTGCAGTAAACACATTCGGGCTGTAAGTTGCTCATGTTCAACTCCGTTTATCGCTGAAATTTTTTTAGGCATGTTCAGCATACCACACGCTCACAGTCCGGATTTTGCGGCAGAGCAAATGCGCTGTGCCGCGTTTGCAGCAAATCATCCCATTGAATTTCTTGACCACTCAACCCGATTAGATTATCATCTAATAAATTAGACAATTATCTAATCAAACATGCCCGAAGTTCGCTTTGAAGCTGCCTCCGCATATGATTTCTTCATCAGCCTGATTGTGCTGCACAATCCGGCGGATTTTGGTCTGCGTCCCTCCTGGGCCGCCGGGGTACGCTCGCGCCTGCCGGCGGCTCAGCGCGAATTTTTCGAGCATCATCTGCCTTTTTTGGGTGTTCCACTGACCTGGCTGCACGACCTAACTATCCCTCAAAAAACAACCCTGGCCGTGCTGAGCGCACTGGAGCAAATCCCGCCCGCCGAACGTCTGCCGCGTTTGACCCTTATCCCTGAATTGCGCCCGGAAGTGCAGATTGCCCTGCAGGAGATTGCCGCAACCGGCCGGGCTACTCCCGCCATCCGTACCCTGTTGAAAGCCGAACTGGAAGCTAAACGCCATCCCCCGCCGGCCGGTACGCTGGACTACTGGATATCAGCCTGGTCGAACCCGGCCGCCTTTGGGGAAGAATGGCTGTTTGCCCTGCGCACCTACTTCAACCTGTTCTTCAGCGAGGAAGAGGCCCGTTTGCAGTCGCTGCTGGAAGACGGTGTGCAAACAGCCAGCCGTTTGCTGAATGAACAACCCCTCCCGCAGGTCGTCGAAACCCTCACCCGCGGGGTGAGCATCGCAGAAATCCAGCAGGTCAGCCAGTTGACCCTGATTCCCTCCTACTGGAGTACACCCTTCATTTTCTTCCAGCGGCTGGCAGGGCAGCGCGCCCTGCTGGTGTTCGGCTGCCGTCCGGCACACCTCTCGCTGGCGGGCGGCGGCGCCGTACCGCTGACTTTGGTGGACACTTTCAAAGCCCTGGGTGACCCGACCCGTCTGCGCATTTTGCGCTTTCTGGCTCAGCAGCCGCTGACCCCCGCCGCCCTGGCCGAGCGCCTGCGCCTGCGCGCCCCAACGGTCATTCATCACCTCAACGCCCTGCGGCGCGCCGGTTTAGTTCACATTCGGCTGGACGCCGACGGCGAACGGCGCTACGACCTGCGCCGCGAAGGACTGAACGAAACCCTGACCGCCCTGCATCGTTTTCTGGATTCCACCGAAGAACCCTGAACTTCTGCCCTGTATGGAGAAAAAGCCGTTGAAACCTGAGCGTTCGTTTTCCCGCTTTTCACGTGTGTTGGCCAATTACTTTGACCGGGTGAGCGCTTTCCAGCCTAACGCCCGCCTGTACCTGACCAGTGTCATTCTCACCGGCGCGGCCATGGGCGTTTACCGCCTGCTGTTCAATTTTTACGTCCTCTCGCTGGGTTACGATGAAGCCCTGCTCGGCACGCTCATCACCACCTCCAGCCTGACCGCCCTGCTCTCCGCCCTGCCGATGGGCTATCTGGTGGACAACATCGGTCACAAGACCGCCCTGATCGTCGGCACGGCCGTTTTGGGACTGGCGGTTGGCGGCATGGTGCTGTTCCCCTCCGCATTGACCTTCGTCCTGATGAACATCGTGCTCGGCCTGGCACAGAGCCTGACCGGTGTGACCATGGGGCCATTCCTGATGGAAAACAGCGGCGAAAAGGAACGCACCTACCTGTTCAGTTTCACCTCCGGGCTGCAAATGGCTTCGGCTTTCTTCGGGAACTGGATCGGCGGTTACCTGCCAACCTGGATCAGCACGCTGCAGGGCAGCACCCCCACCAGCCCCTCGGCATACGGCGGAGCGCTGGCTGCCATTGCCATTGCCGGTTCGGTCGGCATTTTACCCCTGCTGTTTCTCCGTCCGGTCAAAATCGCCCGTGACAAACGCTCGGTGTTCGCACCGCTGGCTTATTTTGGGCAAAACTCGCGCCTGCTGGGCAAACTCATTCTGCCCATGCTGGTCACCTCGCTGGGCGCCGGGCTGATCATGCCGTTCATGAACGTCTTTTTCCGCAATGTGCATCACCAGCCCGACCCGGTCATTGGGGCCATGTTCGCCTGGGGTTCGCTGGCCATGGGCATCGGCCTGTTAATTGCCCCACCGCTGGCAGACCGCTTTGGCAAAATTCAACTGGTGGTCATCACCCAGGCGCTTTCCATTCCGTTTTTGATTCTGCTGGGCTTTGCGCCGTGGTTTGCGGTCAGCGCCGCGGCCTACTACATCCGCCTGACGCTGATGAACATGAGCCTGCCGGTGTACCAGACCTTTGTGATGGAAAAGGTTGAACCCTCGGCGCGGGCTACCGTTGCCAGTCTGGTCAGCATGGCCAACAATGTGGGCTGGGCATTTTCTCCGCAAATCAGCGGCTGGATCCAGGTCAATTACGGTTTTCAGCCGGCTTTTGCCGCCACTCTGGTACTGTACATCCTTTCCATTTACCTTTACTGGCGTTTCTTCTGGTACCCGCTCGGCAAAGAGCAAGTCGTTGCGCCTTTGCCTGCAACCTTAAAGCCGCAATAGCATCTATATAAGGGTAAAACCTTACGAATGGAGAAAAATCACACATGGAAATGGTTGTTTACTTCCCCGGCGGAGCCCGTGTTGATGCTCAGTTTGGCCCTTATACCGTCCGTACCGACCAGCCCCCCATGGGCGGCGGTGAAGGCTCTGCCCCCACTCCCTTTGCCGTTTTTCTGGCCTCTTTAGCCACCTGCGCCGGCATTTACGTGCTGGGATTCTGCCGCCAGCGCGGGCTGCCCACCGAGGGCATCCGCATTATTCAACGCGACCGGCGCAATCCGCTGACCGGCATGGTCGAAGAAATCGAAATGGAGATTCAGGTGCCGCCCGAATTTCCACAAAAATACTACGATGCGCTGGTGCGCTCCGCCGAACAGTGCGCGGTCAAGAAGCACATGGAACAGCCGCCGCGCTTTACCATTCAAACCAAAGTGACCGCCTGAGGTTCACCCGCCTGCCACAGGCGGAAAAAAGTCGAGCACATCCCCGTCTTGCAGAGGGGTATCCCACCCCTGCGGCAGGGTGTCCACATCTTTCCCGTTGACGAATCCATGCACATGGGCATGGATTTCGTTTTGTGCATTCAACCAGTGCAGGCGCAAATCCGGCAGGCGCGCGACAATTTCATCTACCGCCTGCCGAACCGTGCTTCCATCCGCCAGATCCAGCTGCAGGCTGCGTGCCCTGGCAATCAATCGAAAGGTGGCGTACAGGTTAACGCGGATCATGTGCCTGCCTTCAATTATGCCAGATTTTCAGGCCATCAGCGGCACAACCAGCGGGTATTTTCCGTTGGGACTGCGCATCACCTCCAGCGGAATGCCAAACGCCTCACTGAGCAGCTGCGGACGCAGCACCTCCACCGAGGTTCCATACGCCTGCACACAGCCATCCACCAGCAGCAGCACGCGGTCGGCATAGCGCGCCACCAGATTCAGGTCATGCAGCACGACCAGCGCCGCCGGTTGATGCGCTTTACCATTTCCATTGCCGGCAATGGGCTGGCGCACCACCTCCACCATTTGGTTGAGCAGCCCAATCTGATACTGCAAATCCAGATGTGTGGTCGGCTCATCCAGCAGCATTACCGGGGTTGCCTGCACCATGGCGCGCGCCAGCAGCAACCGCTGCAGCTCCCCGCCGGAAAGCTCTCCCACCAGCCGATGCGCCAGATGCTGCGTATCGGTGCGGCGCATGGCTTCCCAAATCAATTCTTCATCGGCCGGTGAAAGCTGCCCCAGCCAGTTCAGATAAGGGGTGCGCCCCAGCGAAACCACCTGCCAGGCAGTGAAGCCTGCCGGCAGGCTGCGCGCCTGCGGCACCACGGCAATCAGGCGGGCGCGTTCCTGCACCGAAAGCGCGCACAGGTCGCGTCCATCATAGCGGATTGAGCCGCACTCAGGCGGCAGAATGCCGCTCAGCGCGCGCACCAGCGTGGACTTACCGGCCCCGTTCGGGCCGATCACCGCCAGAATCTCACCATCCGCCAGCCGGAAACTGACATCTTTCAAAACCGGCTTTGCTCCGTAACGAACAGTCAAATGCAAAACTTCGAGCATGGTCAACTCCAGTAGGGAAGGCTGCGGGAACGCCGCAAAATCCACAAAAAGAAGGGCGTGCCGGTCAGAGCGGTGATGATGCCGACCGGTAGTTCCTGCGGGGTCATCACAATGCGCGCCAGCACGTCTGCCAGCAGCAAAAAGGCAGCCCCGCCCAACAGCGAGAGCGGCAGCAGCCGGCGGTAGTCCCCGCCAACCAGTAGCCGCAGCAGGTGCGGGACAATCAACCCGACAAAGCCGATAATGCCGGTAAAAGAAACCGCTGCAGCCGTAGCCAGAGATGAAACGCCGATGATGATCCAGCGGGTGGTTTCCACCGGCAGCCCCAGCTGCTGAGCCTGTTCATCGCCAAACTGCATCACATTCAGGGCGTGTCCCATGGTCATCAAAATTCCCAGCCCAATCAGCCAGTAGGGTAATACGGCCAGCACCGGCTGCCAGCCGCCCATGGATGAGCCGCCCATTAACCACGCAATTGCCCGGCGCAGTTCGCCAGTTGAGCGGAGCAGTAAAAAAGAAGTCAGCGCACCGGCAAAGGAGTTAACCGCCACCCCCGCCAGCAGAAGATTGGTCACCGGCAGTGAGCGTCCAACCCGCGCCAGGCTGACCACCATCAAAACGGTGAGCACCGCGCCGCTGAACGAAGCCAGCGGTACCGCCAGCAGACCGGCCACATCGTAGCCCCAGCGCAGGCTGAGCACGATCACCGCCCCCAGGCCGGCGCCGGAGGCCACCCCAATCAGATAAGGATCGGCCAGCGGATTGCGGAACAGGCCCTGATAGGCCGCCCCGCTGACGGCGAGCGCCGAACCGGTCAGCGCCACCAGCGCGGTGCGCGGCAACCGCAGCGAGAAGAGAATGGTATCCGCAACGCGCAGGTCAGCACCGATTTCGCCGCCGCTCAGACGGGCTGCCACCACCCGCGCCATATCCACCAGCGAAAGGGACACACTGCCCACCAGCATGCTCAACAGCAGGGCTGCCAGCAAAGCGGCCAAAGCGATCCAGATTGGGTGAACAGTGCGTCCCTTCATGCCATTCTCATCAGGGCAGGGTCACACCGTGCAGCAGGCGCGCCAGTTCTTCCAGCCCGTCCACCAGCCGCGGGCCGGGACGGCTGGCCAGATCATCGTTGAACGGCAGGACGCGCCCTTCTTTGACCGCCGTCAATTCACCCCAGCCGGGGCGGGCAGCCACCTGCTCGGGGGTGACGCCAAAATTGGCATCCCCCAGCAGGATGAAGTCGGGGTCGGCTGCCAGCAGGGCTTCAATGCTCATCTGCCCGTACTGGCTGTCCATTGCCCGGCCAACGTTTTCGGCTTTGGCCATCTCCAGCAGGGTATCAATGAAGGTACCGCTGCCGGTCGTCCACGGTTTGGAAGGATCCGTCCCGTCAATTTCATAAAAGACGGTCGGCCGTTCCTCGATATTCGCCAGTTTTTGCTGGACGACCGCCACCCGCAGACTCAATTGAGTCACCAGCGCTTCGGCCTCGGCTTTGTGGCCGGTCAGCTCACCGACGGTGATCAGCATGGGGTACATTTCCTCCATGGCGAGGGGATTTTTCAGGTAATAGACGGTCAAACCGGCATCTTCGAGCGATTTGACCAGTTCCGGCGGGTGAATTTCGGCCAGCAGCACCAGATCCGGGTTGAGGGCGACGATTTGCTCGATCGAGAAGCCCATAAAATCACCCAACCCGGGTAATTCCAGGGCTTCGGGTGGGTAGTTGCTGAAATTATCGCGCCCAACCACCTGACTGCCGGCGCCCACGGCAAACAGAATTTCGGTGTTGGATGGCGCCAGTGAAACTACGCGTTGAGCCGGCTGCGCCAGGGTAACGGTACGCCCCAGTCCATCGGTCATGACAATCGGGCTGGCGGTAGGCGTGGCAGCCGGGGTAGCTGCCGACGTGCAGGCACTCACCAGAAGCGCCAGCAGCAAGAGAACACTGAGCAAAACGCTTTGACGTTTCATTTTTAGGAGCCTTTCAAATTGAATGGGTTTGTGGGTTTGGATACGACGTGCCGGCTGAGCCAGCAGGTTTGGGGGAATCAGGCAAATCTTTGCAGCGGCGCTGGCTCACACAATGAAATCTCCCTGCCGGTTGCGGGCAGGGAGGGGAGAGATCGGAGTTTGCGGTGTTGCCAGTCCAATGTTCCCCACCTCCTTTCCGCGAGAGTGTGGTGAACGCCTGCTGGGCGGGCGGCCTGGCTTATTCGGCTGATTTTGCCGAAATCACAGTTGCGCGACAGCACCGGACTTACACCGGTTTCGCCTTTGAGCCTTTCCATCCGGGGAGTGAGGCACCCGACAGGCACTCATTCAATTGTAATTAGATTGTACGGGTTTCCTGTTGCGGTGTCAAGCAAAACCCCGCTGCTCATCATGGCTTTCTCAAAGTCGAAAACGGTCACACAGCAGCCGGCGGGCGCTCACCGATGTTTATTCAGAATACTCCACTAATGCGTCCAATCGAGCGATTTTGCCCCCTCCTGCGCCTCCCCCAATATCGCTAAAGCGATATTGGGGGAGGTCGGAGGGGATCGTTTCGCCACAAATCAGGTTTCGATCCAATGTTTCAGGGTTGTCACGGAACTTTGAGAAAGCCATACGCTGCTCATGCCCGGCTCATCCGCGTCAGCACAAAAATGGTAATCACCCCGGCAATCACATGAAAGACGATCAGCACGCCATATCCCAGCGCGCTGCCGCCCGGCATGGGCGCCATTTGCGGGTTGGCCATTAAAGCCAGATTGGGAAGGATCGAAAGCACCAGCGCTGCCCAGGCAATCACCTGAAACGGACGCAGCGGATTGGGCAAAGCCCGCGCCAGCAGCCAGAACACCACCCCGCCCATCGCCGTTCCCACCAGGGTGAACACGGCAATCGCCCCCGGCGTCAGCGGCAAAAAGCCGGGCGGAAATTCAATGATCAACGAAAGCAGCTGACGGGCAATCAGGTTGGCGGCAATCGAGTAGCCGACCGCCAGCGCAGCAGCGCGGGGAATTTTGTTGCGGTCAATCCTTTCGGCAGATTTTTCGGACTGCATGGTTTACCCTCCATTGGATGATTTGAGAAAAAGTCGGATTTGATGTTCCAGAAACACAGCCGCTTCGTGCAACGGCTGCGCGCTGTGCAGCGTACGGCTGAGCAGGGTTGCTCCCTCAATGGCCGCAACGCACACCAGCGCCAGCGAATCGGCCTGCGATTCGCTCAGCCCTGCGTTACAGAGCCGGACACTGAAGACCTGCTGAATGCGCTGGTAGGCCTGCCGGCAGGCCTGATTGATCGCCGGGCTGCTGTTGACCGTTTCCAGCGCCACCAGCATCAACGGCCCGCCCGCCGCATACCCCGAATCCTCCACGCGCCGGGCAATTTCTCCCAGCAGGCTACGAATGCCCTCGGCCGGGTCATCGTATCCGGCCAGATGGTCTTCGATGATCCGCAGCGTGGCTTCGGCAGCGCTGTGAACGGCCTCCACGGCAATTTCGGTTTTTCCGCCGGGGAAGTAATGGTACAGCGATCCTTTCGGTGTGCCGCTGGCCTGGATGATTTCGTTCAAACCGCTGGCGTGGTAGCCCTGCCGTTCCAGCAGGGCACAGGTGGTTCGGATGATTTTTTCACGCGGGGTGATCATGATCCACTCTTATAAAATATCCTATAAAGATAATTATTATCAATTATACCAATCGGTCTATATAAAAGTCAATATCCTCCGCTACAAGGATGGCATTCTCAAAGTTCTTTGACAAGCCTGTCATTTTGTTTCCATTTCACCCATCATTCTCTTTCCGCCAATCGGTTGGGTAAAAGATCGTATCTGTTTCCATCCTTGATAAGGCATTTTTGCCCTGCCAGTTCGCAATGGACAATAACCATCCCAATCGCCCCCTTCCCCGCAGAGCAACGTCGTCGAACTTGACGCGGACGCAACCCGGCGCGGGTCACACTCTCGCCCCCTTCCCCGCAGAGCAACATCGTCGAACTTGACGCGGACGCAACCCGGCGCGGGTCACACTCTCGCCCCCCTTCCCCGCAGAGCAACGCGTTGAGCGGTTAGGGCAGCGCTACGGGGAAGGGGGGCTACGGGGGGTTGGGGCGAGCGGCGGGTTGTTTTTTTATTAACCTTGACAGCCTGCGGTTTGACCATTAGTGATTTTTAGAATGCCATGCCACCACAAGCGAGTCCCGCGGGTTAAAAATCTAACGCTTGTTAGCCGAATTCCCCCGGCTATCCCCTGTGTGAAATTTAACACACACTTTGGACATTCGTCAGATTGACAATCTGTCCTACCCCGTCTATAATAACCATAATTGAATAACCAAACGCCTTCGGGGCAGGGTGAGGAAGCGGCGCTTCCAATTCCCGATCGGTGGTCAAAACCCACGAGCGCATACCCGCGCACGACCCGGTGAAATTCCGGGGTCGACGGTACAGTCCGGATGAAAGAAGGCTACCCTCTCTTACAGCGACTTTTTCTGCATGTCGTTGCCTCCTGCCCCGAAAACCATCGTTTTCGGGATTTTTATTTTTACCGGGAAAGTCAGGTTGAAAGACATGGAAATCAGCATCCCCAACTTACAGAACCTTAAACCCCCGCTGGGGAGTGAAGCCGGCGCATCGCCGTGGCTGCGCCGCCTGCGTTTATTCCTTACCCCCTTCTCGCTGGTGCTGGCCCTGTTCCTGTGGGAAGGGTTGGTACGCCTTGCCCAACTGCCGGCCTTCATCCTCCCCTCACCCGGCCGGGTGGCGGCGCGTTTCTGGCAGGCGCTCGCGGATGGCACCCTGCTGCGCCACACTTCCACCACCCTGCTCGAAATCACGCTCGGCCTGCTGGCGGGTACCCTGCTGGCCACCCTGATCGGTTACCTGCTGGCTAAATCCCCGCTGTTTGAGCAGCTCTTCGCCCCCTATCTGGTCGCCAGTCAGGCAATTCCAATTGTGGCAATCGCCCCGCTACTGGTGATCTGGTTTGGGCCGGGCATTTTCACCAAAGTGCTGATCTGCGCGCTGATTGTTTTCTTCCCCGTGCTGGTCAACACGGTGGTGGGGCTGCGCGCCGTCCCGCAGGACCTGCGCGCCCTGATGCGCTCACTGCGGGCTACCCCCTGGCAAAACCTGCGCTATCTGGAAATTCCGGCTGCCCTGCCGGTGTTTCTGGGCGGTTTGCGGGTCGGAGCCACCCTCTCGGTCATCGGGGCAGTCATTGGTGAACTGGTGGCAGCCGACCGCGGGTTGGGTTTTCTCATCAATGTCGGGCGCGGTCAGTATGATACGGCGCTGGTCTTTGTCGCCGTTTTCACACTGGTTACGCTGGCGTTGCTGCTTTATGGAGCGGTGATCTATATGGAACGCCGTTTGCTGGCCTGGCAAAGCGAGCCTTACAAACGCAATGGCAACAAAATTCTCGATTAATGGAAAGGTACTCGAACCATGCGTGCGCTTCATTTCAGTCTCATCCTGATCCTTGCAGTTTCCTTCCTCAGCGGGTGTGCCGCACCTGCCACCCCTGCCCCCACCGCCGGGCTGACCCCCATCCGCCTGCCGGTGGGTTTCATCCCCAACATTCAATTTGCCCCGCTGTATGTCGCCATTGAGCGCGGCTACTTCCGCGAACTGGGACTGGATGTAACCCTGGATTACAGCATGGAAAATGACAATGTGGCGCTGGTCGGGGCCGGTCAAATTCCTTTTGCGGTCGTTTCCGGCGAGCAGGTGCTGCTCGGCCGCGCGCAGGATTTACCGGTGGTGTATATCACGGCCTGGTACCGCGATTTTCCGGTGGGCATTGCTGCGCTGGAATCGAGCGGCATCCGCCAGCCGGCTGACCTGCGCGGGCGCAAGGTGGGCATCCCCGGCACCTACGGGGCCAGTTACATCGGTCTGCAGGCCCTGCTTAAGACGGCCGGCCTGAAGGAAACCGACATCAACCTGCAATCCATCGGCTTCAATCAGGTGGAAGCGCTGACCGCCGGACAGGTGGAAGCCGGGGTGGTTTATATCACCAACGAACCGATTCAACTGCGCGCACTTGGTTACGATGTGCGCGTTCTGCGGGTGGCCGACAGCCTTGCCCTGGTTTCCAACGGGTTGATCACCAACGAAAAAACATTGAAAGAAAACCCCGATCTCGTTCGGCGCATGGTCAGTGCCTTCCTGCGGGGAATGCAGGATACGGTTGCCGACCCCGACGCCGCTTATGAGATCTCCACCCGTTACGTCGAAAACCTGGCCAGTCTTTCGGAAAGCGATGCTGCCACCCAGCGCGGCGTGCTGACCGCCTCGATTGACCTGTATCAGACCAACCCATGGGGTCAATCTGACCCGCAGGCCTGGGAAAACACGTTCAACCTGCTGGTAGAGATGGGACTGATTCCCCCCGCTCTGGACTGGAAGGCCGCCTTTACCAATGAATATCTCCCCCGCCCGCCCCAATATTGAGATGAGCCATTCCACCGTACTGCCTGCGCTGGAAGTGCGCAACCTGAGCATTCTCTTCCCGGCCGAAGGGGGTACTTTTCACGCTTTGCGTGACCTGACCTTCTCGGTACAACCGCAGGAATTTGTCTGCATCCTCGGCCCTTCCGGCAGCGGCAAGAGCACTCTGCTGCGCGTTCTGGCCGGCCTGCTGCCGCCCAGCGCCGGCGAAATCTGCTACCCGAACGGCAAGCCGCCCCGTATCGGTTACGTGTTTCAGCAAGCCAACCTGATGCCCTGGCGCACCGCCATCGAAAACATTACCCTGCCGCTGGAATTGCAGGGCATACCCCGCGCTCAGGCGCGCCAGCAGGCCCAGGAATTGATCGAACTGATCGGCCTGAAGGGCTTTGAAGAAGTCTTTCCGCGCGATCTTTCGGGCGGCATGGCGCAGCGGGTTGCAATTGCCCGCGCCCTGATTCAAGACCCGGATTTACTGCTGCTGGATGAACCGTTTGGCTCGCTGGATGCGCTGACCCGCGAACGCATGGGCAGCGAGTTATTGAACCTGTGGCAGGCGCGCCAGAAAACCGTCCTGATGGTGACCCACTCCATTTCCGAGGCGCTGCTGCTTTCCGACCGTGTGCTGGTACTGACGCCCCGTCCCGGCCGGCTGGCGCTGGACTTCCGCGTTCCCCTGCCCCGCCCTCGCAGCGATGACATGCGCTATACCGCCGCGTTTGGAAAACTTTCGCGAAAATTAAAGGCCGCAATTGCTTGAATTTTTCGAGAAAAACTATTGACACAGAACAATTGTTCGTGTATTATAATAGTACAAATGGTCGAAAAATTTTAGATAAAGCATCGGTCTTTTCTTTCAAAAAGGAGTGGCAGCATGATGATGGCGAGACGCAGCCAGGGTTTAAGTGAACGGCATCGTAAAATACTGGACTTCCTCACCCGCTTTCAAGAGGAAAACGGCTACTCCCCTTCCATTCGAGAAATTGGGGATAGCATCAACGTCAAATCCACCTCGCTGGTGGATTATTATCTGACCCAACTGGAACAGATGGGCTTCATCTCGCGGGATAACCGTGTGTCCCGTTCGATTCGCGTGCTGGAACCGGCCGAACGGCTGCTCAACCGCGCCGTCAAAGCCGTCCGGCAGCTGGAGGATGTCGTCCCCATTCCGGTATTGGGGCGTATCGTCGCCAGCGAGCCGATTCCGGTACCCCCCTCCGATCTGGCCTACTTTGACCCGGAATCCAGCGTGGAAATCGCCCGCAGTTTGCTGCCCGCCCGCGAACGGCCGGAAGAACTCTTTGCCCTGGAAGTTCAGGGAGACTCCATGATTGACGCCATGGTCAACGACGGCGATACCATCATTCTGCGCCGCGCACAGGAAGCCAACAACGGCGACATGGTTGCCGTGTGGCTGGACGACCGCGACGAAACCACCCTCAAGTACTTCTACAAAGAGAAAGACCGCATCCGCCTGCAGCCCGCCAACCCGACCATGGGCCCCATCTACATCGAAAATCCGGCACACCTGCGCATCATGGGCAAGGTGGTCATGGTCATCCGCCAGGTCAAATCGGTAGCTGCCTGAGCAGAAAGCAAAACCCCCCGCCTGTAAAACGGGGGGTTTTTGATGTTGGACGTAAAACCGCGGATTAGACGACTTCAACGACTGCGCCAGCGGCTTCCAGTTTGGCCTTGGCATCGTTGGCGGCTTCTTTGCCAACTCCGCTCAGCACCTTGGCGCCGGCAGTTTCCGCCATGGTCTTGGCTTCCACCAGACCGAGGTTGGTCAACTGGCGGATGACTTTGATGGTTTCAATCTTCTTGGGACCGGCATCCTTGAGCACCACATCGAATTCGGTCTTTTCTTCCACCGGTTCAGCGGCGGCAGCAGCCGCAGGAGCAGCAGCCACAGCAGCAACCGGAGCGGCGGCGGAAACGCCCCATTTTTCTTCCAGCATTTTTACCAGTTCAGCGGCTTCCAGAACCGACAGTTTGCCGAGTTCTTCAACCAATTTTTCCAGATCAGCCATTTCAAATTCTCCTTACAAAAAAGTGTGTTTGTTTTCGATTGATGAAATTTTCCTGTTTTGACAGGTGGATGAACAACGCATCAGGCAGCAGCCGGGGCAGCACCCTTTTCAGAGTAGGCTTTGATGACTGCCGCAAGACCACGGGCAGGCTCGGCAATCGTCCGCACCAGTTTGGTGGCCGGCGCCGAGATGGTGCCCAGCAGCATGGCGCGCATGACCGGCAGCGGCGGCAGGTCGGCCAGTGCTTTGACCTGTGCAGGCGAAAGCGGCTGGTTGCCCAGATACCCGCCCTTGATCGCAAAGATCTCGGATTTGGCCGTTGCATCACTGAGTACCTTGGCAAGCGCTGGTGCATCACTGAACGCAAAACCCACCAGTGAAGCGCCATCGAATACGGCTTTGTCCTGAATGCCGACTTCATCGAGCGCCAGTTTCATCAGGGTATTCTTGACGACGTGCAGCTCGGCGCCGGCTTCGCGCGCTTTGGCCCGCAGGGTATCAATCTCCTTCATGGTCATCTTGCTGTAATTGAGGACAAACACACCCTGGCTTTGCCGCAGCCATTCCACATACTGCGCCACCATCTTATTCTTGTGCTGTTTTGTGAACGCCAACGAGGATTCACCTCCTTTCTTTTAAGATAAAAGTCTTTGCCCTGCGCGCGCCGGGCAAAGACTTTTAACCACTGCCAGAAGGCAGTATAGATTTCTCGGAAAAGTCCTCACCTCGGCGGGATATTAAGCCCCTTGCGGGGCACCTGCTTTCAACGGTGCAGGGAATATTCACTTTTTAGGGAATCAGGTGGTTTACCTGTTTCACTCCTTCGTAGACATGTTTTGAGCCTGAACCGCATCCACACGGATGCCGGGCCCCATGGTGGTGGTGACCGTCACCTTGCGGATGTAGGAACCCTTGGCGGCAGCCGGTTTGGCTTTTTTGATCGCATCCATCAGCGCCGCCATGTTGTTGTACAGTTTTTCGGTATCAAAAGACACCTTGCCAATCGGCACATGGATGTTGGCCGTCTTGTCCAGGCGGAACTCCACGCGGCCGGCTTTGGCTTCCTGAATCACGCGCGGCAGGTCATCTGGCGGAACTACGGTACCGGCTTTGGGATTTGGCATCAACCCGCGCGGGCCGAGCACACGCCCCAACCGGCCGGCTTTGCTCATCATATCCGGCGTGGCAATCGCCACATCAAAATCGGTGAAGCCGTTTTGAATCTTGGTGATCCATTCGTCGCTGTCGGCAATGTAATCGGCACCGGCTTCTTTGGCTTTTTCAGCCCCTTCACCTTGCGCAAAGACCAGCACGCGGACTGTCTTGCCCAGGCCGTGCGGCAGGACAACCACATCGCGCACCTGCTGATCGGCCTGACGCGGGTCCAGACCCATGCGCAGGTGAACTTCAACCGTCGCATCAAATTTGGTAATCGAAGTTTCTTTTGCCAGAGCAAGCGCTTCCTCAGGCGAGTAGGACTGGCCGGGAGCAATTTTTGCACTGGCGGCGAGGTATTTCTTTCCGTGCTTTGCCATGATTTCTCCTTCGTGGTGCTAACGGGCAGTCAACCGCCCTCCCACTTTTGCTTAATCTACGACCTGAATGCCCATATTGCGGGCGGTTCCTTCGATCTGACGCATCGCATCTTCGATGTCCACTGCGTTCATATCTTTCATTTTGATCTCGGCAATTTCCCGAACTTGAGCGCGGGTTACTTTACCCACCTTGGTGCGGTTGGGCACCGCCGAACCCTTTTCAACGCCGGCTGCTTTTTTGAGCAGCACCGCCGCCGGGGGCGATTTCAAAATGAAGGTGAAGGAACCATCGGTATAGACGGTGATTTCCGCAGGGATGACTTCGCCAGCCCGGTTTTGGGTGCGGGCGTTGTATTCCTTGCAGAATGCCATAATGTTGATCCCATGGCCGGCGAGGGCAGGGCCAACCGGCGGAGCCGGATTTGCTTTTCCGGCAACCAACTGTAACCTTACAACTGCTTTTAGTTTCTTTGCCACTTTTTCTACTCCTTCGTGGTTATAACGGGTGGTTTGGGGAGCACCCTCCCACAAACAATCCTCGTCGCCGAGGATTTACCTGCATCATTTAAGCTTTTTCCACCTGCAGAAAATCCAGCTCCACAGGGGTTTCTCGTCCAAAGAAATTGACCATCACCCGCACCTTATTGCGCTCCTGGTCAATTTCCGCCACCGTTCCGCGAAAATCGTTGAACGGTCCATCTACAATCCGTACGCGCTCGCCCACCTTGAAGGTTACCTTGACATGCGGCGCTTCGGCTTCCATGCGCTTGAGGATTTGAGCCACCTCTTCGGGGCGCAGCGGGGTGGGCTGATTGCCCATGCCCACAAAACCGGTCACGCCCGGCGTGTTGCGCACCACATACCAGGACTCTTCGGTCATGATCATGTTAACCAGCACATAACCGGGAAAGACATGGCGTTCCACGGTGCGCCGCTTGCCATCTTTCACCTCAATTTCTTCCTGGGTGGGGATGACCACATCAAAAATTTTGTCTTTCATCCCCATCGTTTCGATGCGTTGTTCGAGGTTGTGGCGCACTTTGTTTTCGTATCCGGAGTAGCAATGCACCACATACCAGGCCCGCTGTTCGGTACCCGGCTCTTCAAAGGTAGGGAGTTCCTCTTCCGGAGCCGATGGTTGCGCAGCAGTACGGGATGCGCCTGTCGAGCCGGTGGTCTTTTTGACCTCCGGCTGCGGTTGAGGTAGCGGTTTTTGTTCCTGCTCTTCCTCAGGGTCTTTCATTTCGTCATACGCATCCTGCATTCCCATCTACTCCTTCGCGGCTGGTTGTCCGGCGTATTATCCCAACAATAAACCGATTAAAGCCGAGAAAACGTAATCCAGCAAACCTAAAAAGATGGCCATCAAACCCATCACCACCAGCACAATTCTGGTCAAACGCCAGGCTTCCTGTGTGGTCGGCCAGTTGACTTTGCGCAGTTCACCGATGGTTTCGCGCCAAAAGCGCACCAGCCGATTGGGTTGTTTGCTTTTTTCGGCCTGTTTGGTTTTTTCCACCTGTTTACTTTTTTCCGTTTTCTCAGCCACACAAAACTCCTTCTTACTCAGGCTAAAACGCCGCTTTCCTGCTGATTTCCCTCCGAAAACTCCGGCAGGGCGGAAAGGGCGTTGCCCGGAATGAGGCAGGCCAGGCAGGAGTCGAACCCACAACCCCCGGTTTTGGAGACCGGTGCTCTGCCAATTGAGCTACTGGCCTGGGTAAGGGTGAGGCAGGGCGAAGCCGCCCCCCTCACCCTGATTATACCCTACTTCGTCTCGCGGTGCAGCGTGTGTTTGCGGCAGCGCGGGCAGTACTTACTCAATTCCAGACGCCCCGGATCGTTGCGGCGGTTCTTCTCGGAGGTGTAGTTGCGCTCTTTGCACTCCGAGCAAGCCAGTGTAATTACCGGGCGAATATCTTTCTTTTTCGATGCCATACTTTCCCTCGCGGCTTATTGAGTTAAGCCGACACTCCTTCTCAGTCCAAAATCTTGGTAATCACGCCCGCGCCGACGGTCAGACCGCCTTCGCGAATGGCGAACTTCGAACCCTGTTCCAGCGCCACCGGCACGATCAATTCCACTTCCATGTTCACATTGTCGCCCGGCATCACCATCTCAACCCCTTCCGGCAGCTTGATCGAGCCGGTCACGTCCATCGTCCGAATGTAGAACTGCGGCCGATACCCGCTGAAGAACGGCTTGTGACGCCCGCCTTCCTCGCGCTTCAACACGTACACTTCCGCGTTGAACTTGCGGTGCGGGGTGATACTCCCCGGTTTGGCAATCACCATCCCGCGCTCCACATCCGTCCGCTCAATCCCGCGCAGCAGCAGACCCAGATTGTCCCCAGCCATGCCTTCATCCAGCATCTTGTGGAACATCTCCACCCCGGTCACCACCGAACTCATGCTCTTCTCGCGCAAGCCCACAATTTCCACCGGGTCGCCTACTTTGATCCGCCCGCGCTCTACACGCCCCGTCACTACCGTCCCGCGTCCCTTGATCGAGAACACGTCTTCCACCGGCATCATGAACGGTTTGTCCACATCCCGCACCGGCTGCGGAATGTAATTGTCCACCACTTCCATCAATTCCTTGATGCACGCATATTCCGGCGCGTTCGGATCCGTCGAGGTGCTCTCCAGCGCTTTCAACGCACTGCCGCGCACAATCGGCGTCTCATCCCCGGGGAAGCCGTACTCGTTCAGCATCTCGCGCAGTTCCAGCTCCACCAGCTCCAGCAGCTCCGGATCGTCCATCTGATCCACTTTATTCAAAAATACCACGATGCTCGGCACTTCCACCTGCCGCGCCAACAGCACGTGCTCGCGCGTCTGCGGCATCGGCCCGTCCGGCGCTGCCACCACCAGAATCGCACCGTCCACCTGCGCCGCACCCGTGATCATGTTCTTGATGTAGTCGCGGTGTCCCGGCATGTCCACGTGCGCATAGTGCCGTTTGTCCGTTTCGTATTCCACGTGCGCAATGTTGATCGTGATGCCGCGCGCTTTCTCTTCCGGCGCGTTGTCAATCTGGTCATAGGCCTTGAATTCGGCCTTCCCCAGCAGACTGCACCACTTCGTGATCGCCGCCGTCAGTGTCGTTTTCCCATGGTCAATGTGCCCCATGGTACCCACGTTCAAATGCGGTTTCGTTCGCTCAAATTTTTGCTTCGCCATGTTTTTTCTCCTTGGCTCCTCTCTTAAAAACTAGAAGGGTCCTGGGAAAACCGGCATAAAGAGCCCTCAATGGGATTTGAACCCATGACCCCGCCCTTACCAAGGGCGTGCTCTACCTACTGAGCTATGAGGGCTTGCCGTTCTCCAGAAACT
>Ga0101944_10002245_pt1 | contig 32577 bp, 24 predicted proteins | sample DewCreD2012metaG_FD_75245 | JGI IMG/M metagenome (GOLD analysis project Ga0101944, IMG submission 75245) | Hot spring sediment bacterial and archeal communities from British Columbia, Canada, to study Microbial Dark Matter (Phase II) - Dewar... ... | reverse complement strand
GCAAGGAACAGAATCCGCAGGCGCGGCTTCAGCTGCTGCAGCAGTGGGAGCAGAAGTACCCCGAGACCGATTTCAAGGACGGCCGGTTTGAACTGATGGTTCAGACCTATCAGCAGCTCGGCCGCGCCAAGGATATGATGGACACGGCCAAGTCCTGGGTGGCTGCCAACCCCAAGGCGATCACCGGCTGGTACTGGATCAACCTGCTCACGGTGAGCATGAACGACACGTCGCCGGCGGCTCTCGAATTCGGCGAGAAAGCCGCCAAAGCCCTGCTCGGGCTGATCGAAGAGGCCCTCAGCCCGGCCAAGAAGCCTGCCCAGGCCACCGACGAGCAGTGGAAACAGCAGCGGGACACCATGGAATACGTGGCTTACCGGACGCTCGGCTGGGTCGCGCTGGAAAAGCAGCAGTACCTGGACGCGGACAAGTATTTTACGGAAGCTCTCAAGCGGAACCCGAACGACGCCCAGGTGTCCGCCTGGGCCGGCCGCGCCAATGTGCGCACCAAGATGCTGGAGCGGCAGGGCATCGCGCTGTTCCACTTCGCCCGCGCGGCCGTCCACGCCGGTCCGGGCTCGTTCCCCGAGCAGGCGCGCCAGCAGCTGATGTCCAGCTTCGAGAAGAACTACATCAACTTCCATGGCAGCAAGGAAGGCATGGAGGAGGTTCTCAAGCTGGCCCAGTCCACAGCGGTGCCTCCGGAAGGCTTCAAGATCGAGTCTCAGGACGAGATCATGGCCAAGCAGGAGGAGGAGCTGAAGAAGACCAATCCCGTGCTCGCTCTGTGGGTGGGCATCAAGCGGGAACTCACCGGCCCCAACGGACCTTCGTATTTCGAGAATTCCCTCAAGAACGCCCACATCCCCGGGCCTGACGGAATTCCCGTTGGCGAAACGAAAGTCACCAAACTGAAGGGCACGGTCGTCAGCGTGGATCCGCCCAAGCGCCCCAAGAAGCTGGTGCTCGGACTCAGCTCGCCGAACATGAGCGAAGTGACGCTCGTGTTCGAGAATCCGCTGTTGGTGCCGCCTGACCCGGGAACCCAGCTTGAGTTCGCCGGCGTCGTGACGGAGTACTCGCTGGAGCCCTTCAACGTCACTTTCGAAGTCGAGCCTTCGGATGTGTCCGGTCTGCCGGCTCAGAAGAAGGCGCCGGCCGCTGTCAAGAAAGCGCCTGCGGCCGTGAAGAAGAAATAGGGCTGGAATTCAGCACACTGCCTCCTGTTGGAGCCGGCCAAGGGGCCGGCTCTTTTTCTTGTCAGCCCACCGGGCGTCCGCTGCTGTCGCTCCGTTCGTCCTGCCCAGCCAGAACGAGGCTGATGGCGAGCCGATCCCACACGCTGAGCCCTGAGCCCGTCCGCTCCAGCTCGGAGAAATAGCAGACGAACCGGTGGGTCGTCGATGGCAGGCGGCGCACCGGACCGGGCGCTGCGGCGAACATCCACAACGCTGCGGCGGCGCTCAGCAGCGCCACGCCCAACGTCCTTTCTGCTCCAGCAGGCCTCACACCTGCTATGACGTTTCAGGCGCCGGTTGGCTTTCCAGGATCGTTTTAAGCTCTGTAAAAAGTTGCCGGGCGCAGGCGGCTTCGCCGGCAGAGGCGCGCCACTTTCCGCTCTTGGTGACGAACCAGTCGTCTTCGTCCCGCCGCACGAGCGCGGCGAAGCCGTGGCCTTCGATCAGTTTCCCCGGCGATCCCACCCGCCCGAAGCCGTCCCCCCGGCGCTCCACGAGCACGACGTAGCCCGCCCTTTCAAACAGGAAATGGGTGGTGACGCCCGCGGCGGGAATGAGTCCGATGCCCAGCTCCGCAATGCGCTCCAGGCGCTGCAGCGTCTCCGGACTCATGGCGGTCACATCTTGTAGCGGCCGAAGTCTTCGTCGTTCAGCCCTTCCAGCCAGCGCTTGAGTTCTTCGTTGCCGCTTTTCTCCGCCATGCTGGCGGCGCTCTTGCTGCTCTTGAGCACTTCTTCGTCCACGTAGATGGGGCAATCGACGCGCAGCGCCAGGGCCAGGGCATCCGAGGGACGGGAGTCGATCGAGATCAGCTCGCCGTGGCGCTCCAGCCAGATGACGGCGTAAAAGGTGTCTTCCTTCAGCTCGCTGACCACCACCTTCTGGACCCCGGTTTCAAGGCCCAGCAGGACGTTCTTGATCAGGTCGTGCGTCATCGGGCGCGGCGTGGCGACTTTCTCGATCTCAAGCGCGATGGCGTTGGCTTCGTAGATCCCCACCCAGATCGGCAGCACCTGCGTGCCGGCCAGATCCTTCAGGATCACTATGGGCATGTTGGTCACCGGGTCCATCATCAGGCCCCGGATCTTCATTTCGATTTCCATCTGGCGCCGCCTTCCTTACACCGCTATAGCACACTCGCCAGCAAGCGAGTTCGGGCCCGCCCGCGTCACACGCACGGGCAGGTAGCGGCCGAACATCTCCTCTTTGGAAGGAGCGCTGCCGTCCGGGCGCGGCCGCGTCACGAAATTCAGCACGCGGTTCTGAGTCGTGCGGCCGATCCACTGTCCTGTCGAGCTGTTGAAGCCCTCCACGAGCACTTCCTGGACCGAGCCGACCTGCGCCGAGTTGCGGCGCAGCTGGATCTGCCGCTGCTTCTCCTGAAGCTCGGCGAGCCTCCGCGATTTCTCCTCTTCCGGAATCTGGTCGCCCATCTTCTGGGCGGGCGTGTTCGGACGGACCGAGTACTTGAAGCTGAACACCTGGTCGTATTCAACTTCCTCGAGCAGCCGCATCGTCTGGCGGAAGTCTTCCTCCGTCTCTCCGGGGAATCCGACGATGATGTCCGTCGAGAGCGAGATGTTGCGCGGCGAGGCCTTCAGCCATTCAATCCGCCGCAGGTACTCCTCGCGCGTGTATTGCCGCTGCATGGCTGCGAGCACGCGCGTCGAGCCGCTCTGCACCGGCAGATGGACCATGTTGCAGACTGTCTCGTTGCGGTCGATCACTTCGACGATGTCGCGCCCGAAATCGCGCGGGTGGGACGTCGTGAACCGCACGCGCCGGATTCCCGGCGTCTGCGCCACCGCTTCCAGCAGCGGCGCAAAAGTGCGCTGCGGGTCCTGCGGGTCGCGGTAGCTGTTCACGTTCTGCCCGAGAAGCTGGATCTCGGTGTAGCCCATGCCCGCCAGCGTGCGCGCTTCTTCCAGCACCGATTCCCAGCGGCGGCTGCGCTCGCGCCCGCGGGTGAAGGGAACCACGCAGTAGGCGCAGTCCTTGTCGCACCCTTCGATGATCGTGATATAGGCGCGGTAGGGGTTGTCGCGGCGCGTGACGGGCGTCTCGAACGTTGCGTCCGTATCCAGGCTGAGTCCGGCCGCGCGCCCTCCGCCCTGCTCGATCTGCACCAGCAGCTCGCCCAGCCGCGGATAGCTGGCCGAGCCCACCACGAGCCGCACGTGAGGCGCCTTCTCGAAAATCTTCTCTCCTTCCTGCTGCGCCACGCACCCCAGAACGCCAAAGATTTTGTCCTTCGCGCGGCGGTTTTCATTCAGCCGCTGAAACACTTTCTGCTCGGCCTTGTCGCGGATGCTGCACGTGTTGTACAGCACCAGGTCGGCCTCTTCCGGCGTGTGCACCTGCACATAGCCCCTCTGCTCAAGCGTGCCGATCACCTTCTCGGAATCATGCACGTTCATCTGGCAGCCGAAAGTCTCGATGTAGAAACGCTTCATAGCCCAGCGGGAGGTGTCATTTCCATTCTAGCGTGAGGGCGCGCCGCCTCCCGTTGCAGGGGATAATGACCATCCGGGCGTGTTTCGCGGGTTCAGGCGTCGTTTCGGGAAGGCGGGTCTTCGCTGCGCTTCCTCCGCCGGCGCCGCCAGGCGGCAGCGATCAGGCCAAGGCCCGCGGGAATCCAGACGCTTGGCTCGGGCACCGCGTTGATCTGATATTCCGTCAGGAGAACCGTGCTGCCGGGAATTGTGAAATTGCCAGACCGGACCTGGAAGTTGTCGAACTCGAATCCCGTGGACGTTGTGCCTGAGTTGTCCAGCACCACGCGGTTGAACGTCAGCCCGCTGGCTCGGAACATGACGTACGCATAGTATTCGCCGGAGTTCAGCCGCGGGTTGGTGCCCGGCTTTCCCAGGTATGCGCTGGTCTGGTAAACCGTGTTGTTCTGCGCCGTCAGTGTGGGGGAGGCGCTGAACAGCGAAATCATGTCCGCCCCGCTGATGCGCATCAGAAATGAGTTGTTGTCATACAGGCTGACGCCATTGTACTGGTCGATTGCCGACCACCACATCCCGAAAAACGTCGTCGGGTTCGTCAGGTTCAGAGTGATGGCGCCGGACGTGCTGCTCTGAACCCCGATTGCTCCGTACCGCCCGCTATTGCCTGCGCCGCCATACTGATCCGAGGGAACGATTCTGAGAGCGCTCTGCGGCGAGAGATCGAACGTGCCGATGCTCCGCGTCTGGTCAGCGGTGTAGGTGCCCGCCGGCCAACCGGAGCTGAAATTCTCATTTACTGCTGTCCCGCCCGTTGCCGGACTGCTGACCACGTTCGGCGCCGCCACATAGACCGAGATGCTGATGGCGCTGCACGGGAAAGCGCCCGCCAGCAGAACGACGAGGGCTGCTGCCGCCCGACACAACTGCAAGCCCCGAAGCAGATGAAAATTCATTCGTCTTCCATTCTATCCTTGTTTGCCTCCAGCAGGGAGCAAAGAAAAGACGAAAGTATACTGCCCCCCTGTGCGGATCAGGCATAACGTAGGAAGATGCGATGCCGCCGGAAGCATCCGGCCAGTATGTTATATTGAAAGGGTTAACCTGCTGCCCGCACGCCGCAGGCAGTTCCCCAGGACAAATCCATGGCCAAGCTGAAGCTGAAAACGCACAAGGGCGCCGCCAAGCGCTTCAAGAAGACCGCCACGGGCAAGATCAAGCGGAGCCGCGCGTTCGCGCGCCACATCTTCACCACGAAGAGCCCGGCTCGCAAACGCCGCCTGCACCAGGCCACGATGGTAGATCCCGCTGACGCCGCCCGCGTGCTGGAAATGCTGCCTTACTGACCCGATCGGGCGTGCGCGCCGGCGCCAGGGCATGTGCCCGAGCCGCCGCCCCTGAGCCCGCAGCCCCTCCCTGAGGGGCGCGGCTCCGAGACGAAAGAAGGAGATCAAACGTGCCACGAGTCAAACGATCCACCAACCGCCGGGACTACCGGCGCAAGACCCTCAAGCTCGCCAAGGGCTACTTCCTCACCAAGAGCAAGCTGTACCGCGCCGCGCAGGAAGCCGTCGAGAAGGCCCTGCGCTACGCCTACGTGGGCCGCAGGCGCAAGAAGCGCGACTTCCGCGCGCTCTGGATTCTGCGCATCAACGCCGCCTGCCGCACGCACGGCATCTCGTACTCGAAGTTCATCGGCGCGCTGAAGAAGGCGGGCGTCGAGCTGAACCGGAAGATCCTCGCCGATCTCGCCGTCAATCAGCCCGCTGCTTTCGCCGCGCTGGTGGAGAAGGCAAAGTCCGCGCAGGCCTGAAATAGCGGAGGATTCTCCCATGACCGGCTTCGCCGCAGAAGAAGAGGACGTGCTGGCCCGGCTGGAGGCGCGCATCGAAGCCGTCGTGCAGACAATGGCGCGGCTCACGAGGGAGAAAGAAGAGTTCGACCGCCGCCTTGAGACCGTCGCCGCCGAGCGCGACCGCGCCGTGGAAGAAGCCCGCGCGGCGCGTCAGGAGGCGGAGCGGTTGCGCGAGGAGAACGAACATCTCCGAGCCCGCCAGAAGGAGGCCGTCGCCCGCGTCCGCGCCCTGCTGGAACAGGTCGAACGGATGGAGCTGCCCGAAGCCTGAGAAAGGAGACAGGCGTGGACGACTCCGCCGCCGACAAGAAAGTGGTGCGCGTCACCATCTTCCAGCAGCCGTACGCGCTGCGCACCTCCGGCGACCCGGCTGAGACCGAAGCCCTCGCGGAAACCGTCGATACTCTGATGAACCGCATCGCCGCGCGCACCTCCGGCGCAGACCCCGCCCGCGTGGCTGTGCTGGCCTGCCTGCACCTCGCCGACCAGGTGCGTCAGCTCGAGCGCGCCCGCAGCCGCGTTCTGGAGCGCATCGAAGCCCTCGAACAGCGGCTGGCCAGACTGGCCGATGGCGCCGCGGGCGGCTCCTGACCCGCTCCCCGGTCGTGCGCTAGAACAGCCTCTCCTGCCGCTTCAGCGTCCCGAAGCTGCCGATGTTGGCGATCACCATCGCCAGCCGGAACTGGTTCTCGCCGCTCCGCGCGCCGAAGTTGAACCTCCGGTACTGCCCGCTGAACGCGCAGCACTCGGTGTTGTACGTCAGCTGCGTGTTCACATACTGCAGAACGCCGATCGCGTAGTCGTAAACCCCGTAGACACCCGCATTCCAGCCGCGGCGGTTCTCGTTCCCGACGCCTAGCGTGCCTCGGAACTGATTCGACGGCGGCGAGAGGATCTGTCCGGAAGGCGCGCTGCGGCAGAACGCCTCCCGCTCGAACGCTTCCACATCGCTCAGAGGCACGCAGGAGACCTTCGTGTGCCCGAAAGAGAGGAAATAGTTGGTCGCGCGCGTGTCCACCGTAAGGCTCGTGTTGGTGATCCTTCCGCGCACCGGGTCGTAATCGGCGCGCCACTCCAGCGCGAAGGCGTCGCGCGGCTGCGCCCGCAGCACGCTCACGACCGGCGACGTCCGCCGCGGACGGTCGAGAAATGCGAAGCCCGTCAGGTCAGCCGCGCTGGCCACGACGTTCCTCTGATTCGCCACGACCGCCCCGCCGAAATCCGGATCAAAGAAGCGTTTCTGCCTCACTTCCCAGCTGAGCAGGTCCCTCACGACGTTCGTGCGCCCCTTGCGCCACAGCCGCTGCGTCAGCGAGTACTCGATCTCCGTCGTGTCGGATATCAGCTCCAGTTCGTCGAACCGGATCAGCCGGTCGAACCGGTTCGCGCCGGCGACCGTGCGGAACGACGCCCGCGGCTCGATCGAGTGCTTCACGCGCCCGCCCATCCACCGCGGAGCGTCGAAGATGCGCACGAGCGTGGGCAGCATCAGCTCCGCGCCCGCCTCGCGCGTCAATCGGTTCACCCCTTCTCCTGTCACCTCTTTGCCCATCTCCCTTTCCAGCGCCGTGCGGAAGGAAGACCCGTAATAGGTGTCCCGCAGCGAGACGTACGGCGTCAGATGAAACTCTTTCCACCGCAGCGCGGTCATCAGGCGCGGCGCCAGGTCGAACCGCTCCACGAACTGGCGCGTCTGGAACAGCGGCTGGCTGCGCTGCAGCAGCCCCGCCGCGGCAGACCAGCTCACCCAGACCGGCACCGGCCCGCGCGCGATCTCCCGGTCCTGGCTGTCCCATTCAATCTGCGGCAGCTTCCGCAGCATGATCGTGTCGCCCGGCGTGGCGCTCTGAAAGTTCTCCTGGCGCGTGAACACGGCGTTCAGATGCTGGCCCGCCCAGTCGCGCGAGGCGTGAATCACCGTGTTCACTTCGCTGAAGACGGCTTCGTTGAAGCTCTCCGTGAAGGCCTGCCGGAAAGCGAAATTGCTCAGGTAGTTCACCGTCCCCCGGGCGTAAAACCCGGCCGGCAGCAGGGACCGGCCCTGCGCGCTCACCAGGTATCCGCCCTCCTTCACCCGGCTGCCGCCATCCAGCAGGCGGCCGCGGTCGCGGATGCCGTAAATGAAGACGCTGAACTCGGAGTCCTGCGTCGGACGCCCGCGCAGATCCACCGTGTGAGCCAGTCCGCGCTGCGTGAAATATTGCGGCCTGTAGCTCAGATCGTAGCTGCGGTTGATAGCCCAGAAATACCCGAGCCCGTACATCAGCCCCCGGCGGTTGCTGTTGCCGATGCTGGGAGAGAGAAACCCGCTCTTCCGCGCCCCTTCGCGCAGATCTTTATAAAACGCCGGCGCATAGAAAATCGGAACGCCCCGCAGCTTGAACCAGCTCCGCTGCGCGATGGCCCTCTGTCCCGGAATGACATCGATGACCGGAGCCTGCAGCTTCCACCACGGGTTGATGCCCGCGCAGTTCGTGATCGTGGCGTTATGGAGGATGTAGCGCTGCTGGATTTTTTCCGCCCAATCCCCCTGAAGAAAAAACGGGTTTTCCGTGCGCAGAATCCCTGGCCGGTAGTCGATCTTTCCGAACGCGGCGCCGCTCACCTTGTAGAACGCCCCGCTGGCATCATTCAGGTTGTAGTCGATCCTTTCCGCCTGAAGCTGCTCCCCGCTGACGAAGTTGATGTAGCGGACCCGCCCGCGCGCCTCGGCCACGCCCGTCTCCTGGTCGTAGTCGATCTCTTCCGCCCGGAGCCACATGTCGCTGGTCTCGATCTCGGCGTTGCCCCGCAGACGGTAACGGCTGCCTTCCCGTTCCTGCTGCAGCGCCCGGACGACGACGATCCCTTCCGGCGGCGGGTCCCTGCGCTCGATCACGGAGACTTTCTCATACGAGGGAAACAGGGGCTGGGACAAGGCCAGCGGCAGCAGGCAGGCGCCGGAAGCCGCCAGACGCACCAGCGCGCTCCGTGCCCCGGCCGCCAGCGCTGGATGAAAAAAGACGTGACAAATTCGACCGATTATGTTATTTACTGATTGATACGCACGGCGCAGACGTGCCTCGGAACGCCGTCGTCGGAACAAGGGAGAGCTCAAGGCTCAAACCTAGCATGAGCAGAAAGAAGCCCGCAAGACGGGCTCAGGAGACTGGGGGAGCCGCGGGCCGCAGGAACAGGGCAGGACGCCGTACGGGCGTCTCCGGCGTTTCGGAGGCATGGCATGACGTGCAGATACTGCGGGGCTCAGATTTCCGAAGACCAGGTTCGTTGCGGGCGTTGTCAGAGGCGGTTGGGCGGGGAGCCGGAGCGGAGGCCCGGAACCTCGGCGCAGTACGTGGCCGCCGCTGTCGCCCCGGAGGTGGCCGAAGATCCCATCGCCAAAGCGCGCGCCCGCTTTTATGTCGCTGACGGCGGAGCCTCGGTCCGCACCACGGCTCCTGTCCAGCCGCCGCTGTTCGCAGCGCCGGGCAAGCTCGTCGGCCTCGAGCAATATCTGCCGGCTCCGCCCCGCAGACGCGCGCCGGCCAGGAGAAGCGGCAGAACTGCTCCGCAGCCCTCCGCCGTGCAGGCGGCTTTCGACTTCGACGCTCCGCCGCCGGGCGCGCACGAGTTCGCTGCTGCGCAGATGCGGATGCCTGTGGCCCCGCCTGCCCGCCGCGCCTTCGCGTTCCTGGTCGACTTCTCTTTCGTCCTTGCAGGATTCGCGCTGTTCCTCGCGCTCGTGCGCGCCATTCTCGGCCACTGGCCCGCCAGCATGGAGTTCTACGCCGCCCTGTCGGTCTGCCTGTGGTTCGTCGCTTCGATCTATCATTTCCTCCATGCCGCCGTCGGGCGCCGCACGCCGGGCCAATACGCCGCCGGCCTGAGGCTCGTCACCCGCGAGGGCCGCCCCGGCGAGCCCATCCACCGGGTCAAGCGCGTCATCTCCAACACCGTTCCCGTCGTGAGCCTCATGGGCGCCGCCTGGGCCGCTTTCACCGAAGAGCACCTCACCTTCGCCGACCTGATCACGGGCACCTATCTCACGGCGGCAGGCCGGGAGTAAGAACAAGATTCCGCCTGAGCGCCGCTGAAGGCCTCGATGTTGCCCAGGACCCATTTCAGGCCGTTGCTGATGTCAGGCAGCTCCTGATTGCCGCTGGCCGCAAATTCTTCGCCGCCCATCTCTCCCAGGTAAAGGAACCCCATCAAACCCAGACGGTGGTTGGTGGCGGCCACCACATCGTCCCACGGACGGGCCAGGTTGCTGGCGTCCTGATACGGAGCGCTGCCCGATCCAGCCGTAATGCCTCCTCCATGGCTGCAGAACAGGACCGGCCGTTTCTTTCCGTCCGCAGCCGGAGTCCAGATGTTGAGAAAGAGACCGTTCTCCTCCGGGGCTGGCTCCCCGACGAGGGCTGCCTCCGGCCAGGCTGCAACGAGGGCGGCCCGGGCAGCAGAGCGTCCCGCACCCCCTTCCAGGGCTGCACGGGCGGCGCTTGCCGCTATCGGTTGCGTCCCGCCACCGGACCTCCGTAAGGAATCCCTTTGAATGTCAGACATCCGTCGCCGCGCGAGCCGCGAATGCACCACTCGCGCGTTTCCACGACCACGAATCCGGCCTGCCGCAGCGCTCCGGCTGCCGCGCCGCGCCCAGTCCAGAACACGCCGGCCGCCGCCAGATCGCGCCAGCTCCACCACGGCCATGAACCCACAGCAACAGGATGCACCGCACGCCTCCTTCGTTCCGCCTGCGGGGATGTGCTGAGTTGCCGCCGTCAGCGCAGGATCAGCTCGTCGTTGGGGTAGAACTGATCCACGTTCTTCGGCGTCAGCAATTGATGGCGCACGAACACGGCCGGAGGTGTCGGTTTGAAGGTCAACATGTCCTCGGCCAGCTTCAGCAGCCATGCCCCATACCGCTCGGGAAAGTACGCTACCGAAGCGATGAATCGCGAACAACGCCTCAGCTCCTCGCGGCCTTCAGGCGCGGCGTTCTGTCCTGCGGCGACGCAATGTTCCGCTCTGCCGCAGTCCTCGAACGCGCGCAGCGCCCCGAGAACGCTGGCGTCATTGATGCCGCTCACCATGCAACGCCGGGCGCGCGATGTCCTCAAGTGCTTCTTCACCGCACGAAAAGCGGGATCGAAGCAGCCGTCGCCATCCAGATACACGACGGGACAGGTTTCCAGCTGCGGCAGCGTCTCCGTAATGCCCGCCAGAATTCCCGTGAGCCGCGCCCTCGGCACCGGCCCCGCGCGCGGCAGCTCCATCAGAAGGATCTGGTCGGCCTGGCCGTCCCAGTGCTGCTGGACCCACCGCCCCAGCGCCCGGCCGCCGATCAGACCTGCCTGGTAATTGTTCGCGCCGAAAAATACTGCGCCGGGATGCGGAATCTCGACGGCGATCACCGGGATTTTCGCTTCGCTGTACTTCGCCGACAGCACCGGTGCGATGTCCTCGTTGGTCTGAAACTCGATCACCAGATCGCACCGCTCCCTGATGAAGATCTCCGCGTTCCGCAACGCCACTTTCGGGTTGTACCGGTTGTCGAGGGTCAGCAGCTCGATCGTGCCCAACCTGTCAGCCTCCTGCTTGAGGCCCATCGTCACCTGTTGCGAAAACAGGTAATCGGAGCCCTGCGCGGCGTAACCGATCTTGTAGCGCCTGGACTTGTGCTGATGAACCGTGCAGCGGTATTCCCGCGCGCTCACCTTTTCAATCAGGCCCGTGCGCTCCAGCGTATACAGCAGGCGAAACACCGTGTTCTTGCTGTGTCCGGTGCGGTCCACGATGTCTTTCAGGCGCAAGACCTCGCGCGGGGTCCCGAACGCGCGCAGGACGTCCACCGCATGGGCCACCGCCTGAATGAAATAAGGATCCCGGCCTTCCATCATCGCCATAACTTTCTGGCCCCCGGCAGCAGTAATAGCCTAACGCAGAGTATGGCAGGATGGAACAGTTTCGTGACTCGCCGCCGCTTGCCAGACGCCGGCGCGCGGGGGTTGGACCGGGATGCAGAGCGGCTCTCAGAGCCGGGCGGGCTCTGCGTCCAGCCTCGTGGCTCAGCCACGCTGCGCCGACAGCCGCGGTTTGACATGAGCAAACCGCAACACGAATTCTGGGCCAGGGCCGGAGACGGTCAAAACGATTTCGATAAAGACGAAAAACTCTTTTATATTTCCCGCTGATTCGCATCCGCCAGCAGGCGCCGGGAACGCCAATCCGGATGCGCCTCCAGACAGGGACTTGGCTTTGGGGAGGACTTGTATCCAGTAATACGCCGCCGTTAACGTCGGCCAAATCGTTGGCCCTCTGCGGGTTCGCCGGAAGCGGCTTCGGCCCGGGCTGGACTCCGGCGCCGGCAGCTGCGGCGGTCCCGCAACGGCTCTCCGCGGCCGCGCCCGCCGCAGCCGCCCCGGCCGGGCAAGCCGCATGCCGCCGGTTCCCGGTGCTTGGGGAACGATCCCTCCGGCTGCTCCGCAAGAACATTGCGCCGATTTCGGTTGACGGGCTCGCAGGAATCGCACTAGCATCCCACCCAAAGCCATCCGGGCTTTTGTCGCAGGCGGTGAGCCGCCGCCAGGGGAGATTTGAGGGATGAAAGGGAGCGCCAGTCAATCCGCCCGTCCAGTTCAGATTCTCCGTCGAGCCTCGAGACTCACCCCCTGTGGCCGTTCCGCCCGCGTCAGCACATCCCAGAGGTGTCCATCCGATGAGACTGCAAGCAACCAAGTTCGTTGTGTTCCTGGCTGCCGCAGCGCTCGCGCTGTCCGGCCAGGAATTCCGCGCAACCATCAACGGGACCATTACCGATCCGACAGGGGCTGTGGTGCCCGGTGTGACGGTGGAAATCCGCAATCTGGCCACCAATGCGCTGATCACGGCGCAGACCAATGAAGCGGGGCTGTACGTCGCTCCGTTCATTCCTCCAGGCCGTTACACCGTCTCCGCCGGCAGGGAAGGCTTCAAGCGCGCTGTCCGCGAGGATGTCGAGGTCCGCGTAGGAGACCGACTGCGCATCGACTTTCAGCTCGAACTGGGCGGCGTCACCGAGCGGGTGATCGTGTCGGCATCGGCAGAACTGCTTGAGACCAGCACGGCGGCGCGAGGCCAGGTCATCGATTCCCAGAAAGTGGCCGAAATGCCTCTGCTCGGCCGCAATCCCTTCATGCTGGCTGTGCTCGCGCCCGCCGTCCAGTACGTGCCCGCTCTGGCCAGCCGCTCCAACCGCCCGTTCGACAACGGAGGCATGGATTCGTTCTCCATCAACGGCGGCCGCCAGTTCACCAATGAATTCCTCCTGGATGGCGTGCCGAACACGGGGACCGAGACCAATCAGCCCGGCAACCTCAGCTTCGTTCCCAGTCCGGACGCCACTGAGGAGTTCAAGGTCCAGACGAATGTGTACGACGCTCAGTACGGCCGTACGGGCGGAGGCGTCATCAACGTCAGCCTCCGCAGCGGCACCAACGATTTCCATGGCGCGCTCTATCACTACTTCCGCCATGACAAGCTGAACGCCAACACGTTCGAGGCCAATCTGGCCGGCTCTCCCAGGCAGACGTTCCGCTGGAACCAGCCAGGCTTCCGCTTCGACGGTCCCGTCATGCTCCCCAAGATCTACGACGGGCGCAACAGGACGTTTTTCATGTATTCCTGGGAGCGCATCAAGAGCAGCATCCCGTTCCCGCAGACGCAGACCGTTCCCACCCTCGAGCAGCGCGCCGGCGATTTCTCGAAGACGGTTCAGATCAATGGCCAGCCGATCCTCGTCTACGACCCGGCCACGCTGAGATCGACCGGTTCGGGCTGGGTGCGCGATCCGTTCCCCGGCAACCGCATCCCTGAAAACCGCTGGGATCCGGTGTCGCGCAACCTGCTGAAGTTCATCCCTCTGCCCAACACCGCAGGCGACGCCCGCGGCTTCTTCAACCTCGTCGTGGCGCCGAATCCGCGCACCGACCTCTACGACCAGCACATCCTGCGCATCGATCAGGTGATCGGCTCAAGGCACCGACTCTTCGGCCGCTGGATTTACAACGACCGCTACGAAACGAATTCCACGGCCGGCTTCGATCTCGCCTCGTCCGCCTGGTACAACCACTGGCGGATCAACAAGGGCGGCGGCGTCGATCTGACCTCCACCCTGAGCCCCTCGCTGGTCTCCAGCTTCCGCCTGGGCTACATCCGTCACGAATTCGCCGTGGCGCACCATGCCGATCATTTCGATCCGGCGCAGCTCGGCTTCCCCAGCTCGCTCAGCGCGCAACTGCCCCGCAAGTCGTTCCCGCGCATCACCTACACCGACTACACGACATTCGGACCCAACTGGACCAACGGCAGCGTCTTCAGCTTCTCGGATCAGTGGTCGATCTCGGAGACGCTCAGCAAGCTGATCTCGCGCCACTCGCTCAAGTTCGGCTTCGAAGGCAGACTCAAACTGGACAACCAACAGAATCCGGCCTCCTGGTTCGGCGTCTTCTCCTTCACGCGCGGCTTCACGCAGCGCGATCCGCTGCGCGCGGAAGCGGCGGCGGGCAACTCTTTTGCATCGCTCCTGCTGGGCCACCCGGCCAGCGGATTCATCCCCATCCGTCCCGCCCTGGCGCTCGGCTCGCGGTACTACGGGCTCTTCCTCCAGGACGACTGGCGCATCACCAACAGGCTGACTCTAAACCTCGGCCTGCGGTGGGATTATGAATCCCCCATCAGCGAGCGTTACGACCGTCAGAACCGCGGCTTCGACTGGCAGGGCCAGAGTCCGCTCCAGGTGGCCGGCCTCAATCTGCGCGGCCGCCTTCTGTTCACCGATGAGAACAACCGCCTGCCATTCCGGCGCGACCTCAACAACGTTCAGCCCCGCATTGGCGTCGCCTACCAGTGGACACCCAGAACCGTGTTCCGCGGCGGCTGGGGCGTCAGCTACCTGCCGACCTTTGACGTGGGCCAGTTCAACGGCTTCAGCATGGACACCCCCTACGTCGCCTCGATCGACGCCGACCTGACGCCGGCGGGCCAGTGGAACAACCCATACCCGGCCGGCGTCGTTCCCCCTCTGGGCCGCCAGGCCACCATGCTCGGCCTCAGCTTCACTTACTCATGGCCGGACCGCGTAATTCCCTACGTGCACCAGTATTCCTTCGGCGTGCAGCACGAACTGCCGTTCCGCATTCTTGTCGACGCATCCTATGTCGGCTCGCGCACGCTGTCGTTGCAGACGTCGAAGCCGGTCAATGCCGTGCCGGCCGACAAGCTCTCCATGCGGGACGCCCTGCTGACGCGGGTCGCCAACCCCTTTGCGGGCCTGCTGCCCGGCACCGCCTTCAACGCCTCCACTGTCCCGCAGCAGCAGCTGCTGCGGCCGTTTCCCCAGTACAACGACATCACCGAGGCCAACCGCACCATCGGCAAGAGCTGGTATGACAGCTTCCAGCTCCGCGTCGAGAAGCGCCTGACTCACGGTTTCCACCTGCTGTTCAGCTACACGATTTCGAAGACTCTCGAAGCCGTCGGCTACCTGAACGGCCAGGATCCCTTCGGAGCGCTGGCGAAGGTCCTGACGACATTCGACACTCCGCAGCGCGCCACTCTCAGCGGCGGCTACGAGCTGCCGTTCGGCAGAAACTCCTCCAACGGGTTCGTCAAACAGGCTCTTGGCGGCTGGCAATTCAACTGGATTGCCACCTTCCAGACGGGCCTGCCCGTGGCCATGCCCGGCAACGCCGTCAGCTCGGGCGTCAACCCGAAGATCAACAATCCGACCAGCGCCCGCTGGTTCAATACCTGCACGCTTACGCTGGCTGGCGCGCGTCAGAGCTGCGCCAGCGCCGACGAGCCGGTTGCTTGGCTTGTGCAGGATCCGTACGCCCTGCGCACGCTCAGCTTCCGCCATCCCAACGTGCGCACGCTTCGCGCGCCGCTGGTGGACTTCTCCGTCTTCAAGCTGTTCTCGATCACGGAGCGCGTCAAGATGCAGTTCCGCGCCGAGTCGTTCAATCTGACCAATACGCCATGGTTCGGCGCGCCCAACACCACGCTGGGCTCGGCCAACTTCGGCGTCGTCTCGCCGTCGCAAGCCAACGATCCGCGCAACGTGCAGTTGGCGCTGCGGCTGATGTTCTGACTCGCACTCGCAACGGGACGCGCAGAGCGGCGGACATCCCGGCCGCTCTGCGTGCGCCCCCGGGGGCCGTGACCCGCCGGCGGGAGGCTCATGCAGGGACGCCGCGCCGCTGCCCGCTCGTTCGGCGGGGCGATCAGATTTCTTCAGAACCGGTTTCATTCCCTGGAGGTCCTCAATTCATGAAACGTCGTTCGTTCCTTCAGCTCATGCCCGGCGCCGCGGCTGGCAGCCGGGCGTCTCTCGGCCGGAGCCTGCAAAACTCCAGCCCGGCAGCCTCGCAGATGGCCAGGGAGTTCCTCGATCCTCCCGCCGCCGCGCGGCCGCGCACCTGGTGGCACTGGATGAACGGCAACATCACTGCCGAAGGCATCACGCGCGATCTGGAGGCCATGGCGCGCATCGGCGTGCGCGGCTTCCAGATCTTCCAGGTCGGCACGGGCATCCCGAAAGGTCCCGTTGATTACGGCAGCCCGCAGCACATGAAGCTTCTGGAGCACGCTTTCCGCGAGGCCGAGCGGCTCGGCCTCGAGTGCGACCTGCACAACTGCCCCGGCTGGTCCTCGAGCGGAGGCCCGTGGAACCGGCCCGAGCACTCCATGAAAATCGTCACCTGGAGCGAGACCCCTGTGAAGGGCGGCGCCCGCGTCGCAGTCCGGCTTCCGCAGCCGCCGGCGCGGCTGAATTTCTACCGCGACATCGCCGTGGTCGCCTTTCCCGCCCTCGATGGCGAAGAAAGTCCGCTGCGGTCCAGAGTCCGGTCGGTCCGCGCTTCCTTGGTGGAAAACGCCGAGCCGGCGCCTCTGGATGCCGCCCAGCTGGACGCCCTGTTCGGCGACAATCCGCGCGGCGGCCTTTCCGTCCAGATCTCCGCTGGCCTGAAAAGCGCGGCCATTGTGATCGAATTCGCCGAGGCCGTGGAAGTGCGCTCGTTCTCCTGCCACGCCGCGGTGGCGGGCCCCGCCGTCGGAGGCTTCGGCGGCCCGGGCGGCGCCGCGGCGCTCGAGGTCTCCAGTGACGGCAGCCGCTACGAAAAAGCCGCCGATCTGAGCCTTCAGCTTGGCCCGATGCTCGACGGCTTCCCCCTGGCGCCCGCCACGGCCAGCTTCCCTGCCGTGCGCGGCCGCTTCTTCCGCATTCTCCTGCCTCCGAACCGCCGCGTCAGCTCCGTGCGGCTTTCCGCTGCGGCCCGGCTGAAGGACTGGCCGGTCAAGACCAACTGTCTGCACCATGCCCGCGGCCGCGGCGAGGAACTCTTCTCCGCTACGCCAGACGTCCATGCAGCCTCCGTCATCGATCCCGGCCGCATCGTCGATCTCACCTCAAGGATGCAGCCTGACGGACAGCTCGAATGGGACGCACCCGCCGGCACCTGGACCCTCCTGCGCATCGGCTATACAACCACCGCCCGCACCAATCATCCCGGCCCGGACGGCGGCGTCGGCCTCGAGTGCGATAAATACAGCGCCGAGGCGATGGAGCATCACTTCAACGCCTTCTTCGGGCCCATGCTCCGGGACCTCGAGCGGCTTGGCAAGCGCGGCCTCGCCGGCGCCCTGATCGACAGCTACGAGGTCGGCATGCAGAACTGGACGGACCGCATGCGCGAGGAGTTCCGCAGGCGCGCCGGTTATGATCTGCTCCCCTACCTGCCTTGTTTCACCGGCCGCATTATCGCCAGCGCCGAAACCACGGAGCGTTTTCTGTGGGATTTGCGCCGCGTGCAGGCCGACATGATGGCCGATCATTACTACGGCAAGTTCACGGAGCTTTGCCACAGGCACGGCATCAAGTCCTACACCGAGCCCTACGATGGCGGCCCCTTCGAGGAAGTGCAGATCGGCACCCGCATGGACGTTAACATGGGCGAGTTCTGGTACGGGCGCAGGAACAACCTCGACCGCAGCATGAAGCTCGCCTCCTCCATCGCCCACCTGAAGGGACAGAAGGCCGTGGGCGCGGAGGCTTTCACCGGCATGCCGATGTTCAGCCGCTGGCAGGAACACCCGTATGCGATGAAGGCGCAGGGCGACTGGATGTTCACTCAGGGTCTCACCCTCTGCATCTTCCACCGCTACGCCCACCAGCCCCACCCGGGCGCCCTGCCCGGCATGACTATGGGCCCGTGGGGCTTTCATTTCGACCGCACCAACACCTGGTTCGAGAAGGCCGGGCCCTGGATCGACTACCTCAGCCGCTGTCAGTATCTGTTGCAGCAGGGACAGCCCGTGGCTGACCTGCTCTACTACATCGGCGAAGACGCGCCGCTCGACACGCCCGACCCCGCCGAACTGAATCCTCCGCTGCCTCGCGGCTACGACTTCGACTTTGTCAATACAGAAGTGCTGCTGCGCGAGACCCGCATCGAACAGGGCCGCATCGTTCTGGCCGGAGGACCGCAGTACCGGCTGCTCGTGCTCCCCGAGCGCCGCACCATGACGCTGCGCGTGCTGCGCCGCCTTCATGAACTCGTCCGCGCAGGCCTCTGGCTGTCCGGTCCGAAGCCTGCCCGCTCGCCGAGTCTTGCCGATCAGAACGCCGCGGCCGAGTGGAGCCGCCTCGCGGGCGAGCTCTGGGGCAGGGCAGACGGGAAAGCGGTGAAGGAAAACCGCCTGGGCCAGGGCCGCGTCTTCTGGGGCGAACCGCTGGACTCGATCCTCTCTCAAATGGGAGTTCCGCCGGATTTCGAGTGCACTTCCCAATCCGGCGATGCTCCCGTGAACTTTATCCACCGGCGCACCGCCGATGCCGACATCTACTTCATCGCCTGCCGGCGGCGGCAGCCGGAAGACATTGTCGCCAGCTTCCGCGTTTCGGGCGCGCAGCCCGAAATCTGGTCCGCCGATTCGGGCCACGCCGCCCCCGCTCCGGTGTTCGAAGTCAAAGACGGGCGCACCTGCCTGCCGCTCCAGCTCGATCCGGCCGGCTCGGCGTTCGTCATCTTCCGCCGCACCAACGCCAGGCCGGCAGTCCGGCTGGTGAGGGACGCTTCGGCTTCCTCGCCGCTCATTTCCGCTTCGGCCTTCCCGCGTCCCGCGCGCGGCCGTCACGCGCAGCCTGCAGGAACTTTCACGGTCGCGGCATGGATCCGGCCCGACACCTACGCCATCCTCGCTTCGGCTGCGGCAGCAGCGCCTGGAATGTTTGGTGCCCCTACCAGCTTCGTCTTTTACCCGCCCGACGGCGAGACAGCCTATGGCGCGGGTCACGCCGCTTGCGGCCTCGTCGCCGGCCGCAACGGACTGAGCGTTGTCGAACGCTCGGCCGGCCGGATGGAAACCGTGCTCCAGGCCGACCTGGGCCTCGCCGGCTGGACGCACGTCGCGCTCGTTTACGAAGACAACACTCCTGCGCTCTATGTCGATGGCAAGCTCGCTCAGCGGGGAAAGCGCTCCAGCCGGATCGTCCACCCCGGGCTTGGCGAGTCCTTCCAGGAGGACGGCGCCGGATTCCTGGAAGGCGACCAGACTCCGCCTCGGCTCTTTCCCCGTGCGCTCAGCGCAGACGAGATCGCGGCCCAGGCTCGTCAGGGTCCGCCGCCGCTGGTTCCTCACCGCAGAGTCGAACTGGCCTTCCAACCCAAACCGGGCCTGCTTCTTTGGCAACCGGGCCGCTACTTTGCTGAAGGGACGCGGCCCTGGGAGGTCCGAGTTGGCGCGCTGCCTCCGCCGCTCGATCTCCGCGGGCCGTGGACCGTCAGCTTCCCCTCCGGACTCGGCGCTCCCGCGTCGATCCGGCTCGAACACCTCCAGTCGCTCCACCTCCATCCCGAACCCGGCGTGCGCCACTTCAGCGGCACGGCAGGCTATGAAACGTCATTCGAGTGGAATGCCTCGCCCGAGCCATCCCGGCGCGTGTTCCTCGATCTCGGCCGCATCGGCGTCATCGCCGAAGTAATGCTGAATGGAAAACGTCTCGGCACGCTCTGGAAGCCGCCCTTCCGCCTCGATGTCACAGAGGCTGTGCAGCGCGGCCCGAACCGCCTGCGGGTGGATGTGACCAACCTCTGGTTGAACCGCCTCATCGGCGACGAGCAGTTGCCACCGGAGAACGAATACGGCGCCGCCGGCGGCCGCGCCGGATTCGGCAACGCCATCACGAAGCTGCCCGAGTGGTTCGTCAACGGACAACCCAAGCCTCCGGGCGGCCGCATCACCTTCGCCACATGGAAACACTGGTCCGGTGACGCACCCCTGTCCGAGTCCGGCCTCATCGGCCCGGTGCTCATCGAAGTGGCCGAATTCTGGCCCCTGCCCGAGCAGACCTGAAAGGCCGCGGACGGCAGGCTTTCGCTGCCTCCCGGTGCGCCAGCGGGGCGGCGGCCACAGTCTCGGGTCTGTGGCCGCCGCCCGGCGGGGTTCCCTCCCACCGAAGCGCCCTGCTGGCGGCATCCTTTCCACCGAAGACGCTGCGCATCTCAGCCGTTCTCACGCTCCCGGTGGACCACACTCCCCCACCGCGCCCTGGCCGCGCAGCGCTTCTGGACGGGAGCCGGCTGCATGACACCTGCGCGATCCGGTCTCAGCCAGCATCCGGTGGCCGGCGGACGGGCAGCGCTGTCAGCCGGAACCTCCCCCTAGATTCAGACCTGAAACTCTGATATAGAAATAGACCGGAGAGTTTCGGCGGCCTCATGCGAAGAAAGTCATACCGGCTGGATGAGAAGGGCCTGGAGGCGCTGATTGAGCGTCTTCGCGGACAGGGCTTCCAGGTGTACGGGCCGAAAGCGGAAGACTGGGCCCTGCACTGGAGGCCCATCACCAGTTGCGCGGATCTGCCGCGCGGCTGGACACAGGAGCTCGCCCCGGGGCGCGCGCGCCTGGCGCCCGATGGCAGCAGCGCGTTGTTCCACCACTGGACCTGCGCGGAAGGGCTGAAAGCCATCCTGCATCTGCCCATTGTCCGCGTGATGGCGGCGAGGCGCGACAATGGCGCGTTCCGCATCCTGGACAATCCCCAGCCCTCGGAGAAATGCGCGTTCATCGGCGTGCGCCCCTGCGATCTGGCGGCGCTGGCGATTCTCGACCGCGTCCTGCTGGGAGACCGTTACGCCGACGACATCTATCAGGCGCGCAGGCAGGGCGCGTTTCTCGTGGCCATCCATTGCCAGCAGTCCGCGCCCACCTGCTTCTGCGCGTCGATGGGCAGCGGACCCCGCGCGCGCACTGGGTTCGACATCGCTCTGGCCGAGTTTGTCGAAGGCGAGGCGCCCGAATATTTCGCCGAAGCAGGTACGCCGGCAGGGCTCGACATGCTCGAGGCCTGCGGCGCCACGCCCGCGCCTCCGGAATGGGCGCGCTCGGTCGAGGAGGGCTGCACGCGCGCGGCCGCGGCGCAGACGCGGCGCGTGGATGTCCACGCCGCGCCGCAACTGATCGACGCCCTGTTCGAAAGCCCGCACTGGGAGCAGGTGGCGCGCCGCTGCCTCGCCTGCGGCAACTGCACCTCCGTCTGCCCCACCTGCTTCTGCGTGAACTACGAAGACCGCACTTCCATCGACGGCATCGAGGCCGAGCGCTGGCGGCTGTGGGATTCCTGCTTCACGCAAAGCTTCACTTACATCCACGGCGGCAGCGTGCGCTCCAGCGTGAAGTCCCGCTACCGGCAGTGGCTCAGCCACAAGCTGGCCCGCTGGCAGGCGCAGTTCGGCACGCCCGGCTGCGTCGGCTGCGGCCGCTGCATTGCATGGTGCCCCGTGGGGATCGATATCACCGAAGAATTCCGGCAGCTCCAGCTCAGCGCTGCGGCCGCCGCCTCATTCCCGATGAAGGATTAAACCATGGCTCCCGCTGAAATGAAGAATGTGCTCACCTCGCACCCCTTCCTCGAAGGGCTGCCCGAGAAATACATTGACATGCTCTCGAAGCTCGCCTTCGAGGTGCGCTTCGAGCAGGACGAGGTGATCTTCCGCGAAGGCGATCCGTCGAGCCTGTTCTACCTGATTCTGGAAGGGAAGGTCGCCCTCGAAATGGGCGCGCCGGGCCGCCAGATCATCATTCAGACCCTGGAGGCAGGCGATGAGCTCGGCTGGTCGTCCCTGCTCGAAAACACGACCAAGCAGTTCCGCGCCCGCTGCATGGAACCGGTGCGGGCCCTCGCCTTCGACGGCGCACGCGTGGTGAACCTCTGCGAAGAGGACCACGAGTTCGGCTTTCACATCATGCGCCGCGCTCTGGCGCTGGTGGCCGAGCGGCTCCGCGCCACGCGGTTCCAGGCGCTCGATGTGTATTCGGCAAAGGGGGTGCGCGCCCAATGAGCGCCGCCACCACTGTTGCCGCCCCGCCCCTGCGCCCGGTGATGGAGCCGGTGCCGTGCCGTGTCACGTCGGTCGCCAAAGAAACGCACGACACCTTCACTCTCGCCGCGGCCCCGCCGCCCGGAGATCCGATCTCGGCTTTCGAGCCAGGCCAGTTCTCCATGCTCTACGTTTATGGCGTCGGCGAACTGCCCATCTCGATTTCCGGCGATCCGGCGGTGCGCGAATCGCTCACCTACACCATCCGCTCCGTCGGCCAGGTCACCTATCAGCTCGTAACGCGCCAGCCCGGCGATTTCATCGGCGTCCGCGGCCCGTTCGGTTCCAGCTGGCCGCTGAAAGAAGCCCGCGGCAAGAGCGTCCTCATCGTCGCCGGCGGCATCGGCCTCGCGCCGCTCCGGCCGGCCATCTACTCCATCCTGCGTCACCGCGGCGATTACAACCGGCTCGTCATCCTCTACGGCAGCCGCAGCCCGCGCGACCTCCTATATAAAAAGGAATTCGCCGCCTGGGGACTGCTGCCGGACACGCAGGCGCTCTGCACGGTCGATTACGGCGGCGTCACCTGGCGCGGCCATGTCGGCGTCGTCACCACGCTGTTCCGCCACGTCCGCATGCAACCGAAAGAGACGGTCGCCATGATCTGCGGCCCGGAGATCATGATGCGCTACGCCGCCCGCGAGCTCGAAGCCCGCGGCCTGCCGCCGGAACAGATCTATCTGTCGATGGAGCGCAACATGAAATGCGGCGCCGGCTTCTGCGGCCACTGCCAGATGGGCCCGTACTTCGTCTGCAAGCACGGCCCCGTGTTTTCGTATCCCCAGATCAAGCCCTGCCTGGATCTCTATGAGCTCTAACGGAACCAAGCCACGCATCGCCGTTTTCAAGTTCGCCAGTTGCGACGGCTGCCAGCTCAGCCTGCTCGACGCCGAAGACGAACTGCTCGCCGTCGCCGGCGCCGTTGAAATCGCCTACTTCCCCGAAGCCAGCCGCAGAATGCAGAAGGGCCCCTACGACATCGCGCTGGTAGAAGGCTCCATCACCACGCACCACGATGCCGAGGCCATCCAGCGCATCCGCCGCCAGGCAAAGACGCTCATCACCATCGGCGCCTGCGCCACCGCCGGTGGCATCCAGGCGCTGCGCAACTGGCACGACACGGCCGAGTGGGTCCGCCTTGTCTACGCCAAGCCGGATTTCATCTCGACCCTGAAAACCTCCACCCCGGTTGCCGAACACGTCCCCGTCGATCTCGAACTGCGCGGCTGCCCGATCAACAAATACCAATTAATCGAAGTCATCTCGGCCACGCTCGCCGGCCGCAAGCCCAACATCCCCACCTACAGCCTCTGCCTCGAGTGCAAGCGCCGCGGCAACACCTGCGTCATGGTGGCCTGCGGCACGCCCTGCCTCGGCCCGGCGACCCAGGCCGGCTGCGGCGCCATCTGCCCGTCGATGCACCGCGGCTGTTACGGCTGCTTCGGCCCCATGGAGAACGCGAACGCGCCCAGCCTGGCCGCCCAGTTCCGCATTCTCGGCTGCGCGCGCGACGAGGTGGACCGGGCCTTCCGCAGCTACAACGGCTGGGCCTGGCCCTTCCGCAGAGTCTTTGAGGAGGCTCCCAAGTCATGACCACCGCATCCGCCTCGAAATCGGGCGTCAACAAGATCGAAGTCCCCGTGCTGGCCCGCGTCGAGGGCGAGGGCGAGCTGCACATCAAGGTCAAAGCGGGCAAGATCCTCGATCTCAAGCTCCGCATCCCCGAGCCGCCGCGCCTGTTCGAAGGCTTCCTCCGCGGCCGGCACTTCATGGAAGTAGCCGACATCACCGCGCGCATCTGCGGCATCTGCCCCATCGCTTACCAGATGAGCGCCACGCATGCGCTCGAGCGCGCTCTCGGCATTCAGATCCATCCCTCGATCCGAGCCTTGCGCCGGCTCTTCTACTGCGGCGAGTGGATCGAATCGCACGCCCTGCACATCTACTTCCTGCACCTGCCCGATTTCCTCGGCTGCCAGGACGCGTTCGAGGTGGCCGGCATCAACCCCGATGCCGTGAAGATGGCGCTGCGGCTGAAGAAGATCGGCAACGAGCTCGTGCGCGTCATGGGCGGCCGCGAAATCCACCCCGTGAGCGCCTGCGTCGGCGGCTTCTACCGCGTCCCGAAAAAGGCCGAGCTCGACGCGCTGCTGCCCGACCTGAGTTGGGCGCTGGAAGCGTCGCTCAAGACCGTCACGCTCACGGCTTCGCTTGAGTTTCCCGACTTCGAACAGGACTACGAATACGTCGCCCTTTCGCACCCGGAAGAGTACGCCTTCAACGAAGGCCGCATCGTCTCCAACCGCGGCCTCGACATCGACGCCTCCGAGTTCGAGGAACACAGCGTCGAACAGCACGTCAAGCACTCCAACGCGCTGCACTCGGTGATGCGCGAGCGCGGCTCCTATCACGTGGGCCCGCTGGCGCGCTTCAACCTGAACTACGCGCAGCTGACACCCGAGGCCCGCCGCGCCGCAGAGGAGGCCGGGCTGAAGCCGCCCGTGCTGAACCCCTTCCGCAGCATCATCGCCCGCGCCGTCGAGCTCGTCTTCGCCTGCGAAGAAGCAATCCGCATCATTGAATCCTACGAGCCACCCCCCTCCCCGCGCGTGGAGGCGCGCCCCCGCGCCGGCTCGGGAATGGCCGCTACGGAAGCCCCCCGCGGCCTGCTCTACCACCGCTATTCAGTGGACGAGAACGGACTGATCACCGCCGCGCGCATCGTTCCGCCCACCGCTCAGAACTTCCGCCGCATGGAAGAGGACCTCTGGAGCTACGTGCCGCGCCTGCTCGATCTCGACAACGACCAGATCGCCTGGCGCGCCGAACAGGCCGTCCGCAACTACGACCCCTGCATCTCCTGCGCCACGCACTTCCTGAAACTCTGCCGCGACTGACCGCCTCGCAGCCAATCAGCACTAACGGAAAGCGGCGTCACACCCGGACAGGGGGCATCCCCCCGCAGCGGGCCGGCTTCGCTCCTGATCGGAGAGGCGCAGCAATCAGCACGAGGGGCCTGCCGGGCACCATTGCCCTGCGGAACAAGGGATGGGACGAAAATCGCCGCGTCCAGCCTCTGCATGCACGGCACGACTCCAGCGCCGCAGGCGCCATGCTGTGAACGCCCCGGGGACGGAAACTGGAATCTCTGTTTGCGCCATAGACGACAACTCTCGACCCGATCCGCGCTCTTGCTTGGGCGCTGGCGGAGGCTCATGACCGGAGCTCTGCCGCGGGAAACTACTGGATGACGATCCCCGGAATTTCCGCCAATCCGGAGTGCGCGTGAAGCTGCCTCTTCCGCATCCGGCTCGCTTTTGTCTCCTGTAACCATCTCTTCACGAGCCTTGCTCTCCCTGAAGGGCAATGCTAAGCTTCGTTAATGCAGGGGTAGATTTCTTTATGACACCAAAACAACTCGCTACCACCTTGTTTGTCACACTCAGCCTCCTGGCCATGTCTGCCAGCGGGCAAACCATCACCGGTGCCATTACGGGCACTGTCACGGATCCCTCCGGGGCCATCGTCCCCGCGGTCCGCGTGACGGCCACCAACACGGCAACCAACCTGACATACGATACACAGACCAATGAAGCAGGCGTCTACAACCTGCTGTTCCTTCCTGTTGGCGACTACACGCTGACTGTGACAGCGCAGGGTTTCAAGCGCTCGACTCTGGGTCCCTTCAAGCTGGAGGTCAACCAGGTGGCGCGCGTGGACGTGAAGCTGGAGGTCGGTGATACGACGCAGACCGTCGAGGTCCGCGACATCGCGCCGATCCTGCAGACGGAGACGACGCAGACTGGCGACACGCTCACGTCGCAAAAGCTCACTTCGCTGCCTCTCAAAGGCCGCAACTTCGTGTCCATGACGCTGCTGATCCCGGGGGCTGTTTCGCCCAATCCGGAAGCGATGAACAACCGCTTCGGCGCACGCCCCTATGTCAACGGCAACCGCGAACAGACCAATAACTTCATGCTCGACGGCATCGACGTGAACGACTCGATCGACAACCGCGTCGGCTACTCGCCCAACGTGGACGCGCTGGAAGAGGTGAAGGTGCTCACCGGCAACATGGGCGCCGACTACGGCAACGCCGGCGGCGCAACGGTGATGCTCACCATGAAGAGCGGCACCAACCAGTTCAAGGGCAACGTGTTCAACTTCCTCCGCAACGAGAAGCTGGACGCCAACGGATTCTTCCGCAACCGCAACCCGAACACGGCGACGCGGCTCGGATTCAAGCGCAACATTTTCGGCGGCACGCTCGGCGGCCCCATCCAGCGCGACAAGGCATTTTTCTTCGTCAACTATGAAGGCACCGAGCAGCGTACCAGCGGGCCTGCCTCGGCCAGCGTTGCGCCTCAGGCCTGGCGCCAGGGCGATCTGAGCCAGTTCCCCAACGTCATCCGCGACCCGGCGGCCGGCGGCGCGCCGTTCCCCAACAAGCAGATCCCCCAGTCCCGGATCGTCAACCCCGTGGCGCTGAAGCTGTTCTCCAGCCCCGATCTCTATCCGCTGCCGAACCAGGCCGGCGCCGGCGCCTTCGGCGTCAGCGGCAACTACGCCGCCTCGACGGCCAGCACGCTGAAGAACCACCAGGGCGACGCCAAGCTCGACTACCGGCTGAGCGACAAGGACAACCTCTCCGGACGCATCAGCTGGGGCGAGTACGAGAGCGTCGGCAGCCGCACCGCCCTGCCGGTCGTCATGACCTCCGGGCAGCTCGGTCCCACGCGCTCCGGCGTCATCAACTGGGTGCGCACCTTCAGCCCCACCATCGTCAACGAGGCGCGCGTCGGCTTCTCGCGCATCATCATCAAGGACACCACCATCGACTGGTCTGGCAAGCTCGGCATGAACGGCAACCAGACCTTCGGCATCCCCGGCGGCCAGCCCGTCCCGGGCCTGAGCTCCGTCAGCCTGGGCAGCGGCCTCTCGGCCGTGGGCGCCAGCGGCATCTTCTCCAACACCGCTGACAACAAGTACACCTACTACAACAACCTCACCTGGCAGAAGGGCCGCCAGCTGATCAAGATGGGCGGCCAGTTCATGCGCTACCAGCAGAACCGGTACTACTCGGGCAACAATGGCGTGCTCGGGCTGTTTACTTACAACGGCACATACACGGGGCTCGACTACGCCGACTTCCTGCTGGATCAGCTCGCCGCCAAGGGCCGCGGCTCGGCCACCGGCACCTGGGGCCACCGCTTCTGGCGCTCGGCGTTCTTCATCCAGGATGACTGGAAGGTCCGGCCCAACTTCACCCTCAACGTCGGCCTGCGCTATGAATACATGCAGCCGATCTACGAGGTGGCCGACCGCCAGGTCAACGTCAACACCTACACCGGCGAGCTCATGTACGCCGGCAAGAACGGCAACAGCCGCGCGCTGTACCGTCCTTACAAGAACCAGTGGATGCCGCGCATCGGCTTCGCCTGGACGCCCGGCATCCTCAACAACAAGCTCGTGATGCGCGCCGGCTGGGCCTACATGAGCTTCATGGAGGGCACGGGCGCCAACCTGCGCCTGCCTCTCAACCCGCCGTTCTTCATCGAGACCAACTTCAACTACGACGTCAACGCTCCGGGCTCCATCCGGACGGGCTTCGCCGATGTCGTCACGGCGGATCTCCGCCTCGACATGCCGCGTCCTGCCGGCACCACCACGCCGCAGTTGCAGGGCCGCGCCTGGGACCTCGACCTGCGGCCGCAGACCACGTCCCAGATCAACTTCACGCTGGAATACCAGCTCGACAACGCCACCTCGATTTCGGCCGGCTACGTCGGCCAGAAGGGAACGCACCTCGTGGCGCCGGTGGAAGCCAACCAGCCGCTGCCGGGCACCGGCCCCGTGTCTACCTGGCCGAACCTGAACCTCCGCCGCCCGCTGATCAACAAGCTGCCGAACCTCGGCAACATCGCGCGCACGGAGTCCTCGGCGACGATGGATTACCACTCGCTGCAGGTGTCGGCGCGGCGCCGCTACACGGCGGGTCTTGAGATGCTGGCCAGCTACACGTTCGGCAAGACGCTGACCGACAACCTCGGCTACTACGGCAGCGCCTTTACGCAGGGTGAAGGCGCCTACTGGCAAAACGCGTACGACCGCCGCGCCAACCGTGGCCGGGCGTTCTTCGACGCGCGCCACAACCTGTCGATCGGCGCGCTCTACGACCTGCCCTTCGGCAAAGGCAAGAAGTTCGCCTCCAATATGCCGAAGGCGGCTGATCTGCTGTTCGGCGGCTGGAACATCAACTCGATGGTGCTCGCCCGCAGCGGCTTCCCGATCACGGTCCGCGCCGTCGACCGCACCAGCATGGCGGTCCGCGGCAACGTCCGCGCCAACTACTTCCGCAAGCTTGTCAAGAACGAGTCGCTCGTCAACGTCGACAATTTCTTCGGGCTGCCCACCGACACCGCTGCCCGCACGGCCTTCTTCTGCCCCGCGGGCGTCGATGACGGCAAGTGCCCCTACGGCAACCCCGGCGACGGCCTGTTCGGCACCGCAGGCATCGGTACCGAGCAGGGGCCCAGCTTCTTCTCGATGGACTTCTCCATCGGCAAGAAGTTCTTCGTGACGGAGACGAAGTACTTCGACTTCCGCACGGAGTTCTTTAACGCGCTGAACCACGTCAGCTGGGCGCCGCCGCCGGCCAACATCGGCTCGCCCGGCACCTTCGGCGCCGTCACCGCTCAGGTGCAGTCGCCGCGCAACATCCAGTTCGGCCTGAAGTTCTACTTCTGAGCCGGGCTGATCCCATTCAAGGAGCCCTCCCCCCGGCGGGGGAGGGCTCCTTTTCTTCTGTTTCTGCGCGGGATGGACTGTCATGCAAAATTTACATCAGAACTTCAGTTCTGATTGACTGAAAAATGCTTCGTGATTTTCCCGCTGCAGACAGGGACCGGTCTGCAATTCTTTGTAAAATCCACGGTTGAGGACAGATGTGCACTTTCCGGGTTGGTGTACACTGTCCCCTATGAAGACCGCTTGTGTACTGCTCGCCCTTTCTCTCGCCGCGCCCGCCGCGCTGCCCGCCATCGAGGATCCGCCGCCCCAGCACGTCCAGTGGATGAAAGAGAGCGCCCAACTCCAGGACAAGATCCGCAACGGTCAGGACGTCGAGGCCAGCGCGAAGCGCATGCAGGCGCTCTATAAGGAAGTCGAGGCCTTCTGGGCCAAACGGAACTCCGACATCGCCGTCAAAGCCTGCCGCGACATCCAGGCCGCGGCCGCGAAGGCGGCTGCCGGTGACGCCAGCGCCGGACGCGCCATCGGCGGCGGCTGCCGAACCTGCCACGACCAGCACCGCGAGAAGATTTCCGACACGGTCTACAAGATCAAATAGCTACAGCCGAGCCGCGCGGGAGGAGCAGCCCGACGGGCTGCGGCCAAGCCCCGTGACCCTGCGGGACATCAAAAGGAGTGAAAATCTCCGCGGATCCGGGGCCGCGGGCTAAGCGGCATCAGGCCGCGAGAGCCAACGGTTCCCAGCCTTGGCCCGCCACGCCCTGCCACTGCGGGCTTGCCGCCGCCCTTGGGCGGCGGCTGCATCCCAACCCTGATGGCTTGAGGCGTGAGATTGAGATCGGGCGGTTCCCCGTCCAGCCTCGGCTGAGCGTGCGATTCTCGAGCCAAGGGAGTTCTGCATGGCGCCCGCAGACTGCCGGCCATGGCCAGCAGGACTTCCGTGAACGCTCGTCCTGCAAAGGGCCTCGCCGCTCCGGGCGGCAAAGCGGCGCGCTCCACCCTCCTCCCCTTTGAGTCCACAGGTTCCGGCCCCATTGGCAGCCCGCTCGCAGGCGACTCTCTGGCCGCCGATTTCGCTTCCGCGGCGCTTCAGTTCGTGCCCCGCGCCTGCCCGGTCAACTCTTCCACGCCACGGCCTGCCCCGCGGTCTCCTTGGCACCTCCGGTCCGCCTCATCAAGGTAGTCTGGGAATCATGGCGGTATTCCAGAAGACGTTCCATCTCTCCACCCGCGGCATGTGCGATGTCATCGATATCAGCAGCCAGGTGGAGCAGGCCGTCGCCGAAAGCGGCATCCGCACCGGCATCGTGAACGTCAGCGGCCTCGGTTCCACGCTCGGCATCACCACCATCGAATTCGAGCCCGGGGCTGTGCAGGACCTCCGCGAAGCCCTCGACCGCATCGCCCCCGTGCACGACCGCTACGCCCACAACGCCCGCTGGGGCGATCACAACGGCTTCTCTCACCTGCGCAGCGCGCTGATGGGCGCTTCAAAAACATTTCCCGTGCAGAATGGCAGGCTGCACACCGGCACCTGGCAACAGATCGTCCTCTGCGATTTCGACGACCGCCCCCGCCGCCGTGAAGTCACCGTCACCGTGATCGGAGGGTGACTCAGTCCGGGGCCAGCCCGGCCGTCATCGCCGGCTCGCCCGCGCCAATCGCCTTCACCGCCGTCTGCCTTGCCGGTTGCCGGTGGTCTTCCTTGCCCGCCGCCCGGCGGTACAGCCATCGGATGCCCAGGCCCGCCTGATACACAGGATTGTTGAACGTGAAGTCGTGCGCCGCCGTCAGCATCACCTGGCGCACCAGGCGCCCGAATCGCCCCGGCCGGGGCCCCTGCAGGGACTCTGGCGGGTCAGGCGTCTTCGCCGGCAGGCACGGATTCAGCTTCAGCACCGCCACCATGCCGTCCGTCCGCACCGCCTGGCCCGTAGACAGCCGCAGCGACGCCGGCACCCACGGCCTCGGCAGCATCCCGGCGGCCGCCACGCAGCCGGTGTGCAGCAGATCGTTCACCACCTTGGCGCGCTCGTTGTCGATCTCCGGATCGATCACATGAATCAGCCTGCTGTTGGAGAAGGACCACGTGATGGCCTGATCGTGCGTGGCCGCCGCGGCAAGCACGGGCTGCCCCCTCCATTCGCGCCCCGTGCCGAAAACCCGCATGTGATGCCGTTTCGAGTAGTTGTTCAGGGACTTCGACAGCTCCAGCACGGCAGGATTTTCGTCCATCAGCATCGGACTCATCGGCGCCTCCGGATAGGGCGCCGACTCGGCTACGCTACGGAACGTCCGCCATCCGCTCGAGACCGTCAACCGGTCCGCCCGCACCCACCCCGCCGCCCTTGCCGCTCTTTCCAGCCAATCCGCCTCGCCGAGAAAAACCAGATTCACAACGTCTGCTTTCAGGCGGACGTCCGTCGTCGTCAGCCTCCATGTCATCTGCCGGATCAGGTCCCGAAGGCCGTCCTCTTCTTCCTCAGCTGTCGCTGCTGGAGCTGGCGGAACCGCAAGCGCCGCAGGCTCTACGATCAGCGGCGCCAGCGTCTCCAGCACAAGCTCCGTGGACGGCGGAAGGTAGATTTCCGCCTCCGGAAAGCGGAGCGTCACGTTGCTGGCGGCGGCCAGCACGGCCTGCAGAAGGGGGTCCCAGATAAAAATGTTCCTCGTGATGCCGGCAAGCCGGTGGCCCATCGGCGCAGTCGCCCGGATGCCGACCAGCCGGCCGTCCCGGGCCACGGTCTCCCGTGCATTGTCCACCAGCCGCAGACGTGTCTGGATGGCCACCCTCGGCCCCCCGGGCAGGTGGATCGTGTGGAAATTCATCCGCAGCGACGCCCGCACCCGCCTCGTCCCCCAGCCGATCCGTCGCACGTCTTCCAGCCGCCCTTCTACGCTCGTCCCCGGCGGAACCACGGTCCGCCCGTCGATCATCAGCGGCGCGACAACCTCGGCCCAGATCGCGTCTCCGCTCCGGTTGGCATAGGAAGAGACGGAGTTCAGCAGGCGCACTTCCAGCAGCGATCCCGGTGGTGCTGCCCCGAACAGTGCGGCTGCCTGCAGGCAGAAGCAGACGGCTGCCGGGAGCCTCATTCCGCCACCCGCGGACTGCGGCGGTACGAGCCTGGAATCCTGCGCCAGGCCCCTGTCCGGGCAGCGCGCCTCTCGCGAGGAGGGCGCTCGTCACCGCAGCCTCGCCTGTCCGCCATGCCTCCATTCTAATGGCAAGCCTCTTCCTCCCGCCCTCCGCTTCCGGAGACTGCGAACCGGAATCCCGCTCAGCAGCCGCCCCCGGCTCCTGCATTCATCTGCCGCTGATTCGCGGGGGCGCCCGGGTCACGCAAGTCCGGCACCGGCGCCCGTCTGAGCCCTGCCAGCGCAAGCATGGGCCCTCGCAGGGCCGAGAAACCTTCCCGCTAGCCGATTCGGCTGGCCGATCCGGAGGTTGGCAGAGGCTCGAAATCGCTTGCGCGCCCGCACAGCAGGCGGGGCGCCTCCTCGTTGGCTCGAGTCGGGAAGGCCCTTTCTTGTAAGGGATTACAACTGCCTCGGCTCGCCATGCCGGGATTCCGCCACGCCTTGATGATTTTTCGGACTTTCCGCAGCATCTTCAAGCCGTCTGGAACACCCCTAGAGCGAGGACTCAAGCCAGGAAATTCCGATGTAGTGGCGAAATGTCCAAATGTCTGAATGTATTGTGCTTTTAGAACTGAGTTTCGCCCATTTTTATCTGTTAATCGGCGGCGAAATAGTACTACTGGGTCAAAAAGAGAACATTTTATGCTATCATTGTTTTGTGCGTAGCGCTCCTGTGGGGCCAAGCCCGCAAGAAAAGCGCTTCGCGGCCTATGTGGAGGCTTGGCCAGGGCCGCGGGGCATGCCGA
>Ga0101944_10002244_pt1 | contig 32586 bp, 28 predicted proteins | sample DewCreD2012metaG_FD_75245 | JGI IMG/M metagenome (GOLD analysis project Ga0101944, IMG submission 75245) | Hot spring sediment bacterial and archeal communities from British Columbia, Canada, to study Microbial Dark Matter (Phase II) - Dewar... ... | reverse complement strand
AGGCCGGGATGTTCATCCCCCTCAGCGCGGGCCGGCGGACGTATCCGGGCTTCCCGTGGGCCACGCTCCTGATCGTGGCCTTGAACGCCGCCGTCTACGCGGGGGAGATGTGGCTGCGCTACAGCGCGGGCCGGGGGGCGCTGGCGGCCCTGATCGAGGCCTGGGGCTTCACGCCGGCGCAGGTGGCGTCCGGCGCCGGCGCGCGCGCGCTGACCGCGTTCGTCTCGATGTATCTGCACGGCAACCTGGGCCACGTCTTCTTCAACTTGCTCTTCCTGTGGGTCTTCGGCCCGCCGCTGGAAGAACGGATGGGCCCGGTCCGCTTCGCGGCTTTCTACACGCTGTGCGGGCTGTTGGGGCATGCGTTGACGTTACTGCTGGACGGCGCGGCGCGCTATCCGCACATTGGGGCGAGCGGCGCGGTGGCCGGCGTATTGGGGGCTTTCCTGCTGCTGCTCCCGGGGCGCCGCATCTACACCCTGATCCTGGTCTTCATCCCCATGCGCCTGCCGGCCTGGCTGTTGTTGGGGGGCTGGCTCGTCAACCAGGCTTTCCTCGGCCAGGCCGTGCTGGACGCCGGCGTCAACTTCAGCCGGATCGCGGTCTGGTCGCACCTCGGCGGTTTTGTGGCCGGCCTGGCGCTGGCGGCCCTGTTCCTGCGGCCGGACGTGCTGTTTAACCGCCGGGCCGCGGCCTGAGCCTTCGGCCGTCCGCCCTTATCCTTCCCCAATCGGCTTGAACCCCTCGCCCAGGGCCTCGTGCGCCTGCCCGATGACCACGAAGGCCGCCGGGTCGCATTCCTGGATGATGGCCTTGAGCTGGCTGATCTCCGACCGGCTGACGGCGATGAACAGCACGTGCCGCTCCTGACCTGAGTACATGCCGGTGCCGGCCCAGCCGGTGACGCCGCGCCCCAGGTCCTGCAGCACGCGGTCGGTGATCAACTGCGGCCGGGACGTGATGACGGTGGCCGCGCGCACGATGCCCACGCCCTCGGCCGAGGCCTCGGCCGCCAGCCCGGAGATGTAGAGCGCGACGACGGCGTACAGCGCGTGCTCCCAGCCGAAAGCCAGCCCGGCCGAGAAGACGATCACGGTGTCGGTGAGCAGGTAGCTCTGGCTGAGCGGCACGCCGCGCCAGCGGCCCAGGATGCGGGCGATGATGTCGGTGCCGCCGGTGGTGCCCTGGGCGCGGAAGACCAGGCCCATCCCCAGCCCGCCCAGCACGCCGCCGTACAGGGCGTTGAGGAAGGGGTCCGGCGTCAGGCCGGCCCTGGGCAGGTAGAGCGCCAGCGCATCCACCAGCGCGGAGTACACGACGACGGTGAAGATCGTGCGGGCCATGAAGCGCCGCCCGCCCAGGTGCCGCCAGCCGAGCACGAACAGCGGCAGGTTCATGGCCGCCACCATCACGCCGATCGGCCAGCCGGTGAACGCGTTCACGATCTGCGCCAGGCCGCTGATGCCGCCGGCCGCCAGTTGGGCCGGGATCAGGAACAGGTCCATGGCCAGCGCCTGGACGACGCAGCCGATGACGATCAAGGCATAATCGCGCGCGCGGTTCAACATAGGGCCTCGGTCCGTCAGATCGCCTTGAGTTATAGCACTATTGAACTATGAGCGGCCCGGTCCGGGTTTGCTACAATCGGCCTACACTCACCCGGAGGAAACGGCATGTCGTCTTACGCCCCGCTGCGCTCGCTCAATTGCCCGAACTGTGGCGCACCGCTGGCGTTCCCCAAAGAGCGAGACAGCGTCGTGTGCCGTTTCTGCGATTCGACCATCGAGCGCTCCGACGAAGCCCCGACGCCGGACGACGCCAGCCACGCGCTCAAGGTCGATATCCTCGGCGGCCAGGTCTCGGTCCAGCGGCCCAGCGGCGGCGCCTCCAGCGGCCGGCGGTTCATCATCAAAATGCAGGGCGGCCAGCCGCTGGTGTTCGAGGCCGGCGACACCGCCGGCCCGGCCGCCTCCCTCGGCGCGACCGTCACGACGACCACCGTCCGCCCGGCGCAGCGGCGCGGCGGCTGCGTCTGGGTGATCCTGGCCCTGATCATCGCGGCCACGATCCTCGTGCCGCTCGTGCTCGGCCTGGCCGGCACCGCCGGATTGGGCGCCCTGCTCGGCCTGGTCACGGGCGGCGAGGGCGAGCGGATTCTGACCCAGATCCCGGGCGTGCCGGAGCTCCTCACGCAGGCGCCGCAGGCGGCCACCCGTTACGTGTTCGGCGGGCCGGCCGTCCTGACGCCCTCCACGGCCGACGCGCCGGCCGATATCCTCGCCCTCACCACTCAGTACCCGGTTTCCGGCGGCGAAGGCGAGCAGCGCGTGATCGCCCTGAGCGGCGCCGAACCCGGCTTGCTCTGGAGCAGCGACCCGCTGGACAAGGATACTTACGACACGCCGCTGCTGGCCAACCGCGACTACGTCTACGCCGTCAGCGGCGCGCGGCTGCTGGCCCTGCGCCGCGCCGACGGCCAGACGGCCTGGACCGCGCCGCTGGCGGACCAGATCGCCATGGCCGTGTGCCGGGCCTGCCTGGCCCTGGACGACGATCGGCTCTACGCCCTCACTGACGACGGCACCCTGCAGGCCTACGACGCGCGCACCGGCGCGCCGGCCTGGAAGTACGTAGCGACGCAGGCGTCGCCGCGCGGCCTGTATCGGCTGGCCGGGCGTCCGGCGTTCATGGATCGCGACGACGACGGCGACGGTATCCTGCGCGTCTTCGACCCGGATACCGGCGCGATGCAGACCGCCCAGCCGACCTGCGCGACGAACTTCTCCGAGCCCGATTATACGGACTGGACCACGCCGCTCTACCTCGCGCCCGACGGCGGCAGCGTCTACGTCGCCTTCGGTTTCTTCGAAACCTGCGCCCAGCGCCTGGACGCGCAGACCCTGGAGCCGGTCTGGGCCGTCGCGCTGCCCGCGGGCCTGGACCTCAACCAGCGCGATGTGCGCCCGGTCTTCGCCGAGGACGCCGTCTACTTCAGCGCCGGGACGCAGATCGTGGCGCTGGCCGCCGCCGATGGGGCGGCGCAGACGGTGCTGGCCGATGAGGACTACCGGCTGGCGCCGCTGGCCGTGGACGGCGGCACGCTGCTCGTGCGCGCCCTGCGCCAGCGCGGCTCCGCGCGCTTCGAGCTGTGGGCCGTGGACCGCGCTTCCGGCGAGCGCCGCTGGGTCTACGACCTGGGCGAACACCCGCCCCTGGACCCGCCGGACGCCAACACCAGCATCATCGACGACGACAAACCGGTCTGGACCTGGCGCCTGACGTCCGACGGGCTGTATATTCTGCGCTTCAAGCGCGCCGTGGACGACGTGTCACACGCCTTGCTCGTCGAGCGGCTGGACCTGCGGACCGGCGTCAGCGCCGGCCAGCAGGAGGTCCGGCTGGGCGTGGCGACCATCATCCTCAGCGCGCCCGAGGTCGCCGGCTGGACGCAGGATACGCTCTGGTTCGTCATCGAAAACACGGTGCTGGCCTTCGACCTGAGCGACGGCGCGTTCACGTATCGCTGGCCGTAGCCGGCCGCTGCGCGCGTTCCCGGCGCCGGGCCGCCCGCCGGTCGTGCGCCGGGTCCACCGCCGGCGCTGCGCCCGCTCCGCGCGCCGCCGCCGGATCGGGCACGGGCGGCAACGGGGCGCCGTCCGGCAGGCCGGAGCGGATCAGGCGCAGCATCTCGTCCCTGGCTCGCGGGTCGGTCTCGGGCGACGTGTAGGCGGCCAGTCTCTGCTCGACCTCCTCCCGCGCGCGTCGTTGCAGGTCCTTGCCGCCCTCCTTCGCCCACTGTTCGCGGTTGGTGCGGTCGAAGACCGGGCCGGGCAGGTGCAATTCCGTCGGCCAGTATTTCAGCGTGTGCTCGGCCGTGAGCAGGTGTTTCTCGGCCAGCAGGTGCCGCGCCAGGTCCACGGTCGGCACGTCCTCCTTGACCGAGAACTCGCGCACAAAGTGCAGGGCCTGGCCGCACAGCTCGTTGTCCAGCACCAGCTTTTCCAGGCTGAAGGTGAGCACGTAATCCAGCATGCCGGGGCCGGACACGGAGTTGACGCCGGCCAGCGCCGCCAGCAGGGCGCCGCCGAACGTCTCGGCGCCGGCCTGCGCGTCCAGGAATTTCCCCTCGCTCAGGGCCATGTAGCTTTGCGTCGGCAGGCCGAGGTGTTTGGCGACGGCGACGTACGCCGCGTCCAGATAGAGGGCCTCGACGGCCGCCATCGGCGATTGGGCCGTCTTCATGTGGAAGGCGGCCGGCGCGCCGCCCAGCAGCACCGGCGCCCCCGGCCGCGCGATCTGGGCCATCGTCAGCCCGGCCAGCACGTCCGCGATGTGCATCACTGTGGCGCCGGCCCGCGTCACCGGCGCGATCAGCCCCAGCAGCGTCACCGGCACGATCTCGACCGGGATGCCCCAGGCCACGCAATCGAGCAGGTTCTGGCAGGAATCCTCGCTGTAGCGGAACAGGCCGGTGGCCGTGATGGTGAAGAGCGCCATCGGCCGCGCGCTCAGGTCGGCGCGGTCATGCCGGAAGAGCGCCATCATCTCGGCCATGCGCGGCACGCCGTGCTCGGTGAAGGCGCCGCTGACCACCGGCCGCAGCGAGTTGAGCAGCGCCAGGTACAGGCGCCAGGCGTCGCTCACCTGCGGCTCGATGTCGTTGGTGGAAAACGCGGTCGCCAGGTAGGCGATGTGCTCCAGGCCGTCGGCCACGCGCACATACTCCACAAAGTCGCGCGTGTTCGCGAGGCGCGTCTCGCCGGTGCGGTGGTCCAGGATCTTCAGGCCGCTGGAGCCGGGGGCGAAGTGCACCCGGTCGCCGGCCAGCGTGGCGTGCGGGCGGCCGTCGCGCGTATACAGCGTAATCGAGCGCGGCGCCGTCCCGATGGCGCGGTCGATGACCTCGGGTGGGAAGAGCACGCGCTCGCCGTCGCCGGCGGTGTCCGCCGTCCTCAGGCCATGGTCGAGCAAGAGCTGGCGCAGTTGCCGCCCGCGCACCTCGATGCCGATCTCGGCCAGCAGGCGCTTGGCCTCGTCCAGGACCCGAGGGAGGAAGGCTTCCGGGAGGACGCGGAGGTGGGGGCGCATGGGTCACCCCTTCAGCCTGTCATCCTTCAGCACCTGCCTCGCCGCATGTCTCCCCGGCCGCCCGGAGACGCCGCCGCCCGGATGCGTCCCCGGCCCGCACAGGTACAGGCCCGCGATCGGCGTGCGGTATTGCGCCCAGCCCGGCACCGGCCGCATGAACAGGATCTGGTCCAGCAGCATCTCGCCGTGGTAGACGTTGCCCTCGGTCAGGCCGTAGGTCCGCTCCAGATCAAGCGGTGTGAGGACCTGGCGATGGAGGATCAGGGACTTGAGATCGGGCGCGTATTCGCTCAACGTCTCAATCACCCGATCCCCCAGAAGTTCCCGTTTCGTCTCCCACTCCCCCTCCTTCAGATGATAGGGCGCGTACTGCGCCCAGATCGACATGACGTGCTGCCCGGCCGGCGCCAGCGTCGGATCAGCCAGCGACGGCACGGTCACCTCCAGGTGGGGGTGTTCCGATAACCGGCCGTATTTGGCGTCGTCGTAGGCGCGTTCGAGGTAAGACAGGCTCGGGCCGACGCTGATCACGCCGCGCAGCGGCGCCAGGCCCGCCGCCCCGTCGGCGGACAACGCGCTGAACGTCGGCAGGCCGGCCAGCGCCAGGTTGACCTTGGCCCATGCGCCGCGCATTTTGACGTGCTCCACGGCGTGCGCGAAGGTGGGATCGAGCTCAGCCGGGTCCACCAGGCCGAGCAGGGTGCGCTTGGGGTCGGCGGCGGAGACCACATAGCGCGCCCGGACCTCCTCGCCTCCGGTCAGGGCCACGCCCAGCGCCCGCCCGTCGCGCACGAGGATGTGCGCGACCTCCGCGCCGGTGCGCACCTGGGCGCCTGCCGCCCGCGCCGCCGACGCGAGCGCGGCCGTGATCTGGCCGACCCCGCCGCGCGCCGTGGCCTTGAAGGGACCATCGTGGTTGACCCACTGGTGCAGCATCAGGAAGGCGGTGCCGGCGCTCAGCGGACCCTGGAGCAGGCCCTGCACGCCCAGCGCGCCCAGCACCCCTTTCAGGGCGTCGGCCTCGAACCACTCGTTCAGCAGTTCGGCGGCCGACATCGGCAGGACGCGCAGGACCTCCATCATGTCGGCCTTGCCCAGGCCGCGCCAGTGCAGGGCCAGGCGGCCCAGCGCCGGCAGTTCGGCCGCCGGGATGTCGGGCAGCGGCGGCATGGCCAGGGCGTCAACCTCGCGCAGCACGCCGGCGATCCGCTTCATCAGCGTGACGAAGGCCGCCCATCTCCCGGCGTCGGCGGCCGAGAACCGCTCGAGCGAATCGCGCGTGGCCACCGGGTCGGCCGACAGCCACAGGCCGCGGCCGTCGGGTTGCGGGCTGAAGAGCGAGGCCACGCCGGGCAGCGGCTCCAGCCCATGGCGGCCCAGCGCCAGGTCGCGCACGACCTCGGCCGCCAGCTGGCCGCGGTGGACGCACGTGTCCACCTTGAAGCCCGGCGCGATTTCCTCGGTGACCAGGCTGCCGCCCAGGACGTTGCGGCGCTCGAGCACGAGCACCGTCTGCCCGGCCCGGGCCAGGTAGGCGGCGGCGGTCAGGCCGTTGTGGCCGGCGCCGATGACGATGGCGTCGTAATGGCTGGACATGAAGACTCCGCAGCGGGGTCGGTGAGCCGACAGCCGCTATCTCCAATCCTTCAACATTTCAAGCGCCGCCAGCCGCCCGCTGGCCCCCATGATGCCGCCGCCCGGATGCGTGCCCGAGCCGCACTGCCAGAGGTTGGCGATCGGCGTGCGATACTGCGCCCAGCCCGCGGCCGGGCGCAGGAAGAACAGCTGGTGCAGGGCCAGCTCGCCCTGGAAGATGTTGCCCTCGGTCAGGCCCGTGATCTGCTCGATGTCCGGCGGCGTCAGGACCTGGCGGTGCCGGATGAGCGACTTGAGGTTGGGCGCGTACTCGGCCAGCGTGTCCACCACGGCGTCGCCGAAGGCTTCGCGCCGGGCGTCGTCCCAGCCGCCCTCGATCTCGTACGGCGCATACTGCACGAAGCAGGACATCACGTGTTTGCCGGGCGGCGCCATCTCCGGGTCGATGACGGACGGGAAGATGCAGTCGAGGTACGGCCGGCGCGAGAACCGACCGTATTTGGCGTCGTCGTACGCGCGCTCGATGTAGTCGACGCTCGGGCTGATCGAGACCGCGCCGCGGTGCAGGGGGGAGTAGCCGTCCGCCCGGATGGGCAGCGCCGTGAAATCGGGCAGGGCGTCCAGCGCCAGATTGACCTTGCCGGACGAGCCGCGGATCTTGTAGCGGCGGATCGCGTCCACAAAGTCGCCGGGCAGCAGGCCGGGGTCGACCAGTTTGAGAAAGGTGCGCTTCGGGTCCAGGCTGGAGGCGACGTAGCGCGCCGGCAGCTCGTCGCCGTTTTCCAGCGCCACGCCGACCGCGCGCCCGTTCTTGACGATCACCTGGGCCACCGGCGCCTCGGTGCGGATCTCCACGCCGGCGGCGCGCGCGGCGGAAGCGATGGCCTGGCTGATGCCGCCCGTGCCGCCCTTGGCGAAGCCCCAGGCGCGGAAGACGCCGTCGATTTCGCCCATGTAGTGGTGCAGCAGCACGTAGGCCGTGCCGGGCGAGCGCGGCCCCAGGAACGTGCCGATGATGCCGCTGGCGCTCTTGGTGCCTTTGAGCGGCTCGCACTCGAACCATTCGTCGAGCAGGTCGGCGGCGCTCATGGTCATCAGCTTGGCCAGGTTGTAGAAATCCCGCGCCTCCAGGCCGCGGGCGTGCCCGCCCAGCTTCAACAAACCCAGCAGATCGTCCGGGCCGAGCGAGGTCGGGTCCGGCGGGATCATGCTCAGGATCGGCTTCACGGCCCGCGCCATCCGGAACATCTGCCGGCCGTAGTCCTCGTACGCCTCGGCGTCGCGCGGGGAGTGGCGGTAGATCTCGCGCCGCGTCAGGTCGGGGTCGTCCCAGGCCGCCAGGTAATCGCCGTTCGGCAGAGGCGTGAAGGTGCTGGGCAGGGGCAGGATCTTCAGGCCGTGGCGCGGTAGGTCCAATTCGCGGATGACCTCCGGCCGCAGCAGGCTGACGACGTAGGAGAAGACCGTGTACTTGAAGCCGGGGTACACCTCTTCGGTGACGGCGGCGCCCCCCAGGACGTGGCGGCGCTCCAGCACCAACACCTGCTTTCCGGCGCGCGCCAGGTAGGCGGCCGTGATCAGGCCGTTGTGCCCGCCGCCGATGATGATCGCGTCGTAGGTCGTGGCCATGGGGTGCTCTATCGCCCGGCGGAGGAGGAGGGGCGAACGACGACCAGGGGGGCGCGCCCGGCCGTCTTTCGTCCGTCGTCCGGCGTCAGGCGCGTTTTCTCTCCGGGTTGAAAAACGGCAACGTCACCACCCGCGCCGGGGCATAGCGCCGCCGGTGCTGGACGGTGACCTCGAGCATCACCAGGTTGTCGGGGCGCGCGTGCGCGGCCTCCAGGTGGGCCAGGGCCATGTACTTCTTGAGCAGCGGCGACCAGGCCAGGCTGGTGGCGTAGCCGATCTGCCGGCCCAGCGACGCGACCGGCACGCTGGCGCGCAGCGTGGCCGCCGGCAGCTGCGGCGGCAGGCCCGCCTCGGCGTACAGGCGCTCCAGGCTTTTCCATTCCACCTCCAGGCCCACGAACTGCCAGGCCGGGCCGCGCGCCTGCTCGGCCTGCAGGGCTTTGCGGCCGACGAAGTTCCCCTTGTCCAGCGCCACCGTCCAGCCCAGACCCAGCTCATACGGCGTGGACGTCTCGGCCTCGGTGAGCGCGTGGCGCGCCGATTGATAATCCACCTCGATCAGCAGCAGGCCGGCCTCCACCCGCGCCACGTCGAGCGCCAGGATGCCGGCCGGCGTCATCCCGTAGCCCCGGCCGGCGTCCATCAGGGCGTCCCACAGGCGCTCGGCGTGCGCGGCGTCGGTCCACAGCTCATACCCCAGATCGCCGGTGTAGCCCGTGCGCGAAATGGTGACGGGCACATCGCGGACCGTGGTGTGCGCCAGGCGAAAATACTTGAGCCGGTCGAAGTCGGCGGGCGAGACCTGCTGCAGGATGCGGCGCGCGAGCGGGCCCTGCAGGGCCAGCGCCGCCGTCCGCTCGGAGACATCCACGATCTCGACGCTCAACCCGCGCGCGTTCAGGTGCAGCCAGCGCAGGTTGGGGTCGGCCGAAGTCAGGCGGTAGGTCGTCTCGTCCAGGCGGGCCACGGTGCCGTCGTCGATGACCTTGCCGGCCTCGTCGCACCAGGGGGTGTACAGCACCTGGCCGACCGCGCACTGGCTGACGCGGCGCGTCACTACGCGGTCGAGCAGGCGGGCGGCGTCGCGGCCGGTGATCAGGTATTTGTAGAGGGGGGAGATGTCGAACAGGGCGGCCGAGTCGCGCACGGCCCAATACTCGCGCTCGTGCGAGAGCTCATAAGAACCGGCCACCAGCGAGCCGGCCCAGCGCCGCCAGTTCTGGGCCTGGCAGAGCGGGGCGGTGCGGGTGTGGAAGGGGGTGCCTCGGAGCATAGGCCTCCTGCGCCGGCGGTCGTCGGTCAGCTGCTCTCCGCCGGCGCAAAGAACACCAGCAGGTTCAGGTCCCGGGTGATGGAGTGAAAGTGGTGCGCGGCGCGGGCCGGCACGAACACGATCGAGCCGGGGCCGACCGGCCGATCCTCGCCCTCGACGCGGACCTGGCCGTGGCCGTCGAGCACCACATACACTTCATCTTCCGTGTGGGGCGGCTGCGGATCGACGCCGCCCGCCGGCAGGCTGTAGATCCCCAGGCTCATGCTCGGCGCGCGCATGAATTCCAGGTAGCGCTCGCCGGCCGCCTGGCGTTGCCGGAGCAACTCTGCCGTTTCGTAGGCCTGCATCGGACGTCCTCCTGAGCTAAGCCGAGCGATGCGGTGGGGAGCTGGTGGCGGCGGCCTCGTCCGCGGCCCGGTAGCCCAGGCGTCCGGACACGCGCCGGGCCGCCTGCCTCACGGCCGGCGCAAGCTCGGCCAGGCGGGCGGGCGTCAGGCGGGCCGCCGGCCCGCCCACGCACAGCGCGCCGACGGCCAGGCCCTCGGCGTTGAGCACGGCCGCGGCGACGGCGGCGTAACCGATCTCCAGTTCCTCGTGCACGGTGGCGTAGCCGCGCGCCCGGACGCGCGCCAGTTCCCGCCGGAAGCCGGCCAGAGTGGTGTGCGTGTGCGCCGTGAAGCGCGGCAGGCTGCGCTGCGCGCCCAGGAACTGCTCGCGTTCGCGCTCGGGCCGGCCCGCCAGGATCGCCTTGCCGGTGGAGGTGGCATGCGCCGGCCAGCGGGTGCCGACAAAGGGCGTGCCGCCCACCAGGTTGGGGCTGATCACCTCGTCCAGGATCAGGATGTCGCGCTCGACCAGGACCTCCAGCGTGGCGGTCTCGTGGGTGGCGTGGGCCAGCGCTTCCAGTTCGGGGCGGCTGACCAGGCGCAGGTCGTTCGAGCGCAGCGCGCGACTTCCGAGCGCGATGGCTTCCGGGCCCAGCTGGTAGTTGTCGCCCCCGCTCGCCCGGGCCACCAGGCCTTCCTTCTCAAGGGCGGCCAGGAGCCGGTAGGCCGTGGCGCGGTTGAGGCGCGTGGCGCGCGCGATCGCGGCCAGCGTCAAACGCGGCTGGTCATCGGTGAACGTCTTGAGGACGGCGACGGCCCGGCTGACCGCCTGGGCCCCCGGATAGGGCGATGGGCGTGCGACCATATTGTGGATATTAAGTTCACTATATGAACAAGATGATTTTAGCTGATCCAGCGGCGCGGCGTCAAGCTCCGCGGCGCCTCACCCCGGGGCGGAGACGCCGCCCGCAGGCCCGCTTCGCGAGCATGCTGGAGTGCCTCGGCCGAAAACCGGATTCGCCGTCGGCCGATCGGCGTCCTCCGCCGTCGGAAGTGATCGCCGTCAATTTCCTTAACGCGCGTCATCTCTAATGTTAATGACTTGCCGGGCGTAATCTTGCCATGCCCCGTGACTCTCGTTATAATGAGAAGACTGACCAGGGCAGCTGTGGCGAACATGAATTCTTCTGTTCCAGGCTGCCTGTGTTTGTCAGGGGAACGGGTTTCATGGCGACTGCAAAAGTCCTGCTGCTGGAAAGCGAACGCGCGAATGTGCCCTCCTTCGCGCCGGCGCTTGAGAAGCGCGGTTACATTGTGGCCATCGAACATTCGGCGCAGACCGCGATCAAGCGCCTGGCGGCGATCCTGCCCGATGTGGTCGTGCTGGACGCCGCCTCGCTCAAGACCAGCGGCGCGCGCATCTGCCGCCAGTTACGCGCGTCGACGAACGGGACGCCGATCGTCCTGGTCGCCGACAAGAAGAACCCGCCGGACGCCAACTGCGGGGCGTCGGTGGTGTTGACCACCCCCTTCACACCGCGCAAGCTGCTCAACACGGTCGCGCGGCTGCTGCCGGCCGAGGAAGGCGCCTCCCTGCAGGTCGGGCCGATCAGGCTCAACCTGGCGCAGAAACGCGTGCGCTGCGGCGACCGCGAGGAGAAGGTGACGCCCAAGCAGGCCAAACTGCTGGAGATGTTCCTGCGGGCGCCGGGCACGTTGCTCAGCCGCAAGGCCATCATCAAGCATGTCTGGGACACCGATTACGTCGGCGACACGCGCACCCTGGACGTCCACATCAGTTGGCTGCGCAGCGTGATCGAGCCCAACCCCCGCAAGCCGCGTTATCTCAAGACCGTTCGTGGTCAGGGTTACCGCCTGGATGCGCCCGCCGGTTAGCGCCGGCCCCTTCCTCGGAGTCAAAAAGCCCGGTCAGGAATGACCGGGCTTTTTTTCCGGGGGTTCGCCTCCGGGTGAGGGACCGGCTACTGCAGCGCCTCTTCCGCCGCCTGGAGCACCACGTCGTCGTCGGACAGGATGTTGTCCAGCGTCAGCGGCACGCGCACGGTCGGGACCACGCCTGTCCCCTCGAGGAACAGGCTGCCGTCGGCGTTGACCATGCGGTCGGTGGAAAACTGCAGGCTCATGTCCTCCGGCAGTTCCACCTGGCCGCGGGCCACATCCGCGAACACCCCGGCGGAGGGGTAGAAACCGACCACGATCGCGCCGGGCAGCTGCGAAAAGCCGTAGGCCTCCGCCTCGCAGGCGCTGGCGCAGGCCGGCCCCACCAGCACCGCGATCCGCTCGAACCGGTACTGCGTCTTATTGGGCCGAATCTTGTCCGGCGGGCCGACCGGCTCGAACTGGCCGGTCTGCTCGCTGTAGCGCATGGGCTGGCCCAGGGGGATCTCGCGCTCGGTCAGGAAGCCGGCCAGGCCGAGCGGGTTGCCGCCGCCGTTGTCGCGCAGGTCGATGATGAGGGCCTCGACGCCCTCGCTCTCGAACTTCTTCAGCGCCCGGTCGAACAGGCGGATGATCAGGTTCAGGTCATCGTAGTAACTGCTGATCTGGATGTAGCCGATGCCCGAGTCCAGCGTGCGGAAGGTGACGGGCAGGTCCGGCGCCTCGCGGCTCGGGTAAATCACCGGGGCGAAGAAGCTGTCCTGCTCGTCGACCGCCGTCAGCGTGACGGTCTGCGCGGCCCGCGCGTCCGGGTTGAGGAACGTCACCGTCACGGAGGTGCCGGCCGGCGCCCGCGTCAGGAACCAGGCCTGGTCGTAGCGCTTGAAGATCGCCTGCGAGAACGGCCCGGTCAGCGGCTCGATCTGGGCCACGGCCTCGGCGATCGGCCGGCCGCCGAACTCGGTGACGCGCGCGCCGACGCGCAGGCCGGCCCGGTCCGCGGGGCCGCCCTCGGTGATATAGACGACCGCATACTCGCCGCCCTCGATCTCGCGCAGGGCGAAACCGTAGCCGCTGCGGATGGCGGCGCCGATGGCGCGCGACGAGAACCGGCCGCCGTTCAGGCCGACGTGCCCATCCGGGATGGCCAGGGTGAAATCGCGCAGCGCCAGGTAGAAGGCGAAGCCGTCCTGATCCCGTTCGGCCTCCGCCACCCGCGGCGCGATCCGCTCGTAGAGCGCCGGCCAATCCACCGCCTTCTCCGAGATGCCGTTGAACGCCCAGTCCCGGACGATCAGATCGTACAGGCTCTGAAACGCTTCCGTGTAGCTCTGAGCGGAGAAATCCTTGATGGCGAAGTCCTGCGGCTCGTACAGGTCGGCCTCCAGGGTCGGCGTCTGCGCGACCGAGAACGGCTCCGTGTCCAGGTTCACGGCGGAATACCCGGCCGGCAACGGCCCGACCGGGTCGTCGTCGGTGAACAGACGGCCGTCCGCGCCGAAGCCGGTCGGGAATTGTTGCTGCGCGTCCGGCGCCCACACGATCAGCGTCCCGCCGATGACCTCGTCGTTGTTCTCGGAGTCCGTTTTCACCGAGGCCAGGTAACTCGGCCAGCCGAAGGACGGGTCGTCGCCCTCCGAGAACGGCCCGCCCGCCAGGTTCGGCCAGTAAGCCACCGCGAACACCTGCACGCCGGTGTCCGCGCCCCCATCCTGGTCCACATCGTTGAATTCGCCCTCCGGGCGCACGGGCAGGTTCAGGTCGTACGCGCCGCTGAGCGTGTCCAGGTCCACGTCCATGTAACCGAGCACCTGCGAGTCGACCGGGACCGGCCACTCCTCATCGCGCAGGATGAAGCCGCGCATGTCCGCCAGCCCCACGGCGTGCTCGAGGATGTACGTCTCGAGGACGAAGCCGTTCGAAACTTCAAACGAGCCGCGCACCTGATACGGGCCGGACCCGGGCGGGGCCGCCTGGGTCGGGCCGTCGGCCGCCGGCGTGGGCGGGGCCGGGCGGGTGGCGGTGGCGGCCGGGACCGTGACGGCCACGACCGTGGCCGGCGGCGGCGTGGGCGGGGCCGGGCGGGGGGCGAGGCTGGCGCAGGCCAGAGCGGTCAGCGCCAGAAGCAGGACGGCGCGCAGAGGGGGCTTTCGGAATTTGGACATGGTGGACCCGAACGACAGCTCAAACAACACAGGCCACGCCCGCGCGCGGCCTGGTGAAGACTATACCATTGTTCGATTACGGCCGCCGAGACAAAGCGACACCGAGTGGCTGGCCGGGTCGCGGCGGCCCGGTCCGCCTCAGGGCAGCTGGAGGACCTCGGCGATCGGGCCGAGCGCCCAATCGAGGGTCTCCCGGTCGATGACCAGCGGCGGCGCGAAACGGATGACGTTGTCGTGCGTCTCCTTGCACAGGAGGCCGCGCTGCTGCAGGGCCTCGCAGAAACGCCGCGCGCCGCGCGCCTCCGGCCTGAGTTCCACGCCGATGAGCAGGCCCTTGCCGCGCACTTCTTTGACGTGCGGGCTGGGGATCTCGGCCAGGCGCTCCTGGAAATAACTGCCCAGCTCGGCCGAGCGCTCGGCCAGTTTCTCGTCGCGGATCACGCGCAGCGCGGCGCGCGCCACGGCCGCGCCCAGCGGGTTGCCGCCGAACGTCGAGCCGTGCTCGCCGGGCCGGAAGAGGCCCAGCACGGCGCGGTCGGCCAGGACGGCCGAGACCGGGTAGACGCCGCCGCCCAGCGCCTTGCCCAGGATCATCACGTCGGGCCGCACGCCTTCATGGTCGCAGCAGAACAATTTGCCCGTCCGGCCCAGGCCGGTCTGGATCTCGTCGGCGATGAAGAGCGCGTGGTGCTTCCGGGCCAGGGCGGCGACGGCCTGCAGATAACCGGCCGGCGGCACCACCACCCCGGCCTCGCCCTGGATCGGCTCGATCATCAGCGCGGCGGTGTTCGGCGTGATTGCGGCCTCCATCGCGGCGGCGTCGCCGTAGGGCACGATCTTGAAGCCGGGCGTGTGCGGGCCGAACAGGTCGCGGTAGAGCGGCTCGGTGGAGAAGGAGATGATGCTGATGGTGCGCCCCTGGAAGTTGCCGCTGACCACCACGATCTCAGCCTGGTCGCGCGGGACGCCCTTGACGGTGTAGGCCCACTTGCGCGCCAGCTTGAGGGCGGTCTCCACCGCCTCGGCGCCGGTGTTCATCGGCAGCGCCATCTCATAGCCCGTCATCGCGTTCAGCTCCTGGTACAGCCGCGGGAGCTGGTCGTTGCGGAACGCGCGCGAGGTCAGCGTCACTTTCTGCGCCTGTTCGATGAGCGCCGCCACGATGGTCGGATGGCGGTGGCCCTGGTTGAGGGCGGAGTAGGCCGAGAGACAGTCCAGATATTTGCGGCCGTCCACATCCCAGACCCAGACCCCCTCGGCCCGGTCGATGACCACGTTCAGCGGATGGTAATTGTGCGCCCCGTACTGCTCTTCCAGGGCGATGTACTCCTTGGCGTGCATGCGATCTCCTTGGTCAGCTGCCGGCTACCCGCTCTCAGCGTTTCTTCCCTTTGGGGGCCGGGCGTTTGGCCGGCGTTTTCCTGGGCCGCGGGCGAGCGGCCAGCAGGTGGACCAGGATGGCCTTCTGGGCGTGCATGCGGTTCTCGGCCTCCTGGAAGACGACCGACTGCGGCCCGTCCATGACGGCGTCCGTGATCTCCTCGCCGCGATGGGCCGGCAGGCAGTGCAGGACGATGGCGTCCGGGCGGGCCAGCCGCAGCAGGTCGTCGTTGACCTGGAAGCCGGCGAAAGCCCGGCGCCGGGCCTCGGCCTCCTGCTCCTGGCCCATGCTGGTCCAGGTGTCGGTGTAGACGGCGTCGGCGTCCTTCACGGCCTCGCGCGGGTCGTGCGTCAGCCGGATCTCGGCCCGGGAGGCCGCCGCGAACTCGCGGCCCAACGCGACGACGTTGGCCGGCAGCTCATATCCCGACGGCGAGGCGATGGTGAAATGCGCGCCCAGTTTGGCGCAGATGTGGAGCAGGGAGGTGGCCACGTTGAAGCCGTCGCCGATGTAGGCCACGCGCAGGCCCTTGAGCCGGCCCTTGTGCTCCTGGAGGGTGAGCGCGTCGGCCAGGGCCTGGCACGGGTGGTTGTAATCCGACAGGCCGTTGATGACCGGCACACTGGCCCACTGCGCCAGCTCCAGGATGTGCTGGTGGGAGAAGGTGCGGGCCATGATGGCGTCCACGTAGCCGGACAGCACGCGGGCCACGTCGGCCACGGACTCGCGCTGGCCCAGGCCGATTTCGGCCGGCGAGAGGTAGAGGGCGTCGCCGCCCAGGTGGCGCATGGCCATGTCGAACGAGACGCGCGTGCGCAGCGACGGTTTCTGGAAGACCATGCCCAGGACCTTGCCCTTGAGCACGGGCCGATTGCCGCCGCGGGCGCGCTCTTTCTTCAGTTGCACGGCCAGATCGAGCAGGGCCTGCAATTCCTTGGGCGAGTAGTCGGCGATGTGAAGGAAGTGGCGCATCGTATGTCTCCGGGTCATGCTTTCGGGCCAAATTTTTGCTTTAAGATGTCCGCCAGCGTCGGCTGGCCGATCTCCTGCAGTTCGTAGCGCACGCGCTGGGCGGGCTTGTCCAGGGTGAGCACCCGGCGCAGGTCGATGGGCGTGCCGATCAGCACCAGGTCGACGGGCGCGTTGCGGATGGTCTGCTCCAGCTCCCTGATCTGCGCCTCGCCGTAGCCCATGGCCGGCAGGACGTCGCCGGTGGTCGGGTACTTGCGATAGGCCTCGGCGATGGAGCCGACGGCGTACGGGCGCGGGTCCACGATCTCGGCCGCGCCGAAGCGCCGGGCGGCGACCCAGGCGGCGCCGTAGGCCATCTCGCCGTGCGTCAGCGTCGGGCCGTCCTCGATCACCAGCACGCGCCGGCCCTGGATGGCGGCCGGGTCCTCCACGGCGAGCGGCGAAGCGCCTTCCACCAGGGTGGCGCGCGGGTTCAGCGCTTGCAGGGCGTGGCGCACGGCCAGCACGCTGGCATGGTCGGCTGTGTCCACCTTGTTGAGCACAATCACGTCCGCCATCCGGGCGTTGGCCTCGCCCGGGTGATAGGCGGACTCATGGCCGGGGCGGTGCGGGTCGGCGACGACGATGTGCAGGTCGCTCTTGAAGAAGGGCAGGTCGTTGTTGCCGCCGTCCCACAGGATGATGTCGGCCTCCTGCTCAGCCAGGCGCAGGATTTTTTCGTAGTCCACGCCGGCGAAGACCAGCACGCCGCGGTCCAGGTGCGGCTCGTACTCCTCGCGCTCCTCGATGGTGCACTCGTACTCGTCCAGGTCATCGTAGTCCGCGAAGCGCTGGGCCGTCTGCTTGATCAGGTTGCCGTACGGCATCGGGTGGCGGACCGCGGCGACGGTGTAGCCCAGGCCGCGCAGGATATCGGCCACGCGCCGCGTGGTCTGGCTCTTGCCCGCGCCGGTGCGCACTGCGCCGACGGAGACCACCGGCCGGGTGGAGGCGAGCTGGGTGTCCTTCGGCCCGAGCAGTTTGAAGTTGGCGCCGGCCGCCAGCACGCGCGAGGCCTGGTGCATGACGTAGGCGTGCGGCACGTCGCTGTAGGCGAAGACGACTTCGTCCACTTTCAGGTCACGGATCAGGTCCAGCAGTTCGCTCTCCGGGTAGATGCGGATCCCGCCCGGATACAGCCGGCCGGCCAGCTCCGCCGGATACTGGCGGCCCTCGATATTGGGGATTTGCGTGGCCGTGAAGGCGACGACTTCAAACGCGTCGTTGTCCCGATAGACGGTGTTGAAGTTGTGGAAGTCGCGCCCGGCGGCGCCCATGATCAAGACTCGCGTTCGAGGCATACAGAGGACTCCTTGGGTGAAGGGGGCCGGCGGCGTGCGGTTCAGACCGTCCGGCGCAACAGCGCCAACAGTTCGGCGCCGGTGGACTCAATGTGGCGGCGCATCCGGCGCTCGGCCTCGTCGGCCTCGCGGCGCTCGAGCGCGTCGAGGATCGCCGGGTGTTCGGCCAGATCGCCGGCGTTGCGTTCCGGGATCAGGTCCGGCCGGGCCGCGGTGACGTTGCCCCACAGCATGGTGGGGAAGGCGGTCCACATCTGGTTCAGCAGGCGGATGAGGTAGGCGCGCCGGCTGGCGGCGCAAATCAGTTGATGGAAGCGGCGGTTGAGCTCGAGATACTCGGCCAGGGCCTCAGGCGACTGCCGGGCGCTCATCTGGGTCTGCAACTCGTGGAGCTGGCGCAGTTCCTCCGGCGTGATGCGCTCGGCGGCGGCGCGGGCCGCCATCCCCTCCAGAAAGCCGCGCGCGGCGTACAGGTCGGCCACGTCGTCGGCCGAGAACGCGACCACGCGCACGCCCCGGTAAGGGACGTGCTCCACCAGGCCCTCGGCCGTCAACTCCTTGAGCGCCTCGCGGACCGGCATCTGGCTGACGCCGTACTCCTGCGCCAGCCGCTCCTGGCGCAGCCAATCGCCCGGTTTGAGGACGCCGGCCACAATGGCCGCCCGGATGCGCTCAGCAACCACGCGTCGGAGCTGTTTGTGGGTTGTCGCCTTTTCTTCGGGGAAGGTGGTCATAATGATTGTCTAGATATTAGATATAATATCTAGATACAAACACCATAACACTCCTTCTCAGAAGAGTCAACGGGGAAAGCTCTTTATAAGGACCTGTCAGGTGTGTTCCGGCTACATCACATCCGGCGCCCGGATCACCAGCAGGCGCAGGGCGTTGGCCAGCGTCTGGCGCACGGCGGCGGTCAGGCGCAGGCGCGCCTCGCGGATGCCGGGGCCGGCCGCCAGAACCGGCGCCTCGTGGTAGAAGCTGTGGAAGGTCTTGGCCAGCTCGTAGACGTAGTTGGCCATGTGCAGCGGCTTGTACTCATCGGCCGCCGACTGCACCGTGGCCGGAAAGCGCGTGAGCAGGTCGATCAGCTCCACCTCCAGCGGGTGCAGGGCGTAGTCGAAGGCGCCGGCCGCCGGCAGCGCGCCGGCCTTTTTGAGGATGCTGTTGGCGCGCACGTGCGCGTTCTGGATGTACGGCCCGGTCTTGCCGTCGAAGCTGAGCGCGTCGTCGTACCGGAACTCGATGTCCTTGACGTTGTCCACCGACAGCATCGAGTAGACCAGCGCGCCCAGGCCCACCTGCCGCGCCACCGCGTCGCGCTGGTCGAGCGGCAGGTCCGGGTTCTTCTCAGCGATGGTCGCCAGCACGCGCCGGTAGGCCTCGTCGGCCACGTCCTTGAACAGCACCACGCGGCCCCGGCGCGCCGACATGCCGCCCTCCGGCAGGGTGACGTAGCCGTAGGACAGGTGGTAGCACTTGGCGGCCTGCGGGAAGCCCCACAGTTCCAGGATCTTGAAGGCCTGCTGGAAGTGCAGGCTCTGGCGGAAATCCACCACGTAGATCGAGCGGTCCACGTGGTACTGCTCGAACTTCACCTTGGCCAGCGCCAGGTCCTTCGTCAGGTAGAGCGAGGTCCCGTCGCTGCGCAGGATCACGGCCACGCGGTACTTCTCTTTCGTCAGCCCGAGCTTCTCGTCGATTTTGACGATGACGGGGCCGCCGTGGGGGCGGCCATCCTCGGCCAGGCCGCGCGCGATCAGCTCTTCGACGATGGCCTTGCTGGGCGCGTCCACTTCGCTTTCGTAGAACCAGACGTCGATGTGGATGTCGAGCGTGTTCAGGATGTCGCGCAGCTCCTCCAGGCTCCACTCGCGCGTCACGCGCCAGAGCTCGCGCGCCTCGGGGTCGCCGGCGTCCCACCGGCGATACAGTTCGCGCCGTTCCGCCTCGTAAGCCGCCCGCCGGGCCGCTTCTTCCGCCGTCTCACCCTCCTTCGGCTCCAGCAGAGCGGTGGCCTCTGCGTAAATCTTCAGCAGCCATTGCCCGCGCTCGTGCACGCCGGCCGGCTCCTGGCCCTTGTAAAACTTGTCGTAGGCCCACAGGATGGTGATCACGCCCAGGCCGATGTCGCCGGGGTAGGAGGCGCGGATAACCGGGAAGCCCGCAAACTGCAGAATCCGGGCCAGCGCCTCGCCCAGCAGCGCGTTGCGGGCATGGCCGATGTGGAAGGAATGATGGGTGTTGGGCTGGGCGTATTCCACCATCACCCGCTCGCTCCGGGGCGCCCCGCGGCCGAAGTCCGGGCCGGCCGCCAGCACGGCGTCGACCACGCGCGCCGCGTACGTGGGGGTGTCGAAGTAGGCGTTGAGGTAGGCCTTGTCGGCGACGACGCGCGCAAAGCCGGGCGGGGCCGTGATCCGTTCGGCTACCCGCCGGGCCAGCTCCTGGGCGCGCTGGGGCACGTTGACTTGCCTGCCGGCGCGGGCCTCGGCGGCCGCCGCCTGGAAGCAGGCGTTGGTGCCCTGGCCCCACTGGCCGGCGAAGGGCGTGGCCTGCCATTTGATCTCGCCCGGGTCGGGCACGCCCAGCTCGGCCAGGGCGTTTCTAATCTGACCGGCGATCCCGGCCAGGTCCTGCTCAAACATGGCGACTCCTGATGTCAACTACAAAGGCGCGAAGATGCGACGTTCACCCAGCCGCTGTGAATTCTGGCCCGGGCGTCGGCGTGGTCAGGGATGAGTCGTTATTCTAGCACGGACAGGCGCTACTCGTCGTCGCCGCCGATGATGTTGAACGGGCGGCGGCCGGGGACGGGCGGGGGGGCAGGGGGCGGCATGGAGTAGCCGGGGTTATAGCCGGCGGCCGGCGGCTGGACGACGACGATGCGCGGCGCTTCGGCCTCGCGATGGTAGGCGTTCTCGCGCGGCGGCGGGGCCACCGACCGGGTCGCCAGCCAGACGACGATCAGCGAGGTCGGGATGGAGGCGGCCACGCCCGCCACGACGCCCACGATCACGGCCAGGGCCTGGCCGGACAGGCGCTGGCCGATCATGACAGCCAGCGTGACGCTGAAGGCCATGACGATCAGAAAAACGGCCAGGCGAAGTTTCATCGCAACCGATCAGCGCCCGGAGAGCGGGCGCCGGAAACAGCCCACAACGTGGTCGTTCACCAGCCCGACCGCCTGCATGAACGCGTAGCAGATCGTCGAGCCCACGAACGTGAAGCCGCGTTTCTTCAGGTCCCGGCTGAGCGCGTCGGACTCCGGCGTGCGGGCCGGGACCTCGCGCAGGCTCGGCCAGGCGTTCTGGCGCGGCGCGCCGCCGACGAACCTCCACACGTACCGGTCGAAGGACCCGAACTCGGCCTGGACCCGCAGGAACGCCTGCGCGTTCTTGACGGCGCCGTTGATCTTCAGCCGGTTGCGCACGATGCCCGGATCCGCCAGCAGCGCCGCGATCTTGGCCGCGTCGTAACCGGCGACCTGGGCCGGGTCGAAGCCGTCGAAGGCGGCCCGGTAGGCGGCGCGCTTGTTCAGGATCGTGCTCCAGCTCAAGCCGGCCTGCGCGCCTTCTAGAATCAGGAACTCGAACAGGCGCCGGTCGTCGTGCACCGGCACGCCCCATTCCTCATCGTGATAGGCGATCATCCGCGGGTCGGCGCCCGCCCACTCGCAGCGGTCTGGCATGACGGCAATCCTTGGTTGACGGACTCGACCGGACGAGGACCGGGCGCGGCAGGGTAGAGGGTTTGGCCGGGGTCGAGGAGCGCGCGGTGGTAGTTGTTCTAACAGAACGCTGCCAATGTTATAACAGAACCTTTGTTCTATTTCAAGAGGCAAAAAAACGGCCCGCCCGAGAGGGCGGGCCGAAGATCAGGCTTTCTTAGCCATCTCCAGCCTGGCCAGCTTCTTCATCAGCCGGCTCTTGCGGCGGGCGGCGCTGTTTTTATGGATGACGCCCTTGCCGGCAGCCTTGTCCAGCGCGCCGACGGCGGCCAGCGTGGTGCGGCGCGCCTCCTCGGGGTTGTTGCTCTGAAGGGCCTCACGCGCCAGGCGGATGCTGGTGCGCGTGCGTGAGCGGACGCGCTGGTTGCGGACGCGCTTGCGTTCGTTGGAGCGGATGCGCTTCTGGGCGGAATGCGTGTTGGCCAAGGTGCTCTCTCCTGATAGCGTTCGACGGCCGGTCCCGGCCGCGCAATAGGTCGTTGAGTCGCCGGACCTGCGCTTGGGCTTGCGTCCCGGCGGGCGGCGCGAAGCGAAATTTTAGCCGACCGGGCCGGATTTGTCTAGGCCAGCGCGATGCACTCGATCTCGATTTGCGCCCCGCGCGGCAGGCCGGCCACCTGCACCGTGCTGCGCGCCGGCGGAATAGCCGGGAAGAACTCGGCGTATACGGCGTTCATGCGCGCAAACTCGCCCAAGTCCTGCATGAACACCGTCGTCTTGACGACCCGGTCCAGGCCGCTGCCGGCGGCGGCCAGCACCGCCGCCAGGTTTTGCAGTACGCGGCGCGTCTGGGCCTCGATATCGCCCTCGATCAACTGCATGCTGGCGGGGTCCAGCGGGGTCTGCCCGGCGCAGAAGATGAACCCGCCGGCGCGGATGGCCTGCGAGTACGGGCCGATGGCTTGGGGGGCGTCGTCGGTGTGCAGCGGGGTGAGGTCGGGCATGGCTAGACTCCTTGAAGAAAGACAGGGGTGACCGCCGTCATTCGGCGCCGGGATCAGTTGAAGAAGGCCCCGGGCCGTCCTTGCAGCGCCTCGGCCAGGCGACGGCGGGTGCGCGCGGCCATCGGCTCCGGCAGGGCGTCCGGCGGGAAGAAGCGGGCGTCCAGCGTCTCGTGGCCGTCCGGCCGCAGCGCGCCGCCCAGCACCCGGCACTCGAAGAGCGCGCTGCAAATTTGCAGTCGGTCGCCGTTCGGGTAGGTGACGCGATAATCCGGGCCGGAATGCAGGCTGACGAGCCGCACCGGCTCCACCTGGAGGCCGGTCTCTTCGGCCGTCTCGCGGACGGCGGTCTCGGCAATCGACTCGCCCAGGTCCATGATCCCGGCCGGGACGCTCCAGGTGTGGTTGTCGGCCCGCCGGATGAGCAGGATGCGCCCGGCCTCGTCACGGATGAAGGCCCCGGCGCCCGGCGCCACCACCTCCTGCCGGCCGAGGCGGGCGCGCAGGCCGGCCAGGTAGCCGCCCGCGGCGCCGTCCACGCCCGGCCGCGGCGCTTCAAAACAGGCCGTGGGGCGCGCCGCCTGCAAGTCGCGCGCCATAGCCGCGTACCACGGCGAAGTCGGCGGCGGCGCCTCGGGCGGAAAGAAGGCCTGCTCAAGCGCCTCGCGCCCGTCGGCGCGGCCGTCGCCGCCGATCAGGCGGCACTCGAACGCGGCCGTGAACTGCTGGACCTCGTCGCCGTTCGGGTAGCGCACGTCGTACTGCGGCCCGGAATACACGCCCACCAGCCGGACGGGCTGCGCCTCCAGCCCGGTCTCCTCCCGGGCCTCGCGCGCCGCGCACGCGCCGGGCGTCTCGCCGATCTCGAGCACGCCGCCCGGCAGGCCCCACCAGCCGAAATCGGCGCGGCGCTGGAAGAGCAGGCCGCCGCGCGCGTCGCGGAGCAGGGCGGTGGCATAGACCAGGATGACTCTGGCCGGCCCCAGACGGGCGCGCAGTTGCCGGACGTAGTCGCTCACGCCAGGTTCCGAAGGAACAGGAGCAGCGGCGTGAAGTCCTCCACCGGGAAGATGGCGTCGCAGGCGTCCGGCGGGAAACGCGCGTGCAGCGGCCGGCGGGCGACGACGATCACGTAATAGTCACGGCCGCGTTCCCGGCGCAGCGATTGCAGGCGCCGCACGCCGCTGCCGGGGTGGATCGAGTCGACCGGCTCGATCAGGATCGTGGCGCCGTCCTTCTTCAGCTCGGTCAACGTCACGCTGGGGACGTACAGCCGCAGCGCGCCGGTGCCAAACTCCAGTTCGAAGTTCCCGGTCCAGTGGGTGTGGGCGAAGTTATTCGCCACCAGGAAATCACACAGGGCGGCTTCCATGTTGCTCCGGACCTGGTGCCCGTTGGGCAGCGTCCAGCCGGGGCGGCGGTGAGGGCTCATGCGGCCTCCGCGTGTGCTGCCAGCCGGTGCGCACCGCCAGCCACTCGGTGAAGCCCGGCAGGACGGCGCGCAGCGCGAAGAAGACACGCAACATGAACGGTAGAACGACCTCGCGTCGATTGTACTCCACCGCGCGGACGAGGGCGGCGGCCACCTGCTCGGCCGTCAGCGTCGGGATCAGGCGCTTGGCCAGCCACGGCGCGCGCTCCAGCGTCCCGGGGTTATGCGTGAAGTAAGGGGTGTCCACCTTCCCCGTCACCACCGACGTCACCCGCAGGCCGGTGCCGGCCAGGTCCACGCGCAGCGCGTCCGTGAAGCCTTGCAGGGCGTAGCGGGCGGCGGCGTAGCCGGCGGCGCCGGGCCAGATCAGGCGCGCGATGGGGGAGTTGACGTTGACGATATGGCCGCTGCCGCGCGCCAGCATGGCGGGCAGGAAAGCGCGGGTGACGAAAAAGGCGGCGAAATACGGCGCGCCCATCATCTGCACGGCCTCGGCCGGCTCGGTCTCCTCGGTGAACAGCCAGCGCCCGGCGCCGGCGCTGTTGACGATCACATCCGGCGTCCCAAGCTCAAGGGCGACATCCCGGGCGACGGCCTGCACGGTCGCCGGGTCGGTCAGGTCCCCGGGGAAGGCCCGGGCCCGGCCGCCGCGCGCCCGAACGTCGGCGGCGACGGCCCCCAGCGCCGAGGCGGTGCGGGCCAGCAGGGCGACGGCCGCGCCCCGCGCCGCCATGGCGCGCGCCGTGGCCGCCCCGATGCCGCTGGACGCGCCCGTGATGAGGACAATTTTGTCGGTCAGCTCCATGCAGCCTGAGTCTAGGCGGCCCGCCGGGGAGTGTCAACTCGAAGGCGGGGTTTACGAGCCGGTCCCCGCGTAGTGTTTCAGCCCGAATTGCCAGACGCGATAGCTGATGACGGCCAGGACCGCGGCGACGACCGGCCCCAGCCAGGCCAGCGCGCCCACGTCGCGGCCGAGCAGATAGCTGGCCGGGTAGAACGACGCGAAGCCGTAGGGGATGATCCAGGTCAGCAGCACGCGGATGCCCTGGTGGTAGATGGTCAGCGGGTATTTGGCGAACTCGTGCATGTTGAAGACCATCTGCGTGATCGGGATCGACTCGACGATCCAGAAGGCGGTGGTGGCCGTGATCAGGTTCAGGGCGAAGAAGATGACGCCGCCGCTCAGCACCGCCGCCGCCAGGTACAGCGCGGTGAGGGGCGTCAGCGCGATCTGCAGCTGGACCAGGGCCGCGCCCACCAGCACCGCGCCGGTGGCGAAGTGGCCGAGGCCGTCGTGGCAGAACCGGTCGGCCAGGAGGTGAAAGAGCGGGTCGATGGGCCGGACCAGGAAGCGGTCGAACTGGCCGGAGCGCACGTAGCCCCAGCCGATGATCCACAGGTTGTCGGCGAACATGTGGTTGAGCGATTGGGCCAGCGTCACCAGCCCGTAGACGAGCATCACCTCGCTCAACCCCCAGCCGGCCAGCGCCGGCGCCTGGCGCATGACCACCCAGATGGTGAGCAGCCAGGCCGACTGCTGGATGACGGTGGACGCCATGCCGATGATGAAGTTGACGCGGTATTCCAGCAGGATCTTGAAGCGCTGGAAGAGGAAGTGCCGGTAGAGGGCCAGGTAGCGGGCCATGCTCAGCCTCCCTGCACCGTGACTTTTCGCACCGCCACGGCGAAGACCAGGCGCGCGGCCAGCCCCAGGCCCGCCAGCCAGGCGAGCTGGACCAGCCAGAAGCCGGGCGCCTGCGAGACCGGCGTCACCCCGCTCAGCAGGCCCAGCGGCACGGCCATGGCCTGGGCGAAGGGCAGGGCGGCGGCGGCCTGCTGGAGCCAGCCGGGCAGCATCGCCAGCGGCACCAGCGCGCCGCTGAAGAACTGCGCCACGCCCACGCGCACCATGCTCAGGCCCCAGGTCTCGGTGGTGTAGAAGGCCAGGCAGGCGAACATCCAGTCGAAGCAGAACAAGGCGGCGTGCCCGAGCGCCAGCGAGGCCAGGAAGGCCAGCCAGACCGCCGGGTCGGCCGGCAGCCGCAGGCCGAAGAAGACGATGGCGATGGCGAGCAGCGGCAGCTTGAGCAGCAGGAACACCCCCAGCCCGGTCAGTTCCTGCACGTAGTAGCGCGCCTGCAGGTCCAGCGGGCGCGTCAGCTCCACCGCCACCTGCCCCTGGCCGATCAGGAAGCCGAAGTGGAAGATCAGGCGGCTCTCGATGGCCGGGGCCAGGATGCGCGCCAGCAGGATGTAGTTGAGCGTCTGGTCCAGCGTCAGGCCGCCCAGCCGGTCCACGCCGCTGTAGACCGCGCGCCAGAAGTAGACGTAGATGATCATGGCCAGGATCTGGACGACGAACTCGGCCCAGAACCACAGGTTGTAGGCCAGGTATTCCTTGGGGACGACGGCGGCGATGGCGCCGTAGATGCCCAGGTGGCGGCGCAGGGCGGCGATCATGCGGAGGCCTCCGGCGCGGCCGCCTCGCGCAGCGCGCCGTTGTAGATCTGCTTGATGATGGCGGCCAGGTCCGGCTCGGCCAGCGAGAAGTCCAGTACGTCGATCTGGTCCATGACGGCCGCCGCCACCTGGCTGGCCGTGGTCAGCGTCCGGTCGAAGCGCAGTGTGAACTTGCGCGCCTCCTGCTCGGTCACTTCCGCGCCCGGCGGCAGATGCAAACCGTCGGCCCGGGCCGGCGTCTCGAACGTGATCTCGCGGTACTTGCCGAAGCGCGCCTTGATGGTGCTGAGCGGGCCGTCGTAGATCAGGCGGCCGGCGTCGATGATGATCACGCGCTGGCACAGCTCCTCGATGTCGCCCAGGTCGTGCGTGGTCAGGATGACGGTGGTGCCCTTCGTCCGGTTCTGCTCCTTGATGAAATCGCGGATGTGCTCTTTGACGATCAGGTCCAGGCCGATGGTGGGCTCGTCCAGGTAGACCACCCTGGGCTCGTGGATCAGGGTGGCCGCCAGCTCGGCGCGCATCTTCTGGCCGAGCGACATGTTGCGGATGGGGACGTGCAGCAGCTCGCCCAGCTCGAGCGTCTCGGCGAACCGGTCCAGCAGTTCCCGGTAGCGCCGGGGCGGCACCTCGTAGATCTTGGAGACCAGGTTGAGCGACTCGATGAAGGCCAGGTCCCACCACAGTTGCGTGCGCTGGCCGAAGACCACGCCGATCTCGCGGGCGTTGGCGACGCGCTGCCGGTGCGGGTCGCGGCCCAGGACGCGCGCGACGCCGCCGGACGGTTGCAGCACGCCGGTGAGCATCTTGATGGTGGTGGATTTGCCGGCGCCGTTGACGCCGATGTAGCCGACCATTTCGCCCGGCTCGACGTGAAACGTGATGCCGTCCACGGCCACTTTGGGCTCGAAGCGCGGGCGGAAGAGCGCCCTGACGGCCCCGGCCACGCCGGGGTCCTTGCGGGGGATATAAAAGACCTTGCGCAGGTCCTCGACCTGGATGACGGGCATAGGGTTGGTTTCCTGGGCCGGCCTGCTCGCTGCCGGCTGTTCCAGCACCTTATACGAGGCGCGTTTCCGATTCGTTGCGGCGCGCATTTCGGCGCAGGCGCACGCTCCTGACCCACGCGCGCCTGCCCGGCGCCCGCCCGCGGCGAGCCGGCGGGGGATGAGCCTGGGGGCTATCTTCTCCAGGAGCGCGCTGACTTTACCACGGGTTCGGGGGAAAAAAGCCCCTCCACCGGCGTGGTGGAGGGGCCTGGCGGGCGGGGGCGGCTAGACGACGATGTTGACCAGCCGGCCTTTGACGTAGACGACGTTGCGCGGCGTCTTGCCGTCCATGAACTTCTGCGCGCCCTCGGAGGCCAGGGCCGCGGCCTTGATGGCGTCATCGGCGGTGTCGGCGGGCACCGCGACGCGGTCGCGCACCTTGCCGTTGACCTGGACGACGATGGTCAGCATATCCTCGGCGGCGATGGCCGGGTCCGCCTGGGGCCAGGCCTGCTGATGGATGGAGTACGGCCGGCCCAGCCGCGCCCACAACTCCTCGGTGATGTGCGGCGCCACCGGCGCCAGCAGCAGCAGCAGCCGGGTGATCGCCTCCTCCCAGGCGGCCGTGCCGGCCGTGGTCTCGCGGTATTTGTACAGCGCGTTGGTCAGCTCCATCAGCGCCGAGACGACCGTGTTGAACTCGAACTGCTCCAGGTCGCGCGTGACGCGCTGGATGGTCTGGTGCGTGATCCGGCGCAGCGCCCGCTCATCCTCCGGCGTGGGATGGGGGGTGTGGGATTGGGGGGGTTCCAGCGTGATCGCCCACACCCGGTTCAGCCAGCGCACCACGCCCTGGATGTTCTCGGTGCTCCACGGCCCGCCCTCGGACCACTGGTAGCCGAACATCAGGTAGGCGCGCACCACGTCGGCGCCGTACAGGCGCACCTGCTCGTCCGGGTCGATGACGTTGCCGCGGCTCTTGCTCATGCGCTGGCCGTCCGGCCCCAGGATCTGGCCCTGGTTGCGCAGTTGCAGCATCGGCTCGTGGCCCTCGACGAGGCCTATGTCGCGCAGCGCCTTGTGGAAGAAGCGCGTGTAGATCAGGTGCATGGTGGCGTGCTCGGCGCCGCCGGTGTAGGTGTCGACCGGCATCCAGTAGTCGTACTCGGCCGGGTCGAACGGACCCTGGTCATACTTCGGGCTCAGGTAGCGCAGGTGGTACCACGACGAGCACATGAACGTGTCCATCGTGTCCGTGTCGCGCCGGGCCGGCTGCCCGCAGGTCGGGCAGGTGGTGTGCGCCCAGGTCGGGTGCAGTTTCAGCGGGCTCTGGCCGGTGGGCAGCCATTCGACCTCCTCCGGCAGGGTCACCGGCAATTGGTCGTCGGGCACCGGCACCATCCCATGCTCCGGGCAATAGACGATGGGGATGGGCGCGCCCCAGTAGCGCTGGCGGCTGATCAGCCAGTCGCGCAGGCGGTAGGTGACGGCGCGCCGGCCGGAGCCCTGTTGTTCCAGCCAGGCGGTGACCGCCGACTTGGCGGAGTCGCCGGGCGTGCCGGTGAAGACGCCGGAGTGGATCATGGTCCCATAGGCGTCGTGATAGAGCACGTCGCGGTAGAACTCCACCGCCCACAGCATCTCCATGACCGTGCGCTTGTCGCGGACAGCGGGTTCCAGCGCCTGGCAGCGGGCCAGGATGCGGGCCTCGGCCTCCAGCGAGTCCCAGGCCCAGACGTCGTCGCCGTAGATGAACAGCCAGCCCGAGCCGACGACCTCGTTCCAGGCGCCGGGGCGCACGAACTGCCGCGCGATTTGGACATAGCGTTCCAGCCGGTCGGCCGGGATCGTGAGGTACAACGAGCCCTGCCGCTCCTCGAACGGGATGCCCTCGGCCTGCAAGGCGGCGGCGAACCCTTCGCGCATGGTGCCGCCCAGCGCGAAGGACTTGGCGCGCCGGTCCGGCCGCTCGATGACGGGCAGGATCGGCAGCCCGAACTTCAGCGCGAACTGGAAGTCGCGCTCGTCGTGGGCGGGCACGGCCATGATGGCGCCGGTGCCGTAGGTCATCAGCACGTAGTCGGCGATCCAGATCGGGAGGCGCGCGCCGTTCACGGGGTTGACGGCGTACGCGCCGATGAAGACGCCGCTCTTCTCCTTCTCGGTCGACTCGCGGTCGATATCGGTCTGGCGCGTGGCCTGGGCCACATACGCTTCGACCTCGGCCTTCCGGTCCGGCGTGGTCAGCCCGGCCACCAGCGGGTGCTCCGGCGCCAGCACCATGAAGGTTGCGCCCCAGAGGGTGTCCGGGCGAGTGGTAAAGACGGTGATCGAGGGAGCCGCCGAGACCGGCGACGGATCACTGTCCACTGAAAACCGGACCTCCGCCCCTTCGCTACGCCCGATCCAGTTGGTCTGCATGTCGCGGACCTTTTCGGGCCAGTCGATGCCGTCGAAGCGCAGCAGTTCCTCGGCGTACCGGGTGGTGCGGAAGTACCACTGCTCCAGGTTCTTCTTGATGACCGGCGTCTTGCAGCGTTCGCAGTGCCGGTCCTCGCCCCACACCTGCTCGCGCGCCAGCGTGGTCTGGCAGTTCGGGCACCAGTCCACGGGCGACAGCTTTTTGTAGGCCAGCCCGTGCTTGAACAGCTGGATGAAGAACCACTGCGTCCAGCGGTAGTACGCCGGGTCGCTGGAGACGGCCTCGCGCTCCCAGTCCCACATCGCGCCCATCGAGCGCAGCTGCTGGCGCATGTTGGCGATGTTGGCGTACGTGCGCCGCATGGGGTGGACGCCGTCTTTGATGGCGGCGTTCTCGGCCGGCAGGCCGAAGGCGTCGAAGCCGATGGGGAACATGACGTTGTAGCCCTGCATGCGCTTGAAGCGCGCGCGGGCGTCGGACGGCGTCATCGCGTACCAGTGGCCGATGTGCAGATCGCCGCTGGGGTAGGGCAACATCGTCAGCGCGTAATGTTTCGGCCGGTTCGGGTCGATCACGGCCCGGTACAGTTGATCGGCCTCCCAGCGGGCCTGCCATTTGGGCTCGATGGCGGTCGGATCGTAGCGCTCGACGCGGGCGGGCGCCGGGGCGACGGGCCGGGCCTCGACGGCGGCCGGCCTGGACGCCGTGGGCCGCGACGCCCGCCGGGCCGGCGTTTGGGCCGCGGCGGCCTTCCCGGCCCTGGCCGTCGTCGTCGTTTTCTTGCTGGCCGCCGGTTTCCTGGCGGAGGTCGTCTTTTTCCTGGCCGCCGGCCTGGCGGCGGGTTTCTTCGTGGTCATGGTCAAGCCTCCTGACCGGGTCGTGTTTGCGAGCGATGCCGCCGGGACGCGCCTTTACGCGCGTGGGCGGCGCGGCGGGGTCGCCGGTCGAGCCGGGACGGGGCGGGGCGCCAGCCGGCCCGGTTTAAGTAAGGGGCCGAGTTCGTCGAGCAGGCGCTGCAACGCCTCGCGGACGCGGTCGCTGATGGATGGGCGCTTGGGTTTGGGCGGCATCGTCGCCTCCGGGTCACTCTGTCTGACAAACAAAACACCCCTCCGCCGGTCAGGGACGAAGGGGCCTCCGTGGTACCACCCTGCTTACGCCGGACGCCTTCGGCATCCTTACGCGCGAGCCTGCGGCTCGCGCGAGGACCTCTCTGGCGTCCACGTCGCTTGCGTTGCTGTATCGGGCAGGCCCGCCGCCGCTACTGTCTCGGGTCGCAGACCCGGGGTTCACAGTCGGTGCTCCCAGGCGAGTTCGGCCTCTGGCGCAGGCTACAAGCCTGACGCTGCGTGGCGCGTCCCCAAACGCCGTGCCGGGCTCTCACCGTCCCCGGCTCGCTGCGGGATGGCCTACTACTCCTGATCGCCGCGTTTTATAAGGATGGGGCGGGTCTATGACCCGCCCGCACATTGTGGACCCAGAGGGATTTGAACCCTCGACCTTCTCAATGCCATTGAGACGCGCTCCCAACTGCGCTATGGGCCCGATTGGGTAAAAGGGATTTTACTCGAAGGGCACGCTGATGACAAGAGCCGGGGTGAACAGAGGTGCATTTCCCGCCGGGGGCGAGTTCGTCACCGTATAGCACTTTCCGTTTGCTCTGCCATCACCCCGGCGGAGGCCGGGGTCCAGAGAGTCTCGCGCCGCTGGGCGGGGGGATTCTTCGCCGCTACGCGGCTCAGAATGATACTTGCCCCCAAAGTGAAATGCACCCACTTTGCGCTGACGCCAGCCTCGCTCTGCCCTCCGGCGCCCGGTACAATGCCCCCATGCCCGAGGTCGCCTTTATCTGGCTCGTGGTGTTCGCCGCGGTGCTGCTGCAGAGCCTGGTCGGTTTCGGCTCGGCCATGGTGGCGATGGCGCTGCTGGCCGGGCGGCTGGGCCTGCCGGTGGCCTCGCCGCTGATGGCCCTGATCGCGGCCACACTGGAGGCCGTGCTCCTGGCGCGCTACCGGCAGGCGCTGGACCCCGGTGCGATCTGGCGCCTGCTGGCCGGCGCGTTCGTGGGCGTGCCGCTCGGGCTGTGGGCGCTCGGCCGCCTGCCGGAGGCCCTGATGCTCGGAGCGCTGGGTCTGCTGATCGCGGGCTACGCCGTCTATAGCCTCCTGGGACGGCGTCCGCCGGCGCTGCACCACCCGGGCTGGGCGTTCGGCGCCGGCGCCCTGGCCGGGCTGCTGAGCGGCGCGTACAACACCGGCGGCCCGCCGGTCATCGTCTACGGCGACGGCCGGCGCTGGTCCCCGGAGGAGTTCAAGGGCAACCTGCAGAGCTTCTTCCTGTTCAACGATGGGCTGGTGCTGATCGGCCATGCGCTGGCCGGCAACCTGACGGCCGTCGTGTGGGGGCATTACCTGGCGGCGGCGCCGGCCATCGCGCTCGGCCTGGCCGTCGGCCTGCTGCTGGAACGGCGCCTGCCGGCGGGGGCTTTCCGGCGGGCCGCCCTGGCCGCGCTGTTAGCGCTCGGCGCGCGCCTGCTCTGGTCGGCGCTCGGGATTTGAGACACTGATCCTTAATGGCAGGAAACCGTTCGGCCTACCTGGACGCCGCCCATCGAGCCGCAGCACTGCGTGCGGCTTACCGGCCTTGGCAAAGCCAAGCCTTAGGGCGGCGCGCAGCGCGCGACCCGCGCTCGCGGCGTGAGCCGGAGGCCTTCACGACCACGGGTAACGGTTCCAGGCCAGCCAGTAGTAGCCGAGCTCGTCCATCAACTGGGTGAATTTGTCGAAATCGACGGGCTTGATCAGATAGCTGTTGGCGTGCAGATCGTAAGCCTCGGCGATGTCGCGGTCGGCGGCCGAGGTGGTGATGACGACCACGGGGATGCGGCGCAGGTCCTCGGCGGCCTTGATCTCGGCCAGCACCTGCAGGCCGTCCACGCGCGGC
>Ga0101944_10002243_pt1 | contig 32587 bp, 25 predicted proteins | sample DewCreD2012metaG_FD_75245 | JGI IMG/M metagenome (GOLD analysis project Ga0101944, IMG submission 75245) | Hot spring sediment bacterial and archeal communities from British Columbia, Canada, to study Microbial Dark Matter (Phase II) - Dewar... ... | reverse complement strand
GTGACCCTGCCGTTGGTAGGCCGGCCCCCGGCCGGCGAAGCCTGAAACCATTACCTTGACCGACTCGTCACGTTAGTGGTGATCCGTCGGCCGCCCCACGGTTTCACTGACGCCATCAGTCCCGGCGCACGGTGGGCAGGAAGACGGTGAAGCGGGTAGGCGGCGACGGCGTGTACAGCGCCACGACGTCATCCAGGAAGACCCACGTATTGTCCACCGGCGACTGCAGGTTGCCGAGCCGGAACTCCAATGTTACCACCTGCCCGGCATAGGCGGTGACGTCGAGAACGCCCTGTTTCCAGCCCAGGTCCCTGGGCGTAGTGGGCAGGGTGAGATACCAGCGATACCACTCGTCGCTGAATCTCAGTCCATCCCGCAGCACTTCGCGACCGTTGAGCAGCACCTTAAAGGCATCCCACTCCAGACTGCCGCGCTCGGGCGAACCAACCGCCACATCAAAGCTCAACATCCGATACCAGAAGGTGATCTGTGTTGTGCCGCCGGTTGGCACCAGCAATGGCCGCCTGAGGTAGGCCTGGCTGATCTGATGCGGCGTGTTGTCTGCGGTCGTGGCACCCAGCTGCACCATCTGAGCGCCCCCGTGCGGCGTGACCGACAGGGCGCCAATTCGAGCGCTGCTGACCAGAGTCGTGGCGTACGCCGGCGACGAGCCAGGGGGCGTGATCACCCGCCCGGTGGCCCAGTCGTTGATGCCGCCCTCGAAACCGATATCTCCCGCCGCCGCAACACTCATGAAATAGACCTTGGTATCACCGGTGGCCGTCAGTCCGGCGACCGAAATATCGGCGACACCGGGCTGAGCCGGCGCCGTCAACTGCCGGGTCGTCACACCATTCACCGTGGGCGACACGCCTCCCAGCGTACCCAGCGACGCAGCGACGTCGAGAGCCTGGTTGGTGGCAAGGGTGTGCCCGAACGCATCCTGCACGGTGATGGTCAGCTGCACCACACTGCTGCCGTCGGCCATCACGAAGGTCGGCTGAGCTTTGATCAGCGCCACGGCGGGTGGGCCCACGATGAACGGCACCTCACCCACCGCGGTCCCATCCACGGTGACGCGCGCGGTGCCCGGGGTCAGCGATGCCCGTAGAGTGCGCGTGACGACGCCCCCGCGCACTGGCGTGTTGCCGGTCAGCGTACCCAATGACGCGGCAACCGTCGGCTGAGTGCCATCCGGCAGGGGCAAACCGGCTGCATCGGACACGGTGATGGTCAACAGCGACTCACTGCGGCCGTCAGCGTACAGCTGGGGCGGTGTAGCCGTCATCGAAGCCGCGTAGACGCCCGGAACGAAGGTGACGCGGTCGCCAGCCGCCAGCCAGCCGTTGACGTAGATGGCCGCCGGGTCGGCGTAGAAGTTGGGCGAGGTCAACGTGCGCGTCAGCGTTCCACCGCGCGTCGTTGAGCTGCCGGACACCGTGCCGCCGCTGGCCGTAACCGTGAGTTGTGTGCCATCGGCCACCGGATTGCCGCAGGCGTCCCAGGCACTGATCGTCAGCTCGCTGGTGCGGCCGCCGATCGAGATCTGACTTGGATTGGCGCGCACGTGAGCAGTGATGGCCGATCCCGGGACAATGGTGATATTCAGGATGGGACTGTAATAGAAGCCCTGCTGCGCCTGAATGCCAACCGCGCCGGCCATCGTCGCGGTGAACCATCCCGTCGGCGCCAGAATGCCATTGCCGGTGCGCAGATGGAACAGCCAGGTGTAACCATCGCTGCCCAACGGATTGTGATACTGGTCATAGCCGGTGGCGCGGAAGAGCTGGCTGGTACAGGCGGTCATCTGCAGCGGTCCGGGCGGCGACAGCTCTATCGTCGCCAGGGGGCCGGGCGTGAATCGCACCGTGTCGCCGGTGGGACGCAACCACCCCGACGGCGTCGTGACGGTGATGGTTGCCGTGCCCGCCACCGTTCCGGCCAGCAACTGGCGCGTGACGCTGCCGTTCAGCGTGGCGCCCGCGTTCGAGACAATGCTCCCGAGCGATGTCGTGACGGTGATGGGGGTGCCGTCCGGCACCGGGCGGCCGAGCACATCCAGAACCGTGATCTGCAAGGTCACCGGCGTGGCGCTGGCAACCGGCACGCTGGTCGGGCTGGCCGTCAGTGTCGCCGCCGAGGGCGGCCCGCCGGTCAGCTGCAGGCTGTCGCCAAAGGTGGGCAGGCTGACTCCGTCGTACGTGATCGTCAGCCCGACAGCGCCAACCTCATTGCCGGCCGTGTACGTGGCCGTGACGACGCCGAAGGACGCGATGGTCGCGGTGGGCGCCACCGTTCCGCGCACCACGCCGAGCTGCACCGGGCTCTCGCCACGCACCACGAAGCCGTTGGCGTCCTTGATCAGGATGGCCACCTGTGAGGTACTGACGCCGTCCGCGATCAGGTTGGCTGGCTCGGCGTCCACCCACGCCTGGGCCGCCGGGCCGGGCATGAACTCGACCGTGTCACCCGAGACTGCCAGGCTGCCAATGGGCGCCTCGACGCCAAACGTGGCCGTTCCGAGCGCCACCGGCGCCCGCAGCGTACGCGTGACAATGCCGTTGACTGTGGTGTTGCTGCCGCCGCTCAGTGTTCCCAGCGTGGTCGTGACAGTGATGGGTGTGCCATCCCGGACAGGATTGGACTGCGCGTCGGATACCGTCACCGTAATCACCGCCGTGCTCGCGCCGTCGGCCACCAGGGAAGTGGGCCAGGCCGTGATCGCCGCGTTGATCGGGGTGCCAGCCAGGAACTGGACGCTGGTGGCCCCGGTCAGCGCCAACGGCCCATCCGGACCGACCACGGTCACGGCGTGTTGACCGGCGTCCAGTCCGGCGGTGAACTGGCCAACAGCAGCTCCGTCTACAGTGTTCACAATGGCTATGCGAGGTGGATTGGAGGCCACCGTGATTGTCAGCGGCGTGCCGTCCGGCACCACGTTGCTGAAGGCGTCGGTCACCTGCGTCAGGGTAATGACAAAGGGAGTCGCCCCATCGGCGGGCACGCTGGCCGGATCCACCGTGACCGTTGCCCGGGCCGCTGGCCCATTCAGCACGGTGATGGCAAGCACGTTGCTGGTGAGCGCCGCGCCCGTGGCCCAGACCTGATTCGCCCCAACCCGTTGCGGTGTGAAACGCACCGAGCGTGAATAGGCGGTGGCACCGGACAGCTGGCCGTAGCCGGCGTCGCCGGGCGATGACGCCTGTCGCCAGGCATAGGTGATTGGTGACCAGGGGTCAACCGGGTTGCCGTAGGCGTCACGGCTGGTGGCAGTGAGCGTGATGGGACTCCCGGCGGTGAGGGTCAACGGACCGGTCGGATCGAGCACCAGCTGCTGAACGCTCCCCGGTGTGAAGCGCACCTGGTCGGAGTTCGGATGCAGCGTCATCGCCCCCGCCTCACCGACGAAGGTCAGGGTATCGGTGCCGGCCACCGTCGCCGACAGGGTGGTTGTGATCAACCCCGCGACCGTCTCTCTGCTGAGCGTGGTGCTGCCGCCGCCCTCGAACGTGCCCAGCTGGGAGGTCACGGTAATCATCGAGGGTGGCACCAGATTCCCAAACGCGTCGGTCACCGAGATCACCAGGGTCGTGGTGCCACCGACCGGCAGGTTGGCCGGCGTGGCAGTGACACGGGCAATCGCCGGCGGTCCCGGCACGATCGTGATCAACGTGTCCCCGGTCACGGCCAGGCCCTCGGCCCCCACCACCGTCGTCCCGACCGCCGAACCGGAGGTGAGTGTCTGCGTGATGACACCCGAAAGCGCGGCTCGATTGCCACTGAGGCCGGCCAACGGGCTGCCGGGCGTCAGGGTGGGGGTGATGATCGCACCGTCGGCGACCAGATGATTCCAGGCGTCGCGCACGGTGAAGACGAGGGTGGCTGTCTGCCCGCCCGTGGGCAACTCGGTTCTGCTGGCGACCACCGCAGCGCTGACCGGCGGACCCGGTATGAGCGCCGGTCGGGCGCCGCTGGCAGCCACACCATTGACATAGATTGTGGCCTGGCCGACCTCGGCGCCGGCCTGCAAGGTGCGCGTCAGGACGCCATTGGCGTCGGTCGGCATCCCTCCATCCAGCACCGTTGCGCCCAGATTGGCGGTGATGGCGGGCGACACGCCGGCCGAGACAGGGTTGTCAAACGCATCGTAGAGCTGGAGAACCAGCGTGCAGGTGCTGACGCCGTCAGCCAGTAGCTGCGCCGGGATCACCGCCGTTGTTGTGGCCCGCGCCACCGCTCCGGGCAGGAAGGTGATCTGAGTGTCCCCGCTCAGGCTGATCGCCCCGCCGGGGCCCATCGCGGTGACCGGGAAGGTGCCGCTGCGGGTGGGCGCCGTCAGCACCACGGTGGCCTGACCACCGTTCACAACGCCGACGCCAACCCGCGCCGCCGGCGTGGATTGCAGGGTGAGGGTAATCGGTACGCCGTCGGCGACTGGATTGTTGAACGCATCCACGATGCTGCTCAGCGTGAACGTAATGGGGCTGGCGCCATCGGCGGTGATGCTCGTCGTAGAGGCGACAGCGTGAGCGGCCGTCGGCGGGCCGGGCAACACCGTGACTTCCAACCACCGGTCAAACCACTGATCCGACCAGAGCGCCCACGCCCGGATGAACAGGTTGTCACCCGCGGTGGTGCCGGTGAACGCAGTGGTGCTGCCGCTGAGCGGCGCCAGCAGGCCGTCACCACTCCCGAAGCGCTGCTTGACCCAGCCGTAGGTTACCTCCTGAGCCGGAATCGGCGCTTCCTCGGCATCGTAACCCTGTGCCACCAGCGTGACCGAGTCGCCGGCAACCACGACCAGAGGGCCGGCGGGGGTTGTCGAAATATGATCCATTGGGCCGACAACGAACTGCACCGTGACGCCGCCATCCGTCCGCGCCAGAGGCACGCCGAGGTAGCGCACCGTGAACCCGGCCGTTCCGGCAGTGAGCGGTGCCGTCAGCGTGCGCGTCAGAACGCCACTGGCATCCGTCACGCCGCTGCCCGACAGCGTGCCCAGCGTGGTCTGCACCGTGGCGGCATACCCGGCACCGACGGGATTGTTGTACGCGTCCAGCAGGGTGATGCGCAGAGTAGACGTGGCAACGCCGTTTGCGGGCACAGTGGCCGGGTTGACCTGCACAGACGCTTTCTGGGGCACGCCGGCAGTGAAGGTGATGACCGTGTGGCCGGTGACCGTCTGCATGTTGGTGACGCCGAGGAGCGCCCGACCAGCCAGGAAGGAGCGTATGGTGCGCTGCACCGTGCCGTAGAATCGGTGGGCGTGGAGCCATCCACGATGCCGATGGAGCTGGTCACGGTCACAGGAATGCCGCTGCCGACGCGATTGCCGTACGCATCCAGAATCTGCAATTGTAAGTTGGAGGTCGAGGCGCCATCGGCCGGGAGGCTCAGCGGTGACGCGGTGATCACCGCCGCCGCGGCGACGCCGGGATTGACACGCACGTAGCTGACACCGGTCTTGCCACCCGCAGAGGCCAGCACCAATACCGTACCGACCCGGCTGCCCATGAAGCCACCACTGGCATTGATGTCACCCTGACCACCACCCTCAATCCAGGGGGATGTACTCCAGGCGTAGACGTAGCCGCTGAGGGGATTGTAGTACACGTCTTGGGCCACAGCGGTGAAGGTGTACAGGACGCCGGCTGCCATCTGCACCGGCGACGTCAATGAGCCGGTGGGCACAACGGCGATGCGCTGCAGCGGGCCCGGTTGGAAGGTGACAGAATCCCCTGTGGCAGGAATGCCCTCGACGAAGATCTGTGCCTGCCCACTCTGGGTTGAGGTCAGCACCCGCGTCAGCACACCCGTCGAGTCGGTGGCGCCGCTGCCCGACAGCACGCCCAGCGTGCTCGTCACGGTCATCGTCTGCCCGACGATGGGATGATCCCAGGCATCCATCACCCGGATGGTGAGGGTGACCACATCGGGCTTGAAGGCGCTTCCCAGATTGTACACATAGGGTGACGTGGCGGATGCGGTGATGACCGCCTGCGTGGTAGAACCGGCTGTCAATGTGATCGCGGCCGGCGTGACGGTGGTGAGGCCAGTGGCCGATATCACCGCGGTGCCGACCTCCAGGCCGGCGGTGAAGGTGCGCGTGACGACTCCGGCGCTGTTGGTGCTCCCCTCTTCGGTGACACTTCCCAATGAGGCCGTCAGAACGGGTGTGAAGCCAGTCACCGGGTTGCCGAAGCGGTCGGAGACGGTGGCCGTCACCACAGCGGTTGCCGTCCCATTGGCCACCAGGGAGGTCGGCGTGGCGGTGATAACCGCCTGGGCCGGCGAGTCGGCCACGACCTGAACGGAGCCCCCACTGATACTCAGGGGACCGGCCGAGCCGGTCGCACTCAGGCTGACGACACCCGCTTGCGTCACCAGCAGGGTTCGGGTCAACACCCCGCTGCCGTCGGTGACGCCGCCCGAGGGTGGTGTGAGCACGCCGCCTGTGCTGGTCGGCGTGATGAGAGCACCCGGCACCAGATGGCCGACGCTGTCACGCACGGTGATGGTGAGCGTGGCCACCTGACCGGCCGTCACCGGCGGCGTGGGCGACACGGCGACCTCGGCCTGGCTCGGTGGACCGACCACAAACTCGACGGCGTACACCGCCGGTGCAGCCAGGCCGGCCGCAGTCGCGGTGACGGGTACTGTGCCCAGGGTGGTATTGCTGCGCAAGGTGCGCGTCAGGACACCGTTGGCAGTTGTGCCGCTCGCATCCGGCAGCAGGGTGCCGGCTGCGGCTGTCAGCGTCACCACAGTCGGCGTGCGAACCGGGTTCGCGTACTGGTCACGCACCGTAGCGGTCAGGGTGGTCGTGCTGGCGCCATCGGCCGGGATGGACGTCGGGAGTGCCACCAACGTGATGTGGTCAGCAGGGCCGGGGGCAATGTCCACCGCGGTACCCGTGATCAAGCCGCCCGCCTGCGCCGTCACCGCCGCGGTACCGGCCACTGTGCCGGCTGTCAGCACCGTCTGCGCCAGTCCATTCGAAGTCGTCGTGTAGGTCGTGCTGCCGCCACCGCTCAGAGATCCCAGGTTGGTCGTCAGCGTGACGGCGACCGGTGTGTCCACGCGGTTGTCAAAGGCGTCCAGGATTTGCAGCGTGAGGCTGCTGGTGCTGGTGCCATTGGCGGTGATGGAGGCGGGATCGGCTGTCAGAGCCAGCCGTGACGGCGCCCCCGGCGCCAGGTAGATGTGATGCGAGTTGTCGGTCAGGCTGCCGGCAATCACGTTGAGCGTCGCCGTGCCGGCTGTCGTGCCGGTCAACGTCGCCGTCACCTGTCCGAGGGTGTTGGTCGGCAGGGTCACCGCCGGACCGACGTTATTGAGACGGCCTAGGCTGGTGGTGAGTGTCACCGGTAAGCCGGTCACAAGATTGTTGTACTGATCGGCCACCGTGGCGGTGATGGTGGCCGTGCCGATGCCGTTGGCGGGTATGGTGGTTGGCATCACCACCACGTCCAGGTTCGCCGGCGCGTCGGGCTGAACCTGTATGGCGATGCTACTTACCATGGCGCCAGCCGTCGCGGTGACACGGGCCGTGCCGGCCATGGTGCCCAGCACCAGAGTCTTGGTCAGGTAGCCGCCGCTGATTGTGCCGGTGACGACGCTCCCCGGCGGCTGACCGTCCATTGTCCCCCGGTCGAAAGTCAGGGCAACTTCCGAGGCGTCGGGCAGCGGGTTGCCGTAGCGATCCACCACGCTGACGGATATCACCGACGAATGCGCCACCGTGACCGGGTTGGGCGTGGCTGTGAGACTGATCTGATCGGGCGCGGCAGGCACGATGGTCGTCGTGACCGGTGCACCCACGGCCAAGCTCTGATCCGAAAATGCGCGGTAGTCTGCATTGACAACCGAGCCGGCCCGGGTCGTCACGACCGAGAAGGTGACCTGGGTGATGGTGCCGTTGGCAATCGGTCCCCGGCCCCACGCAATGATGCCGTCACTGAGCGTCCCACCGCCCAGGTCGGTGACCGAAACGTTCGAGGGAACCGCATCCGTGATCGTCACATAGATCGCCAAGCCGGTGGTGTTGGTCACATAAATCGTGTAGGTGAACGGGTTGCCGGCGGTCACGGTGGCCGAAGAGACGGTCTTAGACACAGCGATGCCGGAGGCACCGACCGAAACGGCCAGGGCCAGGAACGTGATGCCCAGCAGGACCGAGGCAAGGGCCAGCGGCGCCAACGATCGCAGCAGGCGAGCGGCTGTCCGGCGTTGATTCTGTGCGGACACCGTTCTACCGGCTTGACTGGTGGCGACCTGGCCGCGGCACAACATGGCGCACGCTCCTTACTTGTTGGGCGTCGGCGTGGGCGTAGCGGTGTCGGTGGGCGTCGGCGTCGGCGTCGGCGTGCCCGTTTCGGTGGGCGTCGCAGTTGGCAACGGCGTGTTGGTCACCGTCGGCGTCGCGGTGGGCGTGTGGGTGGGCCAGACGAGCGGTGTGAAGGTCGGATAGGGCGTATAGGTCGCCTGCGGCGTATAAGTCGGCTGCGGGTAATAGGTGTACGTCGGATAGGGCGTGCTGGTCGGATAGGGCGTCGGGCCGGGCGTGTCGGTCGCGGTTGGGGCGGGCGTCCACGTCGGCTCGGGTGTCCAGGTCGGCGCAGGCGTCCAGGTCGCCTCAACCGTATACGTCGGGTACAACGTATAGGTCGGATAGGGCGTGCTGGTCGGCAAAGGTGGCTGTGGCGTCGGCGTGTTCTGCGGTTCACTGCGCGGCGTTGCCGTCGGTGTCGGGTAAGGAAAGGGCGGCAGGCCCGGCGTCGGGGTCGGGTACGGGAAAGGCGCCATTGAAGGCGTCGGTGTCGGTGTTGGCAGCTCACACGGTGCGCACGCGGGAGTGGGCGTCGGCGATGCCGTCACGACGATGACGACGGGCGTCGTCGCCGACAGGGGTTCACCCTGCGGAATCAGCAGTATCTGACCCACCTGAATGAAGTTCGGATCGGCCAGTCGGTTGTAGTCGGCCAGGATGTGCGGGCTGATGCCGTAACGCTGGGCGATCTTGTAGACGCTATCGCCCGGCTGCACGACGTAGACGAGCGGCGCCTGGAGGGTCGGCGTCGGCGTCAGTTCTTCCCCCGGCGCAGGCGGCGACGGAGGCACCTGGGCCGTCGGCGGCGCCGCCGGCGTCACGGCGACGGCCGGCGCCGGCGATGAGGCAGCGCCCGGAGTCTCGGGTGGACCGACCAGCATCGGCGTGGCGCTGGGCGATGGCGTAGCCGTGGGCTCCGGCGTGGGAGTGGGTGTTGGCGTCACAACCTCGGGCGCCGCCTGGGCGCTGTTGGTGTTGTTCGGAACACGGATGATCACCGTGCAACCGGCGCTCAAGACCACCAGCAGCGCCACGAGCAACAGCATGGCAGTGCAGACGTCCAGCCGGAGGACGCCCCTTAACGTCCTCTGGTTTGCCACTGGCGACTTCTGATCCTGTCTCAGTCCATGCATCGCTACCTCGTGCCATCGCAGCGCCGTTGGGTGAACCTCAGGCGGATTTGTGTCGGTTGGAACACTGTCTGGCGCCCTGCGTGTGCCTCCACCTACGCGGCGATAGCTGCCTCAAGCCGGCTGTTCGGCATCCTGTCCCTTCAGGAGATCGCTCACCGATGCCAACACGTCGGTCGTCGCCCGAGCCGCAAGCCGTGCTGCCTCCTGATTCGCCTGTCTGATGCTCTCATAAACTTCATAGCGCAGGATGGGCACCTGGGCGGGCGCCTCAATGCCGATCTTGATACGGTCTCTCTCGACTGCCAGCACTGTGATCACGATATCGTTCGCAACGATGATCTGCTCCCCCACCTTGCGCGCCAGGACTAACATCGTGCTCCTCCACCCCGGTTCGGGTCTGCCACCACAGCCGGTTCGGAATTGGAGCCTTCCGATGGATGGCCGGCAACCGGATGGCGGCTATCATAGCCCGACTCGGCTATGACCAGCTGGCGCCCCTGGCCGGTCGCCAGGTTGATCACGAGGGGGCCGAGGAGGTTTGCCGTCACCCGGAATGGCTCATTGCACACCGAGAGCACGCAGTAGACGCCAAGACCCGCTGGCCACGGTTCCTCGATGGTCAATGGACCGGAGTATCCGATGGCGCGCGCATCCGCCTCAGCCATGGTGATCCGGTAACCCGGCAGGACGCGTGCCGGATCGGTCACGATCAGGGAGAGCCGTTCATCGTCCAGGGATTGCAGCAGGTACAGCGCGCCACCAGCGGGGTGACTGCACAGGACGAACCGCGTCCACTCGGGAAAGCCAATGAGGCCATCCGGGAACTCCACCGGCGGGCTCTCGTGGCCAAGATACGGTGTCAGGTCAATCGGTTCAGTCATTCTGGTCCGTCCCATCCTCCCGCCTCTGACAGGTCGGCGATCACTTCATGAAGTCCATCAGGGACATCTTCAGCATCTGTGCATTCACTGCCAGAGCGGTCTGATAGACAAACTGCTGTTCGGACATTTTGGTGATCACCTCGGCTATATCAGCATCTTCGGTTCTTGACAGCAGGCTTTCCAGACCAATCAGCTGCGCTTCGGCGCGCCCCGCTGCCATCTCCGTTCGAATGATCTTGGTGCCGAGGCCAGCCTGGATGTCGAGCGTCCGGTCCATCTGGCCCTTCAGCCCGGTGAGTGCGGTTGTCACATCATCCACCACAAACGGATCGGCTGTGAGGGCCGCCCGCAAGTTCATCATCTGGGTGAAGACATTGTTGAACAGCTGATCTCCGGGCACGTTGACGGCAATGTCCACGCCGGGTTCTACTTCGCGCAGGATCGCGCCCTGATCGCCCACGTAGGTCACACCGGTGATCAATCCGCTGACCGGATCTCGCGTAACCTCGAAGGGCGCCCGATCGGTCTTGAAGCCGGCGAACAGGAACTGATCACCGAGACGGGTATTGCCGATGCCAATCGCCTGTTCCAGCATTCCCTCCAGCTCGGTCGCCAACGACTGGCGTTCGTCAGGGCCCAGCTGCTCGCTGGCACCCTTGAGCGCCAGGGCCTCGGCCCGACTCAAGAGGGTGGTGAGATCACTGAGGGCCTGGTCTGACGCATTCAGCCAGTTCTTGCTGAGCGCGATATTGTCCAGCAGCGCTTCGCCGGACTGGATGCGCGATCGGAAGCCCATAGCCTGTTCCACCGCAAAGGGATCATCGGAGGGCCGATGAACCCGCTTCGTGGTAGCCGCCTGTTCCTGGAGATCGGCCAGGCGTTTCATATTGGCCTGCATACCTTCCAGTGCTCGCTGGCTCAGCATCTGATGTGTGATTCGCATAACGATCCTCTCCCCGAAGGCCGCGCAATTACGACGCCCAATCAGCGTCCCACCAGTCCCATACCATTGATGATCTTGTCGAGCATCTCATCCATCGTCGTCATCACCCGCGCCGCCGCCTGGTAGGTGCGCTGAAACTGCACCAGATTGACTGTCTCCTCATCCAGCGACACGCCGGCGAGCTCCTCCTGACGTTCCTCCAGGTGATTGGTCAGGAGATCGTGGTGATCGGCTGTCACCAGTGCATGACGCGCATCCTTCCCCAGGGCAGCGATGATGCTGCGATAGTAATCGCCCACGCTGGTCGCGCCGCCATTCATCACCTTCTGCTGCGCCAATCGCGCAATTGCCAGTGCCACCGAGCCGTCGCCAGGGCTGTCGGGTGCGGCCGCCGTGGCGATGCGTGTGAAATCGGCCTTGATGTAGTTGCTGAGCGCAATGTCGCGCGCCGAGCTGCCATCAAAGAAGGCGCCCAACGTGGCGCTGGCAGCGCCGTCCAGACGTCCTCCGACCTGAGTCCCCCGGGCAGTGTACTCGACATTGGCTGGTGAGGGAGTACCGCCGAAGGTGGTCTCCTCATAAGGTCCACCGCTAAACTGAATGGTCAGGCCGCGCCGCGTGTCAAAGGAGTGCGGGACACTCTGCAAGCTCTGCCAGTCGGATGTCAGCGAGCCATCGCCGGCGCTATTGTCGTAGATGGCCACAGCGGCGCCGCCCGCGTCAACCAGTCGAAACTGCCAGTCACCCCCGTTGTTGCGCACCTCGACGTGGTATGTGCCCGATGGCAATTCGGCCAGTCCCGACGCAACGCCGCTCAGATTGAATCCACTCACATTGGCATCGGTGCTGGTCATTCCCAGGCTATGGTCGGCAACCGGCGCGAAATTCACCACCAGCCCACGGCCGGTGTCGAAGGCCATCCCGCTCACCAGGCTCAATGGCTGCCAGGCTGAGGTCACCGCGCCGCCACCGGCCGAGGCATCGTAGATGTCTATGGCGTTGCCGTCACTGTCAACCAGGCGGAACTCCAGCACATTGCTGTTGTCGCGGATTTCCACGAAGTAGGTGCCACTGGCCAGGGTTGAAAGGCCGCTGCCCGGTGTGGTCAGGGAGAACCCGTTGACCGTTCCCGGCACAGTCTGCATCGCGACAAGCCCGCCACCTGGTACGCTGTTGAGGCCGTAACCGGTCGCGTGCAGGGCATTGACGGTTTCGATCAGAGCAGCCGCCATGGCATCCAGTTCCGCCATCCTGGCCGGGACGATCAGATCGCGCGCGACCAGCGTCGCACCCATCTGTCCGGAGAGGCGATCGGCCGCCGCCGATGTCAGACCGCCGGCCAGGGGTATGCCGGCCACCTGGACCGTCGCGCCGGTGTCAGCCCACACGACGCGGTTGAGGGTGTGATTGGTCGGGTCGTGTTCGACCGCCAGCGACGCTGTGGTATAGTCCATCACCAACAATCGACCGCCCAGGCTGATCATCAGCGAACCGGTCTCGCTCTCAAACGCGTCCACATTGATCATGCCGGTCAGCTCTTTCAGCAGCCGCTCGCGTTGATCGAGCAGGTCATTGGGTTGCTGACCCGACGCTCGCACCGCATTGATCTGCTCATTCAGAGCCGCGATCTGAGTGGCCAGGTCATTGATTCTCGCCACCTGAGTATCCACACGGTGATCGAGTTCGACCTGCAGGTCGGTCAGCTGAGTGCGCATCTCGCGCAGGCGCGTGCTGAGGTTGTCGGCGGTCTCCGCCACGTGGGCCCGTGCCGCGGTGCTTTCCGGCATCGCCGCCAGGTCCTGCCACGCGCTCCAGAATGCGCCCAGGTTCTGATTAAAGCTGCTGTCAGACGGCTCGTTGAAGATCACCTCGATCTGCTGCAGCACATCCCGTCGCACTGACCAGCTGTTGAGATACATGTTCTCGGTGCGGATCTGGCTGTCCAGATAGGCCGACCGATAGCGTTGCACCATTTTCACCATCACGCCGGTGCCGACCTGGCCGAAGCTGGCGTTGCGGTTGACAGCCGGAAAGGAATCGGGCGGCGTCGCGGCCAACAGCGGGCTTTGGCGCGAGTAGCCAGGGCTGGAGGCATTGGTGACGTTATGCCCGCTGATCTCAATCGCGCGCTGCATGCTCAGCAGCCCGCGCAGGGCGATGTTGAGGCTACCGAACGTTGATGGCATAGGCGTGCCTGCGTCTCATAGATCGAGCCGAATTAGTTGCTCTTAGATCTGCCAGTTAAGAACGTGGCCTGTGCTGGCTGGCGAGGTGGTGATGCCGCACGGCGTGTAGGGGGCATCGCCCTCGTGGCCGATGCGTGCCAGGAAACCCAGCGTGGCCTCAATTCTGTCCAACCGAGTCTGAATCAACCCCACATTGCCCTGGTTCAGCAGCTGCAGCTCGCTGACCAGCGCGATGCACTCCTGGCGCATCGCTTGCACGCTCTGCGCGGCCGGTTCACCCAGATGACCGATCAGACCCTGCAGTCCCACATCGGATGGCAATCCCATAGCCACGGCGAGACTGGCAGTCAGATGGGAACGGGTCGCCTCCACCTCGGCCAGCGAGCGCATCATCTCCCCTTTGTCCCGGACAGTGGCGGCAACGGCCGTCAGGTCACCGCTCAGCAGCCCATCGCGCTCGCGCCTGGTCAGGTTCACCAGCTGCTGGCAGACCTGTATCTCGTCGCGTAGAGCGGTGAAGAGGTCATCGGGTGTCGGTTGGTCTGACGGCCGCACAGTCCACCTCCCTACGGTTTCAGTATCCGGACCAGCTGTCGCGCCAGGGCATGCACATCCACCTGGTAGGTGCCATCGGCCAGCCGGGCGCGAATCTCATTCACAACATCCTCACGAATATCGGGCGCGTCGTGCGCGGCCTTGATAATGCGTTGCAGGTCGCGGGCGGCCTGAGACAGGTTCACCTCAGCCGCTTCTGTTTCGCCCGCGGGCCGGGCCTGTCCTCTGTCCATCGCTGAAGACGGGCGGCCTTCGACGTGCGACACATCGCCGGTGTGGCTGCTACGTGGTCTGGGTTGTATCTTGTCTATCACTGGCTGTTCTCCCCGGTCGCTGTGGCCGTGACGATCATGCTGTTGAAACCGACACACAATCCTTTCAATTACGAGTATCGGCAGCTCACGTGAGAAACTTTAGCCAGTGCCTCAGGCAGACCGCATCTGATTGGCCATTCCGAGCATTTCATCGGATGCCTGCAGCACGTGGATAATCAACGTATAGGCACGTTGGGTGCTGATGAGATCAACCATCTCCTGAGCCAGGTCCACGTTCGACTTCTCAAGGGCGTGCCCAACCAGATGGCCCATGCCCCACGTCCCCGGCGGCGCCACGACCGGATTGCCCGAGGCGACAGTCTGCCGAAACAGGTTATCTCCGCTATCATCCAGCCCCTCCGGATTGGTGAATCGGGCCAACGTGATCGTGGCCAGAGGCACCGGATCCGTCTCGCCACGACGCCGCACCATGACCACGCCTTCGGGGGTCACCATGGCGTCCTCCGTGTCCGGTGGCAGGGCAAAGGGCGGGATCAGCATATAGCCGTCGGCAGTGACCAGCCTGCCCTCGCCGTCCAGCCGAAACGATCCATCGCGCGTGTAGCCGACGCTGCCATCAGGCAGGCGCACCTGGAAGAATCCGTCACCTTCAATCGCCAGGTCCCAGGGATAGGCACTCATCTCCAATTGTCCCTGTTCAAACAGCCTCTGCGTGGCACTGAGACGGACGCCGGCTGCCTCGGAGGACACGCGATTGCTGCCCTCCCGGAGCTCATCGGTCAATCGGCCATCCAATAACTCCTGGAACTCGGCGCGCATACTCTTGTAGCCCGTGGTGTTGATGTTGGAGATGTTGTGTGCCAGCACGTTCATCTTGGTCTGTTGGGCCTGCAAGCCGGTGCGCGACACGTGTAGCAACACGTTCAATGAGACAGAGGACATCATACCCTCCCCAACTCGCTGACAGTCTGGCGATTGATCTGGTCTTGGTATTGGACCAGGCGCTGGTTGGACTCATAGGCGCGCATCACGCTCATCAGTTCGGTGGTCTCGCGGGCGACGTCCACATTGGATTCCTCCAGGTAGCCCTGGAAGACGCGCACCTCGTTGGCCGGCATTGTCTCCGGCTCGGCGCCCGCACTCTTGAAGTTGGTCTGGCTCACCTTGACCGCATCGGCAGGATTGGCAAAACGCGCCAGGCTGAGCTGGGCAACCGGCACATCATCCACGAAGATCAGCCCCTGCGGCGTGACCGTGAACGGCGTACCGTCGGTCGGCGGCAACACAATCGGGCCGTTGGTGCCGAGCACCGGATAGCCGTCGGCGCTCGTCAGGCGGCCATCCTGGCCGCGGTAGAAGCGCCCGTCGCGGGTATAACGCACACCGTCGGGGGTTTCCAGCCGGAAATAGCCGTCGCCGACGATGGCGAAATCATACGGATGATCGGTGAGGCGAAGTTCGCCCGCGTTAAAATTCGTGGTCACTGCAGAGAGCGAGACGCCGGTGGCCACAGTGCCCACCTCGGCATCCGCCCTGTCACCCCGAATTCGGGCAAGCAACATGGCGGGGAAATCGTTGAGCGTGGTGCGATCGGCCTTGTAACCAATCGTCCGCACATTGGACAGGTTCTGGACAACGGTTTCGTAACGTCGCAAACCGGCCAGCATACCGGCTGCAGATGTGTATAACCCACGTATCATGGCCTTGCTCCTGTTGGGCATCCCATCCTTGCTCGAGTCACGCCGTGCGCACTCAACCCTCGCGTTCGTCCGATTGCAGTCGCGTACCCTCGCCGTGCAACAAGCCGATGCGCCGCTCGTCACGGGTGACCACCGGCAGTGGCATTCCCGGCCGGCGGGCGAGAGCCGCGACAAGCAGTACGACGGTCATCAGAAACAGGCCACCCGCCGCCAGCCAGGTGGCAGAAACAGAATGGTCGCCGGTGACAGGCAGCAGATCGGGAGGTGGCGGCAAAGGTGTGACACCGGGTCTCGGCGTCGGTGTGGGAGTGCCACTGACCACCAGCAAGCGCGCGTTCGGGAATACACCCGCGATGGTCACCCGCTTGTCGGGGGCGGGATCCGGGTCGGGCACCGGCTCCACACTGATGAACAGGTAGCGATACTCTGTTTCTGGCAATTCATCGAAATCGGCGCGATAAGCGACCACTCCCTTGGTGTCGGCATTGAATTTGCCCAGGCTGATCTGCTCTCCAGTCTCGGCCTCAGTGATCCAAACCTCGTACTGATCGTCCTTCAGGTGCGGCAGCCCTGTTGCCTCCAGCTCCAACCAGGCCTCACCGATGCTGATCGTGGCGGTACCCTTGGCATTGACCGGTCCGTGATTGGAGAACTCAGGCAAGAAGGTCAGATAGACTGTGACGGGAACGCCGTTGGCCAGAGTCGGCGCCGCCAACACGGCTGCGACGAGACCGAGCAGACAGAACCAGATCATCAGGTAGCGCATAGTCCATTCGCTCCATTCTGCCGCTACGCAAGCGGACTGTGTACAACCTGGGGTGTGCGAGCGGTGAACCCCACTCCCAGATTGAATGCGAACCGGTCCGACAGGCCACCACCGGGGCGTCGAGCATTGTAAGACGACAGGAGCATGTGCACCGTGTCTCGTTCGAGACCCAGACGCGCCGCGATCAACGCCGTGTCAAGGCCCTGTTCGGCCAGGTCAAATACAGCTGCACGCCGTTCGGCCACACTCATCGGCTCAACCATCGCCGTCGGTGCGGACTTGGTTGGTCGTGCCATAGTCGCCTGCGACACCGCGATCGGGGCGGGTGATGTCGAGCTCATCCACACCAGGAAACGCTTCACAGCCGACATCTTGCGTGAAACTGTGCTCTGCCGAAGATGCCGACGGCGCAGATGGAGCGCAAAACGCTCGAGGTGAGCAACCTCGATGGTTTCAGCAGACAGACCTGCATAGCACTGGCCGCCGAACCACTCAGCGAATTCACGCACCGACGCGTTGAGGCGCTTGACGCTGCGTGGCGATAGCCCGCCGCAGGCCAGGTGATCGGTGAACCGATCCAGGGCGTCGCCGAGTCTGATAGACGCAGCGCCGGGCGCTGTCAGCGGCGGACACGGTTGGATCGGTTGAGGGAGTGGCTCAACGGCAGCACCGGAGACGGCGGCTTGAGGCACCAGCGTGCGCGCCCGATTCATCTGAGCACGCATTTCGGCAATGGTCTTTTCGGCCTGCTCCAGTTGGTAGTGCAAGGCATCGCGCTCGCGCTGCCACTCGGCGCGCATATCCTGGACTGCCGAGCGCACCTCAGACAGCACGTCGGCCAGGTCGTGCATCATCTCGACCTGATCAATCCCGCCAGAAGCTGGCTGCGGCATGGCCGGGGCATTGGCCGCCGTGCGCAGGCTGGCCAGCTGTCGTCGTGTCAGCCAGAAGATGTAACCGGCAGCCAACACAAACGCGATTTCAACGAGCAGAAGCATAGGCGGCAACACCGATTGTCCTCCTCTCGAAACCTGTCGGAACCAGGCCAGCAGAACCACCGACAATGCCACGCAATGTCAGCAACGCTTTCGTGTGCAGCTGACACACCCGTGACTCGGATATGCCCAGCACGGCGCCAATCTCCTTCATGGTCAGCCGATCCTGGTAGTAGAGTGATATCATAAGGCGTTCCCGTTCTGGAAGGTTCTGGATGGCAGTGACCATCTGATCCACGCTCTCCTGCCGGTCCAGATACTCGGATGGAGTCGGCATACTGGTATCCTCCACACAGTCATACCAATCGAGCGAGTCCCCGTCGGAGGAACGGGTCGGCTCGTCGAGCGAAATCACGGCCGTGCTGCTGGTCATCAACCGACTGCGATACTCATCGAGGGTTATTCCCAGGTGGTCGGCCACCTCGGAATCCTCCGGTATTCTCCCGAATAGCTGGCTGAGCTCAGCGATGGCGCTCTCAATCTCCCGAGCCTGGCGATGCGCCGAACGGGGCAACACGTCGAGCTGGCGCAGCGTGTCCAGAACCTGTCCCCGAATGCGGGCAATGGCGTAGGACTCGAACTTGACCCCCCGCGCCGGCTGGAACCGATCTACAGCCTCGATCAGGCCAATGACACCGCAATTGATGAGATCCTCGCGGTCCATGGCAGCCGGCAACCCAATCGCAAGCCGGCCCACGACATACTTCACCAGCGGCGTGTAGCGAAGGATCAGCTCCTCACGAGCGTTGCGGTCGCCGTGGCGCGTGTAGCGCTCCCAAAGACTCGCTGTGTCGTCCATATACGTACCATCCATGGCTCTACGCCACTAACCTTCGCTCTCGTTGCGCAGTCGGAAGGAGATAACACCTTGCCTGCCAGCCGCCCCTGTCATGCTCGCGCCGGCGACTCATCCGGCGTGGCTGTCGCCGGATTATCCATCTCCTCTGGTGTGGTCGGGGCGGCAGCGCGGCTCGCACCAGTCTCATCCATAGGCTGGACGGCCACATCCCAGATGGCCGAGACACACCATCCCAGAACCAGGAATACGACGAAGGCAACGACGCCGCGGCCCAACGCCGTGAGAGGCTCTACCTCGAAGATCAGACCGACTGCCAGAACACCCAGGCAGACGATCGCCGCCACCCGGAGCGCCAGATTGAAAATCCAGGCGGATTGAACACTGTGCATTGCCTTACCTCCTCCATCCTCAGGGGACACAGACATCGGGACAACCCGTTGCGAGGCGACCAAGCGACAGTACCGACTTGAAGAACTGTGCCACGCCGCTGGCGGGCGCGTCCACCGGCGCATCTGTCCACAACGCCTCGGCGAGACGCTCGATGGCCTGCGCGGCCGGTGACCGCGGATGACTCTGGACAAGCGGTGACTGCGCTCGCACCGCCTCCATCATGCTGGCATCAAAGGGCAACTGACCGGCCAACCGAATTTCCGTGCCCAGGAACTGCTGTGCTGCACTGGCGAGACGTCGCGCCGTGACTTCGCCCTCGCTGCGATTGCGGACACAGTTGACAACCAGGCGGGTCACAATGGGTGTGTTGTAGTTGCTCAGGATTTTTAGCAGGGCATAGGCGTCGGTCATCGCGGTCGGCTCGGGGGTGGTCACCAGCAGCAGCTCGCGCGCCGCCAGGATGAACTGGATGACGTTTTGACCGACCCCGGCCTGCGTGTCAATGAGCAGCAGATCAACCGCGCCGTCCAGGGTGAGCAATGAGCGCAGCAAAGCCTGTCTTTGCGCATCCGGAAGATCAACCAGCTCCGGAAGCCCTGAAGCACCCGGCACGACACGCAGTCCAAATGGCCCCGGCACAACGATCTCAGCAAGCGTGCGCTCGCCCGTCACCACGTGCTGGAGGTGATAGCGCGGACGGATGCCAAGCACCACATCCACATTGGCCGTACCCAGGTCGGCATCGAGCAGCGCCACGCGAAGCCCCCGGCGTGCCAACGCCAGACCCAGGTTGACCGCCAGATTCGTCTTGCCGACGCCACCCTTGCCACTCGACACCGCAATCACGCGGCTGAGATAACAGGGCGGATGCAGCTGCGGCGACGGCAGGTACTGATGCCAGGCCGAGGAGAGCCCGCGCTCGGCCACTGCCATTGACTCATCCACCTGACGCCAGATCACGCTCATCGGTGCGCACCTCAACTGCAGGGACCATTAATCATCAACTGCACCATACGCTCGACCGACGCCAGCTCGATGTCCTCCGGCACTTGCTGGCCGGTCGTAAAATAGGCATAGGGCAGTCCAGTCTGACACGTCAGACTATAGGCAGCTCCGAGTGAGGTGGTCTCATCCAACTTGGTCAGGATGAGACCATCGAGGGGACGTTGGCCAAACACGTCAACCGCCCGTTGCATATCCTCCAGTTTGGCGGTGGCCGTGAGTGCCAGGAAGACAACCCTGTCCTCCACCGCGTCCAGATAACCATACAGCTCCGCGACTTTGTCGCTGGCGCCCTGGCTGCGCCCGGGCGTGTCTACAAGGATCAGGTCGTGATAGGGGCGATTCACCTCCACCTGCGCCGCCAGCTGTTGGGGGGTATGCGCTACTTCGACCGGAATGCCGAAAATCTCACCATAGGTCGCTATCTGAGGAAGCGCCGCCACGCGGAAGGTGTCGGTCGTGATCATCAGCACCGACGCATCACATAGGGCACGGTAGTTCGCTGCCAGTTTAGCAATGGTGGTGGTCTTGCCCACACCCGTGGGTCCAACGATGAACACCACCAGTGATTTGCTTTCGCCGAGCCGTGGCAGCTGGCGCGCCGGTAGACGCCGTGCCAGCTGCCAGTGAAGGTGTTGATCCAGAACGGGCTGGTTATCAATGACCCATTGATTGAGCTCCGCCGCCACCGATTGAACAATCTGCTGCGCCAATGAGGTGCTCACACCGAGGTTGACGAGCCGCTGGTACCAGCCATCCAGATTGGCCGAGGTCGGTGATCTCCCCTGACGGGCATCGGCAACCTGAGCCAGGGCGACCTTGACGGCAGCCAGCTCACGCTGAAGGCTCTGGATCGAATCGCGCGCGGCCGGGGTTGGGCGCGGGAAGTCGCGCAGGTCGCGATCCACCGCCGCAGTGACCTCCAACGAAGAGGTTCCCAGGAGGCGGCCCAGAGTCCCATTCACTTTCTGAGTGTGCAGGATCACCGCGTCAGGCCCCAGGTCAGCCCTGACGAGTCCCATTGCTTCCGGCATACTGTGTGCACGATACTTCTTGACCAACATGCTTGGCTGCCCCGCTGGCTGAACTCCGTTACTCGGTCTCCGTCGCTGGCGACAGTGCTGGCAGATCAATCATCCCTTCGGCGTGGACTTCCACGCCGGCTGGTACTTCGGTGTAAGCCAGCACCGCCAGAGTCGGTAATGCACGCTCGGTAAGACGCTTGAAGGCAAGGCGCACCGCTGCCGAACACAGGACAACCGGCAAGTGCTGTCGCGCCGCCAGCTCTTCCATCTGGGCACCGCACGCCTCCAGCAGAGCCTGGGCCAGCCGCGGCTCCAGCCTCAACTTGATGCCGCGACTCAGGTCGCCCAGCGCATCAGCGAGCACCTTTTCGACACGCGGGCTCAGGGTCACCACATGCAGCACGCCGTCCGACGAACGATACTGATTGGTGATTGTCCGTCCCAGCGCCTGGCGCGCTGCCTCGCTGAGCAGATCCACTTCCTTGATGCTGGAAGCCAACCCGCCGATGCTCTCCAGAATAGTGACCAGATCACGGATCGGGACCCGCTCGCGCAGAAGGTTCTTAAGCACCTCCTGCACCTCACTCAGTGTCAAGACATGCGGAATCAGGTCATCAACCAGGGCAGGATAGTCCTGCTTGAGATTGTCGAGCAGGGCACGTGTATCCTGGCGGGTGAGTATCTCGGGGGCGTGGCCCTTGACCACTTCGGTAAGATGGGTGGCCAGGACCGACGCGGCATCAACCACCGTGTAGCCCAACATCTCGGCACGCTCTTTCTGCGTGCTATCTATCCACAGCGCTGGCAGTCCGAACGCCGGTTCACGGGTGGGTATGCCATCAATCTCTTGAGCAACCGCACCGGTAGCCATCGCCAGGTAGTGGCCCGGCATCAGATCACCCCGCGCGATCTCCTCACCCCGCAGACGGATGGCGTAGCCGTTCGGTGGCAGTTGCAGATTGTCGCGGATGCGAATTTTGGGCAGGATGAAGCCCATCTCAAGCGCAACCTGACGCCGTATCATTGTGATACGACTGAGTAATCCGCCACCGCTGCCACGCTCGACCAGAGGTATGAGGCCGTAACCGATTTCAACCTCCAGCGCATCCACCACCAGCAGATCGGTGACCGACTCGGTCTCGGTGGGCGCGACGGCTGCCTGCCCGGCTTCGGCAGCGACCTCTTCCGAGACCCGGCTGCGCTTCTCACGCCGCAGGACAAACACGAATGCAGCAATGGCGACACCCATTACAATGAAGGGCATCTTCGGCAGGCCAGGGACCAGGGCAAACGCGATCATCAGGCCAGCCACGATAGCGAGCGCGCGCGGGTTGTTGGCAATCTGCCGCACCGTATCCGTGCCCATGTTCTCTTCGGCCGCGGTACGCGTGACGATGATGCCTGTCGCCGTGCTGATCAGAAGCGCCGGTATCTGTGACACGAGGCCCTCGCCCACGGTGAGCAGCGTGTACGTCTGGAGCGCCTGCACCAGCGGCATCTTCAGCTGCAACACACCGATGGCAAAGCCACCGATGATATTGACCATCACGATGGCGATAGCAGCGATGGCATCGCCCTTGACAAACTTGCTGGCACCATCCATCGCGCCATAGAAATCCGCCTCGTGCTCCACCGCCTTGCGGCGGGCGCGCGCTTCGCTCTCGGTGATGAGGCCTGCGTTCAAGTCGGCGTCAATGCTCATCTGCTTGCCGGGCATCGCATCCAGAGTGAACCGCGCCGCCACCTCTGCCACACGCCCGGCGCCGTTGGTAATGACGATGAACTGGATGATCATCAGAATGAGGAAGACCACGATGCCGACGACATAGTTGCCACCGACGACGAAGTTGCCAAAAGCGGTGATGACTTCGCCGGCGTGGGCCTGCAAGAGGATCAGTCGGGTGGCCGAGATATTGAGGCTCAGGCGAAACAGCGTCAGAATGAGCAGCAAGGACGGAAACACCGAGAACGAGAGCGGCGTCTCGATGTAGAGCGAGACGAGCAGCACCGTGACTGCCAGACCGATGTTGAAAGCAATGAGTACATCGAGCAGAGCGGTGGGCAGAGGGATCACCATCATGGCGACGATGGCGACCACCGAGATGGCAAGAATGACATCACTCTGGCGCAGCATGCGCTGCAAGCCGAAGCCTCTGGTACCGACAGCCGAGTTAACGGACATAGTCTTTAGCTTCCCTTGCTTGAGGTACGATCCGTAATGGCGATATCCGCCTCAGCGGCGAGTCGGGCCTGCAAAAGCGGCGCATACTCCTCGGTCAATGCAGCGATTCGATCTTCATCGAGCATTAGCAGGCGCAGTGCCTCCGGACTGATCACCGGCACCAGATCAGGATGCATCAATCCGATCCCGAGCCGCAGACACACGGCGTCTGCGATGTGGACGATGGCGGCGAGTTTTGGCCAGGAGCTGGCCAGAGTGGGAAGATGATGCCACGCGATGACATCCACTAGTGCAGAAGATAACCCCCAGCTGGTGGCCAGTTCCCCCCCCACTTCAGCATGATTCAATCCCAACAGTCGTTCTTCGGCCTCGATCAGGGTATGCTGTTCTGTCTCACCCACCAGCGCCAGCAGCTGGGCCCAGTCCACTTTTAGATGCTGATCCAATGCCAGCTTGCCAATGTCGTGCAGCAGGCCGCCCAGGTAGGCCGTGTCGGGGTTCGGACTCATAACGTGCCACGCCAGGTGCTGACTCACCGTCGCCACCGCAACTGAGTGTCGCCACAGCTCACCATGTCCGAGGTTGTAACCGGCCAGTCGTCGTCCCAGCAGACTGGAATACGAGGCTGCCAGAAAGAGATTCTTGGTACGACGAAACCCCAGCCAGGCAATTGCCTGGGCCAGGGTGGTGGCAGGGTGTGTCGCCCCGTAGTAGGCTGAGTTGGCCAGCTTGAGTGTGCGCGCCGTGAGCGCCTGGTCCACCGACACGACGGCAGCAATTTCCTCGATGGAGGCCGAGTCCTTGTCAATCAGCCTCAAAGCTTTGGTAACCGTTGTGGGCAAGGGCTTCAGGTCAGCGACGCTGTTGACCAGCGCCTCAACTTTCGCTTTGCGTGACGTTGCCACCACTACCACCCCACGTTCCCTTCCGGGAGTCAGTCCTACTACCATGCCGCCGAAGGCTGCGCCTGGGTCAAAGCCGCTCTACCCGGCCGGCGGCCAGCGCGCAGGCTGTACACAAAGGCCAGAACCTCGGCCACCGCGTTGTACAACGTGGCAGGAATCTCCTGCCCTACCTCGACCGACTTGAACAACGACTGAGCGAGCGGCTTGTTCTCCACAAGTGGCACGCCGTGCTGGCGGGCGGTGTCTTTGATACGCTCGGCCACAAGCCGCTGACCTTTGGCGACCACCTGGGGCGCCTGCATCTTGCCCTGCTCGTAGCGCAGCGCCACGGCCAGATGAGTCGGGTTCGTGATGACCACATCCGCTTTGGGAACCGCGGCCATCATCCGGCTCATTGCCATCTGACGTTGCCGGGCGCGGATTCGGTTTTTCATCTCAAGATTCTCGTAGCGCTTCATCTCTTCAATGAGCTCCTGGCGAGTCATGCGCAGATTCTTTTCGTGTTCGTGCCGCTGAAATAGATAGTCAACGGCGGCGATGACGAGGATGACTACGGCTGCCCGCAGTCCAATGGCTGCCGCCACCTGCGCCAGATTCGTGATGCCAGCCGCCAGGGTCATCTGACCGGTGGCCGCGATCACCTCGTAGTTGTCGCGCACACCGAGATACACCATGAGCCCCACCGCGGATAGCTTCACCAGGGACTTGCCCAACTCCACGAGACCGCGCAGCGAGAAGATGCGCTTCAGGCCATTCAGGGGATTTACCCGGTTGAGGTCAGGCTTCAGGGCTTGTTCACTGAGCAGAAAACCGACCTGGGCCACATTCGCCACCACCCCCACGAGCATCACAGCCAGAAGAAGCGGGAAGACAGCCTGCACCGAGAGGCTGGCGATGGCAAGCCCGGCGGACCGAAGGGTGTTCAGGGTCAGATCGTCAGCCGATAGGGCAGTAAAGCTGCGTCGCATCAACGTGCCGAGCGCGTCGCCGAAGCGCGCTCCAGTCGAATTCAACAGCCAGAAGCCAACCAGAAGGATCAGCGCCGAATTGACTTCAACGCTCCTGGCAACCTGGCCGCGCCGGCGCGCCTCTTCGCGCCGACGGGGGGTGGGGGCTTCGGTCCTCTCGGCCATCCTGGCACTTCCCCTACCGGACTACCGCCATCACGTTCACCACCATCGCGCCGAGCAGCTTTTTGATGTAGGGCAACGTCAGCACGAGAGCCGTGGAAAGAACGGCGAAACCGAACCCCTCCTTAAGCGGCAGGCCGAGAAAGAAGACCTGTATCTGGGGCACTGCACGCGCCACAATGCCCAACCCCAGATCGGCCAGCAGGAGAGCACTGACCACGGGCATTGCGATGCGGACGGCGGCAATGAAGGTCTCGCCAGTCAAGAAGACCAGCCTTTCAGCCGTGATGGGCTGAAACACAAACGTGCCCAAGGGGACGGCCTCAAAGCTGCGGGACAATCCCAACAAGAGCCAGTGGTGACCGTCAATCGCCAGAAACAGAGCAATGGTCAGGAGCGTGTAAAATTGCTCCAGGGCCGTCGTCGGTGCCGTGGTCAAGGGGTCGAACAGATTGGCAGCGCGGAAGCCAACCTGGAGCCCCATAATGCTTGCGGCCATACCGACGGTGACGAAGACCAGGTTGCTCACGAACCCGATGATGACGCCAATGAACACCTCCTGACCGATGATCAGGAGCAACGGCAGCCACTCGCCCGGCCAGCCAGTCAATGTCCGATCACCGCCAGGAACGGGCAAGGGACCTGCAGCAACTCCCACAGGAAACATCAACAGCGCCAGCAGGCCACCCAACCCCACCTTCACGATCACCGGAATGCCACGACTGCTGAAGACCGGAGCCGTCGCCAGAACAGCCAGCGCGCGCACAAAGATGAGAAAGAGACTGAACAGATCAAGACTGGATGGCATAGCAGCCGCGTCGTTCCTTGCTGGTGTGTACGGATGGCTGTCTCCGATTGCGACACTCTCTTTATAGCATGTGGACAGGGCGGTGTCAGTAAAGTTAGAGTGAACGAAGCATAAAGAAAACGTAAAAGGCTTGAATTTGGCGGCCACAGGTGCTAAGCTTTTCGCCTGCGTGCCGATACTATACTATGAGGCTTGCCCGGTGCTGGTGAAAGGCCCTGGATGGAGGGGGCGGCCACGGCGGGATCCGAGCCCTACCGTCAGCCGATCTGGACAGGCGATGCTAAGAATCTCCACCGACATTCTGCAGCCAGGTATGGTATTGGCAAAGCCCGTCATGGATGAACGCGGCAATGTCTTGCTGCGCCAGGGGGTGGCTCTGACTCGTGACTACATCATTAACCTGCAGCGACGCGGTTTCCCGAGCGTGTACATCTCCGATGGCGACACCGACGACATCTTCATCGAGGACGTTATCAGCGATGAAGTTCGTCGGGCGGCGCACGCCACGCTGGCACGTGTGTTTGATTTCTCGCGCCAGGTATCCGCTGAATTCGCCAACGCCAGCAGTGACGCCGTTATTGCGTCAATGCAACAGAGTGATGTTAAGTCCGCTCTGCGGTCGCACACCAGTTTCGAGCAGCTGGATCAGGTTGTCAGCTCAATTGTCAGCGAGCTGATGGAGACAGACGCGCTGACCGGCATCGCGCGCATCCGCAGCCACGATGACATCACCTACGGTCATTCCATTGACGTCGCCGTGGCCGCCATCGTCCTCGGCCGACAGCTGCACATCAATCGGCGCGACCTGGAGCGGCTGGCCACCGGCTGTCTGATGCACGACATCGGCAAGATTTTCGTCAGTCCGGAAATCCTGCGTAAGAAGGGACCACTGACAGCCGCTGAATGGAATCGCCTGCGTGAACACCCCCGTCTGGGCTACGAGATGATGCGCGCGCGCAACCCAGACGCGGTGATGGCGAATCACGTGGCGCTCGATCATCACGAGCGCCAGGACGGACGCGGCTACCCTCGCCGGTTGCGGGGCGTCAACGCCATCGAGCGCAGCTTTCACGATCGAGAGAACATTCTGCTCATTGTGGAAATCGCGACGGTCGCCGATGTCTACGATATGCTGAGCGTCGAGAAGCCCGGTTGTCCCGCCCTCACACCCCAGCAGATTGCGGATACGATGCGCCGTATGGCCGGCACCTTCTTGAATCGCGAGGTCACCCATCATTTCCTGGCGATGTTACCATTGTTGCCCAAGGGGATGGGCGTCATTGTGCGCAACGGTCAGTACCGCAATCACTGGGGCATTGTCGTTCAGGTCAATAAGAGACAACCCGAACGCCCCCTGGTCCGCATCCTCTACAACCCGGAGGGAGAACGCATACCACCCATTGACCTGGACCTGGCTCGTCATCGGGATGTTATTGTCGAGGCTATGTTGCACCTATGAGCGCCTCCCCCGAAACGTGTGTGGCGTGTCATAAAGCGCTGCCTCCCGAAGCGGCGTACTGTCCAGCCTGCGGCCAACGCCAATCAAACGGAGCGACCAGTGGCTGGCACAGCGAACGACGGCTGGTGACGGTGCTATTTGCCGACCTCGCCGATTTCACCAACGCCATCCGCGATGCCGACCCCGAAGACGTCATTGACATGCTCAATCAGGTATTCAGTCGCCTGATTGTCGAATGCGATCGCGAGGAAGGCTTCCTCGACAAGACGGTCGGCGACCAGCTGATGGTGCTGTTCGGCGCGCCCCGCGCTCACGAAGACGACCCGGTGCGAGCCGTGCGCGCAGCCCTCAAGATGCAAGCCGCAATGGAGGAGCTGGCACCGGTGATGCGCGAGAAGATTGGCACCGTCTGCCGACTGCACATCGGCATCAACACCGGGCCGGTGGTCTGGGGCGAGGTCGGCCCCACCGGACGCACCGCACCGACCGTGATTGGTGACGCCGTCAACCTGGCCTGTCGCTTGCAGCAGCTGTCCGAAGGCGGCCAGATCCTGATCTCGGAATCGGTCTACCAACACACCCGCCACCGCTTCGATTTCGAGGTCCTGGACCCGATTCGCATCAAAGGCAAGCCTGAGCCTGTGCCGGTCTACGTCCCCCTCCGCATCCGACAACCGACCGACCCCGGCCGCCGGCTGAGTGAGAGCAACCTGCCTCTTCTGGAGCGGGCGGAGCAGCTGACCTTGCTGAATTCGCATTGGTCGCGTGCCGTCGCCGGGGAGCCGCAGGCAGTCCTGGTGACCGGCGCCGCCGGTCTCGGCAAGACACGATTAATCAGCGAGTTTTCCAGGTCGCTGGACGTCTCGCAGCTTCCGAAGCAGCCACTGGTGTTATCCACATGGTGCGACTCCGGCGACACCGGCGATTACCAACCGCTTGCCAGGTTGTTGCAGCAGGTGTTTGGCCTGACACCTGACGACAATCTTCTGGTACGCCAGCAGAAGGTCGAGGATCGGGCTCAGATTCTCGGCATTGGACGACGGAATCTCACCCAGGTGATGGGTCGTCTGCTCGGCTGGCCGGACGACGAGTTGGGGAGAGGCAACACCCCCACCCAGCGCGACCTATCCCTTGATCAACTGGCCATCGAGACCAGCGTTGAGCTGTTCCTGCAACAATCCCGTCATCGTCCGATGCTGGTTAGCGTTGACGACCTGCAGTGGGCTCACGCAACGTCGCTCGAATGGGTGCGCCAGATGTGTTCTGCGCTTCGCCAACCGAGCATCAAGCTGACTGACTATCGGCTAATGATCCTGCTGGCCGCCCGTCCCGGGTCTGGAGCGGGAGAGGATACGCTGGGGATCCTCCACCGGGTGCCGGTGCCGCCCCTGAGTGAAGTCGGTTCGCGCGATCTCATTGATTACTTGCTGCCGGGCCTGGAACTGCCGCCGTCCCTCATCGAGCGCGTCAGTCAAGAGTCAGGCGGCAATCCCTTCTACCTGATTGAGGTGGTGCGCTGCCTGATTCGCTCCGGTCAGGTGGAACATCGCGAGGGGATGTGGCAACTGACGCGCCCCGTCAATGAGATCGAGGTGCCGGCCAGTGTAGAAGGACTGGTCCTGTCCACCCTGGACACACTGCCTCAGACAACCCGCAGCGTGCTGCAACACGCGGCTGTCATCGGCATGTCGTTTGACGTTGATCTCCTGGCCACTCTCACCGCCGTGGATGATCTGGATGGCATACTCCTGGACCTGGAGCAACGCGGTCTGATCATGCCCCTTGACAGCACTGGAGCAACGCGAGGCTACGCATTCACCGAGAAGATAGTGCGTGAGGTCATCTATCGCAGCATTCTGCGCAAGACGCGCCGCGAACTGCACAGCCAGATTGCCTCGCTGACCGAAGCGAAGGTCAGTGGGGCGCAGTCGGCATCGTCGAACGACCAGGACATCGAGGCGCTGGCCTACCACTACACGTCGGGCGGCCAGGGCGATAAGATGATCACCTACAACCTGCTGGTCGGCCGCGGCAGCCTGGCGCGGTTTGAGTTCGAGCAGGCCTATCAGCATCTGCAGCTGGCTTGGGGAGGGCTGATGCAGACCCCCTCACCGGAGCTGGCTACCTATCTCGAGGTGGCTGAGGCCCTGGCAGAGGCCAGCACATTTGTCGGGGATTTCGCACTGGCGACGCTGTGTTTTGAAGCCATCCGCGAGCTGATCGGCGACAAGCCGGAAGAACAAGCGCGCTACTACTATAAAGTGGGGCGACTCAACCTCTACCAGGGTAACACAGACGCGGCTGTCGAGCATTATCAGAAGGCGTTGAGTCTGGTTCCGGGGGACGTTGCCCTTTCGGCGCAAATCAACGCGGAGATGCGGTTGTTGTTCGATCAGATCTGACGCTGACGCGCCGGGCAGTCCAGCAGAGACCGGATCGCACTGAGCAACGTGGCTGCGGAGAAAGGCTTCCGCACAAAGCACACATCTGCCTCACGCTGCTCGCACGTCTCGTCGAGATCATCCGCCGCGCCCGACATCACCACCGCTCTGAGGTCAGGTGCGATCTGGCGACAACGGGCGATCAACGTGTGGCCGCTCATACCCGGCATCATCAGATCAGTAACGAGGAGACGCACATCCTGGGCGCGATCCTGCAGCAAGGTGAGGGCATATTCTGGCTCATAGGCTTCCAGTACTTCGTAGCCACAATCACGCAAGATGCGCCCTACTGCGTCAACGATCAGTTTCTCGTCGTCCACCAGCAACAGCGTCTCCGTACCACACAGAGGCGTTGATGGCCGGCCGCCGTCAACCGTCGAATGGCCACCCGAGGCGCATCGAGCTTGTTCGGAGTCCCCCTCGTGCCTCACCCAGAAAACCTCCCCGGTCCAGCTGCATCGGCGACAGCCAGGCAGGTGCAATGTTGTGGACACAGATGCACGGAATTGGTGGGCGGCGCGCAGTTCACGGCGTTTCCGGCGACGCCACGGCAGTGGCCGCCACTCGCAACGCACGCCGCCGGGTGCGTCAACCCATCGCGTTCGGCGCACTTGACTTAACGGACAAACCTATTTTATTCGCACCCGGAAGCCCTGTCAAGACTCGCCGGCGTGCCTCTCGCAGAATCGCCAGCACGCGGTGGTGGCACCGGTCAAGCCCGTCCCGAACCTGAAGTGTGCCCGACAGAGCCGCAGCAGCGCGATCCCGGCCATCAGCTGGCGGAGTCCAGCATCATCAGCTTCTGGTAGAGACGGTTTTGCAGCCACACCCACCGCCGATGGACATCGCCGGTCCGGGAAGCGACCATTTCGTTTGCCTCCCCCAGCGCCGTGCGCAGGGCTTTTTCCTGCGCCGGGACACGCACCAACGTCAGGTACCGCTGTGCCGCCTCTGTTCCACCCAACAATGGTCCCAGATCTTCCGAAACGAATTGCTCCCAGGTGAGATCCGCCTGATAACCGAAGCGGGCGAAGGCCAGGTAGTTGATCTCATTGACGGTGCTGAAAGCGCTGACCTCGCCAAAGATCGTGGCGCCCTCCATGCCCGTGCGGTGCATCAGTTGCATCAGCTCGGCGAAGCGGTCGGCAACCAGCTCGTAACGCTCGTGGTTCCACTGGCTGCCCATATGGGTGCGCACCACATTGTGGGGACGCGGCAGGCGCTCGACGTGGGCACGGGTCAAATTGTCCCGCACGCGCGGCCAGTACGAACGATTGATGCAGAACTGATAGATGGCATCCTCCGGCAAGCCGGCGAGGGGTGACAGACGATCCAGGTCAAGCAGGTTGTCCCAGTAGGCCTCACACACCAGCCAGAGATCAGGGCGACCCCGGCGTGCGGCCGCTAACAGGCGCGGGTACAGCATCTCCATATCCCGATGTGACCATGTGGCATCGTCGTTTCGCCGCGCCCGACAGTCGTCACAACGGCACACACCGTAGTCGCCGGTCTCGAAGTTGATGCCGCCGATATCGAAAGTCTCGGCCAGCCACTGGATCGCCTCTTCGTGATACCGGGCATTCTCGGGCTTGGAGGGACAGGCTGCATCGGTGTAGTGACTCTCCGGGAACCACAGCTCGGGCATATCAGGGATATGGAAGGCGGCGGGACGGTCAAAGACAGCCCGCAGCTCCGGATGTCGGCGTAACCAGTGGGTCAGGTTGTAGGGGTGATCTCCCTCCCAGTATATGCCGCCGTAGGCATTGATTCCCACACCCGGCAGAATCCGCACCCCCCGCTCGCTGGCATAGCGGCACAGCTCCCGGGCCGCCTCCACCCCACCGTGGTTGTCGCGCAGAAAGCCGTAAATGGTGACTCCGCTGATGCGATGCAGACTCATAAAGTCCACCAATCGGCGGTAGTCCTCCAGAAAGCCAGTGCGAGGTTTGGAGTAGTAGTTCAGGGCACCGATTTCCTGGATACCCACCTGCTCCAGATACCAGTTGGTGCTGTGATCCCACGTCCAGAGCAAACGATAGGGCAACGCCGGGCTACTACGAACGTCGAGAGTCGGGAGTTCCAACCAATCCTCGCGGGCGATCAGATGCCGCATTCCCACCTCGTTCACGGCATAGATAAGGCCCGGCCGTCCTCCGCCCGTCAAGATCAGCGACGGCAGCCCCTGCCACATCTCTGTGCGGATGGCAAAGGCATCGGCAGCCAGTGGCTCAGGTATCTGCTCAGGCGCCACCTCTGCCGACGGCGTTGTCGAGTCGCTGAGTAGCACCACCAGATCGGGGGGATCTCTCCGCAGCGCCGGCAATGCCGTCGCGAGGTCACTCGCCGCGATGACCTCCACCGCCCGGCCGTTCAGATAATGGCGCAGGCGACGCAAGGCGTGGGCGTGACACGCTGAATCGCCGACGACTGTGACACGCGACCGGGGAGATATGCGAGTGAACGCGGGGGCAGATGCAGCGGATAAGGTCATTCCTGGCTTCTCCGTGACGCAGAAATGATGGTGGTGACAGTTGCCGCGATAGTACCAGGTGTGCGGCCCGACCGTCAAATCTCGATCGGCGAGTGAGGGCCATCTCAGGATTGATCAGTGCTGCTCAGGGCGGTGGGAAGGTTGCTCAACGTTCGGCTGGCGCGTATACTGCACCCTCAATTGTCGCTTTGA
>Ga0101944_10002242_pt1 | contig 32591 bp, 16 predicted proteins | sample DewCreD2012metaG_FD_75245 | JGI IMG/M metagenome (GOLD analysis project Ga0101944, IMG submission 75245) | Hot spring sediment bacterial and archeal communities from British Columbia, Canada, to study Microbial Dark Matter (Phase II) - Dewar... ... | reverse complement strand
CTTCTCTTGCCTCCAGCGTCAGCCCCGCCACCGAGCGCGCGAACATGCGGATGTGGTCGGCGTAATCGTGCCAGAAACCCCGCACGCAGCCCGCCAGGGAGGGATTCAGCCCCACATTGAGTATGGTGTCCATCATCCCCGGCATCGAGACGGCGGCGCCCGAGCGGACGGCGACCAGCAGCGGCCTTGGCCCGCGGCCGAAGGTCCTGCCCATCATCTCCTCCAGCCGCGCCATTGCCGCGCGGACCTGTTCCTTCAGGCCGGGCGGCCACGCGCCCGTCCTCTCAACAACCGGGCAGCACTCGGCCGAGATTGTGAACCCTGGCGGCACCGGCAGCCCCGCGCGGCTCATCGCGGCAAGGCTTGCCCCCTTGCCGCCCAGGATGTCCGGCCGCGCAGGGTCGCCCTCGGAGCTTCCGGCGCCGAAGAAGTAGATGAATTGGCCCACAGCCGACTCCGCAACTCAGGAAGCCGCAAGCCACAAGCTACAAGCCGCAAGCCGGGAAACCGACAAGTAGGTTGTAGCTTGTGGCTTGAGGCTTGCAGCTTGTAGCTTGCGGCCTCTTCCCCTCATCTCCTCCCCGCCCCCACGCACACCACGCCCTTCGCGTCGGTGGCGAAGTAGACGCACCCATCGAGCAGCACCAGCGGGGTGGTAACGGTGCCGAGCCAGGCGGTGCGAGCCCACTGGACGGGCACGTCCTCGCCCTCGCGCAGGAGCGTGAGGTCCCTGTTCACGAACAGCACCTTGTCGCCGAGGAGCAGCGGCGGCACGCGGCCGGCCACGTCGGACACTTTGGCGAGTTGCTTGCCGTCGCTGGCCGCCAGGACGAGCAGCTCGCCCGACCTCGTGATCGCCGCGATGCGGTCGGCATCGGCGTTGAGCGGCGCGGCGAGCGGGCCGCAATCCACAGTCCACGCCACCGAGCCATCCACAATCTTGTGGACTGCGATGCCCTTCGGCGTCGCCAGCACGATGCCCTTGGGCAGCCGCACGGGGCCGAAGAGGGGCGTTTCCTTCAGCGGCACCCGCCACAGCACCGTCCCCGTGCTGTCGTCGAGCGCCATCAGCTCCGTATTCGTCGCCACGGACAGAATCCCCTCGCCCGGCGCCGGGGGCAACCCGCCCGGGCCGATCTCCGCAAACCAGACCGATGGGAGGGAAGCAGCCCGGTCGTCCTGAGGGGCGGCGGCCTCGTTGCGCGGCAGGCCCATCGATCCTTCGAGCAGGAAACAGCTGAGAATCCCGGCGGAACACCACACATAAGCGTGTTTGCGGTCCAGCGCGCACCCACCAGAGGCATTGCGAAGTGGGTAGAAGTGCCAGGACTTACCTCTGTGGTCATAGTAGGTACGGTTACGCGCGAGATAGCGATTGTCAAACACGATGGCGGCCATCTCTCCCAGCGACGCAGCGGGAGCAGCGGAAGTGACGCTGACGCGCTTGTCGTACTCCGTCTTCATGATCACCCGCTGCTCATCCTCGATTCCGCGGCCGAGCTTGAGCTTGAGGAGCATGGCCTTGCCATCGAGGGTGCAGGGGACGGCGAGGCCGTCTCCCCAGGGGACGATGGGGGCGGTGACGGCGAACTTGCTCGCCTCGGGGTCCTTCGGGTAGCGCCAGAGGAGCTGGCCGCGCTCGGGCAGCGACGAGCCGTCGCTGCCGCCGCGCTCCATGCCGCTCCAGAGCGGCGGGAGCTTTTCGCCGCGGCGGCCGATGCACTTCAGCCCGTCCTGCTCCGTGCCGACGTAGATGTGGCCGAGGGCGAGGGTGGGCGAGCTGATGAAGTTCGCCCCCTGCCCCAGGCTCGTGTCCCACACTGGCTCCAGCGTGTCGGCCTTCAGGCAGTGGAGGCGGCCGGAGTTGGTGACGACGTAGACAAACTCGCCGCCGACCGCTGGCGAAGCGAGGAGCGGCTCGTGCGCGTGCCAGCCCTTGATGAGCCGGCCCGCGGTGGAGAGGCAGTAGAACTGCCCGTCGCGCGCTCCGAAGTAGAGGCGGTCGCCCGCCACGGCGATTGCGCCGAGGATGACCTGGGGCGTCTTGAATCTCCAGAGCACCTTGCCGCTCTTGGCCTCGATGCACCAGACTTCGCCCGCGGGTCCGAGGCGTTTCTCGGCCTCGGCGAGTTCAGCCTGCGACTTGCCGGCGTCGCGCATCTTCTTGAGCACGTTGTCGCGCACCTGCTCGGCGGTCTCGACGTAGTTGCCATTGCCCATCCCCACGTAGAGCTTGCCGTCGGCGAGTGCGGGCGGGGCGAAAACAGGATAGGGCGCGTCGAGCCGCCACAGTTCCTTGCCCGTCTCGGCGTCGAGGCCGAGGATGGCGTTGCCGCCCATCCCAAGCCCCAGGAGGACCATGCCATCGGCCACAAGGTGCGCCGTCTCGCAGTCGGGGTACTTCTTGCCGTCGAGGTGCCAGAGGACGTTCGGCTTGCCGTCGGGGCCGGGCTTGAGGTCAATGCAGTAGTAGCCGTCGTCGCCTGCGCCTATGTAGACGCGGCCGTTGTAGATGCAGGGGGCGGACTCCACGTGGCTCTTCGTGCGAAGCTCCCAGACCAGGTTGCCCTTGGTATCAAGGCAGTTGATCCGGGCGTCGGTCGTGTAGTGCAGCCCCTCGCCAACCACGACATAGCCGCCCGCCACGGACGGCGACGAGAATGTGGCGCGGAAGTCGCGGGGCGAGTAGCGCCAGACCTCGGCCCCCGTCTCGGCATCCAGGCACAGCACTGCCCCGCGGTCGGTGAAGACCCCTTTCTCGGCGGTCGTGACGTAGAGGCGGTTGCCGACGACCGCGGGCGAGGCGTAGATGCACTTGGCGTCGGACTTGAAGTTCCAGACCACATCGGGCAGGGTCGGTTCGGGCGCATCGAGGACGGCGCCGCGCCGTGTCGGCCCGCCACGGAAGGCGGGCCAATCGCTCCCAGCGCGGAGCGCCGTGGCCGCCGGGACGCTCGTGCCCCAGCCCGCGCGCGACAGGAACACCACGCCCGCCACCACGGCGGCGAGGCAGAGGGTGAAGAGCTTCTGGTTCCACAGGAAGAAAGCGAGCTTCTTGTAGAAGGACGGCCGCAGGAAGGCCAGCAGCGCCCCGCCGAGCGCCACGAGCAGCGAGGGGAGGATGGCCAGGAGTGCCTGGAGCGGCCCCACGATGACCGGCACCACCGCTTCGGCCGGCGAACATAAAGCCAGAAGCCAAGTGCCCACGAGGGCCATGCAGCGAAGCTTAGGAGCCAGTCTCATGCGCGCCCAGCACCTGTCGGGTCTCTCCACTGCCGCGCGATCATATGAAACTCGCCCAGGTGATTCAAGCTCGCGGCTTGCCCTGAAGGGTCATTCGGAATAAAATGCGGGGGCGCAACGATGTGCGCTCCCGGGTCGAATGGGAAGCATCCAATGCATTCTGTTTGCCGCCTTCTTGGTTGTCTTGCCGCGGCGGTCGCGTGCGCCGCAGCGGCGGCCGGCGAGCCGGCCGCAGCCTTCCTCGTGACGAAGATGCCTGTGGAGAAGCTCGGGCGCGAGGCGCAGGCGGCGTGCGCCCTGGCCAGGAAGCTCGCCTCCGCCACGGCCATCGCGCCCGCGGCGGAGGGGACGTTCGCCGACGAGAAGGGCCAGCCGGTCGAGCTAGCCCGCTTCGCGGTCATCTGGTTCCACCAGGGCGACGACGTCGAGGCCGACGAAGCGGTCTACAACCCCAAGACCTTCGAGGCCCTGCGCAAGTTCGTCGAGGCCGGCGGCGGCCTCTATCTGTCGGGCGCAGCGCTGGCGATGGTGAACGCCTTGCGCGTCGAGCCGTCCCACGCGCGGCTCGGCGGGCCGGGCAACGACGCCTCGCCCGCCGCACTGGTGCCCATCGAGACGCGCCACCCGATCTTCCGCGGCCTGCCCGACGGCCACGTGCCGATCAGCGACCGGGGCTATCCCGCCTTCTCGGACTTCCACGGCTCGGGCGGGCCGTCCAAGGGGATGCTACTCGCCCGTTCCCCCGGCGGCTCGGAGAACCCCCTCGCCGAGTACGAGCTCGGCAAGGGCCGCATCATCGTCGTGGGCTGGCGCCTGCCCCACTACGCCTATGCCCAGAACCCGCATCGCGGCAACCTGGAGCGGTTGACCGCCAATATCCTTGCGTATCTTGCCGCGCCGAAGACCTGGGCGAAGGTGGTCGTGAAGCCGCTACCCAAGCCCGCCGCCCCGCCGCCCGCACAGGCATACGTGGCGGCCGGCATCTCCGAGAAGGCCGTCGAATCGCTGGAACTGGCCATCAACGACCTCATCGCCACGTTCGGCGAGCGGTATCCCAAGGGCGCCCAGTTTCGCCAGCGCCTCGATGCCCTCAAGGCCGCGCTGAAGGCCGCCGACGCCAAGACCCCCAAAGAGACGCGGGACAAGCTCGACAGCGATTTCCTCACGCTTCAGCGCGAGGCGCTCTTGGCCAATCCGCTGCTCGACTTCGACCGCATCCTGCTCGTCAAGCGCGGCGAGCGCTCGCCGCGACTCGGCCTCGTGCAGAACTGGGAGAGCAACTCCAGCCTACCCCACACCGGCTATGACGACGAGATCGCCATCCTTTCGGACTACAAGGCCGAGGGCAAGCTCTCAACCCTCTTCCGCCCCGAGGGCACCCGCTTCGTGGGCGACCTGGACCTCCACTGGGACGCCCACAAACTGCTCTTCTCGATGCCCGGCACCAACGGCCGCTGGCAGGTCCACGAGCTTAACCTCCCGAAGGTATTGGAACCTTCGGGAGGTTGCCAGGTGCGCGAGCTGCCGCTCATCATCCAGCCCGATGTGGACAACTACGACGCCTGCTACCTGCCCGACGGCCGCATCCTCTTCACCTCCACCGCCTGCTTCACCGGCGTGCCCTGCGTCACCGGCTCCTCACACGTCTCCAACATCTACCTCTACGACCCCTCCCTCCCGAAGGTTCCAATACCTTCGGGAGGTTCCAACGTCGGGACTAACCTCCCGAAGCTATCGGACCCCTCGGCGGGCCACGCGGCGGGAGGCTACGGCAATATCCGCCGTTTGACTTTTGAGCAGGACCACGACTGGTGCCCGACCGTTCTCAACAACGGCCGCGTGCTCTACCTCCGCTGGGAGTACTCGGACATACCGCACTTCGTCTCGCGCATCCTCTTCCACATGAACCCCGACGGCACGGAGCAGATGGAGTATTACGGGAGCAACTCGTACTGGCCGAACGCGAACTTCTACGCCCGCCCGTGCCCGAACCACCCGACGCGCTTCGTGGGCATCGTGGGCGGCCACCACGACTCGCCCCGCATGGGCGAGCTGGTGCTCTTCGACGTCGCCCAAGGCCGCCGCGAGGCCGACGGGGTGGTGCAGCGCATCCCAGGCCGCGGCAAGCCGGTCGAGCCCAGAATCCTCGACGGGTTGGTCGGCGCCTCCTGGCCGAAGTTCCTCCACCCCTGGCCCCTCAGCGACAAGTACATCATCACCGCCTGCAAGCCCACCGCCAACTCCCGCTGGGGCATCTACCTGGTGGACGTCTTCGACAACATGGTGCTCCTCAAGGAAGAGCCGTTCTACGCCCTCCTGGAGCCCATCCCCCTCGCGAAGCGGCCCAGGCCGCCCGTCATCCCCGACAAGGTGAAGCTCGACCGCAAGGACGCAGTGGTCTACATGCCCGACGTCTACGCCGGCAAGGGGCTGCGGGACGTGCCGCGCGGCACGGTGAAAAAGCTCCGCCTCTTCACCTACCAGTTCGCCTACCACGGCATGGGCGGCCAGGTGCACCGCGTGGGCCTCGACGGCCCGTGGGACGTCAAGCGCATCATCGGCACCGTGCCCGTCGAGCCCGATGGCTCGGCCTACTTCCGCGTGCCGGCCAACGTGCCCATCTCGCTCCAGCCCCTCGACGGCGAGGGCAAGGCCCTCCAGCTCATGCGGAGCTGGATGACCGCCATGCCCGGCGAGGTGCTATCGTGCGTCGGCTGCCACGAGAGCCAGAACTCCTCGCCGCCGAACCACCACGCGGCGGCCTTCAACCGCCCCCCCTCCGACATCACCCCCTGGTACGGCCCCACCCGCGGCTTCTCCTTCAAGCGCGAGGTCCAACCCGTCCTCGACTACTACTGCGTCGGCTGCCACGACGGCGCGACCCCGCTGACGGCTGACGGCAAGCCCCTGCCCGACTTCACCGACAGGCCCGAGGTGCACCCCGCGGCCCGCGACAAGGGCTACAACGGCGGCACAAAGTTCAGCCCCTCCTACCTCGCACTCCGCGCCTACGTCCGCGGCCACACCATCGAGAGCGACATCCACCTCCTCTACCCCGGCGAGTTCCACGCCGACACCACCCAACTCGTCCAAAAGCTCCGCAAGGGCCACAGCGGCGTCCAACTCGACCCCGAGGCCTGGGACCGCCTCATCACCTGGATTGACCTCAACACCCCCTACCACGGCACCTGGCACGAGATCATCGGCATGGGCCGCGTCCAGGCCCAGCGCGACCGCCGCAGGGCGATGGACAAGCTCTACGCCGGCCTCGACGAGGACCCCGAGGCCATCTACCCCGCCACCTACAAGCCGCCCGAGAGCTTCGCGCCGCGCGCCGCGAGCCGCGAGCCTGAGATCGCAAATCGCAAATCGGAAATCACAAATGTCCCCGGCTGGCCCTTCGACGCGGCCGAGGCGAAGAAGCGCCAGGCCGCCAGCGGCCCTGTCGAGCTCTCGCTCGAACTGGGCAGCGGCATCAAGCTCGAGCTCGTCCGCATCCCCGCCGGCGAATTCCTCATGGGCGACCCCGCCGGCGATGCCGACGAGCGGCCCATCGCACGCGTGAAGATCCCCCAGCCCTTCTGGATGGCCAAGTACGAAACCACCAACGAGCAGTTCGCCCTCTTCGACCCCGCCCACGACAGCCGCATCGAGCACGGCGACTTCCTCCAGTTCAGCATCCGCGAGCGCGGCGACCCCGTCAACGGCTCGCGCCAGCCCGTCTGCCGCGTCAACTGGCACCAGGCCGCCGCCTTCTGTCGCTGGCTCGCCGACAAGACCGGTCTGGCCTTCACCCTCCCCACCGAGGCCCAGTGGGAGTGGGCCTGCCGCGCCGGGGCGGACACCCCGATGTCCTGGGGCGCCGTCGAGACCGACTTCGCCAAGCTCGCCAACCTGGCCGACCACACGCTGCGCTTCGTGGACACCTTTGGCTGGGGCCTCCCCTCGGGCGCCGTGCCCCCCTGGCGCCCAGCCATCGAGGAGGTCAACGACGGCTTCAAGGTCTCCGCACCAGTCGGCTCCTTCGCGCCAAACCCCTGGGGCCTCCACGACATGCACGGCAACGTCTGGGAGTGGACCCGCTCGACGAATATGGCCTACCCCTACCGCGAGGACGACGGGCGCAACGTGGCCACCGCCGATGGCCGATCGCCGACTGGCGGCCTGCCCCAATCGCAAATCGCAAATCGCGGACCGCAAATCGCACAACGCCTCGTCGTGCGCGGCGGCTCCTGGTACTACCGCCCCAAGCAGGCGCGCTGCGCCTATCGCCTCAGCTATGCCCCCTGGCATCGCGTCTTCGACGTCGGCTTCCGCGTCGTCGCGCCCATCGAGCCCAGGCAGGCCGCCCGATAGCCCCCAATCAGGCATCTCAAGCCCCACGCGGCCGCCCGTGTGCCAGCGCCCTCACGTGCAAGTCCTTCCCGCCGTGAGGCGTGCACAGATCCACACGTAATCATTGCGCCCCCCTGCCTTGACGAAGCTCGACATGACAGCCTACGCAGTTCCTGTAGCGGGAGATAGGGTTGTCGGCAACTGGAATGGAACAAGCGCGGCTCAGGGTCCCACCCTCTCCCTACCCTCTCCCTGGAAGGGAGAGGGGTTGCCACCTCCCTTCCCTCTCACGCAGGGTGTAGAGGGAAAGGGTTGCCAACCCCACTCCCTCTCCGGCACAGGGTGGAGGTAGAGAGATACCCGACCCCCCTCCCTTTCAGGGAGGGGGCAGGGGGAGGGTCGGAGCCTGTGCCGAGGAAGGGCAAGACCCGCTGACGCCGGCGAGCGGCGGGGCCACGGCAGGGCGTTCCAGCCACCAGCAGCTCAGGGCCCGTGGCGAAGGGAACTACGCGCACCACACCGCCGATTTTCTGACGCGACCCCAGTTTCCGGTCGTTCGATCTGCGCAGCCCCGAAGGGGCGAACTACGATAGCCCAGGGCGAAGCGAAGCGAAGCCCTGGGAAGACTGGCCATTCCCTCCCGAAGGTTCCAATACCTTCGGGAGGGTAAGGCTTAGGCGCGGTGGCGGGGTGGGGCGTTACCCTCCCGAACGTATTGGAACGTTCGGGAGGGAGGTGGGGACACGCCTTGGCCCTCCATCTCGCCCTTACAGGGCTGATTCCCTTACAACCCCAGACCCAGGGCTTCGCTTCGTTCCGCCCCTGGGCCATGATAGGCCGCCCTTGCAGGACTCCAAGCCACAAGACTAACAAACTGGGGGCGTGTCAGGCCGATTTTTGCTTGACACGGGCTGTCGGAGGCGCTAGACTACTGCTGGACGGGGGGAGTCTCTCTACCGTGAGCCTGGTTACACCGGGGACTGCGACGATGAAGCCATTGCATCTGATTGCTGCGTCCCTCGCCCCACTTCTGCTCGCCGCGGCTTGCGCGGAGGCGGGCACGGCGCCCATCCCATTCAGAGGGTATCCCGGCCGGTCGGCCAGACCCATCACCGGCTCCGACTTCGGCGTCGGCAGCTACAGCAGCCGGCCCTTCCTTAACCCCTACCCAGCACAGACCGCCTTGGCCACGACCCAGAAGGCCCTCCAGCCCACCCTCGCCCTGTCCAACGCCACTTTGACCAACAACCAAGCCGTCGAGGACAACTCGATCAGCCGCATCTTCATGAAGTCCTTCCCCCGAACCTACTCCAACGTGCGGACGAGCACAGACCAGCCCACGAACTCCGGCGACTACTTCACCCAGTTCAGCACCCAGCGCCACTACGTCCAGGGCATGACCTTCCACCTCGAGCAGTACACCCAAGACGTGGGCCTCGTGCGCTATGGGGTGGGCAACCCCTACCGGCCCCCCAAGACCCAGATGTACCACCAGCACAACTCGCAGTACCTCCAGATGGGCGGCCCACTCGACTACAAGTAGCCCCGCGCTCTTGGCGCCTCATCCCAGGCTCATCGCGGCTGGCCCCGTCGGGCCAGCCGTTTTCTTGTCACCCCTTGATGGAAGGCAGGGCCGGCGTCTCATGAACATCGTCATGATGGGCATCCAGGGCTCAGGCAAGGGCACCCAGGGCAAGCTGCTGGCGGCGCACCTTGGCCTCCCACACGTCTCCACCGGCGACATCCTGCGGGCCAACCTCCGCGAGGGCACGCCGCTGGGCCGCAAGGCCCAGGAGTTCATGGGCCGCGGCGAGCTCGTGCCCGACGCCCTCGTCAACGACATGGTCCGCGAGCGCCTGGCCGCGCCCGACGCCGCCCGCGGCGTCATCCTCGACGGCTTCCCCCGCTCCGCCGTCCAGCTCGCCGCACTCGAATACCTCCGCCCCGTGGACCACGCCGTCCTCCTCGAGCTCGACGACCGCACGGCCATCGCGCGCCTCGGCCACCGCTCCGAGTGCACCAAGTGCGCAATCATCTACGGCGCCAACCGCCCCCCCAAGAAGGACGGCGCCTGCGACCAGTGCGGCGGACCTCTCAAGGTGCGCACCGACGACACCGACGCCGAAGCCGTCCGAAAGCGCCTCCAGCTCTACCACCAGGAGATCGCCGTCCTGGTGGACTACTACCAGTGGAAGGGCGTCCTGCGCCGCGTGGACGGCTCGCACGACGTCCCCACCGTCTTCCAGGCCATCCTCCGCGCGCTCCGCCTCCCATAATAGCCCGCCCTCCTCACTGGCCGGCCCTCCTCACCAGACCCCGGCCTGCTCCGCAGGCCGCCGAAACACCTCGCGTGCCCAACACCACGCGCGGCAGGGGCTCCGGCGGACGCGTCCCCCCGTCCTCAGTCCTCCGTGCTCGCGGCTCCTCTCGGGGACGCGGCGCGCACCTCCTCCCTGTCCCCGCGCCCTCGCGGGCCAGGCGGACGCCGCCCTTGCGCGTGGGCTGCGAGCCGCCTTGTCCCCCGCGCCCTTGCGGGCGAGGCGGTCGCGCGGTAGAATCAGAGCGGGGTTGGGTCGGAGGCGGCCTGGACCACACGATAGGGAGATGGCGCTTGGGACGGAGCTTCGTTCTTGGGCCGGCCCTGCTGATGTTCGCCGCGGCGCTTGCCGACGAGGCCATCGTCCGCGTTGACCTGGGCCAGGCCGAGCGGCGGATGGCCGGCGGCATTGGGGCCTCCTGGCACGCCATCCGCAAGGATCTGCCAGGCCCCCGCGGCAGCGCCTGGGGCGCCAACCCGCCCCTCGACAACGCTGCGGCGTGGCAACAGCTCCAGCACCACGCCGCCTGGCTGGGGCTCGACTGGCTCCGCGTGGAGCTCGACCAGCGCATGTACGAGCCCGAGGCCGGCCAGTTCGACTGGGACAATGAGGAGATGCGGACCCTCTACCGCATCCTCGACTGGGCCGAGACGCAGCGGGCCGACGTCTTCCTCCAGCAGATGTGGAACCACGTCGCCTGGAACGCCATCGCCGGCGTGGACCCGCTGCGGAGCGCGCCGAAGTCCATGGCCGCCTTCGCCGATGGCCTGGCCACCCTTGCCGACCATCTGCTCAACACCCGCCGCTACACCTGCATCAAGTGGCTGTGCATAAACAACGAGCCCGGCCACGAGTGGTCCTGGTGGCAGGGCAAGGACGGCCCCGTGCCCATCACCGAGGGCCTCGCCGTGGCCCGCGCCGCGTTCGACCACCGCGGCATCACGCTCCCGCTCTCGGGGCCGGACTGGACCGACCTGCCCGCCCTGAACCCCAGGCAGATCGACTTCGACCGCTTTGTCGGCGCCTACGACCTCCACTCCTATCAGGGGATGGACGCGACCCGCCAGCAGGTGGCGGCGGAGTGGGCGAAGTGGGCCCACGACCGCGGCAAGCCCTTCTTCCTCTCCGAGATCGGCGACATGCGCGTCGGCTGGCAGGGCAGCCACCCCGGCCCCAGCTCCTTCAAGGCCGCGCTCTCCGTGGCCGAGACCGTCGTCCGCGGCCTCGCGGCCGGCGTGGACGCCTTCAGCCGCTACAGCTTCGTCAACCGCGGCGACCTCGACGGCCAGTGGCAACTCGTCCGCACCTGGGACCCCGAGAAGAAGCGACACCTCAAGGAGGTGGCCATCGAGCCCGCCGCCTACTACGGCTTCGCCATCCTCACCCGCTTCGCGGCCAAGCACTCCGAGGTCCTGAAGACCGAGATTCGCTCTCCCGCGCGGAGGCGGCAGCCGCCGGGCATCCTCACCGCCGCGCTACGCAGCCCCAAGGGCCAGCTCACCCTCTGGCTCGTCAACCCCACCGATGCCGAGCACAAGGCGGCGGTCGAGCTATCCGCCGTCGCGGCGCCCATCAAGCTCTTCCGCTACCAGCTCACCGAGGCCGCCGTGAGGGGCGCCGCCTTCAAGCTTGCCCCGAGCAAGGAGCTGGCGCTCAGCCAGGACGCCCCGACCTTCGCCGAGACCCTCCCGCCCCACAGCATCACCGCCGTCACCACCTGGCCCCTCGCCCCCGCCGACCCGGGCGCCATTGCCGAGTGAACGCCCCCGCGGGGACAGCTTCCTTAGGCATCTCCCGTGCCCTACCACTCCCTTCCTGTTGGCGCGCGATAACATTGCAGAGTTGTTCAACTCTGAAATGTTATCGCGCGCCGCCGGGAAGGTGGCCAAGGGGCCGTGGCTGACGCGCCCCCGGTCTGTGGTCTTGCTGGGCCATCCCACTTCGCCCCTTGGGGGCTGAAGGGGGCAGGCGGCGGCACACTGGGGTGCGTCAGGGGCCGTGGCTCTTGACCCCGGCGGCCCAGGGGGCTATCATCGGGCGTCCCAGGGCGGCCGAACGACTCAACCCCCACTGAGGAGTTGGACGAGATGGAGGAGTTGCGCTTCCGCCAGGTGCACCTGGACTTCCATACCTCGGAGCACATCGGCGGCGTCGGCTCGCGCTTCGACCCCGACCAGTTCGTCGCCATGCTCAAGCGCGGGCGGGTGGACTCGATCAACTGCTTCTCGAAGTGCCATCACGGCTGGTCGTATCACCCGACAAGCGTGGGGGCGATGCACCCGTCGCTGGAGCTCGACCTGCTGGGCGCGATGATTGGGGCGTGCCACGCGAACGACATCCGAATCCCCGTCTATCTGAGCGTCGGGCTGGACGAGCGGAGCGCGCGCCTCCACCCCGAGTGGGTGGAGGTCGGGCCTGAGGGGAACCGCCACGGGGCGGCGCCCCTGAAGGCCGGGTGGCGCAAGATGTGCCTCAACTCGCCCTACCTCGACTACGTCGTCGCCCAGGTCGAGGAGATGGTGGGGAACTACGATTGCGACGGCGCCTGGCTGGACATCATCCACCAGGGCGAGTGCTGCTGCCCCTGGTGTCTCGACGGGATGGAGCAGGCGGGGCTCGACCCCGAGAGGTCCGACGACCGCAAGGAGTTCGCCCGCCGCGTGCTCAAGAACTACTACCAGCGCATGACCGCAGCCGTCCACGCCATCAAGCCGGGCCTGCTCATCTTCCACAACAGCGGCCACATCCCGCGAGGCCGCCGCGACATCTTCCCCTTCTTCACCCACCTGGAGCTGGAGTCCCTCCCCACCGGCGGCTGGGGCTACGACCACTTCCCAATCTCCGCCAAGTACTGCGCCACGACAGGCATGGACTTCGTCGGCATGACCGGCAAGTTCCACACCACCTGGGGGGAGTTTGGCGGCTACAAGAACCCCCGCGCCCTCACCTACGAATGCGCCGCCATGCTCGCCTGGGGCGCCAAGTGCTGCGTCGGCGACCAGCTCCACCCCGACGGCCACATGGACGAGGACACCTATCGGATCATCGGCGAGGCATACGCCCACGTGGAGGCCCGCGAGGAGTGGTGCCGGGGCGCCAGGCCGGCCTCCGAGGCCGCCATACTCTCCGTCGAGGCCGTCGGCCAGCGCGGGCGCGGCAACGACGACCCCGACGTCGGCGCTGCACGCATCCTCCTTGAGAACCACGTGAACTTCGACGTGATTGACGCCGAGGCCGCCTTCTCGCGCTACCGCCTGCTCATCCTGCCCGACGAGGTGACGCTCGACGACAAGGCCCTCCTCGGCAAGGTCAAGGCATTCATCGTTGGCGGCGGCACCCTCGTCCTCAGCAGTCGCAGCGGGATGAACGCCGCGGGCACCCGGTTCCTCATTGACGTCGGCGCGGAGCCCCTCGGCCCCTCACCCTGGCAGCCCGACTTCGTGCGGCTCTCACCCCTCTCCCTTCCAGGGAGAGGGCAGGGAGAGGCTGGCACCAGGGCTCGACCCTCCCCCTGCCCCTCCGCCTCCCCTTCCCCCTCCCCCTCCCACTTCCCCCTCCCTGAGAGGGAGGGGGAGCGGGTTCAGCTTGTTCAGAACCCCTTCGTCATGTATGAGCGGGCCCAGAGGGTGACGGTGAAGGGCGCCGAGGTGCTGGCCGAGGCCTGGCGGCCCTACTTCAACCGCGAGTGGCGCCACTTCTGCTCCCACCAGCACACTCCGCCCGCCGAGCCCGCCGGCTACCCGGCCGCCATCCGCAAGGGGCGCGTGCTCTACTTCGCCCACCCCGTCTTCACCAACTACCGCAACAAGGGCCAGCAGCTCGCCCGCGACTACGTCTGGCGCCTCATCTCCGAGACCTATGGCCGCCTCGACGTCGAGGTCGGCCTGCCCAGCGCCGGGCGCGTGAGCCTGCTGCGCCAGGAGGCCAAGCGCCGCCACGTCCTCCACCTCCTCTACGCCGTGCCCATCAACCGCGGGCGCGGCATCGAGGTCATCGAGGACATCGTGCCGCTCTTCGACATCCCGGTCTCGCTCCGCCTCAAGGCCCGCAAGGTCACCCTCGTCCCCGAGGGCACACCGCTGCCCTTCACCCGCCGCAAGGGCCGCATCGAGTTCACCGTCCCGCGCCTCGAGCTCCACCAGATGGTCGCACTCGACGACTGACGGCGCCACTCGGCGATTGGCGGCAGGCCCGTTCGCCTCAGAGCGTCCACGGCTCGCGCATGGCGCGCGAGAGGTAGCGGTTGGCCTCGGGGTCGGCTGGGAAGGTCTCGCGGTCGGGGTCCCACTTGAGCGGGCGCTTGAGGCGCAGCGCAATGTCGGCCAGCAGGCACAGGCTGGTGGAGCGGTGGGCGACCTCGGCCGGGGCAACCGTCTCGCGGCGCGTGCGGACGCACTCCAGGAAGTTGCCCGAGTGGTCGCGCGATTCGCAGAGGCGAACGTCGTTGGGCTTTAGCTGCACCTTGAGGACCGATTCGGGCTGGCCGAGGAACGACGCGGCGTTGCCCTGGGCCATCACCCAGCCCTCCGTGCCCTCGAAGCGGGCGCCCACCTCGGGCGAGTTCACGTCCCGGTGCGTGCTCGTGAAGATGAGCTTCACGCCGTTGGCATAGCGGAACTCCACGTGCCAGTCTATCGCCGTGTCGTTGTAGCCGTCGGTGGGAAAGGTGCCGGTGCCCGCGATCTCGACGGGGCCGGTGCGGTCGGTGCCGTTGCCCCACTGCGCGATGTCGAGGGGGTGGACGCCGCAGCCGGAGATCCAGCCGGCCGTGTAGTCGGAGCGGAACTGCCAGCCGCCGCCGCCGACCGACTGGCCCATGTAGGGCGACCAGGGGGCCGGGCCGAGCCACAGCTCGTGGTCGAGCTGCGGCGGCACCGGCAGCGGCGCGCGGTTGCCGCTCTGGTGGCCGCCGCGCTCGCACACGCGGATGGTGTGCACCTTGCCGATGTAGCCGTTGAGGGCCAGCTCGCACACGTAGCGGAAGCCGTAGTATGAGCGCTGGTGGGTGCCGTGCTGGAAGACGCGGCCGTAGCGCCGGGCAGCGTCGGCCAGCGCCCGCCCCTCCGCAATGGTCACCGAGAGCGGCTTCTCGCAGTAGACGTCCTTGCCATTCTTGAACGCCGCGAGGGTCTGGAGCACGTGCCAATGGTCGGGGCTGGCGATGGTCACGGCGTCAATGTCGTCGCGGGCGACGAGCTCGCGGAAGTCGGTCGTCGGGTAAGGCTTGCTGGGCAGCGACTGGCTCATACGTTCCGCGCGGTCGCGCCAGGGGTCGCACACGGCGATTGCCTCGGAGACGCCGGCCCGCACGAAGGAGCGCAGGATCCCGCTGCCGCGTCCGCCCAGGCCGATGAAGCCCATCCCGATGCGCTCATTCGCCCCGAAGGCCGACGACCGAATGAACCACGGCCCCGCCACCGCCGCGGCTGAGGCCGTCAGGAACCGCCGCCGAGAGAGCTGAGCAGGCTTCACTGGCCGACTCCTTTCGCGCAATCCGCCGTGGGGCGCTTCGCGCACAATCCGCCGTGGGACCCTTGGCGCGCAACCCGCCGTGGGGACCCTTCTGCCGCCGAGTTTACCAGTTGAGCCAGGCGCAGGCAAGGCCGGCGGCGGGCAAGCTGCCGCGGACTGGCCTGCACAAGCCCCGCATGCACCTTTGCCCGCTCGCTCGCTTGACTCCTGCCGATGTTGTTGGTTTGATGGCGCCGGGAGGCTCAGGGACGGAAGGGGTGCGGCATGCGCGGCTTCTGTGCGATGCTTGCTGCCGCGGCCACGAGCGCGCTCGCCGCCGCGCCCAAGGTGCCCGCCGAGCACTGGGGCAGGAACCTCGTGGCCAATCCCGGCTTCGAGGAGGGCGCCGACGGCCGGCCCAGCGGCTGGCACATGCCCCCCGGCCAGTGCGCCTGGGATGCCGCGGAGAAGCACTCGGGCACTCGCAGCCTGCGGTTCACGAACACCGACAGGAATGTCTATCGCCTCATCACGGCGCCCGTGGCGCTCATCCCAGGCGTCCGCTACCGCATCGCGGCCTGGGTGAAGGGCCGAGACGTCCGCAGCCGCGACGGGCAGGACCAGGGCGCCGGCCTGTGCATCGAGTGGTCCGACAAGGCGGGCAAGTGGCTCGGCGGCTACTACCCGGCCTGCAAGGCCGGGACCTTCGAGTGGACCCGCATCGAGGACGAGACGGGCGCCGTGCCCGCCGAGGCCGCGAGCGCTCACGTGGTCCTCTACCTGCGCCAGCACAACACTGGCACCGCCTGGTTCGACGATGTGGAGGTCACGGCTATCCGCGGCCCGGCGCTCGACTTCGGCATCGTCTCACCGCACTACCGCGCGACGGTGCAAAGGCCCACCGAGGGCAAGAAGCTCGGGCTGCGCGTGCGGCTGAACCTTGCCGAACACGACCTGCCCAAGGGCGGCCTGTCATTCGAGGCCGTTGTCGCCGGCGCGGATGGCCGAGTCCTGGCGACCCAGCGCTCCGCGCGCCGGGCCGAGACGCAAGAGGCTGGCTATTGGGTGGTGGACCTGCCCCAGTTGGCGGCTGGCCGCTACACGCTCGCCGTCGGCCTACTAGATGCCGGCGGCCGGCGGGCGGGCGAGCCAACGACCGCCACCTTCCGCGTCGCAGAGCCGGTCCCGCGCAAGGTGACGCTCGACGACGCCGGCCGGCTCATTGTCGAGGGCAAGCCCTTCTTTCCCCTCGGCCTCTACCTCGGCCCCACCGAGGACGAGCACCTCGCCCGCATCGCCGCCGCAGGCTTCAACACCATCCTCTGCTATGGCTATGGCGCCGGCAAGGACCCGCGGGCCTACCTCGACCGCGCGGCCAAGCACGGTCTCAAGGTCATCTACTCCATCAAGGACTTCTACGAGGGCTCCGCCTGGTATCCCAAGCAAGGCGCGGCGAGCGACCTGGATCAGATGCGGCAGTACATCACCGAGCTCCGCGACCATCCCGCGCTCCTGGCCTGGTACATCAACGACGAGCTCGGCCCGCCCTGGATGCCCAAGCTCCAGGCCGCCTATGACCTCGTGTGCGACCTCGACCCCGACCATCCCGCGTTCCAGGTGCTCTGCGTCCCGTCGCAGAACGCCCTCTACTACGGCGTCACCGACATCCTCGGCGTGGACCCCTATCCCGTCCCGCGCCATCCCGTGACGATGGTGGGCGAGTGGATGGACACGGCTCGCGCGGCGATGTGGTGCGCGAAACCCGTCTGGTGCGTGCCCCAGATTTTCCAGTGGGCCAACTACTCGAAGGACCCCAAGGACCGCGAGCCGACCCTGGGGGAGAAGCGGGCGATGGCCTACCTCGCCCTCATCCACGGCGCCCAGGGGCTCATCTGCTACTCTTACTATGACTTGCTCAAGGGGGGCGACAAGGCGGTCTTCGAGCGGCGCTGGCGGGAGGTGAGCGCCATAGCGGGCGAGGTCGCCAAGCTCATCCCCGTCCTCCTAGACGGGCGGGAGGTCGCCGCCGACCTCAAGGGTGCCGTCCGCCTCCGCGCCCTCGAGCACGCCGGCGCGACCCACACCGTGGCCGTGAACACCTCAGGAGAGGCGCTTGACGCGACCATCGCATTCCCCAAGGCCCGGTGGACACGACGCCTGGGCCCACTGGAGGCTGTCATTGAAGCCACGAAGTAGCGCTCGGGTCGCCCTCCTCGTTCTGCTTGGTCCCTGGCTCATCGCCTTCGGTGCGGACTTGGTGGATGCCTGGGGCGTGAAGGGGCAGGTGCCGCTCAACCTGGAGGGGCTGTTCGACAACGACGCCATCGCGGACGCGCAGCGCCGCGCCGACGGCAACTTCGACTGCCCCGACCACGCCGCCGACATCCCCGGCTCGGTCTTCCCCGCCGAAAACCTCCCTGCCACGGGCTCCAAGTTCTCCTTCGACGGCATCCACTTCCTCTTCCCCAGCAAGGAGCGCGGCGACCTCAACAACGTGGCCTGCGAGGGCCAGCGGATTGACGTGCCCCCCGCCCGCTACAAGGCCCTCCACATCATCGGCACGTCCGAGAACGGCTCGTTCCGCGACAGCCTTCAGCTCGCCTACAAGGAGGGCCCCGCCGAGGCCGAGCTGACACTCCGCGACTGGTGCCAGAAGCCCGCCGCCGGCGACCGCGTGGCCTTCGAGGCCCCCTGCCGCTACACCTGGTCCCCCCAGAAGCGCGGCATGATCCGCGAGGAAATCCAGCCCCGCATATGGCGCCAAACCATCCCCCTGGACCCCGCCAAGACCCTCGAGGCCCTCACCCTCCCCTACAACCGCCGCATGCACGTCTTCGCCGCCACGCTCGAGGCCGTCGAGTGGAACGACGAGCAGGCGGCCTACGCGCGCGACACCGCCGAGCGCTACGCCGCCCTCGGACGCCGCGGGGCGGTCGAGGCCGAGGGCCTCGTGGCCGCCTTCGACGCCCTCGGACGCCAGCTCGACGGGCGCATCGCCGCCGGCGGGCCATTCGTCCGCCAGCTCGGCTGGCTCCGCACCCAGACCGCCCACTGGCAGCACCGCCTCGGCAGCGTCACAGGCTTCTTCTCCGCCGCCCCCCAGGCCACCCGCGCCCTCCAGGGCCTCACCAACGACCTCCGCTCCCTCGCGGCCGGCAACGACCCCTTCCCTCTTCGCCGCGGCACCATTCTCCGCTCCTATCGCTCCGAGGTGGACGGCTCGCTCCAGCCCTACTCGCTCGCCGTGCCCGCGGGCTACAAGGCCGACAGGCCCTTCCCCCTCCTCGTCACCCTTCACGGCCACGGCTGGTACGCGCCCTTCCAGGGCCACCCCGCCCGCACCTCCGACGGCATCATCACCCTCGCCCCCCACGGCCGCGGCAGCCAGGACTACATGCTCCTCGCCGAGGACGACGTGCTGGCGGCCATTGACGACGTCTGGCGCGACTACTGGATTGACCCCGACCGCATCATCGTCGAGGGCCACTCCATGGGCGGCACGGGGGCCTGGCACCTTGGCGTCCACCATCCCGACCGCTTCGCGGCCATCGCGCCCGTGTGCGGCAACGCCGACCGACGCGCCTGGGACGCCTGGAAGCCCAAGCGTCGCCGCATCCGCTACGAGGTCCCGCCCCGCTTCGCCGAGTTGCGCAGCTTCCTTCTCGACTCAATCGAGCCCGTCGCCTACGCGGGCAACCTGCTCAGCCTGCCCGCCCTGGCCGCCCACGGCGCGGCTGACGACGTGGTGCCCGTGGCCAGCTCTCGCAACATGGCCGCCGCCGCCAGGGGCCTCGGATGCCCCATCGAATACCAAGAGTTCGACGGCGTCCGCCACTGGGGCTTCCCCAACGACTTCTACACGAGGCGCTGGGGCTGGATGCTCGCCCAGCGGCGGGCCGCCGCGCCCGAGCGGGTGAGCTACAAGACCGCTCGGCTGCGCCACGACGGGGCCTATTGGGTGCGCATCCTGCGCTTCCTCGAGCCCCTCAAGTTCGCCCAGATTGACGCCCGCCACCATGTGGCACAGCCGCCCGCGGCTGTGGGCCGCATCGAGGTCACAACCTCCAACGTCGCCGCCTTCGCCCTCGACCTCGTTCGTAGTCCCGCCTTCAGGCGGTCTTCAGAAAAGGAGCCGCCTAAAGGCGGGACTCCAAACATAGAGATTGACGGGCAGGAGCTGCGAACCGAGGAGGACCAGCCCACATTCGTCCGCGCCCCCGACGGCAAGTGGGCCATCGGCCTGCTGCCCGCCGGCCCCGCCAAGAAGAAGGGCCTCGAGGGCCCCCTCGCCGACGCCTTCCTCGGCAGCTTCCTCCTCGTCCGAGGCACCGCCTCGCCCGACCCCTGGGAGCGCGAGGTCATCGCCCGACAGGTCGAGGCCAAGGCACACGACTGGGAGCGCATGTTCCACTGCCGCCCCCGCGTCAAGGACGACTCCGCCGTCACCCCCGACGACATCGGGCAGCACCATCTCGTCCTCTACGGCGGCCCGGCCGCCAACGCCCTCACCGCGAAGCTCGCCGCCAAGCTCCCCATCGCCATCGAGCGCGACGCCATCCGCATCGGCCCACAGACCTATCGCGGCGACGACGTCGGCGTCGCGCTCTGCTATCCCAATCCCCTCAACCCCGAACGCTACGCCGTCGTCTTCGCCGGCCTCACCCCTGCCGCCCTCGACCAGATCAACAACCGCTTCGGCAACTGGTTCGGCTGGGGGCCTTACGACAACTACGCTTGGTTCGACTACGCCGTCTTCGACGCACGCACCCTCTCGCCCGAAACCTTCCTCGCCGTCGGCTTCTTCGACCAGGCCTGGAAGCTCGACGAGCGCCACCAGTTCCTCGGCGACGACGCCGCCCGCCGCGCCATCGTGCCCCAGAAGACCCCGAAGTTCACCCGCCTGCCCGACCCACCGCCCGACGAGCTCTACCTCAGCGACCTCGCCCCCACGGTCATTGATCAGCACAAAGGCACCGTCGGCTTCGACCGCTCCCACGAGGGCAACCCCCTCCGCATCGGCCCCTCGGCTTCGCTCGGGCCAAGCGCCCAGCCCGAGGACGCCACGCCCGCCCCCAAGGCCAGCGCCGTCGGCCAGGCATTTCAGCGCGGCCTCGGCGTCCGAGCACCCTCCAACCTCCACTACCACCTCGGCGGCCACTACACCCACTTCCGCGCCACCGTCGGCATTGACCTCGAGGACGACCTCGAGGTCACACCCGCCCGCGCCCGAGGCGAGTTCATCCAGTTCCTCGTCCTCGGCGACGGCAAGCGCCTCTACAGCTCCGAATGGCTAAAGTGGAACTCCAAGCCCGTCCCCATCGAGGTCGAGATCAAAGGCGTCAAGACCCTCACCCTCGAGGTAGACTGCTCGGCCTCGCGCTGGCTCGTCGGCAGCGCCGACTGGGCCGACGCGCGCGTCAGCAGGAAGCCCTGACCCACCCCACGTTTCTGGCTTGCATCGGGCGCCCGGCCCGCCCCACGTCTCTAGCTGACATCGGGCGGCGGGGCGCGCCGCCGGTTACTGCCCTGGCCGCAATTCGTGTAGCGGTGGTTCGTAGTGTGGGCTTTAGCCCGTATGCCCAGATATGGCCTGACGGCCGGACTACGAACGGGTTTTCCGCCGCGGGCTGGTGGGCCCGCGAGCGCCACACGAAGCGTGGCCGAGGTGGCACACCCTCTCAGGCCCCGCCTGCTGGTTTGGTGCAGCAAGCGCTCAGGGCCGTTCGGCCAACAGCGGGGCGGCGCGCTGGCGGAGGCGCTCGAGGTCGCGCTCCTGCTCGGGGCTGAAGTGGCCCTGGCGCTGGGCGTAGGTGTCGAGCCAGGTTACAAGGCGGTCGGCGTCGTCGGGGGAGAGCTTGACGTCGTTGTGGCCCTTGCGGAGCATGGCGAGGAGGGGGCTGGAGCGTGCGATGCCGAAGCCCGGGCGCGAGTAGCCGCCGCTGTAGTCGCGCGTCACGAGGCCGGCGATCTGGAGGCCGCCGTGCTTCACGAGGGCGTCGTAGGCGCCTGGGGCAGCGAGGACGATCTTCTTCGCGGCCTCGGGCTTGCCGGCCGGGCTGTGGCACTTGACGCAGTGCCTGTCGAGGACGGGCTGGACGAGGCGGTCGAAGCGGAGGGGCCAGGAGCCGTCTGGGCCGGGTGTGAGCTTGGAGGGCTCGCGGGTGATGGCCGAGGCGAGGACGTTGTGGGGAGCTTCGCCGCGGTGCTCGTGGCAGCCGATGCAGGCGAGGGTCTGGCCCGGCTGGGCGTAGGTGATGGTGCGCATGGTTTGGAGGGCCAGGCCCTCGGCGTCAAGGGCCTGGAAGAAGACGTTGACGCCTGCTGGGACGCCGAAGTGTGCGGAGCCGTCGGGCTCGACGGGTGCGGTGCCGAGGACGAGTTTGCCGGGGTCCTCGCTGGTCAGGCCGATGTTCGGGCTGTTCATCTCGGGCTGGGTCTTGGCGGGGACGGCGACGACTCGGATGCGCTTGACGGTCCCGCGCTCGATGCCTGGAAGGCCGCGGTAGACGTCGAGGATGGCGAAGCGGGCCTCATCGGTCTTGCCGTCGGCGGCCGTCGTGGGGAGCTGATGGGGCCTGGGCCGCGGGCGGAGGGGCTGGGGCCACTCGGAGGAGATGGCGGGGTCGCGGTAGAGGAGCTCGAGGTTGCCGAAGGCGTCGGCGAGGTAGAGGCCGAGGCAGTTGGTGTTGTTGCGGCTGCCCTCGCCCTGGATGGGGTAAGGGCTCCAGGAGACGAGGTAGTGCTGCTCGTCGAGGGGGTAGGGGCTGTTGTAGTAGGTGCGGGGCCAGCCCTCGGTCTCGGGGAAGCAGACCTCGGGGGTGTAGCGCGTGAGGGGCTCCTGGCCCTCGGTGCACAGGGCGTTGTCGAGGAGGCAGATGGAGCCTGCGGTGAAGGCGTGGTGTGCGGAGGCGGTGAAGAGGAGCTTGCGGGAGCCGGGCACGGGGCGTGCCTCGAAGACGCAGTGGGGGCTGCGGGTGACGTTCTTGTAGACCAGGTTGGGCATCGTGCCGTCGGGGTGGGTGGACCAGAGGCTCATGAAGGCGTTGTTGTGGCGGTCCACGTAGTCCCAGCGGGCGTAGAGGATGCGGCCGTCGGGGGCGATGCTGGGGGTCCACTCGAAGTTCTCGAAGGCCGAGATGGCCTTCAGGTTGGAGCCGTCGGGGTCCATGACGTGGAGGGTGTAGACGGCGACGGGACGGGACCTCCCGCCGCCGCAGCGGACGTAGCTGTCGGGCAGGCAGTCGTTCTCCACGCTCTTGCGGGCGCTCTCGACGCCGCAGACGAGGTCCTGGCCGCGGCGGGTGGAGAGGAAGACGATGCGCCCGTCGGGTAGGTAGCGGGGGTCGAAGTCGTCGTAGCGGCCGCGCGTGAGCTGGCGGAGGCCCGAGCCGTCCACGTTCATCTCATAGATGTGGTACTTCATGTCCTCGGGTAGGTTCTTCTTGTCGGTCTTGTCGCCGAGGCCGTGGCTGTTGGGGTAGAAGCGGCAGTAGGCGAAGACGAGCCTGGTGGCGTCGTGGGAGAGGTCTGGGCGCAGGAAGCTGCCGGCGGGCAGGTCCGGGGTGATGCTGAGGAGTTGGGGGGAATCGGTCCTGTAGCCGCTGAGGATGAAGAAGCCGCCGCCAGGGCGCGACCAGTGGCCGTAGTTCTGGTCCGACATGTGGCTGTAGACGCCCGGCGCGCGTTTGGCGAAGAGGATGCGCTCGAAGCCGAGGAGCGGGTTGGCGAGGGCGAGGCGTCGGACGGCCCAGCGGAGCTCCAGGTAGGCGCCGCGAGCGGCCTCGGGCGAGGCGTCCCTGGGCAGGGCCTCGGCCTTCCTTGCCGCCGCCTCGAGCGCCTTGACCTGGGCGTCCACGGGCGCGCCCTTGGCCAACAGGTCGGCGGCGAGCTTCCGCCCGCGCTCGATCACGACGGCGAAGGGATACGTCTTGGGCGCTGCGGCCTCCGCCACAGCCGCGACAGGTGTGCCGTGCGGCTCCGACCACTGGCTCACGGACGACTGGTCGGCGGGCTTGCCGAGGGCGATGTTCTTCTTCGGGTCGGCAGCGGCGAAGACCTCCACCTCGTCGAGGTGGAAGTAGCTGGTGCCCTTCAGCCCGAGGCGCACGAAGCGCGCGGCCCGCCCCTCCAGCTTCACCTCCAGCGGCTTCTTGTCGCTGTAGCCGTTGAACGGCGTGCCGTTGTGCTGATATACCTGTTGCCAGGCCTTGCCGTCGTCGGAGACCAGGAGGATGATACGGTTGTTTCGGTCCCCGCAACTGTCGCAGCGGTTCCAGAGCAGGGCGCGGTCGAGGGCCGTCTTCTCCCCGAGGTCCACCTGCCACCAGGGGTTGGCCTCGTTCTCCGTGTGGAAGCCCCACTTGCCGTCCTTCACCCCATCCACGCCACCGAGGGCGTCCTGCTTCGTCGTCACGCTGGCCGCCGCGGCGCGGGTCGCCTGGGGGCGGCCCTTGACGCCCGTGCGGAGGGCGTCCTGGAGCTCCCAGTCGGCCTCGACCGCCTGCCTGAAGCCTTCGGCGTCGAGCCGGTCGCTCGTCGCGCCGCACACCGCCAGGGCAAGGGAGCACGCAAGCAGGAAGCACACCAGCCTCACCTCGGGTCTCCTGATAGCAACGCCGCGTCACCTCGGGAATCACAACCTGCCGCCATGAAACCACAAACCCGCGGGGAGATCAACAGAAGCTGTTGGCCTTGGTGAAGGCGATGATCTCGTCGAGGTTGCCCGTGGCGAGGCCGACGCAGGTGTCGGCACAGCCGTAGTAAATCCACACGGTCTTGTCGGGGAAGACGATGGCGGCGGTGGGAAAGGTGACGTTGGGCACGTCGCCGTAGCGCTCGTAAGGCTCGGTGGGGGCCAGGAGGTAGGGACGGGTGCGGTAGAGGCACTTCCACGGCTGCTCGAGGTCGAGGATGCACGCGCCGAAGCTGTAGACGAAGCCGTTGCAGCTCGTGAGGACGCCGTGGTAGAAGCAGAGCCAGCCCTCGGGGGTCTCGATTGGGACGGGGCCTGGGCCGATCTTGGTGCTCTGCCAGCCGCCGCGCGGCCCAAAGACGAAGCGCTGCTTGCCCCAGTGGACGAGGTCGGGGCTCTCGGCGTAGTACATGTCGCCGAAGGGCGTGTGGCCGCGGTCGGAGGGGCGGTGGAGCATGGCGTACTTGCCGCCGATCTTGCGGGGGAAGAGGACGCCGTTGCGGTTGTAGGGCGGCAGCATGTTTTCCATCTGGTAATAGGTCTTGAAGTCGTCCGTGCGGGCGAGGCCGATGGTGGGGCCGTGGTAGTTGTTGCACCAGCACACGTAGTAGGTGCCCTCGAGCGGGATGACGCGGGGGTCGTAGCCGTAGCCGTGGGTGGCGATTTCGGGGTCGTCGCAGACGAGGTTGATCCGCTCGGGCGAGATGTCCCAATGGATGCCATCTTTGGAGAAGCCGGGGTGGAGGGTCATCGAGCGGTCCTGCTCGTCGCAGCGGAAGACCCCGGCATAGGCGCCCTTGAAGGGCACGACGGCGGAGTTGAAGACGCTGTTGACGCCCCGGATCTGCTGGGGCACGATGATCGGGTTGCCCTCGTAGCGGCGCAGCACGGTCTCGTTGGCCATCGCGCGGTCTCCAAGAGGGTTGGCCACAGAGGCACGCAGGACACCCACAGAAGGATAGGCATCTGTGGGGCAAAGTCAAGCGTCAAGCGCAAAGTCGAGCGCGGCCAGCTTGACGCGCCGGCGCGAGCGGCTATAATGTGGGGCGTCTGGGCCGGCATGGGGAGTTCGGGGCGCACCTGTGGGGCGGCGGGGCTTCACCCTCATCGAGCTGCTGGTCGTCGTGGCCCTCATCGCGGTTCTTATGGCGATGCTGATGCCGGCCATAGGCCGGGCACGCGCCGCGGCGCACAAGACCGCGTGCGCGAACAACCTCAAGCAGATCGGCCTCGCGTTCGCCACCTACCTCAACGCGCACGACGACTTCTACCCGGCCGCGCAGGACCCCATCTCGGTCAAGCCCTTCTACTGGCTGTGGATGGGGCGGGGGTGGCGCGGCTTCCTGGCGCCCTTCTTCGCGCAGAAGATTGACCCCAAGAACCCCTCCGTGCTCTTCTGCCGGTCGGACGAGCAGGCGGAGAACAAGTACGAGGCGACGAGCTACGCCTACTCGATGGCCTTCTACCACAGCCCCGAGCAGATTGACGCCATCGGCGACACCGCGCTGACCTACTCGCAGCCCCAGCCGCCCATCGGCCAGCGCGGCTGCCAGGTGAGCAACCCCGTCCACAAAGTCCTCGCCGGCGAATGGACGAGCAACCACGAGCGGCTCGCGGGCGACCAGGGCTGGTGGACCTGGGGCGGCGCGCGCAACTTCCTCTTCGCCGACGCCCACGCCGCCTTCGTCCCCGCGACAAGCATCCAGCCCGCCAACGACGGCAAGCCCAACCCCTGCCTCACCCGCCGCGGCATCCGGGGCAGGGACGTGGAGTGAGCAGGAGGCAGCAGGAAGTAAGCAGGCGCCCTCCCGAACGTTCCAATACGTTCGGGAGGGTAGTCGCGGAGGCGTCGGGTTAGGCGTCGTTACCCTCCCGAAGGTATTGGAACCTTCGGGAGGGAGGGCCGAGGCCCAATCCAGGGGCCACCGGCTTCCTGAACCTTCCTCGTCCTTGTCGTCGTCGTCGAACCCCCAGCGGGGCAGGCCCAGTGACTCGACTACGATGAGGAGGACGACGACGGGCATGAGAGACCAAAGAGTCAGGGGGCTGCCAGAACCAGGGGCCATAGCGATTCCGCAATCCCGGTCGGGGAGGGGGTCGGACTCCGCTTGAGCGTGTGCGGGGGACATGCTAGGATCGAGGGCAGGAATTGGGGCCCATCTCGCGCTTCGGAGGTCGTCATGAGGCGGTTTGTCCTTTGCCTGGTCGCGGCGCTGGGCGTGCTGGGCGCCTGCCAGCCCCAGCCGAAGTTCGTCGTCGTGGCGCGGGACGGGCGCCAGCACGTGGGCGCCCTCCGCCTCGAGGGCGACCGCTTGAGGGTCGGCGCGCGCACGCTCCACCGCGACGCTGTGGCCGAGGCGGTGCTGAGGACCGAGGTGGTCGCCCGGGCGAACGAGGCCCACGCCGAGGGCCTCCAGCCCCTGTCCGACGCCGAGCTGGCGCGCTACCGCGAGCGGGCCAAGGCCATCGTCGCCAAGGCCCCGGGCGCCGACTCCGTGCTGTGCCTCGACTACGGCCAGGAAATGCTCATGCCCGACGGCAAGCAGGCGTACCGCTACCACGCCCTGTACCTGATCCTCAAGGAGGCCGGGCGCAAGGCGGGCGACCTCACGCTCGCCTTCGAGGAAGGCCGCAGCCGTCAGCGCGTCTTCTTCGCTCGTTCCATCGCGCCCGACGGACGCGTCCAGTGGCTCGACCCCACCACCCTCAAGGTCGCCGTGCCTTCTGAGGAAGCAGAGTTCCTCGACACCCGCACCCGCGTCCTCTCAGGCCGCATCCCGGGCGCCGAGGTCGACTCCCTGGTGGAGTACGCCTACGAGCACCTGACCTACAACCCCGACGTCCCCGACTACTTCTTCCCCACCTTCTACTTCCAGGGCGACGAGCCGTTCCTCGACTCCGCGATTGACGTCCTGGTGCCGCGGGGCCGCAAGCTCAACTGGACCACGCGCAACATGCCCGAGGCCGCCCGCCAGCCCAAGCGCACCACGCGCGGCGACTACGACGCCTATCGCTGGGAGATGCACGACGTCCTCCCCTACACCCCCGAGCCGATGATGCCCGACGAGGGCGACATCGCCCCCTCCGTCCACTGCTCGCTCTTCGACGACTGGGCCGAGCTCCACAAGCGCACCGGCGGCTACCAGCGCGAGCGCGTGGAGACCACGCCGGAAATCCTCGCACTCGCCCGCCAAATCGTCGGCGACGCCAAGAGCGACGACGCGAAGCTCGCCGCCATCTACCACTGGGTCCAGCGCAACATCAACTACTTGTCCATCAAAGGCTCCCTCTCCAGCAGTTGGGCCGGCCACCCCGCCTCGCAGACCCTCAAGAACGGCTACGGCGACTGCACCGACAAGGCCATCCTCCTCGCCAGCCTCGCCAAAGCCGTCGGCATCGAGGCATATCCCGCCATCCTCATGACCAACGACGAGGCCACCGCGGTCACTGAAATCCCCGTCCCCGACGCCAACCACTGCATCAACCTCGTCCTCCCCAACGGCAAGCCCCGCTTCATCGACTCCACCGCCACCGACCACCGCTACCCCTACTTCCGCTCCGACGACCACGGCGTCAAAGCCATCATCCACATGACCGGCCAAATCCTCGACATCCCCGTGCCGCCCCCTGAGGACAACATGCGCGACAGCCAACAGGAGCTGACGCTCAAGGACGACGGCAGCGCCGAGGTGGTGGAGCGCAACCGCTACACGGGCGACTACGAGGCCAGCATCCGCAGCGGCTGGCGCTCCGTCGCCCCCGCACTCCGCCAGCACATGATGCAGCAATACCTCCAGCGCCGCTCCGCAGGCGCCGTCTGCACAGGCTTCTCCCTCGGCGAGGCCGACGACCTGGCCAAGCCCCTCACGATGGAGGTCCGCTACCGCATCCCCTCCCTCGCCACCCGCACCCGCGACCTCTACATCCTCTCGCCGCCGGGCTTCGCCCACGACTTCCCCGAGGCCAGCCTCCCCAGCCGCAAGTTCCCCATCGAGCGCTCCACCACAATGGAGCTGCGCACCACCATCAAGGCCGCTTGCCCGCCAGGCTACCAGCTCGTCGGCACCCCTGAGCCGCTCGCCATCCACGGCAAACACCTCTGGTACGAAGGCAGCGTGACGCCTTCGCCCGACGGCAAGTCGCTCCTCATCCGCGACAACCTCAAGCTCCTCACCCGCGTCGTCCCGCCAGAGGACTACGCCGAATACCGCATCCAGGCCACGCACATCGCCGCGTGGTCCGAACTCAAACTCGTCTTCCGAGAAGCGAAAAGCGCCGGGAGGGCCGAGAGATGAGATACTTGCGACTTGCGACTTGCGGCTCGCGATTCCAGAACCAGCCCCGCCGGCGCCTTCCCGCCTTAACCCCGTCGGTCCTGTGCCTCATGTATGTCCTATCGGTCCTGTGCTGGCCGGCCCTTTGCGGTGAGACAATCTACCTCCAGAGCGGCGAGGAATACGTCGGCACCATCGAGCGCATCGCGCGCGGCCGCCTCCACGCCCTCATCGGCGGCCAGCCCCAGGCATTCCCCCTCGACCAGGTCCACCGCATCGAGTTCCAGCGCCGGCGCCTCCTCGACGAAGTGACCAAAGCCTCCGAGCTCCCCCAGCACATGCCCTTCTTCGCCGAAGCCCTGGCGCCCACGACCGACGACCTGCGCCGCCGCTTCCCCCAGGCCGGCTACATCGTCACAGCCGAGGAGACCGTGCTCACAATCCGCGCCAACGGCGCCTGGGAGGCCAAGAGCTTCTACGCCTGGCGCATCCTCGACGACCGCGGGGCCGAGTCCGCCATGCGCTACATCCACTACTTCCCCGACCGCGAGGAGGCCGAGGTGCTCTTCGCCCTCACCGTGGCACCCGACGGCTCGGTCGCACACCTCGCCGACACCGCGATGAAGGACGAGGCCCTCTACCCCCGCCTCCCAGCCTACAACTTCCGCCACCGCCTCCGCTTCACCCTCAAGAACGCCACCATCGGCGCAACCCTCTTCCTCGCCACTGCCCACCGAGGCCGCGCCAGCCTCCTCCACCCCTGCGTCCTCGACAAGGTCTTCTGGGAAGAAGAGCCCGCCCTCAAACGCTCCGTCCGCCTCGCCGTCGAGGAAGGGGCAAAGGACCTCGTGGCCACGGCCACAGCCAACGGCCCGAAGGACTGGGGCCGCGACGGCCTCTGGGAAGTCCGCGACGCCCCCCAGATCTTCCGCGAGCCCATGATGCCGCCCGCCGAGGCATTCGCCCCACGGCTCCTCCTCGTCTACCCAAAGGCATCCTGGGCCGACGTCGCCCAAGCATTCTCCCAGCGGGCCGGCACCGCCGCGGCGCTCCCCACCAAAGGCGTGCCGCCCAGAGCCCTCTTCGACCGAGTCCGCCAGGCCATCCGCCTCGAACGCGTGCCCCTCGCCGCCCTGCCCGACGGCCCAGCCCCCCCCGCCACCGTCCTCGTCCGAGGCTACGGCAACGACGTCGAGCGCGCACTCCTCCTCGCAGCCCTCCTGCGCGGCGCGGGTCACCACGCCGACGTCATCCTCGCACGCCGCCGCGACGACGGACCACTCCTCCCCTCCGCACCCCACCTCCGCGCCTTCAGCGAGGCCGTCGTCCGCCTCACCGAGCCCGACGGCAAAGTCACCTGGCTCGAGGCCGACCACGAAGACCGCGGCTTCGGCGAACTCGACCCCGAGGTCCAGGGCGCCGAGGGCCTCGACCTCGCCACCAGCAACCTCGTCACAGTCCCTGTCCTACCCCCAGCCGCCGAGGCCGCGCTGCGAACCGTCGAGGTCGAACTCGCGCCCGACGGCACGGCCACAGTCCGCGACGCCTACAAGCTCACCGGCCGCTTCGCCGCCGACTACCGCCAGCTCAAGGACCTCACCCAAGACCAACTCCACAAGTGGGCCATCCGCTTCGTCAGCGGGGAGGCCACCGGCGTGGACCTCCTGGACTTCACCCATTCGGACTTCGGCAACGCCAACACCGAGGAGCGGCTCAGCTTCACCTACCGCGTGCCCCGACTGGCCGAGAAGGCCGGAAACTTCCTCATCCTGCGGCTGCCCAACGCCCGCCTCTCCACCCAAGACGTGGGCCGCAGCACCCGCGAGCGCGACCTCTTCTGGCGTGGCGTCGAGCGCGAGGAGGCCACCTTCACCGTCAAGGCCCCGCCAGGCTACGCCGTCTACGCCCTCGGCCAGAAAGTCGAAAAAAGGGGGCAGGGCTGGACCCTCGCCGCCGAGTTCGCCCCCGACCCCGCTGCCCAGGGTCTCGTCCGCTTCCGCGACCTCTGGGAGCGCTCCGCCCTCACCGCCCCCAGAGACGCCTACGCCGCCTACCGCGACGCCCGCATCGCCCGCAGCCGCCTCCGCGGCGAAGTCATCGTCTTCGTCAAACAATAGGCCCTAACTTACACCCTCGACGACGACGAGGACGACACGAAGGGTGTCAAATCTCCAATCCTTAAATTATTCTTGACTCGGCGGCTGTCTCTAGTAGAATGGGCTGCAGACACGAAGGGTGTCAAATCTCCAATCCTTAAATTATTCTTGACTCGGCGGCTGTCTCTAGTAGAATGGGCTGCATGGGAAGACCGCTGCGCGTTGCGTGCGCCGACACCTTCTACCACGTTTTCTCGCGAGGAAACGAGAGGCGGCCGGTCTTCTACGACGAGCGGGACCGCGAGCACTTCGTCGAGCTCATCGGCCTGTTGAGCGGGCGCTTTGAGGTCGAGGTGTGGGCCTACGTGCTCATGCCCAACCACTACCATCTGGTGGTGCGAACGCTCCGCGCCAACCTCTCCGCCGCCATGCAATGGCTCGGCCTGGCCTACGCCAACTGGTTCAACGCGCGCCACGGCCGCAGCGGCCACCTCTTCCAGGGCCGCTTCAAGGCATTCGTCGTCGAGGACGAGTCCTACCTTCGCAGGCTGCTCCTCTATCTGCACCGCAACCCGCTCCGCAGCGGGCTCGTCGAGCGTCTGGCCGACTATCCGTGGAGCAGCTACCGCTGCCTCGCGTATGGGCGGGGTTGCGCGGAGTGGTTTCGGCCCGCCCTCGCCCTTGGCCTCTTCGGCGGCAGCCCTCGGGGGTTCCGCCGAGCCGTGCAGGAGTACAGCGAGGAGGCCGACGCCCTCCTTGAGAACCTCTGGCACGGCACCCTGCTCGGCAGCGAGGCGGGCCTCAGGAGGCTGGTCGAACGCCAGCGCGTCGAGGCCCACCGCGAGAAGCCCCAGGCCAGCGCCCTCCTACGTGCCGCGGTCGGCACAGGGGTGGCGGACATCGCGGGGCGATGTGCCGAAGCCCTGGGCATCTCCCCCGACGAACTCGCCGCGTTCCGCCGTCCCAGGCGCCACGCCGCGCGCCCAATGCGGGACGTGCTCATCTACCTCATCTGGCGGCGGGGCGAAGCCCGCCTGAGCGACATAGGCGCCTTCTTCGGCATAGGCGACACCGCCGTCCACCTCGCCTGCCGTCGTGCCCTTGCCCACCTCAGCCGCGACCGCCGCCTGGCCGACCACCTCCGCAAGGCAGGGGCGGTGACCGGAATAATTTAAGGATTGGAGATTTGACACCCTACTCAGGCCACCGCGCGGTGGCCTGTGTGAAGGTGGCGGAGAAGCGCGGCGCAGCGGCTCAGCGGCCCCTGCGGCGGCGGAGGATGCCCAGGCCGGCCAGCGACAGGAGCGCCATTGTCGTGGGCTCGGGGATCAGCTCGCTCGGCTGGCGCTCGAAGGTGGCCATGGTGATCTGCTGGTTCGGGTCGTTCGGGAAGCCGCTGATGTTGCCGACGAAGGTGACGGCGCCGCTCGTCGGGTCAAGGCGGTAGAGCGGGTAGCTCGGGTCCAATACCTCGATTGCGTAGAGCATCCCGTCGTCGGGATTGTAGCCCAGATTCGAGGCGAAGACACCGGGGTTGTCACTGATCTTCGTGACCACGCCCGTCGTGGTGTCAACCCAGTTCAAGTCATCGACCTCGAGGCGGCCATCCAGGTTATAGAGCCTTCCGTCTGGCGCGAAGGCGCTGGCGATCCCCAAGCTATTGGGAGTGGTGGCCACGCGGAAGGATGTCGTGCCCGCGGCCAGGTTCACATCATACAGGTCCCCGTCCACTGACCAGGCAATGGCCTCATTGGTCATGGGGTTGATGTCGAAGGTGTCACAGCCCCATGCTTGTCCCCCCGGGCCGACGGCAGTGAAGGCCCCGGTCGCCTGGTTGACGATGAAGAGGCCGTGCGTTGCAGTATTCCAGCAGTAGAGGGTGCCATCGGCTGCGAACCCCAGGCCGCCGAACCCTACGCCCACTGTCGCCGGGCCGACGAGCGTCGCCGTCAGCGTCGTGATGTCCACCTTGTAGACCTGGTCCGAGTTGTTCTCGACGACCCACATCACGGACGCGTTTGCCGGGCCGAGGAGCCCCAGAGCCAGAGCCAGTGTCCATACCGCCGCGCTTCTCATTGATGCGTCCTCCTTGCGGCCAAGCCGCGGCGACCAGTCACACGAGCGGCTCGCATCGATGGTCGCAATGCCTGTAGCCTCCCTCGCTCACGTTGTCCCCGCATTA